>Ga0187812_1000185_pt1 | contig 22979 bp, 15 predicted proteins | sample NC_S_2_FD_130582 | JGI IMG/M metagenome (GOLD analysis project Ga0187812, IMG submission 130582) | Wetland sediment microbial communities from Neuse River Estuary, North Carolina, USA - ASW-S_2 | ecosystem: Environmental > Aquatic > Freshwater > Wetlands > Sediment | place: USA: North Carolina...
AGGTCCGAGACCACCCGGGTGTTGTGCACGATCTGCTTGCGCACGTACACCGGGGCGCCGCGCAGCTCTAGCGCCCGCTCCACGATCTCGATAGCCCGTTCCACCCCGGCGCAGAACGACCGCGGCCCGGCCAGCAGCACCGTCCGCTCCCGGCAGGCGGCGGCCCACCGCTCGGCGATGGGAGCGGCCAGCCGCAGGGACCGCAGCGCCGCCAGCCCGCCGCTGACCATCCCGGGCCCGAACCCGCCGTCGGAGACCGCCCGGATCACCGCCACCGGCCGCCCCTCGGCGGCGCCCGCGAGCGCGGCCGACTCCATGTCCGCGGCCAGGTAGCCCTCGGCGGCCAGCCGCGCGCGGTCGGCCGGCTTGACCAGCTTCGGGACCGTGACGATCTTGCCCGCGCGCGCGGGCAGCCCCGCCCGGCGCAGCTCCGCCGCCAGCAGGTCCGCGCCGGGCAGCGGCACGGTGCCGCTGCCATCGGACACCTCGCTGGCCACGACCAGGTCTCCCGGGCTGAGGTCGCCGGTCAGCCCGGCCGCCGTCCCCATCACGACCAGCGCTCCGAACGCAGGCGGCTGACTCTCCCGCGCCACCGCCTTCGCCGCCCGCGTGGCGCCCATGCCGGTGCGCTGCACCCGGCTGGACGCTTCGCGCAGCCCGCGGCGCACGGCGTTCACCTCCAGCCGCAGCGGCGCGAACACCAGGAGTCCGGCGCTCGTGGCCGGGCCGGCCGCGGCGCGCTCGGCGGTGTCCGCGTCCCCGGTGGCTCTCGACTGCGGGATCGTCTCAGTCATGCTGATTACCCCTTACGTATCTGCCGAGCGCGGAGGTGGGGAACGCCAGGCGGTACAGGTGGTAGTTCAGGTAGAAGTCGCGCGGGAAACCGGTCCCGGTGAACTGCGGCTCGTCCCAGGTGCCGTCCGGGCGCTGGGTTTCCGCCAGCCACAGGACGCCGCGCTCGACGGCCGCGGATTCCCGCTCGCCGGCCGCGAGCAGCGCGAGCAGCGCCCACGCGGTCTGCGACGCGGTGGAGGCGCCACGCCCCGACCAGGCGGCCGGGTCGTCGTAGGAGCGCAGGTCCTCGCCCCAGCCGCCGTCGGCGTTCTGGTGCGCCTCCAGCCAGGCCACCGCCCGGCGGATCGCTGGCTTGCCCGGCCTGACCCCGGCCGCGATCAGCGCGGGCACGACCGCGCCGGTGCCGTAGACGTAGTTCGCGCCCCAGCGGCCGAACCAGGACCCGTCGCTTTCCTGGTTCTTCAGCAGCCAGATCACGCCGCGCCGGCAGGCGGTCTCGCTGGCGAGCCCCTCGGCCGCGAACGCCTCGACGATGTGCGCGGTGACGTCGGCGCTCGGCGGGTCGATGACCGCGCCGAAGTCGCAGAACGGCAGCTTGTTGATCAGCTCCCTGGTGTTGTCCGCGTCGAACGCGCCCCAGCCGCCGTCCCTGCACTGCATGCCCTCGAGCCAGCGCAGGCCCCGGCCGATCGCGGCACGGCTGTCCCCCGCCGTCCGGCGCAGCGCGAGGATGACCTCGGCGGTGTCGTCGGTATCTGCGTAATTGTCGTTGTCGAACTCGAACGCCCAGCCGCCGACCGGCGTGCCGGGGCGGCGCACCCGCCAGTCGCCCGGCTGCTCGATCTCCTCGGCGAGCACCCAGTCCGCGGCCCTGGCCAGGGCCGGGTGCTCGGGCGGCAGGCCGGCGTCCGCGAGGCCGATCATCGAGAGCACGGTGTCCCACACCGGGGACTGGCAGGCCTCCAGGCGGCGGGTGCCATTCTCCCTGATCGTGAACCGCTCGATGCCGCCGATGGCCTTCTTGACGATGGGGTTTTCCAGGCCGTACCCCATCAGGTGCAGCGCCATGATCGAGTAGACCCACGGCGGCTGGATGCCGCCCCAGCAGCCGTCGGCCTCCTGGCGGGCGATGATCCAGTCGGTGCAGCGCCGGAGCGCCGCGCGGCGGGCCCGCTTCGGCAGCCGCGGCTCCACCGTGTGCAGCGCCTTGTCCAGCGCGCTGAACGCCAGCGACCAGGGGTCCTTCTGGTCCCCCTTCGGGGGCAGGCCTGGCACCGTGGCATACAGCTCGCCGAGCTGGAACGGCAGGGGCCGGCTCGGCCGGTGCGCCGACACGACGGCGAGCGCGACGATCGTCTGCCTGGCCCAGCAGCCCCAGTCGTAGATGTTCAGCGGGAACCAGGAGGGCAGGTAGATGACCTCGGGCGGGATCACCGGCAGGTCGTCCCAGGACCACAGGCCGCTCAGCGCCAGCCACATCCTGGTGAAGACCCGGGTGGCGGTGAGCCCGCCGTGATCGGTGATCCAGTCCGCGGCGAGCTTCATGTGCGGCTCGTCCGGCGTGTCTCCGGCCAGCTTGAGCGCGACGTACGCCTCGACGGTCGTGGACAGGTCTCCCGGACCCCCGTAGAAGTTAGCCCAGGTGCCGTCCTCGCGCTGCTGGGAGCGGATCCAGCCCGCCGACTCGTTCGCCAGCTCCGGGGTGAGGATGCCGAGGAAGTGCCTGAGCAGCACGTCCTCGGCGTCCATCGTGACATTGGTCTCGAGCTCGCCGATCCAGTAACCGTCCGGATCCTGGAGGCTCAGGAGGTGGTCCCTGGCACGTTCGAGCGTCGCGGCCGCGACGGCATCGAGGGAGGCGTCGCCGGCGCTGAACGTCTTCAGCGCTATCGGATCGCGGGCCTCGGTGCCGCGCGTTGGCGCCCGGCCGGCTAGGGATGGCATCGGATTACCACTGCCTCGCGGTGATGAACTCGGCGATCGCCATGAACTCGGCGCGGACGTCGGCGGGGACCCCGGCGCCGTCCAGGCTCGCGGCCGCGGCGGCCAGCCGGCCGTCGGCCTCCTTCTCCGCCCACTGCCTGCCGCCGGCCGCGACGACCAGGTCGGCGGCTCGGGTCAGGTCGTCCTCGGTCAGTTCGGCGTCGCTGCCCAGGATCTCCGCCAGCTCGGTGGCGGCCGGGGTGCCACTGGACAGCGCCGCCACGACGGGCAGCGACTTCTTTCGGGCCCGCAGGTCGGCGCGCACCGGCTTGCCGGTCACCTCGGGAGCGCCCCAGATGCCGAGCAGGTCGTCGGTGAGCTGGAACGCCAGGCCGACGTGCCCGCCGAACTCGGCCAGGCCCATCGCCATGTCCGGCGGGGCGCCGACGTGCACCGCGCCGATCGTGCAGGCGCAGGCCATGAGCGCGGCGGTCTTGTCGCCGGCCATTTCCAGGCACTCGTCAAGCGTCACGTCGTCGCGCTTCTCGAACGCCAGGTCCTCGCCCTGGCCGGCGATCAGCCGCTGCACCGCGGTGGACAGGCAGCGCGCCGCCCACGGGCCACCCGGCGCCATGTCCTCGAGCAGCAGATCGTTGGCCAGCGCGAGCAGCGCGTCCCCGGCGAGGATCGCGGCGCCGACGCCGAACACCGTCCACGCGGTCGGCCGGTGCCGCCGCTCGGTGTCCCCGTCCATGATGTCGTCGTGCAGCAGCGAGAAGTTGTGCACGAGCTCCACCGCGACCGCGGGGGTGACCCCGCGCTCCGGGGCCGCGCCCGCGGCGCGGGCGGACAGCAGGGCGAGCGCGGGACGCAGCGCCTTGCCGCTGCCGGCCTTGACCGGGTTGCCGTCGGCGTCGGCGAGCCCGTAGTGGTAGGCGGCGACCCGGCGCACGCCCGGGCTGAGCCGGCCGATCGCCGCTTCCGTCGCGGGACCGACCAGGTCACGCGCCACGACGACGCCTGCTGGCATCACGACCGTCACGAGCGCACCTCCCTCACGGAGTCAGCGGTTTTCATCTCTGTAGTCAATTTGGTCACGACATCCTCATTGTCAACGTGCTCGTGGAGGGCGATCACCGCATTGAGGCCGCTGCGGACGGCGCCTTCCATCGTGTCGGGCCAGCCGGTGTCGGTCCACGAGCCGGCGAGCACCAGGCCAGGAAGCCCCGTCGCCGCCTTCGGGCGCAGCCGCGCCGTGCCCGGCACCTGGCGGAACGTGGCCCGCCGCTCCCTCGTGACGAAGAACTCCGTCACGGTCGCCTCGCGCGCCGCGGGGAACAGCTCCCCGAGCGCGGGCACGAACCGGTCCCGCAGCGCCGCCGCCGGGACGTCCACGTACTCGTCCGCCGCGGACAGCGAGATCGCCAGGTACTGCCCGTCGTCACCGCGGGCATGCATCCCGGATATCCGGGTGCGGTCGAACACCCACTGCACCGGCGAGTCCACCGCGGCCGCGAACGGCACGTCCATGACCTTCCTGTCGTAGATCACGTGCACGTTCACGATGGGCGCCGCCCCGAGCCCGGCCCAGCCGTCCACCGTCGCGGCGGGCAGCGCGCCGCGGGGGATCAGCCTGGCGGCCGCGTCGTGCGGCACCGCGAGCACCACGGCGCCGGCGGCGAGGATGTCCTCGCCGTCCGAGGGACGGGCGCCCCGGGCGAGCCGGACCGCGAACTCGTTCGGTCCCTTCGCCTCGATCGCGGACACCTTCGTGTTCGCCCGGACCGTCGCGCCCAGCTTCCCGAGCAGCCGCTCCGCCGCCGCGCCGTGCAGTTCGCCCAGCGACAGCGCGGGCACGCCGATGTCGGCGGCGTCCGCCTCGCCGAGCAGGCCGGTCTTCGCCACCTTCCCGGCGAGGGCGAGCGAGCCGTCATCGCCGGGAACGTTCAGCGTGGAGATGAAGAACAGGTCCCATAGCGCGCGGCGGGCTCGCTCGTCCTGCCCGTGCGCCGCGAGCCAGTCGCCGAGCCGGATTTCATCGGTCGCCGGGTCCGCCAGGTTCAGGCGGCGGAAGGCGAGGGCTGCCAGAGAAAGCCGCGTACGTTCTGGATAACTAAGGAACGGATACCCGAGGAGAGCCGGCAGCATGTGAACAGGCGCGGGGACGCGGCCCCTCTTCAGCCGGGCTCGGCGGCGCGGCGAGAGCACCGTCACGTCGAAACGGGGCTGCAGCGGGGCGTGCGCGCCCATGCCGAGCCGGTCGAGCAGGCCGCGGTAGGCGGTGCAGCAGCGCAGGAACACGTGCTGGCCGGTGTCGATGACCAGGCCGTCCCTGGTGAACGACATCGTGGCGCCGCCCAGCCGCGGCTTGGCCTCGAGCAGCGTGACGTCGTGGCCCGCCTGGGCGAGCGCCACCGCGGCCGAGATGCCTGCCAGCCCGCCGCCGACGACGACCGCTTTCACCTATTCCTCCAGCGGTCCACGCCCGCCAGCGCCTGGGCCGCGACCAGGGCCTTCTGCCCGGCGGGCAGCGACATCCGGCCTTCGAGGACCGCGTGCGGCTGGCGGGCGATGCGCTCGAGGAGGCGCCGGTAGATGCCGGCCATCGCGCCGGTGCACGCGGCGCTGCGCCGGTCGATGGTGGCGAGCAACCGCAATCCCGAGGCGTACCACTCCCTGGCGCGGGCCGCCTCGAACTCGACGAGGCTGGCGAACCGCGCCTGCGTGGCCGCCGCGGGGAACGGCTCCGGCTGGCCGAACGGCGCGAACTCGATGCCGAACTTGGCCAGGTCCTCTTCAGGGAGGTAGACGCGGCCGTTGAGGTAGTCCTCGCGGACATCCCGCAGGATGTTCGTGAGCTGGAGCGCGACGCCGAGGTCGTCGGCCAGCTTGGCCTGCTTCTCCGGCTGCGTCGCGCCGTAGACGCCCAGCGAAAGGCGGCCGATCGAGCCGGCCACGCAGCGGCAGTACCACAGCAGGTCGTCGAACGTCTTGTAGCTGGTCCCCGTGACGTCGGCGAGGCAGCCGTCGACCAGTTCGCCGAACGCCTCGAGCGGGACCGCGAACCTCCGGCCGGTGTCGGCCAGCGCGACGAGCACCGGGTCGCTGTCGTCCGGGCTGTCCCCGGCGGCCAGCGCCAGCACCTGGCCGCGGGCGGCCTCCAGCTTCGCCGCCTTCTCGGCGGGCGGCAGCTCGCCGTCGCCGATGTCGTCGATCCGCCGGGCGAGCGCGTACACGGCGGCGAGCGCGCGCCGTTTCGGCGGCGGCAGCAGCCGGATGCCGTAGGCGAAGTTCCGCGCCTGCTCCCAGGTGATCTGCTCGCAGGCGGCGTACGCCTCGTCCGCGTCCACGTTCACCTCCCCCTGACGTAGCAGCTGACCATGTTCGCCAGCGTGGCCGGCTTGCCCGGCTTCGGCGTCGCGCGCAGGACGTCGTAGCCGCCTTGCCTGATCGCCCTGATCGCGGCGCGGCCGCCGGCCACGTAGCCGGCGATGGCCAGCCTGGCGGCGCCCTTGAGCGTGCCCACAAGCGGCGCGCCCTGGTCGAGCAGCTCCTTCGCCCGGTCCGTCTCGAACGCCATCAGCTTGGCGACGTTCGGCCCGGCCGCCGGCCGCTCAAGGTCGGCCTCGGTCACGCCGAAGCTCCTCAGGTCCTCCTGCGGCAGGTAGATCCTGCCGTTGCCCAGGTCCTCGGCCACGTCCTGCCAGTGTTCCACGAGCTGGAGGGCAGTGCAGATGCTATCCGACAGGCGCAGCCGTTCCGGCGTGGCGGCCCCCACGATGTACAGCACCACCTGGCCGACCGGGTTCGCGGACAGCTCGCAGTACCGCTTCAGGTCGCCGAAGGTCTCGTAGCGCTTGACGATCTGGTCCTGGCGGTTCGCCTGGATCAGGTCGTCGAACGGCTGGCGCGGGATGCCGCACTCCCCGACGGTCCGCTTGAGGGCCTGGATGGCGTCGAGCCTGGGCTGGCCGCCCTCGTAGATCGTGGCGACGTCTGCCTGCAGGTCGTCGAGGAGCCTTATCCGGGTGGCGGTGATCATCTCCTGGCTCGCGCCGTCCGGCATGCCGGGCAGCGGCTCGTCGCCAAGGTCGTCGGTGAGCCGGGCGAAGCCGTACAGCGCGGTCAGGTGCGCTCGCCAGCCGGCTGGCAGCACTCGCAGGGCCACCGGGAAGTTCTCACCGGAAGCCTTCGCCGCGACCGCGAGCGAGACCTCGGCCGCGACGGTGATGCCCGGCGCGGGCGGTGTCTTCGCTCCTGGCGCGGACACCTCGTCTAGGCCGTCCATCCCAGTCCGGCCTCCCGATCCTCCGCCAGCCACCCGTCTATTTTCCGCACAGGTCAGAAATAATTGCAAACAATGACGCCCGCGTCACCTGACGTCGATGTCGGAGAACTGTGACGGCTATGTCAGAAAACTACTACGGGTCTGGCGGGTGGTCACGCATTGCTCGCCCATTTAGTTTGCGTTAGCCAATGCACATATGCTAAGGAATGCGCGCGAGCGGATCAACACCCTCTGTGAGCTGGGAAGATGACTTAGTGAGTGGTCGGTCATGTGGACTTAGCCGAGGGCCGGGCGGGGGCTGGAGCCGACCGGGACGCCGGTTCGGCGGTGCCGGGAAGGGCGATTTCACGGCCGTTCGCGCGGTCCCCTGAAAATCGCGAATAAGACACATTCAGGAAACATTCTGACTCGGCGTGCGACGGTGACCGCGCGCTGTGTAGCGCCGGCCGGGCGGGGCGGCCGGGCGGGCGACACGATCGTGTTCACGTCGTTTTCAGGCTGTTTTCAGCGGATGTTACGAATTGATCCGCCTATGTCTGGGTGTGTTCACTTACGGTTGCCTCGCCGGACCCGCGTCGGGAGCGGGTCCTGACGCGGTGGAGGCATCCTCGAAATGCGCGTACCACGATCCCCGGACTCACGATCACGCAAACCGCTCGCCGCGCTGGCGGGCGGCGCCCTCGCGCTCAGCATGGTCACCGTCGGGGTGACCGCGACTGCCGCGACTGCCGCGCCCGCCCGGCCGGCCGGGGCGGCGCAGAGCGGCTGCTCACTGGACGGCGGTGCGATAAAGCACGTCATCTACCTGCAGTTCGACAACGTGCACTACACCCGTGACAACCCCAACGTGCCCAGCGACCTTGAGCAGATGCCGAACCTGCTGAACTTCATCACGGGGAACGGGACGCTGATCTCCCACGAGCACACGCCGCTGATCGCGCACACCGCCGACGACATCGTCACGTCGGAAACCGGCCTGTACGGCAGCGACCAGGGCGACGCCATCGCGAACGAGTACCAGTACTACACGGGCGCGGCCAACGGCGGCACCGACGAGGCGGGCTCGTTCGCCTACTGGACCGACCCGATCGTCGACTACGACACCACCTACGCGGGGACACCCGTCGGCGACAGCACCACGACGCTGGTCGGCCAGAACGGCAAGACGCCGCCGGCGCCGTGGGTGCCGTACACGAGGTCCGGCTGCGACGTGGGCTCGGTCGCGGCGGCGAACACCGAGCTCGAGAACCAGGCGCCCGACGTGGCGGACGTGTTCGGCGCGAACTCCCCCGACGCCGCCGAGGCGAACAACCCGAAGCTGGCGGACAAGGCGGAAGCCGACTACATGGGGCTGTCCGTGCACTGCTCGCTCGGCTCGGCCGTCTGCGCGAAGTACCACTCGGTGCCCGACCTGCTGCCCGACGAGCCTGGCGGGTACAGCGGGTACCGCGCGCTGTTCGGCGCGAAGTACATCGATCCGCTGCTGTCCCCGAGCGGGCCGGTCACGAACCTGGACGGCCAGGTGATCAAGGACTCCTCCGGCGACATCGGCTTCCCCGGCTACGACGGCATGATCGGCCCCAACGCGCTCGCGTACACGCTCGACATGCAGGCGCACGGCGTGCCGGTCACCTTCACCTACCTGTCCGACGTGCATGACTCGTGGACCACGGGCGCTGGCCTCGGCCCGGGCTCGGCAACCTACGAATCGCAGCTGAACCAGGAGAACGCGGCGTTCGGCACGTTCTTCGCGGGCCTCGCCAAGGCCGGCCTCACCAAGGCCAACACGCTGTTCGTGATCACCGCGGACGAGGGCGACCACTTCGTCGGCGGCCCGCCCAGCCCGGCCAACTGCAACGGCGTGCAGATCCTGTGCACCTACAACACGGTGGGCGAGGTGGACGGGAACCTGACCGGGCTGCTCGCCGGCCAGGGCATCACCACCCCGTTCGACGTCTCGGCCGACTCCGCGCCGATCATCTACGTCCACAACCAGCCCGTCCGCACCGACTCGTCGGTGCGGACGCTGGAGCGGACCGCGGCGAAGCTGACCGCCGACGACCTGTCGGCCGGCAAGACCGTGCCGCTCACCAATTATCTCGCCGACCCGGTGGAGATGAACCTGCTGCACATGGTCACCGGCGATCCGAAACGGACCGGCACGGTGGCGCTGTTCGCCAACCCGGACTTCTGGCTGAGCAGCGGCAAGACCACGTGCTCGCCCTCCTCCTGCGTGACCGAGCCGACCGGGCAGGACGCGTGGAACCACGGTGACGTGGCACCCGAGATCAACACCACCTGGCTCGGCATGGTCGGCCCCGGCGTCCAGCACCAGGGCGTCAACAACTGGCTCTGGTCCGACCACACCGACATCCAGCCGACGATGATGGCGCTGCTCGGCCTGCACGACGACTACACGCCGGACGGGCGGGTGCTGAGCGAGGTCATCGACTACAGCGAACTGCCCGCCGCCGTCCGGTACCACTACGGGCTGCTGGTCAAGCTCGGCGACGCGTACACGCAGATCAACGCGGCGGTGGGCAAGTTCGGCCTGTCGACGCTCACAGCATCCACCAAGGCGCTGGCCAGCGACTCGCCGGGCGACGCCACCTACACCAGCATCGAGAACTCGCTGATCAAGCTCGGCAACGAGCGCGACTCGATCGTCTCGCAGATGAAGGGCGTGCTGTACGGCGCGTCCTTCTACGGCCACCCGGTCAACCCCGGCCAGGCCAGCTACCTGATCGGCGCCGCCAGCAACCTCCTAGCCCAGGCGAGCGCCCTGGCGGCCTAGCGCGTGCGGGCCGGCGGCGGCGCGGCGTTGACCCGTTGGGTCACGCCGCGCCGCCGCCGCGTCCCTGGGTCACGCGCCGCCGCCGCGTCCCTGGGTCACGCGCCGCCGCCGCGTCCCTGGGTCACGCGCCGCAGTCGCGCCCCTCGGGCTGCGCGCCGCCGCCGCACCACAAGCCCCACGCGCCCCAGCTGGATCGTCATGACTGCTCCAGTCCATGATCACGAAAATCTTATGCACCTATACGATGCGTAATCTTCGTGATCATGTCCGGAGGCCGGCGTGGGAAGGTTTGGGGGCGGGCGGCCGGTTTGGGGCGGCGCTCGGGGTGGGGTTTCCGAGGCTCGCGCCGCACCCCCGCGAGCGTTACGAGCGCCAGATGAGGACCAGGGCGCAGTCGTCGGAGCTGTTGATGGCGCGCTGCATGGTGGTGACCAGGTCCGGGGTGCCGGTGCTGAAGCCGGTCACCACCAGCCGCTCGGCCTCGCCGAGCAGGCGCTCGACGCCCTCGTCGATGTCGCGGCGCGGGGCCTCCACCAGGCCGTCGGTATAGAGCATGATCGCGTCGCCGCGGCGGAGCACGCCTTCTTCCGGCAGGTCGTGGGCCCCGGCCAGGTCGGGGACCACGCCGAGCACGATGCCGCGGGCGCTGCTGACCCGCCACTGGCCCGTGTTGGCGTCGAAGCGCACCGCGGGCGGATGACCGGCCGAGGCCAGCGTGTACTCACCAGAGGCCAGGTCGATCGCCAGGTGCAGCGCGGTCACGAACCCCTCCGGGGCCTTGGCCCGGCGCAGGTAGGCGTTGCACGCGGGCAGGAACTGCTCCCTGGGCACCGAGCCGAGCACGCCGCCGAACGCGCCGGAAAGCAGCAGCGCCCTGGTGGCCGCGTCCATCCCCTTGCCGGACACGTCGACGAGCGCCACCTCCAGTGACTTGCCGTCGCAGTGCGAGACCACGAAGTCCCCGCCGAACGACGAGCCGCCCGCCGGCCGCAGCACGACGGCAGACCCCCAGCCGTCGCCGAGTTCGGGCAGCGTGCCCTGCGCCCTGATGCGGTCCCGCAGCTCGATCATCATCCGGTCCGCGCGCAGGCCGCGGGTGCCCAGCTTGCCCCGGGTGTTCGCGAGCACGTCGGCGAAGACAGCGGTCACCACGATCGTCGCGACGATCCCCGCGCCCGCCTTGTCCTCGATCACGTCGTAGGCGATGCCGACCGCCGCGATGCCATACAGGATCCGCAGCGCCCTCGGCCACAGCAGCAGCCCGCCGCACAGGATCGGCAGGATCATCACGCCGGGCGAGAACCACCACGCGGACACGTGCACGGCGGCGATCGCGATGACGATGGTGATCACCGTGAGCCCGAACGCCACCCGCCGGTTCCGCGTGATGAATTGCTGCCTGACCTGAGTCGCCAGCCACCCGCCGGCCGACCGCAGCGCGCGCGGCACCGAGCGCATTGCTGCGAGAGGCGCGGAAACAGTCATGACGGGCGAAGGTTATCCACAAATCGTTGCGGTCGCACGCGGTGCCACGCTCCTTCTCCCCCTGGGCGGAGCAAGCAGGATAGAAGTCCATCATGGCAGACCACTAAGCCATCCGTCCGGATACCGGCGACCGCGTGTTAAAGTCCGTGGTGAGCATGAAGATCACGCTGAGCGCCGCGATGCGGGCCAGGGACGTGTCGCGTCCCCGGCCGGACCAGCTCGCCGAGGCGGCCGCGAGGGCGGAGCCGCGAGCCGCCGCGGACGAGGACGGGCGCGCCACGCGGCGCGACCCGGCGGCAGGGGCCCAGGACGCGCCGCAGCCCCGGAGCCGGCGCAGGCGGCGCCGGCCGCACTAGGCGCCCCGGCACCGCTACACAGCCGCTACGCCGGTCCGGGCAGCGGCGGGAGCTCGCCGGATTTCTCGTAATCCGCGATCATCGCCAGCCGCCTTGCGTGCCGCGGCTCCTGCGAAAACGGCGCCGCGAGGAAGGTCTTCGCGAACCCGACCGCCTCGTCGACGCTGTACTCCCGCGCGCCCAGGCTGAGCACGTTGGCGTCGTTGTGCTGCCGGGCCAGCCGGGCGGTATCGTCCGTCCAGGCGAGCGCGGCCCTGATGCCCGGTATCTTGTTCGCGGCGATCTGCTCGCCGTTGCCCGAGCCGCCGATCACGATGCCGAGGCTGCCCGGGTCGTCGATGACACCCTGCGCCGCGCGCATCACGTATACGGGGTAGTCGTCGTCCGGCTGGTAGGAGGCCGGACCGCAGTCGACCGGTTCGTGCCCCGCCTCCCGCAGCCAGGCGATCAGCCGCGTCTTGAGCTCGAAGCCGGCATGGTCAGATCCCAGATATACCCGCACACCGACAGTGTGCCAGAAGCTGCTTTCCACGCCGGCGCACCGCCCCCGCGGAAAGGCCTATCACAAGCGATGACGATTCGGACACTGAATGTAATATGTTCTGAACCCGTTATTGGTGCCGGGCGCGGCGCGCTCATTCCGCCATGCGAAGATCGCATGAGTCCACAAGACCGACCACGAAAGGATTACCTGGTGGCTGCAGCAAACCTCACGCGCGACGAAGCGCGGACGCGTTCTGAGCTGATCACAGTCGGCTCCTACCAGGTCGAACTTGACGTGACCGGAGGCGAAGCAACCTTCCGTTCGGTAACGGCGATCGCTTTCGACTGCGCGCTGCCGGGCGCCGGCACCTTCGTCAACCTCGTCGCCCCGGAAGTCCACGCGATCACGCTCAACGGAGCGCCGGTCAGCCTGGACGCGTTCGACGGCGAGCGGATCACGCTGCACGGCCTCGCCGCGCGCAACGAGCTAGTGGTCGACGCCGAGTGCGCCTATTCGCACAGCGGCGAGGGGCTGCACCGGTTCGCCGACCCGGCGGACGGCAACGTCTACATGTACTCCGACCTTGAGACGTTCGACGCGCACCGCGTCTACGCCTGCTTCGACCAGCCCGACATGAAGGCGGCCTACGAGCTCACCGTGCGCGCGCCGGAGGGCTGGCTGGTCGTGTCCAACATGGCGCCCGACGCCGAGGGCGGCGTCCCGGCCGGAACCGGCACGCGGCTGTGGCACTTCCCGCCCACGCCGGTGATCTCGACGTACATCACCCACATGTCGGCCGGACCGTGGCACGTGGTGCGCGACGAGCACGACGGGATCCCGCTCGGCATCTTCTGCCGCCAGTCGCTGGCCAGGTACCTGGACCCGGACGAGATCTTCGAGGTCACCAGGCAGGGTTTCGACTTCTTCCACGCCGCGTTCGGCATCAAGTACCCGTTCGGCAAGTACGACCAGCTATTCGTGCCCGAGTTCAAGGCTGGCGCGATGGAGAACGCCGGCGCGGTCACCTTCCTCGAGGACTACATCTTCAGGTCGCGGGTCACCGACGCCGCCCGCGAGGCGCGCGGCGAGACAATCCTGCACGAGATGGCGCACATGTGGTTCGGCGACCTGGTGACCATGCGCTGGTGGGACGACCTGTGGCTGAACGAGTCGTTCGCCACCTGGGCGGCCGCGCTCGCGCAGGCCGAAGCCACGAGGTGGAGCCAGGCGTGGACCACGTTCGCGAAGGTCTACAAGGCGCGGGCGTACCGGGATGACCAGCTGCCGTCCACGCACCCGATCTCCGCCGACATCCCGGACATCGAGGCGGTCGAGGTGAACTTCGACGGCATCACCTACTACAAGGGCGCATCCGTGCTCAAGCAGCTGGTCGCGTACGTCGGGCGGGAGAACTTCCTGGCCGGCGTGCGCCGCTACTTCGCCGCCCACGCCTGGGGAAATGCCTCGCTCGGCGACCTGCTGTCCGCGCTTGAGTCGGTCTCGGGCCGCGACCTGACGGCGTGGTCGCGGGAGTGGCTGGAGACCGCGGGGGTGAACACGCTGCGCCCGTCGTACACCGTCGACCCGGCCGGACGCTTCACGTCGTTCTCCGTCATCCAGGAGGCGCCGGCCTCACATCCCGTGCTGCGCTCGCACCGCGTGGCCATCGGTCTCTACTCCCGAACGGACCGTGGCCTCCTCCGCACGGCGCACACCGAAACCGACGTATCGGGCGCGGAAACGCCGGTGCCGGACCTCGTCGGGCAGCCCCAGCCTGACCTGGTGCTCGTCAACGACGACGACCTGACGTACGCCAAGATACGGTTCGACAACCGCTCGCTGCGGACGCTGATCACCTCCATCAGCTCGTTCGAGTCCTCGCTGGCCGCCTCGCTGTGCTGGGCAGCGGCCTGGGACATGTGCCGGGACGGCGAGATGGCCACGCGGGACTACGTCCGGCTGGTGCTCGGCGGCGTGGACTCGGTGCGGGACATCAGCGTGGCGCAGACGCTGCTGCGCCAGACGGCGCAGGCGGTGCGCCGGTTCGCCGACCCCGCCCGGCGTCCCGCCGGGCTCGCCCTCATAGCTTCGTCGCTGCGCTCGCTGCTGCTTTCCGCCGAACCGGGCTCCGACCACCAGCTCGCGTACGCGCGGGCCTTCGCCGGGGTGGCGACCTCGGCCCAGGACCTCGAGCTGCTGTCCGGGCTGCTGTCCGGTGCTGTCGTGGTGGACGGCCTGGCCGTGGACACCGACCTGCGCTGGAACCTGCTGCGCCGCCTGGTCAGCCGGGGCGCTGCCGGCGAGGCCGAGATCGACGCTGAGCTGTCCGCGGACGCCACCGACGCCGGCGAGCGCCACGCGGCCGCCTGCCGCGCGTCCGTGCCGACCGCCGAGGCGAAGCGCGAGACGTGGGAGACGATAACCGGCGGGAAGCTGACGATCGCGATGTTCCGCGCCGCGCTGCTCGGCTTCATCGACCCGGACCAGCCGTCGCTCCTCCATCCGTACCGGCCCGCGTTCTTCGCCGCCGTCGGCGACGCATGGCGGGAGTGGAGCGCGACGATGGCGCAGGACTTCGCGGTCGCCGGCTACCAGCTGTGCGCCGTGGACGCCGAGACGGTCGCGGCCACCGACGCCTACCTGGCCGAGGCGGACCCGCCCGCCGCGCTGCGCCGCCTGCTGATCGAGGGCCGCGACGACGTGCTCCGGGCGCTGCGCTGCCAGGAACGCGACCGCGCGGAGGCAGCCGCGGCGGAAGGAACCGGCTAGCCGGCCCCGCACGCCGGGGCTTGGCCCCGGTCGCTGGCGAGGATCCGGGTACGGCCTGTTCACGGTGGAAGCCGAGTAATAGAGTCTGGTTTCAAGTGTCCGTCAGCACCGTGGAAACCCACCTGGAGCGGATCTACGCGAAGCTTGGCATCCACTCGCGGCATGAGCTGATCGCGATCACCGCCGCCGGCGGCCTGCCCGCAGCTAAGGATCAGGCAGCTAAGGATTAGGGGACTTCCCCGACGCTAGCGGCGCGACGCCTTGCCACACTGACGGTGAGGGCCGCCTGATGGCTCAGCTGCGGGGTAAAGACCCGCTGGCCAGGTGGTGAGGGGGGCTGGCTGGTGGCAGCAAGTTCGCGGCGGGACCACGACGGGCCGGAGCCCGGCGGGAAGGCGGCCCTCAAACTAGTCCTCGAACTGTCCCTGACCGGCGGCGACCCGATCACCGGCTCCATCGGCGCCGCGGGCGAGGGGCCCCCGGTGCGCTTCCACGGCTGGATCGGCCTGATGAGCGCGATCAACAGCCTCCGCGCCGGCGCGCACAGGCGGGCCGCCCTCAGCTAGGTCAGCTAGGTCAGCTAGGAGTGGCTCGCGATCGCGTGAGCTACCGTCTTGCGGACGCGCTCGGGGATCTCGTCCAGCGGGACCGCGACCGTCTCGCCGGTGGCACGGTCGGTCAGCTCGGCGGTACCCGAGGCCAGCCCGCGCTTGCCGATCGTCACCCGGAACGGGATGCCGACGAGTTCGGCGTCGCTGAACTTGACGCCGGCCCGGACGTGCCGGTCGTCGATGATCACGTCGACGCCGGCGTCCTGCAGCCGCCGGTAGACCTGCTCGCCCATCTCCGCGACGGCGGTGTCGTCCTGCTGGGCGACCACCACGACGGCCTCGAACGGCGCGACCGCCGCGGGCCACACGACGCCCTTCGCGTCGTGGTGCACCTCGATACAGGCCGCCATCGCGCGCTCCACGCCGATGCCGTAGCAGCCCATGATCGGCTTGACCGGCTTGCCGTCCGGACCCGAGACCGTGACCGCGAAGGCGTCGGTGTACTTGTAGCCGAGCTTGAAGATGTGGCCGACCTCGATGCCCTTGATGACCTCCAGCGGCCCGCCGCACCGGACGCAGGCCTCACCCGCCTCGACCGCGCGCAGGTCGGCCCAGGTGCCCACGCTGATATCGCGGCTGACGTCGACGCCGCGCAGGTGGACATCATCGGTGTTCGCGCCGGTGACCATGCCAGTCCTGCCCTGAAGGGCGACGTCCGCGATGACCGGGATGCCGGTGACGCTCACCGCGCCCAGCGAACCTGGATGGGCGCCGAGCGCCTCGAAGATCTCCGCGGGCTCGGCCGGGCGCACCAAGACGGCACCGGTCGCGTCGATGAGCTTCTGCTCCTCCAGCGCGTGGTCGCCGCGGAGCAGGACCAGCGTGAGCTGGCTGTCCAGAACATAGACCAGCGTCTTGATCTGGCGGTCGCCAGGCGCGTCGTAACCCTTGGCCAGATCCTCGATCGTGCGGACGCCTGGAGTGTCGAACCGGACGGGCGCGTCAAGCGCGAGCGCCGCATCGGCGGCCTGGTCGATGGCCGGCAGAACCGAGACAGCGGCCTCCATGTTGGCCCCGTAGCCGCACCGCGGGCAGTAAACGACGTCGTCCTCGCCGGTTTCCGACGGGCAGATGAACTCGGTCGAGCCGGACCCGCCCATCGCGCCATTGGACGCCTCGACCGGGATCGCGGGAATGCCGATCCGTTCGAAGGCGCGGGTATAGGCCGTGCGGTGCGCGTCGAAAGACTTGTCAAGACCCGCCGCGTCCAGGTCGAAGCTGTAGGAGTCCTTCATCGTGAATTCGCGGGTCCGCATCAGGCCCGCCTTGGGCCTGGGCTCATCGCGCAGCTTGGTCTGGAACTGGTACCACGACTGCGGCAGGTCACGATAGGAGTTCAGCTCACCCGCAAGCATGGTGATGACCTCTTCGTGCGTCATGCCGAGCACGAAGTCGGCCCCCTTGCGGTCCTTGAGCCGGAACAGTTCGTCGCCCATGATGTCAAAACGCCCGCTGCGCTGCCAGATCTCCGCCGGGTGCAGCACCGGCATCAGGAACTCCTGCGCGCCGATCCGGTTCATCTCCTCGCGGATGATGTCGATGACCTTCAGCCGGAGCCGGACCGCGAGCGGCAGCAGCGAGTAGTGACCCGCCATCAGCTGGCGGATGTACCCGGCGCGCAGCAGCAGCCGGTGGCTGGGCGCGCCCGCCTCCGCGGGGTCCTCGCGCAGCGTCGGGATGTGCATGGTTGACCAGCGCACGAATCAACTCCAGTTCTCGTCCTGCGCGTAGTGTAGTGGCGCGCCCGGCCCCCGCTTACTCGTTTACCGGCCGCGGCAGCAGGGCGCGGGCCAGCCACGCCCCGGCGAGCACCTGGAGGGCGGCGAGCAGCAGCGTCACGACGATGGTGACCCCCGCGTACGGCGGCAGGCCCGCCAGGCCGGCGATCGCCCGGGCGGTCGCCCCGGCCGGAAGCCCGCGCAGCGCCATCACCCACAGCGGCAGCACCCAGCCGGCGACCGCGCCCGCCACCGCGAGCAGCACCATCCGCCGCCAGCGCAGCGACGCGACGCCGGCCGCGACGCCGGCGGCGAACGGGACGAACCAGGCCCCGCCCCACGCGGTGACCGCCACGATGGCCGCCACCGCGATCACGCCAAGCACCCAGCCGAGAGCCGGCCAGGCCGGCCGCGCTCGCGCGGAGGACGCCCGCCCGCCGGCTCGAGCCACGCCTTGCTCAGGCATTGAGCCTCCACTCGACCGGGCCGGCGGACGCGCCCGGCACCGGCAGCGGCAGGTACTGCCCGTCCCACCACAGCGGCACCAGGTTCGTGTACCAGGGGGACGCCGGGTTCTCCGACTGCCCGCCGGGATAGACCCCGACGGCTGACAGCGCGCCGGCGCCGAACGTCACGATCATCCGCCAGCTCGGGCCGGTCGAGGCGGTGAGGCCGCCGTCGGCGGCGTCCTCGGCGAAGGGGTCGCCGCCGGCCGCGCGCGGCCCGTATCCGAGGCCGGCCGCCCCCTCTATCGAGGGGAACGACCGGGAGTGCGGCCGGCCCCATGTCCACGACGACGGCGCCCCGCCGTAGGTCGCGGACAGGTGCGTCACCGCCTGCCGCAACGCCGCCACCATCGCGGCCGGCGCGCTCCCGGGACCGTGCCCGGCCGGCCCGCGGAAGGCCGCGTTCGACGGGTCGGTCAGCGTCCACGCCTCCAGGTCCTCGTCGAGCGAAACCAGGCTCGGGCCAACCCCCAGCCCCAGGACGTCCGCGCCGACGGGCACCTTGGCCGCCTTCCACCACGGTTCGAACACCGTGGACAGGTAGTCGCCCCAGAACGTCCACCACACGGTCGCCGCGGCCGACCCCGCCGCCATGGTGTAGTCCCATGACCTGAGCAGAGACACCACGCTGCGTTCGGAAGAAGAGAGCGACGCGCTGCCCAGCGCGGTCAGCAGCGACGGCAGCACCCGCTCCGCGAGCGAGTCGGTCAGGTTGTTCTGCAGCGCGGCGACCGACGACGCCGACAGCGGCTCGTGCGACGACAGATATTTATAGGCGTACGCGGCCCGGTAGCCGGGGTCGTAGAAGTCGGCGCTCGTCCCGATGTAGTACGGATAGGCGCCGGTGACCGGGCGCTGGTTGGCGGTCACGATCAGGTGTGACGGCGGGTCGTAGACCTGCGGCACCGCCTGGTACGGGATCACTCCGGTCACGTCGCAGGCGCCGGTGCCCGGCATCGGCAGCCACGGCTGGCACGCGGCGGCGACCTCGGGGTAGTCGCCCGGCGCGAGCACGCCGATATTGCCGGCTTTATCGGCGTAGACGAAGTTCTGCGCCGGCGCCTTCCACCCCGCCAGCGCGGCACGGAACCGCGCGAAGTCTGACGCCTCGTTGACCGCGAGCAGCGCGCCCAGGTCGTCCGATGGCACGTTGCCCATCCAGTCGACGGCCATTCGCTGCCTGGCCTGCGTCATGATCGGCCCGTGCACGGTGATGTCGACGGTGAGGTGCACGGTCGCGCCGCCGCGGACCGGGATCGTGTACCGCTCCACGGTCATCGGCCGCCACGCGCCGCGCCAGTAGTAGGAGTCGCCGCGGACTTGTTCGGCGTAATAGCGAGTGGCGGAGTTCTGCGTGTCGGTCAGCGACCAGGCGATGTTCGCGTTGTGCCCGAGCAGGATCCCCGGCAGCCCGGGCACGCTGACCCCGGACACCTGGTATCCGGGCGCGGACAGCGCTATCTCGTACCACACCGACGGCAGCGTCTGCGGCAGGTGCGGGTCGCCGCCGAGCACCGCGCCGCCGCCCTGCACCGCGGGCCCGTTCGCCGCCCACGCGTTGCTGTCGGGATACTCGTGGATCTGGTTTGCTGGCAGCCGGCTGAGCTGGCCGAGCAGCTGCGCCGCCGCGTCCGCTACCGCGTTCTCATCGTCCGAACGTACGGTTGTTGCACCTGTAGCCCCCGCCTGAGCCGTCGTCGTGACCGCGCCGCCGGGGGCGCTGCTCGCGACGTCCGGTGGCACCGGGGTCAGCCGCGCCTTCACGTAGGGACCGGTGTCGTAGGGGGTCTGCGCGTTCTTCGCGAGGACGGGGAACCAGTCCATGGTGCGGGCGGCGCCGAGGGTCCGCTGGAGGAGCGCGTCGTCGAGCGGCCCGGTCGTGTAGTCGAGCTCCTGGGTGAGCACCCCCTGGATGACCAGGCTGTCGACCGGTGTCCACGGCGCGGGATACGCCCCGGTCAGGGTGAACACGGCGGGCCAGTCGCCGGCCGCGCGGACCGCCGCGATGTCGTCGTTCACGCCCTGGGCGTAGGCGAGCAGCGCGGCGCGGGCCTGGCCGGTGGTCCGCGCCCACTCGTTTTGCGCGGTCCGCAGCAGGCCGAGGCGCAGCTCGAATTCGTCGCTCGCCAGGTCGCTCGGGCCGCCGAGCTGCGCGAGGCGGCCCTCTCCCAGGCGCCGCTCGAGATCCATTTCCGACAGCCGGAACTTCGCGTGCGCATAACCCATTGCCAGGAACACATCGTGCGTGTTCGCCGCCTGAATCGAGGCGAGGCCCTGGCTGCTGAACGAGACCGCCACCGGGGCGGTCAGCCCGGGCACGCGCAGCGTCTGGGAGCCGGCTGGCTGGCCGCCGGACGCGGACGTCCACGAGCCGCGGCCGGGGTCGAGCGCCGGGCCGAGGGCGGGGATCGTGCCGAAGCCGAACCCGAGCACGCCAAGCAGGGCACCCGACACCACCAGCGCGGCGACCGCGTTCAGCACCGAGCGCAATTGCCGGCTCGTTACTCGCCTGTTACGGTTCCACATTCCGCCCGTTTTATCACGGCGACCCATTAACCGTCGTCCTGTTACCTGCCTTATTAGGGCCGGAAGTCCGCTTTAAAGGCCGCCCTATGCGGGGACAATTGATTACGGAGCGCGGCCCCCCGCCGCTGCTGAATCGGTACGCTGAGGTGGTGAGATGGATGGCTTGGCCCCGGATCAAGAAATCCAGGTCATCAGCACCGCCGGGGTCTTCTTTCCGCGATGCCACGAACGTTACCGTGGTGCCGGTGCCTGACGCTGACCCGGCACTGGGGCGACGGCACAACGCGGGCGTCAGCGGTACCCGGCATTCGGTTGCCAGCGAGCAGCCGGCCCCTGTCCAGTACGCGGATTCGGGCGTCGACGACGTGTCCGCCGACTTCCATCGCAACGACGGTCTGGCCGAAGAGCCGCCAACACGGGACGACGGGATCGCGATCCTCGAAGGCGTGGTGACCACCGAGGTCCCCGCCGATGACGAGCCGGACACGGCCGACCTCGAGATACCGCCCGCGCTGCGGGCACCGCGGCTCGCGGGAACGCTGGACACGCGCACTCAGCCGCGTCCCGCGGCGGCCGGCGAGAGCCAGGAGCAGCCGGGGCGTCCAGCCTCGCCCGCGGGGACGCCGCCGGTAAGCGTCACCCCGCCCGCCTGGGACAGCGGCCAGGACCGGATCGCCATCCGCGACCTGCCCCCCGACGTCCGGATGCGGCTCTGGCGGTGGCGCGCGATCATCGTGATCGTCGTCGGCGTCCTGTTCACGATCATCGCCAACTGGGCGGTCGGCCTGTCGCTCGCCATCCTGGCCGGCATCATCGACACGATCTACCGGTCGAGGACGGCCGGGGACATCGCGGCCGGCGGCAGCCGGACGGCCGCGCAGCGGCGCACCAGGCGCCAGCTCCACCGGATGCGCCGCGCCGGGTACCTCGCCCTGGACGCGCGGCCCATCCCGAACAGCCGGGAGGTCATCGACCACCTCGTGATCGGCCCGACCGGCGTCTACGCGATCGATTCGGAGCGGTGGCACAAGAAGGTGCCGATCCGCACGTACAACGGCAAGCAGCTCTGGCACGGCCCGGAGAACAAGAAGGCGCGGCTCGAGCACGCCAAGTGGGAGGCGCGGCAGGCCAGCGAGCGGCTGACGGCCGCGCTCGGCTTCGAGGTCCCCGTCCGCCCGGCGATGGCCATCTACGGTCCGCGGGTTCCCTTCGCCATCGCCACCATCAGGGACGTCGACGTGTTCACGGGAACGGACCTGGGCAAGTACCTGCGGCGCCGCGGCCGGATGCGGGGCCTGCCGCGGATGAGCAGGGACCAGGTGCAGACGGTGTTCAACGCCGCCCGCACGGTGCTCCCTGACGTCACACCGACCAGGACCTTCACCCCGGTAGGCTGAACTTCTCAGGAGTATCTTCCGGCGAGGGAGTCGGCATGCCACCGTTGAGGTCGCGCACGGTCACGCACGGCAGGAACATGGCGGGAGCGCGCGCGCTGCTGCGCGCGACCGGGGTAGCCAGGGAAGACCTCGGCAAGCCGATCATCGCGGTCGCGAACAGCTTCACCGAGTTCGTCCCCGGGCACGTGCACCTGGCCGACGTCGGCCGGGTCGTCGCCGACGCGGTCCGCGCCGCGGGCGCCGTGCCGCGCGAGTTCAACACGATCGCGGTCGACGACGGCATCGCGATGGGGCACGGCGGAATGCTGTACTCGCTGCCTTCGCGCGAGCTCATCGCTGATTCGGTCGAGTACATGGTCAACGCGCACTGCGCGGACGCGCTGATCTGCATCTCCAACTGCGACAAGATCACGCCCGGCATGCTGATCGCCGCGATGCGGCTGAACATCCCCACGGTATTCGTCTCCGGCGGGCCGATGGAGGCGGGTCGGGGGGTCTGGGGGGCGGACAGCCCCCCAGGCGCGGGGGGATCCCGGGGGGTCGTCCCCCCGGGGGAGCACAGGAAGCTGGACCTGATCGACTCGATGGTGGCCGCCGCGGACCCGTCGGTGTCCGATGACGAGCTCGCGCTGATGGAGGAGAACGCCTGCCCGACCTGCGGCTCCTGCTCGGGCATGTTCACCGCGAACTCGATGAACTGCCTGACGGAGGCGATCGGGCTGGCGCTGCCCGGCAACGGGACCACGCTGGCGACGCACGTCGCGCGGAAGAAGCTGTTCGAGAGGGCCGGCGCGCTGATCGCGGAGATCACCAGGCGGTACTACGAGGAGGGCGACGAGTCCGTGCTGCCGCGCTCGATCGCGAGCAGGGACGCGTTCGAGAACGCGATGGCGCTCGACGTGGCGATGGGCGGCTCGACCAACACGATCTTGCACCTGCTGGCCGCCGCGCACGAGGCGGGTGTCGACTTCGGGCTCAAGGAGATCGACGAGTTGTCGCGCCGGGTGCCGTGCCTGTGCAAGGTCGCGCCGTCGAGCGCGTACCACGTCGAAGACGTGCACCGGGCGGGCGGCATCCACACGATCCTCGGCGAGCTTGACCGTGCCGGGCTGCTCAACCGCACCGTGCACACGGTGCACGGGCAGCCGCTGTCGGCCTGGGACCTGCGGTCGGGTTCTGTCTCCGGCGAGGCGGTGGAGCTGTACCACGCCGCGCCCGGCGGGGTGCGGACCACGAAGGCGTACTCGCAGTCGGCACGGTGGGCGTCGCTCGACCTCGACACCGAGTCGGGGTGCATCAGGGACGTGCCGCACGCCTACACCGCCGA
>Ga0187812_1000186_pt1 | contig 22930 bp, 24 predicted proteins | sample NC_S_2_FD_130582 | JGI IMG/M metagenome (GOLD analysis project Ga0187812, IMG submission 130582) | Wetland sediment microbial communities from Neuse River Estuary, North Carolina, USA - ASW-S_2 | ecosystem: Environmental > Aquatic > Freshwater > Wetlands > Sediment | place: USA: North Carolina...
CCCGGGCGAGGCGCGCCGCCTCCGCGACCCCGACCCGCCGCCCGCTCTCCGCGAAGATGAAGCCGATGGCGTCCGCCCCTGCCGCGATCGCCGCCTCGACGCCTGCCGGGGTGCGGCAGCCGCAGATCTTAACCCACATGGCCGCAGGCCATGGCGAGGTCGCCCAGCAGAGCCCCGCCGCGCTCGAGGAGCGCTTCGCCGACCAGCACCGCCCGTGCCCCGGCCATCTCCGCCGACCGCACGTCGGCCAGGGAGCGGTAGCCGCTCTCCGCCACGAGCCGGACGCCCGGCGGCGCGAGCGGCGCCAGCGAGAGGAAGAGGCCGGTGTCGCACGCCAAGGTGGCGAGGTCCCGGTTGTTGACGCCGATGAGACCCGCGCCCGCCGCGAGCGCCGCCTCGAGTTCCGCCGCGCTGTGCACCTCGACGAGCGCGGCCATGCCGGTCGCCTGGACCGCCTGCAGGAACGCGCCCAGCTCCGGCCCCAGCACGCGCGCGATCAGCAGGACGGCGTCCGCGCCGTACGCGTAGGCCTCCGCGATCTGTCCCCTGTCGCTGACGAAGCCCTTGCAGAGCAGCGGGAGGTGCGTCGCGTCGCGCGCCAGGCGCAGGTCCTCGATGCTGCCCGAGAACCCTTCCTCCGCCACCAGCACCGAGAGGGCGGCCGCGCCCGCCGCCGCGTAGCGCCGCGCCACCGCTTGCAGCGGCTGCGCCGGGAAGGCGCCGTGGCTGGGCGAACTCCGCTTGAACTCGGCGATGAAGCGGATCGGCCCCGGCCCCGCGGGCAGGAACGGGCGCACCGGCTGCGCGCGGCGCGGCAGCGCGAGGTGGCGCCGGGCCAGGAACGCCGAACGCTGGGCCGCCGTCAGGTGCTCAAGGAGGTTCATCCCACCAACTCCTGCCGCCCGAACGCCGCGAGCTGCTGCAGGCGCATCCCGGCGCGGCCGCCGTCGATCGCGTCCTGGGCCAGGGCGAAGGCCTCGCGCAGGCTCTTGGCCCTGCCGCCGACGTAGATGGCGGCCGCCGCGTTGAGTGCCACGACGTCCCGCCGCGGTCCGCGCTCGCCGGCAAGGACGGCCCGCGTGATCGCCGCGTTCTCGCTCGCGTCGCCGCCGGCCAGCACCGCGACCGCGGCCGGCGCCAGCCCGAACTCCTGCGGGTCGAGCGAGAGGTCGCGGATCTCCCCGTCGCGCAGTTCGCACAGGGTGTTCCGGCCGGCGAGGGTGAGCTCGTCGGCGCCGCCCGCACCGTGCAGCACCAGGGCGTGCCGGGAGCCGAGCTCGCGCAGCGCCTCGGCCACCAGGCGGACGTGTTCGGGCCGCGCGACGCCGATCACCTGGCGGCGCACGCCGGCCGGGTTCGCGAGCGGTCCGAGGAGGTTGAAGACGGTGCGCACGCCGAGTTCCTTGCGCGGCGCGGCCGCATGCCGCAGGGCGCCGTGCAGCACGGGGGCGTAGAGGAAGCCGATGCCGATCTCATCGACCGCGCGCCCGATGGTCTGCGCCGGCAGGTCGAGCGACACGCCGAGCGCCTCCAGGACCTCCGCGGAGCCGCAGCGGCTCGAGGCGGCCCGGTTGCCGTGCTTCGCGACGGCGCAGCCGGCGCCGGCCGCCACGAAGGCCGCCGTGGTGGAGATGTTGAACGTGGCGAGTCCGTCGCCGCCGGTGCCGCAGTTGTCGATCGCATCCTCCCGCCCGACCGGCACCGGCGTCATGTGCCGGCGCAGCGCGCGGGCGCAGCCCGCCAGCTCCTCGGCCGTCTCGCCGCGCAGGGCCAGCGCCACGGCGAAGCCGGCGATCTGCGCGGGCGTCGCCTGCCCCTGCATCACCTCGTCGATGGCCGCTTCGGCCTCCGCCGCCGTCAGCACCGCACCGCGCACGATGGCCGCGATCGCGTCCTTGATCATCCCCGGCACCTCCCCAGGAAGTTCTGCATGATCCGCGGACCCTCGAGGGTGGCGATCGACTCCGGATGGAACTGGACGCCCTCGGTCAGGCCGTCGGGCGAGCGCAGTCCCATCACCGTGCCGTCGTCCGCCACGGCGCTGAGGCGCCATGGCGGGCGCACGCTCTCCCGGGCGACGGCGAGCGAGTGGTAGCGGGTCGCGGGGAAGTCCTGCGCGACGCCCCGGTAGAGCCCCTCCCCGTCGTGCCGGACCTGCGTGGTCTTCCCGTGCACCGGACGGGCGGGCTGCACCGTGCAGCCGGCGAGCAGGCCGATCAGCTGGTGGCCGAGGCAGACGCCGAGGACCGGTTTGCGCCCGAGGACCTGCCCCAGCAGTCCGGGCAAGAGGCCTGTCGCCTCGGGGCGGCCCGGGCCCGGCGAGATGACGATCCCGTCCGCCTGCCGGAGCAGTTGGGGCAGGTCGCCGGCGTCGTTGCGCGCCACGGTCACCTCCACCGACGGGCTGAGCATCTGCACGAGGTTGTAGGTGAAGGAGTCGTAGTTGTCGACGACGAGGATCATCGGCCCTCACCTCCCGCGCGCTCGAGCGCCTGGCGCAGCGCCGCGATCTTCTGCAGGCACTCGTCGTACTCGCGCTCCGGATCGGAGTCCTGCACGATGCCCGCCCCGGACTGCAGGTAGGCGATATCCCCCACCTGCACGATCGAGCGGATCGCGATGGCGAAGTCGAGGTCGCCGTCGGCAGCGATGTAGCCGGCCGCCCCGCCGTAGAGTCCGCGCGCGACGGGCTCGAGCTCGTCGATCAGCTGCATCGCCCGGATCTTCGGCGCGCCGGTGAGCGTTCCGGCGGGGAAGGCGGCCGCCAGCGCGTCGAGGCTGGTGCGGTCCGCCGCGAGTTCGCCCTCCACTTCCGACACCAGGTGGATGACCCGCGCGTACTCCTCGACGCAGAAGCTGCGCCTCACGTCCACCGTGCCGGGTGCCGCCACGCGGCCCACGTCGTTGCGGCCGAGGTCGAGGAGCATGAGGTGCTCGGCGCGCTCCTTGGGGTCTTGGGCCAGGTCCGCCGCGACGGCGGCGAGGTCCTCAGGCCGCTCCGGGTGCGGCCGCGTGCCGGCGATCGGCCGGATCGTGACCCTCCGGCCGTCGACCCGCACCAGGGTCTCGGGCGAGCTGCCGTAGAAGGCGAAACCCGGCAGGCGGAGGTGGAACATGTAGGGCGAGGGGTCGATCGCGCGCAGCGCGCGGTACACCGCCAGGGGCGGGGCGCCGGTGCGGTAGGCGAGGCGCTGCGAGAGCACGAGCTGGAACACCTCCCCGGCCGCGATCGCCTCCTTCGCGCGCAGGGCGCGCTCGACGTACTCCTCGCGCGTCAGGGTGCGCCCGACGAGCTCCGGCCCGCCCACCACCGGGCGCGCCGCCGGGCGGCGTCCGCGGCGGATCAGGCGCGCCATCTGGTCGAGCCGGGCCTCGGCGTCCACCGCGTCGCCGTCCGCGTCGGCCACGACGAGGTGGGCAAGGCGCGTCACGTGGTCGTAGGCGATGATGTGCCGCGGCGCCACGACATGCAGGTCCGGCAGGTTGCGATCGTCCGCGGGCGGCCGGCCGACCGGCTCCAACTCGCGCACGACGTCGTAGCCGATGTACCCCACGAGCCCGCCGAAGAAGGGCGGCAGGTCCCCGCTCGGCCGCGCGCCGGCGATCCGGTCGTAGAGGCGCCTCAGCTCCGCGAACGCCGGCGCCTGGCGCCGCTCGGTGCGTCCGCCGTGCTCCAGGCGGACGACGCCGTGCCTGGCCTGCAGGCGAAAGAGCGGCTCCCAACCGATGTAGGAGTAGCGGCCGATGCTCTGCCGCGTCGGCGCGCTCTCGAGCAGGAACGCTCCCGGCCGCCCCGCCACGGCCTGGTAGATGCCGACCGGCGTCTGCAGGTCCGCGAGTACGGTGCGGTGCCGGTAGGCGATGCCGCGACGCTCCGCAACCGCCATAGGACCACTCCTCCCCAGCAACGAAAAAAGCCTCCGTCCCGCTAGGGACGGAAGCAAAACTTCCGCGGTGCCACCCCAATTGGCCGAGGCCCACTCTGCCGGTACGGGAGCACGCTCCGATACCGCCCTCTCGTTCACGGGGAGGTCCCGGCGGAGCCTACTCGACCCGAAGGTCATTCGGTCCGCGGCTTGCAGGCCCATTCCTCAGCTTCCCGCTGGCCGGATTCGCACCAGTGCCGGCTCTCTTTGCAGCGTTCCGCCAGTACTCCGCCCGCGCATCGCCGTCTTGTATTGGGCCCATCCTACGCCACGCCGCGCGGCGTGTCAACGCGTGCCGCAGCTCCGGCCTCGTCCGGGCCGAGCGTCGCGGACGGTCTCCCGCAAGGAATGCCAGCCTCGCCAGGAGAACCCTGGCATGGCGTCCCCGGCGGTCGGCGCCAGCCGCATCCGCCGGGCAGCCGAAGGAGCGATGGCTGTGATCCATACCGCGCCGCCGAACGCCGACGCCGCGCCCGCCGCGTGGCGACACCCCGCCTGGCGGAGGCTCATGCGTTCGCCGCTGTTCTGGCTCGGGCTCGGCCTCCTCGCCTTTCTTCTGGCGTTCTCCTTCATCGGCCCGCACTTCTACCACAAGGACGTCAACACCGTCGACGTCGCCCGCTCCCTGCTGCCACCGAGCGCCACCTTCCCCCTCGGCACCGACGTGCTGGGCGAGAACGAGCTCGGCCGTCTGATGATCGGCGGCCAGGTGCCGATCATCGCCGGCTTCCTCTGCGCCTGCGCTGCCGCGCTGGTGGGCGGCGCGGTGGGCGTCGTCAGCGGGTTCGGCGGCCGTGCGGCCGACGCGTCGGGCATGCGGCTCGCGGATGCCGTGATGAGCGTGCCGCAGGTGGTGGCCGTCCTGGTCGGCGAGACGGTCTTCGGCATCCGCACGCCCGTCCTGATCACGGTCTTCGCCTTGACCTCCTGGCCGCTCACGGCCCGCCTGATCCGCGCCGAAACCCTCTCGCTGCGGGCGCGGCCGTTCGTCGAGGCGGCCCGCGCCAGCGGCAGCGGGCGGACGGCCCTCGTGCTCCGCCACGTCCTGCCGAACCTCCTCGACCCCTTCGTCGCCACCTTCACGGCCCAGTTCACGAATGCGATCCTGGTGATCGCGCTCACGTCCTACATCGGGGCGGGCCTCGGACCCCCCTGGAACTGGGCGACCATGATCAACGCGAACCGCGACGCGCTGCTCTCCGGCCAGTGGTGGCTGATCGTCCTGCCCGGGGTGCTCTTCGCGCTGCTCGTGAACGCCGTCTACCTGATCGGCGAGGCCATCCGGGCGGCGTTCAACCCGCAGACCTACCGCCGCGCGCGCAGGAGGTCCGCCGCATGAACACCTCGCTCGGCTACATCGCGGGGCGCGTCCTCCAGGCCGTGCTCACGCTGGTCGCGGTGAGCGTCGTCACCTTCCTCGTCCTGCGCTTCCTGCCGGGGCAGGCCCCGGCAGAGGTCCTGGGCAGCAGCCAGCCGGGACCCCTGGCGTACCTGGCCTGGCTCGGCAGGATCTTCTCGCCCGGCGACCTCGCCGCCCTCGCGGCCATCACGGCGCCGACGCTCGAGCTCCTGGCGCTGAGCTCAGTCGTCGCGCTGCTCGCGGCACTCGGGCTCGCCACCGTGCAGGCGCGCCTCGCGGGCAGCCTCACCGATCGCCTGCTCGGCGTGGCCGCCAACGTGCTCTACACCTTGCCCGCGTTCTGGGTGGCGCTGATGCTGGTCTGGGTCTTCGCGGACGATCTGCCCTGGCTTCCCGCCGTGGGCCCGCAGCCCGTCCCCAGCACGGGCCTCCTGGACTGGCCGCTGCACATGCTGCTGCCCGTGGTCACGCTCGCGCTCGCCACGATCGCGAGCTGGTCCACGCAGTTCCGCGCCGCGATCGAGGAGGCGCTGCGCGCCGACTACGTGCGCACGGCGCGCGCCAAGGGACTCCCCGAGCGCGCGGTGGTGCGCCGGCACGCGCTGCGGCCGGCGATCCTGCCAGTGATCACGATGGTGGGCATGTCCCTGCCGACGATGTTCAACAACGTCGTCGCGGTGGAGCTGGTGTTCGTCATGTACGGCCTCGGCAGCGCGCTCGCCGGCATCGTCGGCAACCTGCAGAGCGGCGTCTCGGGCTACCTCGTCCTCGTGATCGCGGCGATCACGGTCCTCGGCAACCTGCTCGCGGACCTCGTCTACGTCCTCGCCGATCCGCGCATCCAGTTCTCGGACTGACGGGCCGTATCGGTCAACCGGGCAGCACCAGGGGGCGTCCGCTCGCGGGGTGGCGCTCCACGCGCAGCGGCGTGCCGAAGACCCGCGTCAGGTTCGCGGGCGTCAGGACCTCCTCGGCAGGGCCCGACGCTGCGAGGCGCCCGGCCGCGAGCAGCGCGATCCGGTCCGCGTAGAGTCCGGCGAACATCAGGTCGTGCAGCACGATCAGGACGGCCTTGCCCTGCCCGGCGAGCCCGTGCAGGATCTCGAGGATCTCCCGCCGGTAGGCGGGGTCGAGGTGCGCTGTGGGTTCATCGAGCAGGAGGTGGTCGGCGCCCTGGGCGAGGGCCGTCGCGATCATCGCCCGCGCCTGCTCGCCGCCCGAGATGCGCGAGATGCGCCGGTTCCGCAGCCCCGCGATGCCCATGGCGTCGAGGGCCCCTCCCACCGCGGCCTCGTCCTCGCCGCCGAGCGGGCGCATGAGGAGGCGGTCGCGGGTGGGCAGCCGGTGGAGCCGCCCCAGGGTGACGAGGTCCTCGACCGTCAGGTCGAAGGCCTGCCCCATGCTCTGCGGCACCACGGCGATGCGCCGGGCGCGCGCGGACGGCCTCAGGCCGCGCAGGGGCATGCCGTCGAGCTCGACGCGCCCGGCCTGCGGCTCCAGCCGCCCGGCCAGGACGTGCAGCAGGGTGCTCTTGCCGGCGCCGTTCGGTCCGCACAGCGCCGTCAGTCCCGGTCCCGTCACCGCAAGGCTCACCCCGTCCAGCACCGCGCGCGTGCCGTAGCCGAAGCGCAAGCCCGTCGCCGCGAGCGTCACGGCGCCACCCTCCTGTCGGTGCGCAGGATCAGCCAGATGAAGAAGGGGCCGCCGATGAGCGCGGTGATGATCCCGACGGGGACCTCCCCGAAGGGCAGCGACCGCGCCACGGTGTCGGCCAGGACGAGGAAGCCCGCACCGCCCATGGCGCTCGCGAGCAGCGAGCGGTCGTGCGCGGCGCCGAACAGCCGGCGGGCGACGTGCGGCGCCACGAGGCCGACGAAGCCGATGAGGCCGGAGGCGGCCACGGCCACCGCCGTCGTCAGGCCGGCGAGCAGCAGCAGCAGGATGCGGGTGCGCTGCACGTCCACGCCCAGGTAGTGGGCCTGCGCCTCCCCGAGCGCCAGCGCGTCGAGCTCCCGGCGGTGGTAGAGGCCGAGGGCCAGGCCGACGGCGAGGACGATGCCGAGCAGCAGGATCTGGTTCCAGGTCACACCGCCGAGTCCGCCGAGGAACCAGAAGTAGACCGACAGGAGGGCCGTGTGGTGGAAGGCGAGGAGCAGGGACGCGACGGCGCCGAGCACCACCGAGAGAGCGTACCCCACCAGCACGATCGTGACGCTGCCGGCCCCGCGCATGCGTGAGGCCGAGGACGCCGCCAGCACGGCGAGCGCCGCGCCGACGAAGGCGCCGAGCGGCATCAGGCCGAGCTGGGGCAGCCAGATCTCGGCGATCGTCGCGCCGAGGCCGGCGCCGGCCGAGGTGCCGATCAGGTAGGGGTCCGCGAGGGCGTTGCGCAGCAGGGCCTGCAGGATGGCGCCCGCGAGTCCGAGGGCCGCGCCGACGAAGGCGGCCCCGACGATCCGGGGGAGTCGCACCTGCCAGACGATGGCCGCGGTGACGCTGGCGGCGTCGGGATGGGCCAGCGCCGCGAGAACCTTGCCCGGCGCGATGGCCGTCGGGCCCACGAGCACGGCCAGCAGCATCTCCACGGCCAGAAGGCCGAGAAGGAGGATGCCGCGTGGGCGCGTGCCCGCAAGCCGGGCGGTCATGGGATGCGGTGTCCCGGATGGAGGTCCCGCGCGAGTTCCTCCACCCCTTGCACCACGGCGGGGGCCGGCTGGGAGAGCAGGCTCGGGTCGATGTTGGCCTCCACGCGCCCGTGCGCCACCGCCGCGATGTCGGACCAGCCCGGACGCTTGGCGACGCCTTGGGGGCTCGCGTACGGCGCATCCAGCAACACGATCACCGCGGGGTCCTGCGCGATGATCGTCTCGCTCGAGAGCGCGGGGTACGCCTCGCGCGTGACGGCGTCCGCGATGTTGCGCCCGCCGGCGAATCCGATCAGGGTGTCGAGGAAGCTGCCCGGTCCGGCCGTGTAGTACTGCGTCGGGTCGAGCTCGATGAAGACGCTCGGCCGGCTGAGACCCTGCACCGCCGTGCGCACGGCGGCCAGCCTGGACCTCAGGCTCGCGACCACGGCCGCCGCCTTGGCGGCGTGTCCGGTCGCCGCGCCGACGAAGCCGATGTCGCGGTAGATGCCAGCCATGTCCGTGGGATCGAGCGTCGCGACCTTGAGGTGCAGCGCCTCGATCTCCTGGATGTTCTTGACGCCCTGCATCGCGAGCACGAGCTGCGGGCGCAGGGCCGCGATCTTCTCGACGTCGATCCCGCTGTAGGAGTCGCCGACCACGGTCAGGCCCTTGGCCTCGCGTCCGTAGGGCGCCGGATCGTACTGGATGCTCTCGTCGTCGATGCCCACGATGTCCTTGCGCAGGCCGAGCGCCAGGAGGATCTGCGTGTTCGACGGTCCCAGCGACACGATGCGGGTCACGGGCGCCTGAAGGGTCAGGTGGGCGCCCACGTCGTCCGTGAGGCGGATCGGTCCGGCGGCGGGCTGGGCGGTGCCGCAGCCCGCCGCCACCAGGCCCGCGGCGGCGGCGAGCGGGAGCAGGAACGTCATGCGGCGCATCGGTGCACTCCTTCCTAGACGTGAAAAGCGCCCGGATTGCTCCGGGCGGCCCCCAAGAAGGCAGCGCTGCGCCGCCTTCCGGCGTGGCCTCTTCTCCGGAGGATCGCCGGCATGGCGCGGGCAGGTCTCCTGGCTCGCGGTGTCCTCGCGCCGCCTTCCCGTCCGTGGACAGTGGCCTGGATGGCGCTCATCGGCCGCATACAGTGGCGGGACCGCTCAGGCTTTTCACCTGATTCCCTCTTCGCCCCCGGGGGGGCACCCGCAACCCTGCACTATGCAGTTGCCATTCCTATACTGAGCCAAGCCGGCCCAGGCGCGCAAGATGCAGCTCCGCGAACCGCCGCGCCTGCAGCATCTCCTCGCCCTTGGCGCTTTCCCAGGCCGTCAGGGGCGACGGCGCCCCGTCCCAGCCCAGGGCCTCGGCCGCGCGCAGGATGGCCGCCTTGAGGTCCTCCAGCGGCACATCGACACCGAGTTCGGCCCGCAGGGAGGTGACCGCGTCCGCGCGCAGGACGCGCGAGCTGCCCGCCCTGCGGTAGAACTCCTGCAGCACGGCCGTCGTCCGCAGGGGATCCTGGCGCCAGAGCAGCATGCCGGACACGAGCGCGTAGCCCTGGCGCAGGGCCTGCGCCACGCCGAGCAGCTTGCGCCCGTCCACCGTCACGAGATCCTGCGGCCCCTCGCAGTAGGAACCCGGCGCCCGACCGAACCGGACCTCCGCGCCGAGCGCCCCGAGGGCCTGCCGCACCGGTCTCGTCAGCTCGCGGAAGTTTTGGTCCAGGCGCGCGATGTCGCGGCAGGGCACGGCGCCGAAGAAGCTGAGGCAGCCCTCGTCGAGCAGCACGGCCGAGCCGCCGCCGACGCGCACGTACACCGGCAGGCCCTGCGCCTCGAGCCACGCGGCGCCCGCGGCCGGGTCCGGCAGACGCAGGTCCTGCGGGCCGAGCAGCACGTACGGGCGGTTCATGCGCAGGCAGAAGGTCTCGGGAGCCCTGCCCGACGCCACCGCGAGGCCGACCGCCTCCGCAAGCGTCGGGGAAAGGTGCCGAAGCCCAGGATCCATCGTTGCGTCGAGGAAGCGCACGTCGTCCCTCCTGCCGGCCCCCTCACCAGCATACAGCGCCTCGGGTCCCGCCCATGCGGCGGCGGGATGGCCCAAAGGCAGTGTTGCGGGGGCGGATCGCTACGGCTAGGATGCAGGCGGGGTGATCCTGCCTGTTCCTCATCGTGGACAACTACGACTCCTTCACCTACAACCTCCTGCACCACCTCGGACGCCTCGGCGCGGAGGCGAGGGTGCTGCGCAACGACGCGCTGACGCTGGACGACGTCGTCCGCCTGGCGCCCGAGGGCGTCATCCTCTCGCCCGGCCCCGGCAGGCCGGAAGGGGCCGGCCTGAGCGTGCCCCTCGTCCAGGCCTTCGCCGGCCGCCTGCCGATCTTCGGCGTGTGCCTTGGCCTGCAAGCCATCGCCGTCGCCTTCGGCGGCGCCGTCGTGCCCGCACGCCGCCCACTGCACGGACGGCAGTCCCCTGTGTACCACGTGGGGCAGGGTTGCCTGCGGGACCTGCCGTCGCCCCTCGCGGTCTGCCGCTACCACTCCCTCGTGGTCGATCCCAAGACGCTGCCGGCGGACTTCGCCGTCACCGCCTGGAGCGACGAGGGCGACGTGATGGCCCTCAGGCATCGCAGGTTCCTCGTCGAGGGGGTCCAGTTCCATCCGGAATCCTGGTTCACCGAACGCGGCATCGACATGCTGGGCGCCTTCATCGCCGAGGTGCGCACGGCGCAGGACGGCGACACCCACGCCACGAAGGGGGCCTTCGCCCATGACTGACGGGTCTCCAGGGCACCCGCGCGTCGTCGGTCGCCGGTCGGGCGCCTGCGATGCCCTGGCCCTCTTCGACCGCCTCCCGGCGTCGCCGCACCGCTTCCTGCTGGAGTCCGGGGCGAACGGGCCACCCGACGCCCGCCGCTACTCGTTCCTCGGCACCCGGCCGTTCTGCACGCTGACCGCGAAAGGGGACCGCCTGACGCTCACGGGCGTCGATCACCCGCGGGACGCCGCAGGCGATCCCTTTGCCCTGCTCGACGCGCTCCTCGCCGGCTGGCGCCTCCAGCCGGACCCCGCCCTGCCGCCCTTCAGCGGCGGCATGGTCGGGTACATCGCGTACGACGCCGGCCGCTGGATCGAGCGGCTGCCCGCGACGGCGGTCGACGCGAGCCCCATCCCGGACCTCTACCTCTGCGCCTACGACGCCCTGCTCTGCATCGACCATCAGGCGGACGAGCTCTGGGCGATCGCCGCACCGCTGCCTGGCCGCGAGCAGGCGTCCCTGGACCTCGCGCGGGAACTCCTCGCCGCGGCGGACGACTGCCCCGCCGCGGCGCACAGCGAGCCTCCGCCGCCCCCGGGCGCGGCCGTCACGTCGAACTTCGACCGGGAGGGCTACCGGCAGGCCGTGGATCGCGCCCGCAGCTACATCCTGCGGGGCGACATCTTCGAGGTGAACCTCTCCCAGCGCTACCGCGCTCCGCTGACGGCGGAGCCGCGGATCCTCTACGAGCGCCTGCGCCATCTGAGCCCGGCCCCGTTCAGCGGCTTCCTGGACTTCGCCGACGTGCAGATCGTGAGCTCGTCGCCGGAGCGCTTCCTGCGCGTCGACCCAGGGCGCCGCGTGGAGACGAGGCCGATCAAGGGCACCCGTCCCACGTCCGAGGACCCGGCGCGCGACGCGCAGTTGCGCTCGGAGCTCCTCGCCAGCGAGAAGGACCAGGCGGAGCTGCGCATGATCGTCGACCTCGCGCGCAACGATCTCGGCCGGGTCTGCCAGATCGGAACGGTGCGCGCCACCGCACCGCGCATGCTCGAGCGCTACGCCAACGTGCACCAGGCGGTCGCCCTGGTGGAGGGCGACCTGATGCCGGGAGCGACGATCGGAGACCTCCTGCGCGCCACGTCGCCGGGCGGCTCGATCACCGGCGCGCCCAAGGTGCGGGCGATGGAGATCATCGAGGAACTCGAGGGCGTGCGGCGCAACGCCTACTGCGGCGCCATGGGGTACATCGGCTTCACAGGGGAACTCGACCTGAGCATCCTCATCCGGACGATGGTCTGCGCGGCGGGAGAGGTGAGCTTCGGCGCCGGCGGCGCGATCGTGCTCGACTCCGATCCCGACGACGAGTACGAGGAGACGCGAGCCAAGGCGAGCGCGATGCTCCGCGCCCTGGGCGCAGAGTAGGGCGGCGCCGCTGCGGCGGGCGGAAGGGAAGGAGGCGGCGCATGGCAGGCGCGGGCAAAGACCCGGCGGTGCCCCGGGTGGCCGAGGTGTGGCTCCTCACGGCGCAGCCGGGAGACCCCGGCCGGTACCTCGACGCAGATGCCGCGGCGGCGCCCCTCGACGACCGCGGGCTGCGCTACGGCGACGGCCTGTTCGAGACGATGCGGGTCGCCTCGGGCGTACTGCCCTTCGGCGACCTGCACCTTACGCGGTTGCGCGACGGCATGGCGCGCCTCGGCTTCCCGCCGCTGCCGGCGACGGACGAGGCGATCGTGGCCGCCTGCGCGGAGCTCGCCCGCCGCGCAGGCGTCGTCGAAGGCTTCATCCGCCTCACGCTCAGCCGGGGCAGCGCAGAGCGCGGCTTCGCGCCACCGGCCGAGGCGCGCTGGCGCCTCTGGGCCGAAGCGGGTCCCCTGCCGCCGGCGGGACCGCTCCCCGGCGTCTCCTGCGTCCTCGCGCCGTGGCGCCTGGATCCGCGGTACCCGGGCAGCCGCGTCAAGTCCCTCAGCGCACTCGACAAGGTCCTGGCCCTGCAGCTCGCGCGCGAGGCGGGGGCGCACGAGGCCATCCTCTGGAACACCCGGGGCGAACTCGTCGAGGCGACCCAGGCCAACCTCTTCATCGTCGTCGGCGACGAGATCCTCACGCCTGGCCTGGCGTCCGGGCCGCTGCCGGGCATCGCGCGCCAGGTCGTGCTGCGGGCCGCGGCCGAGCAGGGCATGGCCGTGCGGGAGGCCCCGGTGTCTCGCCGCATGGCCCGCGGCGCGTCCGAGATGTTCCTCACGAACGCCCTGCGCGGCGTCGTGCCGGTGGCGAGCTGCGACGGGCACGCCTACGCGCAGGTCCCCGGGGTGTGCACCGGGACCATCCGGGACCTGTACGAAAGGACCCTCGCCGCGCGCGCCGCAGCGCTGCTTGGCAGGGGGTAGCCTCGCGGTTGCCACGGCGACGGTCGCGAAGAGCGCAGCGCCCAGGGCGGGGCGCCGGTGTCACGTCGTCTTCTGACCCACGGTCAGGAGCAGGAAGCGGGAGAGCACCGGGCCCTGCGCGACGACCCGGAGTCCTGCCTCGGCGAACACCTCGATGCGCTCGCGGGCGCTCAAGGTGGGCGTCGCGCCGAAGGCGCGCAGCCACCTCGGCGCCGCGTGGTCCGCCAGGATGAAGCGGCCGCCCGGCGCGAGCACCCGGGCGATCTCCCGCACGCCCTGGGCCTTGTCGGTCCAGTGGTGAAAGGACATGGTGCTCACAGCCAGATCCACCGACCCAGACTCGAGCGGCAGACGCTCGGCGGCTCCGACGACGAAGAGACCGTCGCTCGCGCGCCGCCTCGCCTCGGCGATCATCCCCGCAGAGACGTCGACGCCCGTCACCCGCGCGTTGGGCCAGCGCCGCTTGGCCTCCCGCAAAAGCCGGCCCGTGCCGCAGCCCACGTCGACTACGGCCGACGGAACACCGCCCCGTTCAGCGGCCGCGAAGATCGCGGCGTGCACGCGGTCGAACAGGATCGCCTGCAGCGGTGAGCGCTCGTAGGAACCCGACCAGCGTTCGAACCTCGCCTCGCCAGACATTCAGGGGTCCTCCCCGTGCCATCCGACTTCCACCCGGCGCCGGCCGACCGCGCTCTCCGCGCGGGACGATCCGCGACGCCGCAACCGGGATGCCCGTCCGGAGCCGGCGTCCCTCAGCCGCCGGATCGGACGAACAGTCTCACAAGGCTCTCGCCGCGCGGCAGAGCGGCCGCCTGGGGCCGCATGGCGATGCCGACGGCCACGCCCTGCAGCCACGTCCCGAACAGCAGGGCGGTCTCCGCCGCGTCCTCGCCGACGATGTCGCCGGTCGCCTGGCCCTCCGCGATCAGCTGGCGGAGCAGGCGGCCGGTCTCGAGCAAGAGCCCCTCCACCACCTGGCGCGCCTCGTCCGGCACGCCGTCCGTCATCATCGCCTGCAGGACAACCATGAAGATGTGCGGATCGTCGCCGAGCCCCGCCAGCTCCTGCTCGACGAGCCAGCGCAGGCGCTCCCCGGGCGATACCGCCAGTCCCAGCGCGCGCTGGAGGAGCCCCGTCATGCCTTGCGCCGCCTGGCGCACGAGAGCGGTGAACAGTTCCTCCTTGCTCGAGAAGTAGTGGTACAGCAGGCCCTGGCTGATGCCCGCCGCGTCGGCCACATCGCCGATGCGCGCGCCCACGAAGCCCCGGCGCGCGAACACCCCGACGGCGGCGTTCAGCAGCTGCTGCTTGCGCGCCTCCCGGATCGCCTGATTGGCCTCTTGGCTGCGTGGCATGCGGGTCCTCCTATCGACTGAATACTAACTCAATGATACGGGAGCGGTGGACCGAGGTCAATGATCTCGTGCCTTAGCCGGCTCTCTCAAGGCATGTCCGCGAATCGTCAGCTCTCATATCGATTCAGTCCAACTCGGTGCATCCACTACATGGTTGACCGGAATGGCGCCATCTGGTACGATGCGGGGCCACAGGCGGCGCAGAGGGAGGATCAGCCATGCGGTCTAGGCTGCAGCGCGGGCTGACGGTCACCATGCTGTGGCTCCTGCTGGCGCAGTTCCTGCTCGGCATGGCGGTCAACCTCTTCGTCGGCATCCCCGCGGCGCACCCGGGTGCTGCGGCGCACAACTACTTCGGCGGTCTGCTGGCGGGCATCGCCTGGTCGATCGCCCACGGCCCGCTCCTTCTGGCCCTGCACGCGGCGCTCGGACTCGCGCTCGCCGCGGGCAGTCTCGCGCTCGCGAGCGGCGTCCTCGCGCTAAGGCCCCGGCGAGCCCTCCCCGCGACCCTCGTCGGTTGGGCGGGCGTCACCGGCGCCGCGTTCAACGGCGGGAGCTTCGTCAACTACGGCCACGACGTCAGTTCCCTGCTCATGGCGACGGGCTTCGCCATCGCCGCCACCTGCTACGTGATCGCGCTGGTGGGACTGCTGCGGGCTGGCGATCCGGCCTAAGCGGCCGTTCGGACCGACGCGCGATCATCGTGGCCGCGACGCGCCGGCTCATCACCCTGGACGGCGTCGCCAGGTGCACCGTACGCGCCGCACAGCGGCGATCCCCGGCGTTGACCTCGCGAACCGCAGCGGCGCCAAAGGGCGCCTGCGTCGGAAGCCGTGCGGGCGCCGCGACGCCCGCGCCTTGGCCGAGCATGCACGCTCTGTTTGCTCAGGTGGAGCGCGCATGCTATTCTATATGTCGTTTGCACCTTTCTACCGAACTTTTGGGAGGGCTTCACGATGGCCAAGACCTGCTCCGTGTGCGGCAAGGGTGTCGCACACGGGAATCTCGTATCGCACTCCAACATCAAGACGCACCGGACCTGGGGAGCGAACGTCCAGACCGTGCGCGCCGTCGTCGACGGCCGCGTGCAGCGCGTGGCCGTCTGCACCCGCTGCCTGCGCTCCGGCAAGGTGCAGCGCGCCCTGTAGAATCCTCGGCGAACGTTGCGCGGGCGGCCTCCCCGATGGGGAAGGCCGCCCGCTTCGCGCTGCCCGTCTGGGAGCCATCACTCCTCAGACGGCGCCTTGGCCTCCTTGCCACGGCCCTCGAAGAGCGAGAACAGGCCGAGCAGCAGGCCACCGAGGAGCTTCGGCACCCGAACGACGTGCACGCGCAACTCGAGTCCACCCCCGCTATCCATGCTATGGGGTTTCGCGGGTTTCGTGCATGGCATCGCGAATGTGCGCCAGGCGCGCGCCGGGGTCCTCCCCCGGCGCGAACACGGCCGAACCGATGACCAGGATGTCGGCACCGGCAGCCACGACGTCCCGGGCGTTCTCCGGTCCGATGCCGCCGTCCACCTCGATCTGGACCTTCGGCATGAGCTCGCGCGCGCGCCGCACCTTGTCGAGTTGGCCCCGCAGGAGCTTCTGGCCGCCGAACCCGGGATCCACGGTCATCACCAGGAGGAGGTCGATGTCCCCGGCCACCTCCTCGACCGCGGCGAGCGGCGTCGCGGGGTTGAGCGCGACGCCCGCCTCGCAGCCCAGCGCCCGCACCGCGCTGAGGAGGCGGTGCAGGTGGCGCGTGGACTCCGCATGCACGATCAGCCGGCGCGCTCCCGCCCTGGCGTACTCGGCGAGCAGGTCCTCGGGCCGCTCGACCATCAGGTGGCACTCCGCCGGCACGTCGGACGCTCGGGCCACGGCCGCACAGACCGCGGGGCCGAAGCTGAGGTTGGGCACGAAGTGGCCGTCCATCACGTCGAGATGCCACAGATCCGCCCCTCGGGCTCGCCTGAGCTCGTCACCGAGGTGCAGGAAGTCTGCCGTGAGGATCGACGGTGCGATCAATGCCATTGCGGCGGCCTCCCTTCCAGTTCCCCGAGAAATCTCAGATAGCGCTCGTAGCGCCCCGGGTCGATGGATCCCTCCGCCACCGCCCGGCGCACGCCGCAGTCCGGCTCCGCGCGGTGGACGCAGTCGCTGAACCGGCAGCCCCGGTCCCGAAACTCCGGGTAGAGGTCGCGCAAGGCGCGTGGGGCGATGTCCGGCAGCTCCAGCGCGGAGAACCCCGGCGTGTCCGCGAGCAGCCTGCCGCCGCCGATCTCGTAGAGCGTGGCCGCGCGCGTCGTGTGCCGGCCGCGCCGCAGGCGCGCGGAGATGGCACCCACCTCGACGGCGAAGTCCGTCAGGGCCGAGAGCAGGCTGGACTTGCCCACGCCGCTCGGGCCAGCCAGCACGGCGAGGCCCTGCGGCAACGCGGCGCCGAGTGGACCGATCCCCTCGCCGCGGCTGGCTGCGGACTCGAGCACGCGGTAGCCGGCGGCGCGCAGCGGGGCCGCGAAGCGGTCCCGTTCGGCGGCGGAGGCCAGGTCGCACTTGTTCAGGACGACCAGCGCCTCGAGCTCGATCGCGGCGGCCTGCAGCAGCAGGCGGTCGACGTCGGCCGGCTGCACGGCGGGGTCGCGCAGGGTCGCCACCGCGATGAGCAGCGCGACATTGGCCACGGGCGGCCGACCCAGCTCGTTGCGCCGCGGCAGGACCTTCACGATGTGCTCGCCCGACACCTCGACGAGGTCGCCCGCGAGCAGGCCTCCCTGCCGCAGGAGGCCTTTCGGGCGCAGGCTGAGGATCTCCTCTCCGCTGCGGACCTGCGCCCGATCCCCCAGCGCCCGCAGCACGACGCCGGGCCTCACGGGACCGATATCGCGCCTCCGGACACCGGCAGCGCCTGAGAGTAGACGAGCGAGGGGGTCGCGCCGTTCGCGCCGACGTAGACCTCGATGCGCCCGTCGCCCTCCCAGCTCGCGATGATCGGCGCCGACCCGGAGAATGCGGGGTTGTTGAAGATGACCGCCGCGCCCGTGGCGTCCACGATCCAGACCTGCACGTTGGCGCTGCCCTGTCCCGTGTAGGTGAGCGTGATCTGCTGCGGTCCGCCGGCCGCCCCCGAGCCGCCCGAGGGCGGAGGCCCCTGGCTGATCGTCAGGGCGACCGTCATGTTGCTCGTCACCTGCGTGCCCGCAGGGATCGACTGCTCCAGCACCGTGCCCGCCTCCGTCGAGGAGTAGGCGTAGGAGATGCTCGCGACGCCGAGACCCAGCGCCGTCATCTCGGGCTGCACCTGCTGCTGGTAGTTCTGGCCGACGAAGTTGGGCACGGCCGCCTGGGTCGCGCCGGGTCCCTTGCTGATCCAGATGCGCACCGTGGAGCCCGCCGTCACGTTCACGCCCTGCCCCGGCGACTGGCGCACCACGGTGCCCTGCGGGGCGCTGTTCTGCTCCTGCAGGACTATGGGCCGCAAGCCGAAGGATGTGAGAGACGCCTTGGCCGCCGCCTCGGTCATCCCCTGCACGCCCGGCACGCCCACCTTCTGGGGGCCGCTCGAGACCCACAGGCTGACCACCCGGCCGCTCTTCACGAGATCGTGCGGCGCCGGGTTCTGCAAGACGACGGTGCCGGCCTTGGCCTTGTTGTGCTCGGTGCCGACGACCGCCGGCACGAGGCCTTGCCGTTTCAGCCGGGACGCGGCTTCGGCCTTGGGCATGCCCTCGACCTTCGCGACGCGCACCTGGGGTACGGTCATCCAGTTGGTGAAGGCCCTCGCCGCCACGACGCCCAGCACGACCAGCACCAACGCCCCCACGACCCACGGCCAGACGCGCCGCCGGCCGGTGCGCTTGGGCTGCTGATAGCGCGCCGCGCGCGCCTGCTGGGCGTCCGGCTCGCCGTCGTCCGGGCCCACGGGCTCGCCGATCTCCTCAAGGGACCGCCTGAGGTCCGCAAGGAGCGCATCGGCGCTCTGGTAGCGCTGCGACGGGTCCTTCGCGAGCAGGCGCGCCACGATCGCCTCCACGCTGCGCGGCACCTCCGGCCGCCGCTTGCGCACGGCCATCGGCTCCTCCTGCAGGTGCTTGAGGGCGACCGCGACCGGCGTGGCGCCCTCGAAGGGCGGTTGGCCCGCCAGCATCTCGTAGAGGACGGCGCCGAGCGAGTAGAGGTCGGACTTGACGTCGGTGAAGCCGCCGCGGGCCTGTTCCGGCGCGAAGTAGTGGGCCGAGCCGATGATGGTGTTCGTGTGGACGATGGTGGTGCCCGTGGCGGCGCGGGCGATGCCGAAGTCCGCCACCTTCACCTCGCCCTCCAGCGTCAGGAGGATGTTCTGCGGCTTGATGTCCCGGTGCACGATGCCCTTCTTGTGCGCCGCCTGCAGCGCGCGCGCGACGGCGGCCGCCACCTGCAGCGCCCTGCCGACCGGCATCGGCCCCTGCCGCTGGATGGCCTCCTTCAAGGTCTCGCCCTCGACGAGTTCCATCACGATGTAGTGGGTGCCCTGTTCCTCGCCCACGTCGTAGACGTGGACCACGTTGGGGTGGACGAGGCTCGCGGCCGCCTGGGCCTCCTGGCCGAACCGCCGCACGAAGGCCTCGTCGCCCGCGAACTCCTCGCGCAGGATCTTGATGGCGACCGGCCGGTGCAGGACCGTGTCCTCCGCCTTCCACACCCAGGCCATGCCGCCGCCGCCGATGCGGTCCTGCAGCAGGTAGCGCCCGCCGAGCATCTCGCCCTTCACGGCTGCTCACCCCGTTCCTGCTGGGCGGCCGTGCGCGCGGCGACCACCGTGACGTTGTCCGGGCCGCCGGCCCGGTTGGCGGCCTCGACGAGCCGCAGTGCGACCCCGGCGAAACCGTCCCGCATCTCCCGGGCGATCTCCTCCTCGGAGAGCGCCGACACGAGGCCGTCGGAACAGAGCAGGACGACGTCGCCCGGCAGGAGGTCGAGGCTCCCCTCGTCGCACGTGAAGGGCTCGAGTCCCAACCAGCGCGTCAGGACGTGGCGCTGCGGGTGGTGCTGCGCCTCGTCGGCCGGAATGGACCCCTGGCGCAGCAGTTCCTGCGCGACCGAGTGGTCGTGGGTCACGCACGTGAGTTCTCCGGCGCGCAGCAGGTACAGGCGCGAATCGCCGACGTGGGCGAAGGCGCAGCGCTGTTCGCTGAGCCAGGCGCAGGTCATCGTCGTGCCCATGCCGGCCTGCCGCGCCGATTCCTCGCGCGCTTCCAGGATGCGCTGGTTGGCGAGTTCCAGGGCGTCGCGCAGCGGTCCCGGGGCAGGCGTCTCGCCCTCGTGCGGGCCGAGCGACTCCCTGAAGGTGCGCGTCGCGATGGTGCTCGCCACCTCGCCCGCCTGTGAGCCGCTCACGCCGTCGGCGACGGCGAGCAGCACGCCCGTGGGGATGGGCACCAGGGCAAAGCTGTCCTCGTTGCGGGGGCGCACGCGCCCCGGATCGGAAGCGGCCGAAAACTCCACCTGGGGTTCACCTCTCGTGACCGCAGACCTAGCTGCGCTCTTGCGGGGCTTCCTTGTCTCTCGTCGGCAGGACGACCGGCCAAGACCTGCGCGGCCCGACCGGCTGCCCCTCGCGGTCGTAGCGGCGCCGCAACTGGCCGCACGCCGCCTGGACCTCCTGGCCCATGGTGCGGCGCACCGTCGCGTTGACCCCCTGGTCCACGAGCCGCTGGTGGAAGGCCGAGACCCGTCCCGGGCTCGGCGCCTCGTACGGAAACTCGGGCACGGGGTTCAAGGGGATGAGGTTGACGTGCCCCGGATGATCGTGGACGAGGCGGGCCAGGCGATCTGCTTCGCCGAGGTCGTCGTTGACGTGCCCGATCAGCAGGAACTCGTAGGTGATGCGCCGCCCCGTGACCGCGAAGTAGTGATCGGTGGCGGCCAGCACCTCCGCGATGGGGTAGCGCCGGTTCTCGGGGATGAGTGCGGAACGGAGCTCGTCCTGGGTGGCGTGCAGCGAGAGCGCCAGGTTGATCGGCAGTCCCTCGTCGGCCAGCCGGTGGACCTGCGGTGCGAGACCCACCGTCGACACGGTCATGTGGCGGTAGGAGAGGTCCAGGACCTCGGGGTCGTGCAGGTGCCGCAGGAAGCCGAGCACCGTGTCGTAATTGTCGAGCGGTTCGCCGGCGCCCATCATCACCAGGCGGCGCAGCGGCTCCGGCCGCGCGGATCGCGCGGCCCAGAGGAACTGCTCGACGATCTCCCCCATCGTCAGCGAGCGGGTGAACGCCGAGACGCCCGTCGCACAAAAGCGGCAGCCCTGCCGGCAGCCAACCTGTGACGAAAGGCACGTGCTGGGACCGAAATCATAGGGCAGCAGGACCGTCTCCGCCGAGCCCTTGTCCGGGAAGACGAGAAGCGCCTTGCGCACGCCGCCCGCGGCCTCCTGCACCGCGGCCACCTCGGCCCCGCCCAGCGGCAGCTCCGCGGCCAGCCGTTGCCGGAGACCGGCCGGCAGGTCGGTCATCTCATCGTAGGAGACGGCCAGCCGGCGATACGCCCACCCGAGCACCTGGTGCGCCCGGAAGCGCGGCTCGCCGGCCGCGGCGAACCAGGCGCGCAGAGCCTCCGACGTCAGGTCATACAGCGTCAGGCGAACCCCTCCATAACCATACGGGATTCTCGTCCGATGTCCGGGACTCCTTCGCTAGGGACGCCGCCTGAGCTGCGCGAGGTACATGCCGGGCAGCTGGAAGCCCACCGCGCAGGTCGCCTCGGCGCAGGGCGGCGGCTGCGTGAGGATCTCCGCACCGCTCCGCGCCAGCACCTCCCGTACAGGCTCAATGGTTTCCTCCGGCTCCTGACTGCAGACGCTGTACGTCACAGTGCCGCCGGGACGGGCGGCTTCGACGGCCGCCAGCAGCAGCTCGATCTGCAGCGCGCGGCGGCGCGCGAACTCGCTGGGCCCCCGCCGCCACTTGACGTCCGGCCGGCGCTGCAGCACGCCGAGGGTCGAGCAGGGCGCGTCCAGCAGCACGGCATCCGCCCCCTGCGCCTCGGGCGGCAGCCTGCGCGCGTCCGCGGCGAGGAACTGCGCGTCGAGTCCCAGGCGGCCGCGCTCCCGCTCGGCGTCGCGGATGCGGTCGGGATCGAGGTCCACACCCAGCACCCGCCCGCTCTGGCGCTCCGCCTGCTGCAGCGTCTTCGTCCCCCGCCCGCACGCGCTCTCGAGGAAGAAGTCGACGCCTCCGATCGCCTCCCCGACCGCTTGCGCGCCGACGTCCTGCACCTGCCAGAGTCCCTGGGTGAAGCCAGGCAGGCCGCGCACGTCGCCGCCCGCGTGCACCGACAGGGCGTACGGCAGGCCGGGCACCTCGCGCACCCCAAGACCGGCGGCCGCGAACTGCGCCAAGGCTTCGGCCGCGGTCGTGCGCCGCCGGTTGAGCCGCACCGTCAGCGCCGGCACCTCCTGGTTGCGGCGCAGGCGATCCTCCGCCCCCTCGCGGCCCAGGGCCTCCACCCAGCGCGCCACGAGCCATGTCGGATGCGCGTAGCGCAGCGCCAAGGCCGAGAGGTCGTCGTCGGGCAGGGGCGGCTGCCCCTGCTCCGCGACGCGGCGCAGCACGGCGTTCACCAGCCCGCGCGCGGGTCCGGCCCCCACGAGCGCCGCCGCCTCGGTGCTGGCGTCCACGACGGCGTACGCCGGCAGGCCGAGCTTGAGCAGCTGGTAGGCCCCCTGGCGCAGGATGGCCCGCACGAGCGCGTCGAGCGCAGGCAGCGGGCGGCGCAGGTGCGGCGTGAGACTGTAGTCGAGGAGGCTGCGCCAGCGCTCGCTGCCATAGGCGATCTCGGTGGCGAAGCCGCGGTCGCGCGGCTCAAGCCGGCTCTGCCGCAAGGTCTGGTCCAAGGCCTGCGGCAGGTGCATCCCCGCCTCCACCCGCGCCCCGATCCTGGCGGCCGACGCGCGCGCGGCGCTTCCCTGCCCCCTCATCGCAGCCGAGCCCCGTCGAGGAACGGCCGCCCGCGCAGGAGTTCGGCTGCGCCGAGCGGGCGCCCGCCTGCGGCCTGCAGCACGGTGACCAGGAGCGCGCCGTCACCCGTGCCGATCAGGAGGCCCTCCCCGTGGCGGGCGCACTGGCCGGGCGGCAGGTCGCCCGCTACGGCGAAGGCCTTTAGCAGGCGCAGCGCGAGGCCGCTGCCCGCCTCCAGCGCGCGCACGCCCGGCCGCGGCGCGAGCGCGTTGACCTGGCGCGCCAGTTCCACGGCGGGGCGGTGGAAGTCGAGCTGCTCGTCCTCCCTGGTCAGGCGGCGGGCGTAGGTCGGCTCGCCGTCCTGCGGGCGCTCGGGCAGGCGGCCCTCGGCGAGCAGGCGGAGCGCATCGCGCAGCAGCGGCGCCCCGCGCCGCGCCGCCAGCAGGGCCAGGTCGCCGGCCGTCGCGCCGGGGGGGACGTCAAAGGCCTCCTGCAGGTGGATCGGGCCGGCGTCGAGCTCCTGCACGATGCGCATGATGGTCACGCCGCCCTGTGCGTCGCCGGACCAGATGGTCCAGGGGATCGGCGCGGCGCCGC
>Ga0187812_1000187_pt1 | contig 22923 bp, 20 predicted proteins | sample NC_S_2_FD_130582 | JGI IMG/M metagenome (GOLD analysis project Ga0187812, IMG submission 130582) | Wetland sediment microbial communities from Neuse River Estuary, North Carolina, USA - ASW-S_2 | ecosystem: Environmental > Aquatic > Freshwater > Wetlands > Sediment | place: USA: North Carolina...
GCGGCGCGAAGGCGTCGAAGGCATCCCCGGCCGGGTCCTCGCGCCGGGACTTCCTGGACCGCAGCATGTCCAGGCACACCCGGGCGACGATCGTCGTGAACCAGCCGTCGAGGTTCGCCACGCCGCCGGCGTCCGCCCCGGCGACGTGAATCCATGCCTCCTGGACCGCGTCCTCGGCATCGCTCGCCGAGCCGAGCATCCGGTAGGCCATCGCCCGCAGCCGGACGCGGTTCCCCTCGAACCGGCCGGCCAGCCAGTCGTCGTCCATCAGCAGTCATCGCTCCTGTCGGGTTCCGTCATACCGCATGACGAACCGCGCCGGCCCGGTGTGACAGTCAGCGGATGGGACATCGCACGTTCCAGGCACGGCGTGTTGGGAAATGTTCCCTGTATGAGGCGCATCGGGATGGCGGGTGTGGCCGCGGTTGCGGTGCTGGGGGCAGCGCTCGCGGGCTGCACGGGCGGCAGCGGGACGACATCGGTCAAGACGGAAGCGAACAACGCCACGCCGGGGAAGGCCGCCTCCGCGGCGGCGAAGCCGACGCCGGCCGGGCCCGTCGTGACGATCACGCCGGGCAACGGCGCGAGCGGCGCCGACCCGTCGAAGGGCATCACGGTCACTGCGTCGGGCGGCACGCTCAAGAACGTCACCGTGCACACTGCGGGCGACCCGGTGACCGGCAGCTACTCCAGCGGCAACGCGAGCTGGCACAGCACGTGGGCGCTTGACGTGTCGCAGTCCTACACGGTGACCGCGACCGCCGCCGGGAGTAACGGGACGACCGTGACGAAGACGGCCGCGTTCCGCACGCTGACGCCGTCCTCGACGTTCACCACGGAGATCGTCAACGGCTACGACCAGTCGTACGGCGTCGGCATGCCGATCATCTTGTACTTCAGCCAGAAGATCACCGACAAGGCCGCGGTCGAACGGGCGCTGCAGGTCTCGACGTCCAAGCCGGTGATCGGCTCCTGGTACTGGGACGAGCCGTGCAACATGGCCGCCACGTGCGCCTACTTCCGGCCGCGCGACTACTGGCCGTCGGGCACGACGGTGAGCTTCACCGGGCACCTCAACGGGGTCGAGGGCGCGCCGGGCGTCTACGGCTACCACACGCTGACCCAGACGTTCGACATCGGCCAGTCGGTGATCGCGGTGGGCAACACCCAGTCGCACCGCACGCAGATTTACGTCGGCGGCAAGCTCACCTACGACTGGCCGATCAGCTCCGGCAGGCCCGGCGATGACACGCCCAACGGCAGCTACCTGACGATCGAGAAGGAGAACCCGGTGCTGATGACCGGCCCCGGGTACAGCCTCGAAGTCCCCTGGTCGGTGCGGTTCACGTTCAGCGGCGACTACTACCACGACGCCTACTGGTCGGTCGGCGAGCAGGGCTTCGAGAACGTCAGCCACGGCTGCGTGAACCTGTCGCCCGCCGACGCGGAGACCTACTACAACCTCGCGGTGCCCGGCGACCCCATCACGATCCAGGGCAGCCCGCGGGCCGGCGCCTGGGACAACGGCTGGACCATGTGGTTCCTGAGCTGGCCGCAGTACCTGAACGGCAGCGCGCTGCACGAGGCGGTGATGGCCGGACCCAGCGGCAGCACGTTCGTGAACCCGGCGACGCTGCCGCCCGACACGGCGAAGGCGCCGCTGCAGACCGCCCCGGCCGGCAACGCGGGCGTCTAGGCCGAGTGTCTAGGCCAGGCCGCCCGCGCGGATCGCGGACAGGAACGCCGCGTACGACCAGGAGAGGTTGGCGACCGACTTCTCGAAGCCGTTCACCGCGTCGAACTGCTCGCTGAGCTCGAAATGGTCGCTGTGGAACACGATCGCATGCAGCATGCTGTCCCCGGCGGCGCGCAGCGCGGCGGCGGCGTCCAGGGGCGACGCACTCCCCTGGTCGATCCCGGCCTGGGCGTAGAAGCGGGCGGACAGGGAGTCAGCCGGGATCGTTCGGGATGAAATGATCTTGGCAGCGAGACGATAGTAGAGTTCAGCGAAGTTCGCGGTGGTGAGCGCCCACGGGTGGTCGCCCACCAGGGCGTCGGTGTCGCCGTCGTAGAGGTCCCCCGGGTAGCGGCCGAGCAGCGGGCCGATGCTGCGGGCGGCGTCGGCGCCGTTGACCGGGTAGAAGTACTTCGAGTCCGGGTCGGACCACTGGTCGCGCAACTGGGCGGCGGTGGCGAGCAGGCGGGTGTCGGTGACCGACTCGGCGCCGTAGATCGCGGCCTGCACGATGTCGATGTTCGGGTCGTACGGGGCGCGGTAGTCCGCCGGCACGGGGAGCATCGACTGGTAGTACTGGCCGTTCCAGTGCTGGTCGAGGGCGCTGGTCAGCCACGTCATCGCGGCGGGCAGCCAGTCGGGGATAGCGATCCCGACCGTGTTGGCGGCGACCGCCTGGAGGCAGCGCAGCTGCGCCGACCTGGCGAAGAACGAGTAGCCGAACTCCTCTTCCCACAGGTTCCAGGTCTGGCCCTGATAGGCGCCCTGCAAGAAGTCGAGGTTGGCCCCGATCAGCGTGGCCGCCGTCGCCTGGGCGGGCGCGTCGAGCTGGCGGTACATCGTCAGCAGGGCGACCGTCTGCAGGGCCGGGCCGTCGGTCTGGCCGGTCCACGGGCGCTGCGTGCCGTCGATGTGGAAGGACGCGCGGTCGAAGTCGCCCTGGGACTGCTGGCAGGTCTGGGAGAACGTGACGTAGTCGATGAGCGGCTGGTTGTCCGGCAGCGTGCCGGCCGCGTAGGCCGCGGACAGTTCGACCGCCACGATCGCGGCGTCGCGGGTCCAGTGGTAGACGTAATCCTGGGTGACGTGGGTGGCGGTGTTCTCCCACGACGGCGAGGCAAGCACGCAGCCGGGCCGCGAGATGATCCCGTTGTTCACCGGGTCGTCGAAGACCAGACCGTCGGAGGCGACGTTCCTGAACATTAGCCAGAACATGTACCGGGCCGCCTTGGTCAGGTCCGCCTCGGCGATCTCGACCTGGCTGTAGTTGAGCATGGCCACCCCGAATCAGCCGCATCTTTGTCCAGGGCGAGCCTATCCGGCGAAGCCTCCAACCCCGTGCCGCGCCCGCGCGTCTTGGAAGTGTGCGGAATATCGCCCAGGCTTCGCTGCTAGCCGCCGCCCTGCTGGTGACGGCCTGCGGAACGGCCACGGCGCCCGTCAGCTCCGCGAGCCGCGGCCCAGGGCAGACGTGCGCGCCCGGGCAGATAGCACCGGTCAGCGCGTCGTTCGTGTCCGCGACGGACGGGTGGCTGCTCGGCATCACGATCCCGGAGTGCTGGCCCTCGGCCAGCTCGCGGGTCGTCGCGGCGACGACAACCGACGGGGGGCGGCACTGGTCGCCGGTTTCCGCGCCGCCCGCGCCGTGGGGCGGCGAGCAGACGGTGAAACAGGATGCCGTCGGCAGCATCCTGTTCGCCGGCCCGCGCGACGGCTGGGCGTTCGGGCCCGGGCTGTGGGCCACGCACGACGGCGGCGCGACCTGGCATCTGGTTGACACCGGCGGCCATAGCGTCGAGAGCATGGCCGCGACGGATGGCCATGTCGTCGCCGCGTTCCTGACCTGCGGCACCGCCTGCGGGCGGGGCGCGCCGTCGTCGTTCACGGTCGAGACGACGGCGTCCGGCTCCGACGCCTGGCGGGCCGTCCCCGGTGCGACGGGGCCAGGCGACCCCATCATGACCGCGTCCGCCGGGACGGCCTACGCGGTCGGATCGGGCGGGTTCGACGGCTCCCTCATGTCCCTGCTGACCGGTCCGGCCGACGGAACATCGCCGTGGCAGCGCCACCAGACGCAATGTCCGGGCATCGGCGGGATCGCCGCCTCGGCCGTCACCGCGCGGAGCCTGGCCATGGCGTGCACGATGCTCGGCGAGCATCCCGCCGTGACGCGGCTCTTCCAGTCCGGCGACTCCGGCGCGCACTGGCGCTCGTTCGGCCACATCGCGATGTACGACGGTCCGGAGATCATCGAGATCACCCCCGGCGGGACGGTGCTCGCCGCGGGGATCTACGACGGGATCGAGCTGTCCCGCGACGGCGGACGCACCTGGCAGCGGCCGGCGGCGGTGGACGACGCGGCGCCCACTGGCGGCGGCGGTGCAGTCGTCGCCGCGATGACCAGCGACGAGACCGGGTACGCGTTCGTCGTCGGTGGACCGATGTGGATCACCGCCGATGGCGGCAGGACGTGGACGCCGGTGGCCGTCCGCTGACCGCCGCTACCGGCCGGCCGCCGGCCAGCTCAGGCGGAGACGAGGTCGCAGACGAAGATGAGCGTCTCGCCCGGCTTGATCACGTTCCCGGCGCCGCGGTTGCCGTAGCCGAGACCTGGCGGGATGATCAGCTGTCGGCGGCCGCCGACCTTCATGCCCTGAACCCCCTGGTCCCAGCCCGCGATGACCTTGCCGGCCCCGAGCCGGAAGCGCAGCGGCTCGCCCCGGTTCCAGCTAGCGTCGAACTCCTCGCCGGTCGCGTAGGCGACCCCGACGTAGTGCACCTCGACGGTGTCCCCGGCGGTGGCCTCCTTGCCGTCGCCCTCCCAGATGTCGGTGATCTCCAGGTCCGCGGGCGGCTCGCCCCCCGGGAAGTCGACCTCGGGCTTCTCTGCGTGCATCTCGCCCTCCCTTTCTCGGCTACGCAACTCCCCCACCTTATGGCTAGGCTCGGCATGGCTAGGCTCGGTAACGGAGGTGTGATGGTGCACGTTGTTGTGACCGGCGGTGCCGGGTTTGTCGGCGCGCGGCTGGCGCGGGGACTGCTGGCCGCTGGCACGCTGAGCGTGGCGGGGGCGCCGCCGCGGCCGCTGACCCGGGTCACGATCTTCGACCGGGTACCGGTCCCGGCCGACCTGGCCGCCGACGACCGGGTGACAGGCGTGCGCGGCGAGATCACCGACGTGACGCCGGAGACGCTGGACGGGGCCGAGGCGGTCTTCCACCTGGCCGCCGCGGTCAGCGGCGAATCCGAGGCCGACTTCGACCTGGGACTGAACGCCAACCTGCGCGGCACCGAGACCGTGCTCGCGGCCTGCCGCGCGCTCGGCACCGCGCCCGTGGTGGTGTTCACGAGCTCGTACGCGGTGTTCGGCGGCTCCGCGGAGCACCCGCTGCCCTCGGTGATCGACGACCAGACGCCGCCCAACCCGCAGACCAGTTACGGCACGCAGAAGGCGATGCTCGAGCTGCTGCTCGCCGACTACACCCGCAAGGGGTTCCTGCGCGGCCGGGCCATGCGGCTGGCGACGGTCTCGGTCCGGGCCGGCCGCCCCAACACCGCCGCCTCGAGCTTCCTGTCCGGCATCATCAGGGAACCGCTGGCCGGAATCCGCGCCGTCTGCCCGGTGCCGCGCGGCACCGAAGCCGCCCTCGCCTCCCCCGCCAAGACCGTCGCGGCGCTCACCCGCGCGGCCACCGCCACCGGCGAGGAGTGGGGCGACAACACGGCCGTCACCATGCCAGCCCTCACGACAACCGTCGACGAGATGGCCGCCGCGCTGGAACGGGTCGCGGGCCCGGAGGTCAGCGCCCTCATCGACTGGGTTGAGGATCCGGTGGTCGCCAAGATCGTCCTCGGCTGGCCCACCAGGGTCAAGGCGGACCGCGCCGCCCGCCTGGGGCTGACCCCCGACCCGGACGTCGAGTCGGTCATCCGCCAGTACATGGCCGACTACCTGTGAGGTCTGGGAGGATCATCGAGTGGTACCCGCCGACGTCCGTGACTTCTTCATAACGAGCGGCGGGGCCGCGGGCGCGCTGATCGGGCTGCTGTTCGTCGCCATCTCGGTGTCCGCGGAGCGGCTGGCGCGGGAGAAGCGGGGGGCGCAGCTGCACCGCATCCGCGCGGTCGCGGCGCTGACCGCGTTCACCAACGCGCTGGCCATTTCGCTGTTCTCGCTGGTTCCCCAGAACCTGCTCGGCGGAACCGCGGTGAGCGTGGCGCTCTTCGGCCTGACATTCGTGGCGGGCGCGATGCTGTCGCTCATCCGGCTGCGCGAAGTGCACTGGGGCATCGTGCGCGACGGCGTATTCCTGGTCGGGCTGGGGGTCACGTTCGTCCTTCAGCTCATCAACGGAACGGTGCTGATCAGCCAGCCAGACAACTCCGGCGCCGTGGACACGATCGCGATCCTGGTGGTCGTCTGCTTCCTGATCGGGGTTGCCCGGGCGTGGGAGCTGATCGGCGGCCCGTCGATCGGCCTCAGGCAGGAAGTCACCGCCCTGGTCCTCAGCCGCGACCACGACGCAGACACGCCCGCGGACAGCGAGCCGCCGCGCTCACGGCCAGAATGAGTCCGTGCTCTACATGGTGATCGAGCGGTATCTGCACGGGCCGGGGCCCGTGTATGAACGGCGGCCGGACGCCGGGTGACGCCAGGCGGGCCGCCTAACGGGCCTGGTACTGGAGCGTCCAGGTGTGGCCGGCGTCGGCGGTGGCCTCGATGACGAAGTCGCCGGACGGCAGGGTCTCGCCGATGACCCAGCCCTGGACGGGGCTGATGAACGCGGTCGCCTCGGGGACGGAGACACCGCCGACGTTCCCTTCCATGGTCAGGGTGGCGCCGCCGGAGGCCACCATCTCCAGCGGGGCGGCGCCGTAGCCCAGGGGCGGGGTGTAGCCGACGAAGGCGGCGGCAGCCGGGCTGATCGCGCTGAACGGACCGGGGTACGAGCCGGGGCCGTCCGGTGCGTGCACCTCGGGTCTGGCCCCGGATTCGATGTAAGACTCCTCGAACAGGGCGCGCCAGTTCCTGGCGTCCTGCGTGGCGTAGGCCAGGTACGGCGCGTGGCCGAGGGCCGCGCCGTAGCCGAGGAAGAGCACCCACGCGGCGTTCCCTCCGGCGCATTCGAGCACCGTGATGTCGGGCGCCGGCGGATGGACGCCGGATGCTTCTGGCGGCTCGGTGAACGCCAGCGACCAGCTCGCGCCGCCGTCGGTGGTGTGCCATACCGTGCCGGGCGTCCCGACGAACCCATTGGCCGGGCCGCTGAAGCAGGCCGTCTGGGCCTGTGCCGGCGCGCCGGTCACGCGCGTCCAGTGGCTGCCGCCGTCGGTGGTCCGCAGCAGCTGGCCGCCGTCAACCGCCGCGGGCACGCCCCCGCTCAGCCAGACCTGGGCGCCGCCCGCGACCGCGTAGCCGAGGTCTTGCGTGACGAAGTGCACGGACTCGATGGTCTCGCATGGTTCGGTGAGCGCGGTCCAGGTGGCGCCGCCGTCCGTCGTGCGCAGCAGGGCGTTCGTGCCGACCGCCCAGCCGTGTTCGGCGTCGGTGAAGTCGACCTGGTCGAGCTTGGCCGTCCCGGTGTACTGCGTGGTCCACGTGCGCCCGCCGTCTGCGGTGGCGAGCACCCGGCCGGCGCCGGCCACCCAGCCCTGGCGGGCGGAGACGAACTGGACGGCGTCCAGCGGCTGAACCGTGGTGAGTACGCCTGGCGCTGTGTAGACGCTGGCCGGTGTTCCGGATCGGCAAGACGGCAACGCGCCCGACGACGGCGCCTGGCTGACGGACACAGACGCGGCTGACGCGGGCCGGCTTGGCGAGGAAGGCGTGCGGGCTGCCTGAGGCGCGCTGGACGCGGTGCCGCACCCGGCGGCCAGCAGTACCACCGCGGCGAGCGGGGCAACTGGCCACCCCCTGGCCAGCAATGACACGAGCCTCATCACAACACCTACGACGTTACTGCCGTCCCAGTGGTTGCGGTTTCCCGCGGGCGTGCGACGCCTCTAGGTCATGATCACGAAGACTTGGTGCACTTATACGATGCGTAACTTTCGTGATCATGAACCTGGCGGCCCCTAGGCGCCGATGTAGCTCATCACGTGCTTGATGCGGGTGTAGTCCTCGAAGCCGTACATGGACAGGTCCTTGCCGTAGCCGGAGTGCTTGAAGCCGCCGTGCGGCATCTCCGCGACGAGCGGGATGTGGGTGTTGATCCACACCGCGCCGAAGTCGAGACGGCGGGCCATCCGCATCGCGCGGCCGTGATCCTTCGTCCATACGCTCGAGGCGAGGCCGTAGCGCACGCCGTTGGCCCAGCGGACCGCCTCCTCCTCGTCGCTGAACCGCTGCACCGTGATCACCGGGCCGAAGATCTCGTCCTGGATCATCTCGTCGTCCTGCCGCAGGCCGGACACGACGGTCGGCTCGAACAGGTACCCCGGGCCGTCGACCTTGTGCCCGCCGGTCTGCACCGTGGCGTGGTTCGGCACCCGGTCAAGGAAGCCGCTGACCCGGGCGAGCTGGTTGGGGTTGTTCAGCGGGCCGTAGTCGGCGTCGGGGTTGTCCAGGCCGCCGGTCACCGTGCTCCTGGCCTGGTCCGCGAGGGCGGCGGTGAGGTCGGCGGCGATCTGCGGGCCGGCCAGCACCCGGGTGGCGGCGGTGCAGTCCTGCCCGGCGTTGAAGTAGCCGGCGCCGGCGATGCCCTCGGCGGCAGCCGCGATGTCCGCGTCGTCGAAGACGATGACCGGCGCCTTGCCGCCCAGCTCGAGGTGCACGCGCTTGAGGTCGTCGGCCGCGGCGCGCGCCACCTCCATGCCGGCCCGCACCGAGCCGGTGATGGAGACCATCGACGGGATCGGGTTCCTGACGAGCTCGCGGCCCGTGTCACGGTCGCCGGTTATCACGTTGAAGACGCCGGGCGGGAAGAACTCGGACGCGATCTCGGCGAGCAGCAGCGCGGAGACGGGGGTCGTGTCGGACGGCTTCAGCACCACGGTGTTGCCGGCCGCCAGGGCCGGGCCGATCTTCCACACGGCCATCATCAGCGGATAGTTCCAGGGGGTGACCTGGGCGCACACGCCGATGGGCTCGCGCCTGATCATCGAGGTGTGGTCCCGCATGTACTCGCCCGCGGAACGGCCCTCGAGCAGCCGCGCGGCGGCCGCGAAGAACCGCAGCTGGTCCACCGACGGCGGCAGCTCCTCTGACAGCGTCAGGGCCACCGGCTTGCCGGTGTTCTTGCACTCGGCCTGGGTGATCTCCTCGGCGCGCCGCTCCACCGCCTCGGCGAACTTGAGCATCGCGAGCGACCGCTCGGACGGCGTGGCGTCCCGCCACGTGTCGAACGCGGCGGCGGCCGCCCGCAGCGCGTCGTCGACGTCGGCGGGGCCTGACACCGGCGCCTGCGCGTACGCCTCTCCCGTGCTCGGGTCGACAACGTCGCTGTACGTGCCGTCACGCGGTTCGGTGTACTTGCCGTTCACGAAGTTGCGCAGCGGTGCCTGCGTCATCCCCAGCCTCCCGAGAGTGTCACCTGTGCGATGAGCTTCGCAGAGATACACGGCCGTGACAAGTGAATCCGTGGTTATAGTAGCGTATATCTACGAAATCAGTTGACATTGGCGTATGACGTGACAAGCATGGTGGACATGGCCCACAGTCCGCGCGGCTCTGCCGCCGCACCCGTCGTGCTCGACGATATCTCCAAACGGATCATCGAGCAGCTGCAGGTCGACGGCCGGCAGTCGTACGCGGCGATCGGCAAGGCGGTCGGCCTTTCCGAGGCCGCCGTCAGGCAGCGGGTGCAGCGCCTCCAGGACACCGGGGTCATGCAGATCGTGGCGGTGACCGACCCGCTGACGCTCGGCTTCCGCCGCCAGGCGATGATCGGGCTCAAGTGCGACGGCGACCTGGAGAAGGTCGCCGACGACCTGGCCGCCATGGAGGAGATCGACTACGTGGTGATCACCGCGGGGTCGTTCGACCTGCTGCTCGAGGTCGTCTGCGAAGACGACGACCACCTGCTGGAGATTCTCAGCCAGGTGCGCGGGGTACCGTCGGTCAGGTCTACTGAGACGCTCGTCTATCTCAAGCTACGCAAGCAAACCTATACATGGGGAACACGATGACCTTGTCCTCTCCGGAAGAGCTGCAGGCCGCGGCCAAGCAGCACCTATGGATGCACTTCACGCGGATGTCCGCCTACCACGACGGCGATATCCCGGTCATCGTGCGCGGATCGGGCCCGTACGTCTACGACGACAAGGGCAAGCGGTACCTGGACGGGCTGGCCGGCCTGTTCGTGTCGATGATCGGCCACGGCCGCACCGAGCTCGCCGAGGCCGCGTCGAAGCAGGCGTCGGAGCTCGCCTACTTCCCGCTGTGGTCCTACGCGCACCCGTCGGCGGTGCAGCTGGCGGCCCGGCTCGCGGAACTCGCGCCGGGCGATCTCAACCGGGTGTTCTTCACGACGTCCGGGTCCGAGGCCGTGGAGTCGGCGTGGAAGCTCGCCAAGCAGTACTTCAAGCTGCGCGGCGAGCACGGCCGGTACAAGGTGCTCAGCCGCGACATCGCCTACCACGGCACGTCGATGGGCGCGCTGGCGATCACCGGGCTCGCCGACATCAAGGGCGCCTTCGAGCCGCTGCCGCCCGGCGGCGTCCGGGTGCCGAACACGAACTTCTACCGGGCCCCTGAATTCGCGGCCTCCAGCGTTGAGGACTTCGGGATCTGGGCCGCCGACGAGATCGAGCGGGCGATCCTGCGCGAGGGGCCCGACTCGGTGGCCGCGGTATTCCTCGAGCCGGTGCAGAACTCCGGCGGCTGCTTCCCGCCGCCGCCCGGCTACTTCCAGCGGGTCCGGTCGATCTGCGACAAGTACGGGGTGCTGCTGGTCTCCGACGAGGTGATCTGCGCCTTCGGGCGGCTCGGGTACTACTTCGGCTCCGAGCGGTACGGCTACCAGCCGGACATCATCACCTTCGCCAAGGGCGTCACCTCGGGCTACTCCCCGCTCGGCGGGATGATCGTCCGCGACCACCTGATCGAGCCGTTCCTGTCCGGGCACGCCACGTTCCTGCACGGCATCACGTTCGCCGGGCACCCGGTGTCGGCCGCCGTGGCGCTGGCCAACCTGGACGTCTTCGAGCGGGACAACCTGCTCGGGAACGTGCGCGCGAACGAGGGCGGCTTCCGCGCGACGCTGGAGAAGCTGCTCGACCTGCCGATCGTCGGCGACGTCCGCGGCGACGGGTACTTCTACGGCATCGAGCTGGTCAAGGACAAGGCCACGAAGGAGACGTTCGACAACGACGAGTCCGAGCGGCTGCTGCGCGGCTTCCTGTCGGGCGCGCTATTCGAGGCCGGCCTGGTGTGCCGGGCCGACGACCGCGGCGACCCGGTCGTGCAGCTCGCGCCGCCGCTGATCTGCACCCAGGAGCACTTCGACGAAATGGAGCAGATCCTCCGTTCGGTGCTCACCGAGGCCTGGACGAAGATCTAGCTCGCCGAGTCGGCCGCGTCCGTTCGGGATAAGAACAATCCTCATTCCGAACGGACGCGCGGTGACTCCGGGGCGGTCGGGCGAGCGGGGCCTGACGAACGGGGCCTGACTAGCCGACCGGCGTGACGATGCCGTACTCGTGGATGCGGCGGTAGATCGTCGCCCGGGACATGCCGAGCGCGCGGGCCGCGCGGATCTTGTTGCCCCCGTGGTCGAGCAGGCTCTGCACGATCGCGTCCCGCTCGATCGACTCGAGCGGGCTGAGCACCCGCCGGCTCACCGTCCAGCACTCGGGCGGCAGGTCCTGCGGCGTGATCTGGCCGGTCCGCCGGTGCTGGACTACCTGCTTCAGCACCTGCCAGAGCTGGGTCGCGTTCCCCGGCCAGGTGTGCCGCAGCAGCAGCTGCATCGCCGCGGCCGAGCAGCTGACGCGGCTCTGCTGGCTCAGCTTGCCGAGGAAGAACGGCACCAGCTCGCGCACGTCCTCGTTGTGGTGGCGCAGCGGCGGCACCCACACCGTGCCGGGGAACAGCCGCAGCAGGCCGGTGACGTCCGCGCTGGCCTGGTCGCGGTCGAGGGTGACGGCGACCCGCAGCGTTTCTTCCTTGCCGACCGCCTTCGCCTCGCCCAGCGCGCCGGTCAGCGCGCGGAGCTGGCGCGTGTTCAGCGCGCCCGCGTGCCTGATGATCAGCAGCCCCGTGCCGTCGGCAAGTTCCTCGCGGACTTCCGCCAGCCATTCGTCGCCCACCGCCAGGTCGACCACGTGGCAGGGCGAGGCGGGGTTGTGCCGCTGATGGACGGCACGAACCAGGGCCAGCTTGCCGACCCCGTTCTCCCCCTCGAGCGCCAGCCACTCGCCCCGCTTGTAGGCCGCCTCCGCGGCGCGGCAGGCCCGCTGCCACGCCGCGCCGTCGCCCACCAGGCCGGGCAGCGTCATCCGCGCCCGTGGCGCGGGCACCTCCGCCGCCGGGACGGCGGGCGCGGTCAGCTTGACATGTACCACCCCGTCGGGGAGCGGCCCCGGCCCCACCGGGCGGCAGAACATCCGTGCTACCGCCCCGCTCGGCAGGTCCACCGTCACCGCGACGGACGGCTGGCCCCTGTCCAGCGCCTCGGTGGCCCGCGAGATCAGCGCGGCCTGGTCGCCGGGCGACAGGGTCCGCCTGGCGTGGTCGTTCAGCATGACCACATCGTTGCCGAGGGCGAGCACGATCCCGCCGGTGTGGCGGCAGGCGCGGGTGTACTCCTGGAGCAGCCGCAGGTGGCGGGTGCTGCTCAGCGCGCCCAGGTTCTGGTTGATCTGCCCGGCGGTGGACTGGACGAGGGAGATCATCAGCGGGTCCGCGTCCCTGCGCCAGGAGGTCAGGTCGAGCACGCCGAGGATCTTGCCGGACACCGGGTCCCTGACCGGCACCCCGGCGCAGGCCATGCCTTCGAGCCGCTCCGCGTAGTGCTCGTGCCCGAACACGTGCGCCGGCCCCCCGGATTCCAGCGCCGTCCCGATGCCGTTGGTGCCGACGACGCTCTCGGCGTAGGAGAAGCCGGGCGCCAGCATGATCGAGTCCAGGTGGCGCTCGAGGTCGTGGTCACCGGTGTACCGGAGCAGCACGAGGCCGCCGGCGTCGGTGAGCACGATGCTGATCGGCTGGCCGTCCAGTTGCTCGTGCAGGTGCCGCAGCACCGGTTCGGCGGCGCGGGCCAGCGTGCAGTCCAGGTCCGGCGCCCGCAGGTAGTCCAGGCGCAGCCGGTCCGCCTCGACGTTCCACTCTCTGGAGCGGCACCACGACGCCAGGATCGGTTCCCTGACCACCGCCCGGTCGACGGGCTGCGACGCGAGGAACCTGTCCCTGGCCGCGGCCAGGCGATCTCCTGCGTCGCGCAGCCCCGTTGATGCACGCGCCATGTCGCCTCCTCCCCCATCGCTAGGGGTTTCCGCGTTGTAAGCACAAAATAAACCCGGCGTTGCCAGGCACTGTCTCAAGTTGAGACCCGCGGCGCGGTCCCGCGGGGAACGGCTCGATTCATGGACGAGCCACACGATCACCTGAATACCCACCAGCACGAAGAGACATACAACCCCTGGAGCATTGTCAACCTCGTCTTCCACCACCTGGCGAACGAGGGCCTGCACCCGGTCCTCGGCGAGACAGGCGATCCCGGGCTTCCGGCCGCCGCGCTGCTGCGCGCGCTCGGCATTGTCCCCGCCAGCGAGGGCAACCGGCGCGTCTCCACGCGGGCCAAGGACGAGCTGGCCCGGCTCAGGGAGGCCTTCGAGGCCGAGCTCACCGAGCACACCGAGCACCCCGGGCGTCCCGGGCGCCCGCCTGTCTCAGGTTGAGAGCACAACAAGGCCGACGGCGAGGTGTGATCCACCACACAGGACTTTCGCAACAAAGACTTTCGCAACACAAGGGGACTCTCGCGAGGAGGGATGCCGATGAGCCGCCAGAGTGTGGCCAAGGCCCACCAGAAGATCCAGGAACTGTCCTGGGAACCTCAGTATCACCAGCCCGTCTCGCACTACGGAACGGACTACACGTTCCGCAAGGCACAGAAGAAGGACCCGCTCAAGCAGGTCCTGCGGTCCTACTTCCCGATGCAGGAAGAGAAGGACCACCGGGTCTACGGCGCCCAGGACGGCGCCATCCGCGGCAACATGTTCCGCCAGGTGCAGGAGCGCTGGCTGGAATGGCAGAAGCTGTTCCTGTCCATCATCCCGCTGCCTGAGATCAGCGCCGCGCGGGCGATGCCGCTGCTGTTCCGTACCGTGCCGAACCCTGAGCTGCACAACGGCCAGGCGATCCAGATGATCGACGAGGTACGGCACTCGACGATCCAGCAGAACCTCAAGCGCCTGTACATGACCAACTACATCGACCCGGCGGGCTTCAACATGAGCCTGCGCGGGTTCCAGGACGACTACTGCGGCACGATCGGCCGTCAGTTCGCCGAAGGGTTCATCACCGGCGACGCGATCACGGCGGCGTCGATCTACCTCACGATCGTGGCGGAGACCGCGTTCACCAACACCCTGTTCGTCGCCATGCCCGCGGAGGCCGCGGCCAACGGCGACTACCTGCTGCCGACCGTCTTCCACAGCGTCCAGTCCGACGAGTCGCGGCACATCAGCAACGGCTACGCGACGCTGCTGATGGCGCTGAGCGACGAGTCCAACCACCAGCTGCTCGAGCGCGACCTGCGCTACGCGTGGTGGAACAACCACCGGGTGGTGGACGCGGCGATCGGCACGTTCATCGAGTACGGCACCAAGGACCGGCGCAAGGACCGCGAGTCCTACGCCGAGATGTGGCGCCGCTGGATCTACGACGACTACTACCGCTCCTACCTCGTGCCGCTTGAGAAGTACGGCCTGGTCATCCCGCACGACCTCATCGAAGAGGCGTGGAACCAGATCTGGAACAAGGGCTACGTGCACGAGGTCGCGCAGTTCTTCGCCACCGGCTGGCTCGCCAACTACTGGCGGATCGACCCGATGACCGACAAGGACTTCGAGTGGTTCGAGTACAAGTACCCGGGCTGGTATGACAAGTACGGCAAGTGGTGGGAGAACTACAACCGCCTGTCCCAGCCGAACGGGCACCACCCGATCGTCGCCGAGGACGTCGACTACCAGTACCCGCACCGCTGCTGGACCTGCATGGTCCCGTGCCTGGTCCGCGAGGACATGGTCATCGACCATGTGGACGGGCAGTGGCGCACCTACTGCCACGAGGAATGCCGCTGGACCGACGCGGTAGCCTTCCGGCCCACCTACCAGGGCCGCGAGACGCCGAACATGGGCCAGCTCATCGGCAAGCGCGAGTGGGAGACGCTCTACCACGGCTGGAACTGGGCCGATGTCGTCTCCGACATGGGCTTCGTCCGCGACGACGGCAAGACGATGGTCGCGCAGCCGCACCTCGACCTCGACCCGAGGAAGATGTGGACGCTGGACCACCTGCGCCGGATGCCGCCAGTGCAGAGCCCGAACGTCCTGCTCAACGAGATGACCGACGCCGAGCGCGAGGCGTTCCGCGCGGATTACGTCCGCGGTGGTCCCGCTGGGCGCCCCGCGTCCGCCAAGGCCGGGTGACGGTTCAGCGGGGGGTCCGGGGGGTCGTCCCCCCGGGCTAGCAGAGCCCCGAACGGACGCGTGGTGACTCCCCGGGCGGGCGCGAGCCTGCCCGGGGGGAGGGCGAAAGTGGGTGACAGTGAGCGAGAAGCACAAGGTGCGCTTCGAACCCGTCGGCATCGAGATCGATGTCGACGAGAACCAGACGATCCTGCGGGCCGCGGCCGAGCAGGGGGTCATGCTCATGCACGGCTGCAAGGAAGGCCAGTGCGCCTCGTGCAAGTCGTTCATCCTCGAGGGCGACGACATCGAGCTCGACAGGTATTCCACGTTCGCCCTGCCCGACTACGAGAAGGAGGAAGGCTACACGCTGCTGTGCCGGGCGCACGCGTACGAGGACGTCACGATCGAACTACTCAACTACGACGAGGACATGATCCGCTCCGGCCTGCCGATCCAGCAGGCGGTCGCGGAGGTCGTGTCCAACGACCGTGTCACGCACGACATGCGGCACCTGGTGCTGCGCCTCGTCGAGCCCGCCGAGGTGAAGTTCTTCCCCGGCCAGTACATGGACATCGCGGTGCCGGACACCGAAGAGGTCCGGTCGTTCTCGATGGCTAACACCTCGAGCAGGGACGGGCTGCTCGAGTTCGTCATCAAGGTGTACCCGGACGGGCTGTTCTCCGGCTTTCTCGACTCCAGGCTGCAGCCTGGGGACCGGCTGGAACTGACGGGCCCGTTCGGAGTATTCACCTTGCGCGAGGGCGAGGAGGACCTCGTCTTCATCGGCGGCGGAGCGGGGATGGCCCCGATCCTGTCCCTGCTCCGCTCGATGGCCGAACGCGGCATCCGCCGCAAGGCCACGTTCTTCTACGGCGCCCGCACCCGCGGCGACCTGTGCTTCGAAGAGGAGCTGCGGGCGCTCGCCGGGAAGCTGGCGGATTTCACGTACGTCCCGGCGCTGTCGCACGAGTCGCCGGACGGCTGGGACGGAGAGACCGGCCTCATCACGGACGTCGTGAAGCGGCTGAGCGGGGACCTGAAGGGCGCGCACGCCTACGTGTGCGGGCCGCCGCCGATGGTGGAGGCGGCCCTCCCGCTGCTGCAGACGCTCGGCGTCGCCGAGAAGCGGATCTATTACGACAAGTTCACCACTACCGGAGAGCCCCAATGACGACTACGCAAGAACGCAGCGTTCCGAAACCAGTCTTCACCGACGCCGAGGCGGGCGCTAAGGAGTTCCCCGACTCGAATAACCGCCGGTTCACCTATTTCATCCCGCAGAAGCGCAAGCAGTCGCACTACGAGGACGTGACGGTCGAGGTCCAGCCGGACCCGCGGCACTACCTGTCCCAGGGCTGGCTGTACGGGTTCGCGGACGGCCGCGGCGGCTACCCGCTTGACTGGACCGCGCTGAAGGCCTGGGGCTCCGACCGGCCCGAGCCCGAGCGCTACCCCGGCTCGGGCGGCAAGGGCTACGACTGGCCCGCGCTCGGCTGGCACGAGTTCCGCGACCCGAACGAGGAGTGGGAGCTCACCCTGTACCGCTACAACTCCAACGTCGTGCGGCAGCTCAACCAGAACGTGGAGAACGCCCGCCAGTCCAAGGCGTTCGAGCAGTGGAACCAGAACTGGGTGCGGTTCGTCGAGCGCAACGTCGGCGCGTGGATGCATGTCGACCACGGGCTCGGCCTGTACCTGTACGCCAACGCGCAGCGGCGCGCCCCCACGAACATGCACAACAACGCGATCTCGGTCAACAGCATGCACCGCATCCGGGCGGCGCAGGACATCGCGCTGTACAACCTCACGCTGAGCGAAGAGCTCCCCAGCTTCGACGGCGCGGCCCACCTGGAGACCTGGAACTCCGACCCGGCCTGGCAGGGCGTCCGCGAGACCGCCGAGCAGCTCACGTCGATCTGGGACTGGGGCGAGGCGATCTTCGCCGGCAACGTGGTGTTCGAGCCGCTGGTCGGCGAGCTGTTCCGCAGCCAGCTCGTGCAGCACGCCGCGCCGCGCAACGGCGACTTCGTGACACCGACGATCATCGGCGCGGCCGAGTACGACTTCGCCGAGCGGGACCTGCGCTACACGCGGGCGATGTTCGAACTGCTCACCACCGACCGGGAGTTCGCCGACCACAACAAGGCGCTGCTCAACGGCTGGCTCAGCACGTGGGTGCCGCGCGCTATCCAGGCCGCCCGCACCATGCAGCCGCTGTGGTCGCAGCCCGACCAGAAGCCGCCGCGCTTCGAAGACAGCCTCGACGCCGCGAAGAGCCGGTTCGCGCACATCGTGTCCGACCTGCACCTGGACTACCCGAAGGAGCTGGCCCAGTGACCACGTTCAAGACCGCCGAGAGCCCGTTCAAGTCCGACAACACGCCGTCGAACAAGTGCGGCTTCACCCTGATGAACAACCAGGTGGGCGAGGTGGTCGCCCAGGTCATGGCGACCAAGCCCAACGTCACCGTGACCTACCTGCCGTCGATGATGCGCGTCGACGCCACCGGGATGATGGAGGTCAACTACGACGAGATCTCCGAGGCCCTCGGCGAGGAGCCCGGCTTCTTCAACTCCGCCGAGCTCGAAGAGGACATGTCCACGCACTACGGCCGGATGATCCACCAAGACGACCGCACCCTGTTCTTCGCCAACCCCGAAGACGCCGCCGAGTACCTCGGCTTCGACCTCGTCCCGTCCCAGTCGTAACGGAGCGGAGCGGAGAGAGGAGACGCAACTTGTACGAAAAGGACGGCGAGAAGTACTTCATCGTCGATACGCACATGCACTACTGGAACGCCGCGCCCGACAACTGGGTGCCGGGGGCCGAGCAGTACGCCAAGGGGTGGATCGAGTGCTTCCACGCCTACCAGGGGCTCGGCCCGAAGGAGACCCACTGGCCGATCGAGAAGTTCCAGAAATACTCCGAAGACGACCTGATGAAGGACGTGTTCGAGGATGGTCACGTGGACGTCGCGATCTTCCAGCCCACCGACCTCAAGGAGTGGTACAAGGAGGGCTTCAACACCACCGAGCGGAACGCCGCGCTCGGCGAGAAGCACCCGGGCAAGTTCATCGCGAACACCCGCTTCGACCCGCGCGACAGTGACGCGGGCCTGGAGGAACTGCGCCGCCACGTGGAGCGCTACGGATCGCGGGGCGTGAAGCTCTACACCGCCGAGTGGAACAACGGCTCGCGCGGCTACAAGCTGAGCGACCCTGGCGCCTACCGGTTCCTGGAGAAGGCCCAGGAGCTCGGCATCAAGAACATCCACGTGCACAAGGGCCCGACCATCTGGCCGCTGGACAAGGACGCGTTCGACGTGTCCGACGTGGACCACGCCGCGACCGACTTCCCCGAGCTGAACTTCATCGTCGAGCACGTGGGCCTGCCGCGGATCGAGGACTTCTGCTTCATGGCGACGCAGGAGCCCAACGTCTACGCCGGCCTGTCGGTGGTGATCGGCGGCCTGATGCACGCACGGCCGAAGTTCTTCGCCAAGGTGATGGGCGAGCTGCTGTTCTGGGTCGGCGAGGACAAGATGACGTTCGGCAGCGACTACGGCATCTGGGAGCCCAAGTGGCAGGTCGAGGGGTTCGTCGACTGGCAGATGCCGGACGACGAGGAACTCTCCGACTACCAGAAGCTGACCACCGCGACGAAGAAGAAGATCCTCGGGCTGAACGCGGCCAAGCTCTACGACATCAAGGTGCCGGCCGAGTACCTGGTGCCCGTCCAGCCCGGCGAGCCGGCCGCGAAGGACGACGCCCAGCTGGTCTCCGGGCAATGAGGGAGGACGTTCTCACCGCCCTGTCGACCGTGCGCGACCCGGAGCTCGACGAGCCGATCACCGCCCTCGGCTTCGTCGCATCGTGCACGGTATCCGCCGACGGGCAGGCGCGGGTCCGGCTGCGCCTGCCCACCTACTTCTGCGCGCCCAACTTCGCGTTCCTCATGGTGGCCGACGCCTACGACGCCCTGACCGGGGTGCCCGGCGTCCGGTCGGCCGAGGTGATCCTCGAGGACCACTTCGCCTCCGACGCGATCAACACCGGGGTGGCCGCGCAGGCGGGCTTCGTCGCCTCGTTCGATGGCGAGGCGGTCGCGGAACTCGGCGACCTTCGCGCGCAGTTCCTGCGCAAGGCGGTGATGGCCGGCACCGATCTCGTGTGCCGGCCACTCATCGCCTCCGGGGTCTCCCCTGGCGAGCTGGTGGCACTGACCCTCGGTGCGGTTCCGCACTCGCCGGAACTCGACCGCCTCCGGCAACGGCGCGCCGAGTTGGGACTGCCAGCGGACGACGAAGCCCCACTCCTGATCGATCCCGTCACCGGGCAGCGGGTCGATCCGACGGCGGTGCCACTGCACTTGCGTAAAGCACGGGTCACTCAGGCGGGTATCGAAGCCAACACGAGCATCTGCTCCGGGATGCTCGGGCATCGGTACTCCATCCGGGGCGTGGGGGCTGAGAGGGAAGATTCCGGCGGCACGTCCTTCGGAACGCCGCCGGAGATCTCCCCTCAGCCCCCCGTGCCCCTGCGCTAACGCAGACCATGATCGGGAGGTCTAGTGAAAGCCGTACGACTCCATAAGTTCCATGAGACGCCTGTTGTCGATGACGTACCCGAGCCGAAGATCACCGGGCCGCTCGACGTCATCGTGAAGATCGGGGGGGCCGGGGTTTGCCGGACCGATCTGCACATCATCGAGGGGCAGTGGGACTCGCGGCAGCATACGCCGCTGCCGTACATCCTCGGGCACGAGAACGCGGGGTGGGTGCACGAGGTCGGGTCCGCGGTCACGAATGTCGCCGTCGGCGACACCGTGATCTTGCATCCCACGCCTACCTGCGGGCTTTGCCGGGCCTGCCGGGCCGGGGATGACATGCACTGCGAGAACAGCAGCTTCCCGGGCCTCTCCACCGATGGGGGGATGGCCGAGTACCTGCTGACCTCGGCTCGGGCATGTGTGAAGCTCGACCCGTCGACGAAGCCGCAGGATGTGGCTGCGCTCGCCGATGCCGGGATTACCGCCTACCACGCGGTCAAGAAGGCCATTCCGCTGGCTTATCCCGGGAGCACTTGCGTCGTCATCGGGGCGGGCGGCCTCGGACACATCGGGGTGCAGTGCCTGGCGGCGCTGACCGCGACGCGGATCATCGTTGTCGATCGCAATCCCGAGGCGCTCAAGCTCGCCGAGCAGCTCGGGGCCGACGCCACGGTCATCGCCGACGGCAAGCACGTCGACTCGGTCAAGCAGATGACTGGGGGGAACGGCGCCGAGGTGGTGCTCGACTTCGTGGCTGAGCAGGGGGCCGAGATGGACGGGTGGAACATGACCGCGCCCGCCGGGTCCTACTTCGTCATCGGGTACGGCGGGACGCTGCACATCCCGACGCTGGACATCATCTCCACCGAGCGGAACATCATCGGCAACATCGTCGGCACTTACAACGACCTGGCCGAGCTGATGGCCCTCGCGCAGGCGGGCAAGGTCACCCTGCACACCAGGACCTACCCGCTGGATGCCGCCCCCGACGCTCTCGCCGACCTCGACGCCGGCCGCGTCCGCGGCCGGGCCATCCTCGTTCCCTAGGAGTAAACGTGGCTAAGGAATTGCGCTTCGGGGCCGAGGCACGCGGCCTGCTGCTCGCCGGCGTCGACAAGCTCGCCGAGGCGGTGAAATCCACGCTCGGGCCCAAGGGCCGCAACGTCATCCTGGAAAAGATCACCGGGTCGCCGGTGGTGACCAACGACGGCGTCACGATCGCCCGCGAGATCCACCTGAAGGACCAGTTCGAGAACATGGGCGCGCAGCTGGTCAAGGAAGCCGCGATCAAGACCAACGACGTGGTCGGCGACGGCACCACCACCGCCACCGTGCTCGCCCAGGCGATCGTGCGGGAGGGCATGCGCGCGATCGACGGCGGCGCGAACCCGGTGCTCGTCAAGCGCGGCATCGACCTCGCGGTCGGGCGGCTCGTCGAATACCTGCAAGGCGTGGCGCACCCGGTGTCGACCGAGGAGGACTTCCGCCGGGTCGCCGCGATCTCGGCCAACGACGACGACGCGGTGGGCGCGGTGATCGCGAAGGCGCTGCACACCGTCGGCGACTCGGGCATCGTGACCGTCGAGGACTCCCCCGGCCCTGGCCTCGGCGTGGACTTCGTCGAGGGGTTCCAGTTCGACAACGGGTACCTGTCGCCGTACCTGGTGACCAGCCCGGCGTCCCTGGAAGCGGTGCTCGACAACCCGTACATCCTGCTGTGCAGCGAGAAGATCACCAAGGTCCAGCAGCTCATGCCGCTGCTCGACAAGATCATGCGGGCGCCGCGGCCGCTGGTGATCATCGCGGAGAACGTCGAGGGCACGGCGCTGTCCATGCTGGTGCACAACCATGTCAACGGCATCTTCCAGTGCGTGGCCATACGCGCGCCCGGGTTCGGCGACCGCCGGCTGCACAAGCTGGAGGACATCGCGGCGCTGACCGGCGGCGCGGTGTACTCCCGGCACGCCGGGTTCTCCCTCGAGACGATGACCGCCGAGCAGCTCGGCCGGGCCCGGCAGGTGCGGGTGACCTCGGACAACACCGCGATCATCGGCGGCGGCGGGTCCATGCAGGCCGTGGAGTTCCGGCTGGCGCAGCTGCGGGCCGAGCTGGAGCGGGCCACGTTCGGCGTCGACGAGGACGTGCTCACCGAGCGGATCGGCGCGCTGTCCGGCCGCGTCGCCGTCATCCGGGTCGGCGCGCCGACGTCCGCGGAGCTGAAGGAAGTGCGGCACCGGGTCGAGGACGCGCTGTCCGCGACGCGGGCCGCGATTGCCGAGGGCATCGTGGCCGGGGGCGGCGCGGCGCTGCTGCACGCCGTGCCCGCGCTGGAGGGAGACGTGGCCGGCGCCGCGGACGTCACCGGCGACTACGCGATCGGGGTCGGCATCGTGCGGCGGGCGCTGAGCGAGCCCGCCACGCTGATCGCCCTCAACGCCGGGTACGAGGCGCCGGAGGTGGTCGCGCGGACCGCGGCCCTGGGGCCCGACGACGGGTTCGACGCGCTGACCGGACGGCACGGCAACATGATCGAGATGGGCATCGTCGACCCGCTGCGCGTCGTCCGCTCGGCGCTGCAGAACGGCGCGTCGGTGGCCGGCCTGCTGCTCACCACCAACACGCTGGTCGCCGAGGAGCAGACGCCGTGGGGCGGGTCGCCCGCCCTGATGACCGAGTACGGGTCACTGGACGAAGGCCTGCACCAGCCGTCGCCCGACGCGAGCACTCCGCAGTCACTGGGCCTCGGTCCCTCGGTTGGTTAGCACCGTCCTCGCAGCTCAGCAGGCCCTGGCCGGGGAACGCCGGGGCCTGCGGGCGGTCATGCCGTTTCTCGGCCCCGCGTTCGTCGCGTCGGTCGCCTACGTCGACCCCGGGAACTTCGCCACCAACATGGCCGGCGGCGCGCAGTTCGGCTACGCGCTCGGCTGGGTGGTGCTGACCGCGAACCTGTTCGCGATGCTCGTCCAGGCGCTGAGCGCCAAGCTCGGCATAGCGACCGGGCAGTCGCTGCCCGAGGTGTGCCGCTCCCGGCTGCCGCGCCGGTTCGTCGTGTTCCTGTGGCTCCA
>Ga0187812_1000188_pt1 | contig 22867 bp, 17 predicted proteins | sample NC_S_2_FD_130582 | JGI IMG/M metagenome (GOLD analysis project Ga0187812, IMG submission 130582) | Wetland sediment microbial communities from Neuse River Estuary, North Carolina, USA - ASW-S_2 | ecosystem: Environmental > Aquatic > Freshwater > Wetlands > Sediment | place: USA: North Carolina...
GCGCTGTCCGGGTTCCTGCAGGCCCGGCTGGATGCCGGTGACATCTCGGGCGCCGACGCCGAGCGCGTCACCGGGCTGATCGCCGCCGGCAACGCGGCCCGCGCCTACCGCCTGCCCGCCTGAGGAGGCCGCCTGCGAAGGCCTGCGGAGGCCTGCGGAGGCCTTCGGAGGTTAGAGGCCGCAGGCGGAGGCGACGGCCTCGGCGGAGGCCTCCCGGGTACCCGCGGCCGGAATGCCCGCGCGCTCGAAGTCGGTGACGTAGACGTCGGCGGCGGCGGCGGGCGAACTCGCCGCGTTCAGCGCCGGGATGTAGGCGGACCACCCGTTGTTGTAGGTCAGGATCGCGGACAGCTGCGTCTGCAGGTCGGCGGCCGCGTTGCCGGTCACGAACCCCGACGGCAACGGCGTCCACCCGATCAGGCCGCCGCCACCGCTGCCGATCGACTCGGGGTTGCCCTTGGATTCCTGGTAGATGTTCCCCGCGATGCCGGCCGCCGCGTTGTGGCTGTACCCCTTGCCGAGCAGGAAGCTGACGATCGCCGTGACGTTGCCGGGCAGCAGGCCGCTGCCCGCAGAGCAGCTGACGGAGCCGGCGCCGGTGCTGGCGGACGACGGCGCGGCCGCTGCCGCCGCCTGGACCGGCTGGGCCGCTGCCGCCGCCTGCACGGGCTGGGCCGCGGCGGTCGGCTGAGCCGTCGCCGTGGGAGCCGGCCGCGATGGCGACGGCTTGGCGGACGCGCGGGCCGTGACCCGCGGGGCGTGGCTGCCCGTCGCGGCTCCGGACATGCGGGCCGTCGCGGCGTCGGCGCCGCCGACGCTGGCCTGCGCCGCCTTGCCCACGCTGACCGGGAGATTCAGCGCGGTGGCGACCTTGCCGTTGCCTGACTGGCCGCCGACGAGGCCGTAGGCGACCGCCCCAGCCGCGAGCGTTGCGGCTATCGCCGCGGCAGGGGCGGTCTTGCCGGCCCGGCGGGCCGTCTTGGGGCGGGCGGTGGCGTGCTTCGCGGTGTAGCGCTCCGGTCCCTGGCGGTCCGGGCCCGTCTCGCCGGCGGTGGCCGGGTCGGCCTGACCGTGACCGGGCCGGGCGAATGCCCGGGTGATGCGATTGCCGTTCCGCTTGCTGCCTGCCCTCAATGAATCCCTTACGACGTTCCGCACCCGGCTACGCGGATCGCGTGCGCTTCCTCTCGCCAGGCCTGACCGAATTGCTCGATACAGCCTGACGGCACACAAACCCCAGTTTGTACGTTTTCGGGCATATGACCCATAAGGGCTACGCAGTAACAATGCGGCTCGGCGGTAACGGCCGACAGTGCGGGAATGCCGGCGCCCGCGCGGTTTCGCGGCGCGCGCGGCCGGCCCGGCCAAGCCGGTCACGGAGCGTGGCGAACCACCCGACCGGGCTAGCCGGCCCGCGGTAATGTCTTAACTGCGCTGCGTGCGGAAGCCGGGGTTACAGCAGGGACAGGGCGTGCGCGGTCAGCCCCGGCTCAACCGCTGACAGCCAGGTGACGCGGGGGTCGCGGCGGAACCATGACTCCTGGCGGCGGGCGAAACGGCGCGTGGCCCGCACCGTCTCCTCTCGTGCCTGGTCCAGCGTCCAGTCACCGTCGAGGTAACGCAGCATCTGCTGGTAGCCCAGTGCGCGGCTCGCGGTCTTGCCCTCGCGCAGGCCGTTGAGGTCGCGCAGGGCGCGCACTTCCGCCTCGAAGCCGCGCGCCCACATGTGGTCCACGCGGGCCTCGATGCGGCGGTCCAGCTCGGGCCTTTCGACGTGCAGGCCGATCTGGACAGCGGAGCGGCCGGTCTCATACCCGGGCAGGGTGGCGCTGAACGGGCGGCCGGAGAGCTCGATGACCTCCAGGGCGCGCACGATCCTGCGGCCGTTGGAGGGCAGGATCGCCGCCGCGGCCTTCGGGTCAAGCGCCGTCAGGCGCGCATGGAGCGGCCCGGGCCCGGTGACGGCGAGTTCAGCCTCGAGAGCGGCCCTGAGTTCCTCGTCGGTGCCGGGAAATTCGAGGTCGCCGAGCGCCGCGCGCACGTACAGGCCGGAGCCGCCGGCCAGCACCGGGACCTTACCGCGAGCCTCGATGCCGGCGATGGCCTGCTTAGCGAGGACCTGATACTCCGCGACGCTCGCCGTCTTGGTCACGTCCCATACATCGAGGAGGTGGTGCGGGACCCCGCGGCGCTCCGCTAGCGACAGCTTGGCCGTGCCGATGTCCATGCCCCGGTAGAGCTGCATGGAGTCGGCGTTGACCACCTCGCCGTCCAGGGCGAGGGCGAGGGCCACCGCCAGGTCCGACTTCCCGGTGGCGGTGGCGCCGACGACGGCGAGCACGGCCGTCAGCGGCGGGTGGGCATGCCGAGCAGTACCGGCGCCGACCCCGCCGGCGCCGCCGCGCGCGCCTCCCAGGCGTCGCCCGCCCGGGTGCGGCGGACGGCGAGCGGCTCGCCGTCCGCGATCAGGTAGTGCGGCGCGGTGCCGGTGACCATCGTGGTGACGACGTCACCGGGCCGGGGCGCCGTAGCGTGCGGCGCGAAGTGCACCAGGCGGTTGTCCCGCGCCCGGCCGGACATGCGGTGCGTCGCGGCGTCCTTGCGGCCCTCCCCCTCGGCCACCAGCACCTCGACGGTGGTGCCGGCGAACCGGGTGTTCTCGGCCGTGGCGATCTCCTCCACCAGCGCGACGAGGCGGTCGTAGCGGTCCTGCACGACGTCGGCGGGCACCTGCCGGTCCATCGTCGCGGCGGGCGTGCCTGGACGGATCGAGTAGCGGAACGTGAACGCGGACGCGAACCGGGCCTGCCGGACCACGTCGAGGGTGTCGGCGAAGTCGGCCTCCGTCTCACCGGGGAAGCCAACGATGATGTCTGTGGTGATCGCCGCGTGCGGGATCGCGCGCCGCACGTTGTCCAGGATCGTCAGGTAGCGGTCGCGGCGGTAGGCGCGGCGCATCGCCTTCAGCACCGCGTCGGAGCCGGACTGCAGCGGCATGTGCAGGCTCGGCATCACGGTGGGCGTCTCGGCCATCGCCTCGATCACGTCGCCGGTGAAGTCCCGCGGGTGCGGCGAGGTGAACCGTACCCGTTCGAGCCCCTCGATCTCGCCGCAGGCGCGCAGCAGCTTGCCGAACGCCTGCCGGTCCCCGAACTCCGCGCCGTAGGAGTTCACGTTCTGGCCAAGCAGCGTGACCTCGATGACTCCCTCGTCGGCGAGTTGCCGGATTTCTTCCAGGATGTCGCCCGGGCGGCGGTCCTTCTCGCGCCCGCGCAGCGACGGCACGATGCAGAAGGTGCAGGTGTTGTTGCAGCCGACCGAGATCGACACCCAGGCCGAGTACGGGGATTCGCGGCGGGCCGGCAGCAGGGAGGGGAACGTAGCGAGCGTCTCCTCGAACTCCGCCTGCGCCTCGCGCCGCTCGCGGGCGCGTTCGAGCAGCCTGGGGAGGGCGCCGATGTTGTGCGTGCCGTAGACGACGTCCACCCACGGGGCGCGCTGGGTGATCTTGGTCCGCTCCATCTGCGCGAGGCAGCCGCCGACCGCGATCTGCATGCCCGCGTGCGACTTCTTGACCGGGAGCAGGTGACCGAGGTTGCCGTAGAGCCGGTCCGCGGCGTTCTCCCTGACCGCGCAGGTGTTGAACACGACCAGGTCGGGGGTCTCGCCGTCGGCGGCCGGCACGTAGCCGGCGTCTTCGAGCAGCCCGGCGACCCGCTCAGAGTCGTGCGCGTTCATCTGGCACCCGTAGGTGCGGATCTCGTAGGTCCTGCCTTCTCCCACTTGACCAGGATAGGGGCGGACGCGCGCTGTGCGAGCCGGCCGTGATATATGGGTGGCCCATGACTGAGATCGCCCCGTACGGAGCCTGGAAGTCGCCGATCGGCGCCGCGGACGTGGCCCGGGGTGCGCGGATGCTGTCCTTTCCGTCGATCGCCGGCGACGAGGTGTGGTGGCAGGAGAGCCAGCCGGACGAGGGCGGCCGGGTGACGGTGATGGCCGCCCCGTTGTCCCCGGCCGGGTCCGGGGACAGGGACGGGGACGCCGCGCCGCGCGTGCTGCTGCCCGCGCCGTGGTACGCCAGGACCCGGGTGCAGGAGTATGGCGGCAAGTCCTACCTGCCGGTGCCCTCACCTGACGGCGGCTTTGACCTGGTCTTCGCGAACTTCGCCGACCAGCGGCTCTACACGGTGCCCGCCGCGGGCGGCGAGCCCGCGCCGCTCACGCCGGCCGATCACGGCTACCGGTTCGCGGACCTGGTCCTCTCCCCCGACGGCCGGGAAGTCTGGGGCGTCCGCGAGACCGTGACCGACGATGGCGAGGTCAGCCGCGCGATCGTCGCGGTGCCGCTGGACGGCTCGGCCGCCGCCCACGCGCACGCGATCCGGGTCCTGGTCACCGGCGCGCATTTCTTCGCGTTCCCCGCTCCCTCCCCGGACGGCACGAAGCTGGCGTGGATCAGCTGGGACCACCCGCGGATGCCCTGGGACGGCACCGAACTTCGCGTCGCTCCCGCCACCGGCGGCGTTTCCGTGGCGGACGCGACCCTGGTCATGGGCGGCCCCCAAGAGTCGGTGCTCGCGCCGCTCTGGCGTGACGACGAGAGCCTCTACGCGATCTCGGACGCCTCCGGCTGGTGGAACCTGTACGAGGTCCCCGCCGTGGCCGGCGGCGCAGCGCGCCCGCTGTGCCCGCGCGAGGAGGAGTTCGCCGGCCCCCTCTGGTGGCTGGGCGCGCGCCCGTTCGCCGCGCTCGGTGACGGCAGGCTCGCGGTCCTGCACGGTCTCGGCGGGCTGCGGCTCGCCGTGCTCGACCCGGCGTCGGGCACCCTGACCGACGTCGACCTGCCGGGTTTCCGCGTCATGGCCGACGCGCTCGCGGTGTCGGGCGCCGCGATCGCGGCCGTGGCCGCGGGCCCGCGCGTGCCCTCGAGCGTGATCCTGACCGGCCCCGACGGCTCGTTCACCGTGCTGCGACAGCCGGCAGTGGCCGCACCGGACCCTGCCTACCTTCCGGACGCGCGACCGGTACAGCTTTCCGCCGGTCCGAACGGGCCCGTGGTTCACGCCCTGATCTACCCGCCCACGAACCCGGAGGCGGCCGCCCCGGACGGCGAGCTCCCGCCATTCATCGTGCACGTCCACGGCGGGCCTACCGATCACTCGGTGCCCGCTCTCGACCTGCGCAAGGCGTATTTCACCAGCCGCGGCATCGGGATCATCGACGTGAACTACGGCGGCTCGAGCGGCTACGGGCGGGCCTACAGGGAGCGGCTGCGCGGCCAGTGGGGCGTGGTCGACGTGACCGATGCGATGAACGCCGCGCTGGCCCTCGCCGAGTCCGGCGAGGCGGACGGGCGGCGGCTGGGCATCAGGGGCGGCTCGGCGGGTGGCTGGACGGTGCTTGCCGCCGTGACCAGCGGCCTGACCGATTCGGCCGGTCCGGGCACCGGCCATCCGCCGGTGTTCGCCGCCGGCGTCTCCTACTTCGGCGTGTCCGACGCGCGGATGCTGGCGAAGTTCACGCACGACTTCGAGTCCCGGTACCTGGACGGGCTGATCGGACCGCTGCCGGAGGCCGAGGAGCTGTACGAGGCGCGCTCGCCGATCGGGCACGTGTCGCCGCTGACCTGCCCGCTGCTGCTGCTCCAGGGGCTCGAGGACCCGGTCGTGCCGCCCGCCCAGGCGGAGGCGATCGCCGCCGAGCTCGCCGAGCAGGGCATCCCGTACGCCTACATCGCGTTCGAGGGCGAGTCGCACGGGTTCCGCAAGACGGAGACCAACATCGCGGCGCTCGAGGCCGAGCTCGCGTTCTACGGCCAGATCTTCGGCTTCGCCCCGCCCGGCGTCCCGCCGATCACGCTCTCGTAGCCCGCCGGTACTACGGCTGGGATTCGGCCCTTCGCTGGGCGGTAAAGCGCTCGATCGCGCGGAACCCCTCCCGCATGACCTTTGAGTAGAAGCCCGGCACGTCCGCGAACCTGGCCCAGAGCCGCGCCGCACCCTGCGGGTCGGTCATCCAGCGCGTCGCGATCCGCGTGTGCCCCGCGTCGACCGGGTCCAGCGTCCATTCGTCAGTGCCCCGGAAGTCACCAGCGAAATACTCCAGGACCATCCCCCGGTCCGGATCGAAAGCCCTGATCCGTCCGGAAAAATGTGCGCTGCCCCATCGCTCGAGCATGCCCTCGCCCTTGACGGTGATGTCCACCTCCGCTCCGATCTCGGGAACAGTCTTGTCCCCGCGCGGCCGCATCAGCAAGAAGGGCTCCCACCACCGGCTGCGGCCAGCCGCCTCCTCCAGGAAGGCCGCGACTATTTCAGCCGGGGTCGCCGCGATGGTCGCCTCGTTCACGACGACAAACGTGCTCATCTGGCCTCCCGACCGCGGCCGCGCACGTTACCGCGCAGCCGGACGTCCTGGCTGGTCACTGGTGTCAGGGTTATCTTTCCCGCAGCCTGAAGCTTAAATGCCGGCTCAGTCACGATGTGCGCCGGCGGCTTCGAGTCCCATGCGCCTGCATCGTTCGCCGGCCTCTAGCGGCGGAACGACGAGCCCAGTACGACTATTGAAGGGCTCATCCTCGCAGGCCTCTACCACTTCGTTCGGTGCCCGGTGCGGGCACCGACGAGGCGCGGTGAACACCACCAAGCCCACGCGCCACACCGTTACGAGACATGGGCGGGCTAGAGTCACCCCGCGTACGTTCGGAATGATGATTTCAGCGGGCGAACTCGGTGGCGCGGGATTCCCGGACGACCGTGACGCGGATCTGGCCGGGGTAGGTGAGCTCCTCTTCCACCTGCTTCGCGATGTCGCGGGCGATCACCTGGGCCTGGATGTCGTCGACCTTGTCCGGCTTGACCATGACCCGGATCTCGCGGCCGGCCTGCATGGCGAAGACCTTCTCCACCCCGTCCTTGACCGAGGCGATCTGCTCGAGGCGCTCGAGCCGCTTGACGTACATCTCCAGCGACTCGCGGCGCGCGCCCGGCCGGCCGCCGCTGATCGCGTCGGCCGCCTGGGTGAGCACCGCCTCGACCGTGCGCAGCTCGACCTCGTTGTGGTGCGCCTCGATCGCGTGCACCACGTCGTCGGACTCACCGTACTTGCGGGCGATCTCCGCGCCGATCAGCGCGTGGCTGCCCTCGACCTCGTGGGTGAGCGCCTTGCCGATGTCGTGCAGCACCGTGCAGCGCTTGAGCAGCATAGGGTCCATCCGCAGCTCGCTGGCCATCATGCCGGCGATGTGCGCGCTCTCCACCAGGTGGGCCAGGACGTTCTGGCCGTAGGAGGTGCGGTAGCGCAGCCTGCCGAGCAGGGCGATGAGCTCGGGGTGCATGTCGGTGATGCCAAGCTCGGTCATGGCGTCCTCGCCCGACCGCTGGCAGAGCAGCTCGATCTCCGCCCGGCCGCGCTCGTAGGCCTCCTCGATCCGCTGCGGATGGATCCGGCCGTCCTGGACGAGGCGCTCCAGGGTGAGCCGGGCGATCTCCCGCCGGACCGGGTCGAAGCAGGAGAGCAGGACCGCCTCGGGAGTGTCGTCGATGATGAGGTTGACGCCGGTTATGGACTCGAAGGCACGGATGTTCCGGCCTTCGCGGCCGATGATCCTGCCCTTCATCTCGTCGCCCGGCAGGTGCATCACCGAGACAACGGACTCGCTGGTGGCCTCCACGGCCACCCGCTGGATGGCGAGCGTGACGATCTTGCGGGCGCGCTTGTCGCCCTCGGCCTTCGCCTCATTCTCGATGGTCCTGATCGTGACCGCGGCCTCACGCTTGGCCTGGTTCTCCATGGTCGCGACCAGCTCGTTCCTGGCCTCGTCCGCGGTCAGCCCGGCGACGCGCTCGAGTTCCTGGCGGGCCGACGCGGACGCGTCATCGAGAGCCGTGGCCCGGCCGTCGAGGTCCTGCTTGCGCCGTTCGAGTGCTTGCCTGCGCTCCTCCACGCGCCGGATCTCAGCGTCGAGGCGCTGCTCCCGCTCGCTGATCCGCAGTTCGCGGCGCTCCAGGTCGCCACGGAGCTCGCGTATTTCCTCCTTGACGGAGCGGATCTCGTCCTCGACCTCGCGGCGGCCCTGCGCCGCCTCTTCGGCCGCATCGGCCGCACGCCGCAAGATCCCGTCCGCCTCGGCCTCCGCGCGACTCCGCAGCTGCTCGACGTCCGCCTGCGCGCGGTCCCTGAGCTGATCGGCGTCGGCCTGCGCACGGCTGCGGAGCTGGTCGGCGTCGGCCTGCGCGCGCTCGCGGAGCTGGCCCGCGCTGGATTCCGCGGCGGCGGCCTGAGCGGCGTCCAGCTCGGTCCCTCCAGCCAGCCGCTCCGGGTCCGCCGCTGGCCGGAGCGGCAGGGTTCTGGGCGCGGACCGGCGCAGCACGAGAGCGAACGCGCTGAACGCGAGGGCCAAAGCGACCAGCCCGATCACCATGAAGGCGACTCCGCCGCTCACGGTCACCCCTTTCGTCCGTCGCTCGCCGGAACCCTGGTGGTCAGGGCGGTGCCCAGGGCCATGGCGGGGGTCGATGCCCCGGGCTCATTCCCTGGCGCGAGGGGTCGCGCACGCCGTCCGGCTGCGGCGACTAGCCGTCATCTCCGGGTTGTCCGAGCCGATTACCGGTCCAGCGCTAGATAACGCCTCACTGCCGTGAGGTTAAGCGTTGATAACGGTTTGAGCAAGCAAACCATCACTGTGGGAGCCAAAGTTTACTTATCGAAATCAATAGATTTCATTCCGTACAGGCATCGGGGTCGTCGGAGCACAGTACTTCGCCCGTCACCCCACTCTTCCCCCAACGTCCCGCCGGTACCTTCGGCCTCCATGGCCTCCCTGATGACACGGAACGCCAGCGCTGGCGGGTACCCCTTGCGCGCGAGCGTCCCAGCCAGCCGCCGGATCCGCGCCTCGGGCGGCAGACCGCGGGTGCCCGCGAGCTTCTGCCGGACGAGCCGTCGCGCGGTGGTCACCTCGGCGTCCGGCCCGAGGTCGTCGATGGCATCGCGGATCTGGTCGTCGTCGACGCCGCGCTGCCGCAACTCGGCCCGCAGCGCGCGGCCCGCGAGCCCCCGGCTGTAATGCCTGGACTCCACCCATGCCCGGGCGAACGCGGCGTCGTCGATCAGCCCCGCTCCGGTGAACCGGTCGAGGACGGCGCCGGCCACGTCGCCGGGAATGCCGCGCCTGCGGAGCGCGCCGGCGAGCTCTGCCCTGGTCCGGGGCGCGAACGTCAGCAGCCGCAGGCAGATGTCCCGCGCCCGCGCCTCCGGATCAGGGGTGTCGTCGTGGCCGGTGCCGGGCTCCCGGTCCTGGCCCGGGTTGTCTTGGCCGGGGTTGTCTTGGCCGGGGTCCTGGTCCGGGTCCTGGCGAGCGCCACGGCGGCGCGTGCCGCCCGTGCGGTCCGGGCGGCCCTTGTGGCCGGCCACAGGGACGCGCCCCCGTCAGACGCCGGCGGCTGTGCCAGCGCCCTTCGCCGCGGGGCCCGTCGGCACCGAGGCGAGCGAGGGCCCGCCCGCGGATCCTGCGGGGCCGGCTCCCGGACCCGCGGGCGCGCTAGCGTCCGCGTCCAGGCGCGGGCCGACGCCGAGCTTCTCCTTGATCTTCTTCTCGATCTCGTTGGCCAGGTCCTCGTTCTCGTGCAGGAAAGTCCGCGCGTTCTCCTTGCCCTGCCCGAGTTGGTCGCCTTCGTAGGTGTACCAGGCGCCCGCCTTGCGCACGATCCCCTGCTCGACGCCGAGGTCGATGAGCCCGCCTTCCCGGCTGATCCCGATGCCGTACAGGATGTCGAACTCCGCGTTGCGGAACGGCGGGGCGAGCTTGTTCTTGACGACCTTGACCCGGGTCCTGTTGCCGACCGACTCCGTGCCGTCCTTGAGCGTCTCGATCCTGCGGATGTCGAGGCGGACCGAGGCGTAGAACTTCAGCGCCTTGCCGCCGCTTGTGGTCTCCGGGGAGCCGAACATGACGCCGACCTTCTCCCGCAGCTGGTTGATGAAGATGGCGGTGGTCTTGGTCTGGCTCAGCGCGCCGGTGATCTTGCGCAGCGCCTGGGACATGAGCCGCGCCTGGAGGCCGACGTGGCTGTCACCCATCTCGCCCTCGATCTCGGCCTTCGGCACCAGCGCGGCGACCGAGTCGATCACCACGACGTCGATGGCACCAGACCGGATCAGCATGTCCGCGATCTCCAGCGCCTGCTCGCCGGTGTCCGGCTGCGAGACGAGCAGCGCGTCGGTGTCCACGCCAAGCTTCTGGGCGTAGACCGGGTCGAGCGCGTGCTCGGCGTCGATGAACGCGGCGATGCCGCCCGCCTTCTGCGCGTTCGCCAGGGCGTGCAGCGCAACGGTGGTCTTACCGCTGCTCTCCGGGCCGTATATCTCGATGATCCGGCCGCGCGGCAGCCCGCCTAGGCCCAGCGCCACGTCGAGGGCGATCGAGCCCGTGGGGATCACGTCAACGGGCACCCGAGCCCGCTCGCCGAGCCGCATGACCGAGCCCTTGCCGAACTGCCGCTCGATCTGGACGAGCGCGGCCTCCAGCGCCTTGTCCCTGTCACCGGCCCTTTCCGGGGCCGGCTTGCCGCTTGGTGCCATGAGGACTCCCTGCCGGGTTGTAGTTAGGTATCGAGGACGCCACCGGGCGACTCCCCGGCCCGCTGCCATCGCTGCACACGCTACGCGCCACCACTGACATTTCCGGGCCGCACCGCACGGACCAGGGAGAACGCGCTCCGGACCCCGCACGCGGTTGCCCGATGGTCCCACTATAGGGGAACGGTTATTCGATCGCAGCTAAGACACGCCGGCTTGTTCGATGGAGGTGCGGCTCGCGTTCCATGATCACGAAGAGTTTGTGCACTTATACGATGCGTAACTTTCGTGATCATGAAATTGCGGAATCGGCAGGCTTCTCGGATGCCGGCTAGCGGCGCGAATCGGGGACGTTGAACGTCTCGCAGACGGCGCGCCAGACGATTTTGGCGTCCACGCCGTCGGCTAGCGCTTTGATTACACTGCGTTCACCTAGGTTAGACAGAACGTAATCTTTGGCCAGGCTCTCGGCGTACACGTCGCCGAATTGCTCTCTCATCCGCTCCCAGAACTCCGTCAACCGCACGGTCCTTAGGCTACCGGCGCGTGACATTCATCGAACTCCCAGCTAACTAGGCGAAACTGAGCGGGCATGCCGCCGGGGAAGTTGGGGAACTTGAGGAATTGAGGGCGCGTTAATCGAGCGTCTGGCACCGCGAAGCAGGAGCGCAATGTCTTTGGAAGCCACCGAAGAAACCGAGGAAAACGCCCAGCCCACAGCGGTGCCCGCAGCCGAGAAGCCCCTGCCCGCCGACCCCGTTCCCGCGGCGCGTGCGGCCCCTGTCGGCTCCGCCGGCTCCCCGGGCCACGCTGTGCCCGATGAGGGTGCGAAGGCCGCCGGGAGCGCCGGGGCCGAAGCAGCCGAGCCGGGCGAGCCTTCCGGGCTTTCCGGGGAGACCGCGCTTCCCGGGGAGACCGCGCTTCCCGTGGAGACCGCGCTTTCCGACGACACCAGGCTTTCCGACGACACCGAGCTTTCCGGGGCGGTCGAGGTTCCCGACCCGGTCGAGCCCACCGAACTGGTCGGACTGGCCGAGCCGGTCGAGCGGGACGAGCCGGGGCACCGCGGCCGCGGCCTCGCGCTCGCCGCGCTGTTCGGCATCGCCGCGGTCGCGATCGTCGGCGGCGCGATCGGCACCGTCGGTGCGCTCACCCACGGCTTCAAGAAGCCGGTCACGGTCAAGTACCGGGAGTCCGCCGTCTTCAGGCTGCAAACCGGAGACTGCGTCAACACTCCGAACGGGCAGGTAGTGACAGTGCTCCCCTGCTCCACGCCGCATCAGGCGGAGGTGTTCGCCACGTTCTCGCTGCCCGCTTCGGCGTGGCCGGGGACGGCCGCGGTCCGCACCGACGCGAGCTCCGGCTGTGCCAGCCGGCTGACCGGGTACCTGAACCCGCAGCTCGCCATCAGCCTCTCGCAGTCGTACGTGTTCCCCAACCAGGTCGCCTGGACGGCAGGGACCAGGACCGTGATCTGCGAGGTGCGGGCGACCAGCGGCCAGCTGACCGGATCCGTCCGCGGCGCCCCATGAGGAGTTCGTTAGCGCCCGACATGCCGCGCTGGTGAAGCTGCCGGCCTTACCGCGTGGCCCGCTAGCAGCCGCCTGGCGGCCCCGGCACTCCCGGGCCGTCTTCCGGATCGTCGACTTCTCCGTACGCGCCGTCACGCAGCACCGCGCCGAAGTGCACGACGTACCATTCCCCGCGCCAGGAAATAAGAGAAGCAATTCCGAACGAACGCGTTTCGCCGCCTTCTTCGTAGACGACTCTCGAGCCGGGCACGTGCCAATAGCCGGCACTGTTGTAGCAGGCCCCTGGAGACACCCAGGCGGCGTACGACGACGGGACGATGATCCTGACGAACGTGGCGCCATGGCCGACGAGGGCGTGGGCCGCCGCCACATCGAGCGTGAAGTCGTACCAGAGCCGGTACTGCCAGTCGGACTGCGGGTCGGCGATGGCCTTGACCTGGGTGTACGCCGCCTCGGGGAAGAAGGCGGGCTGTGCGAGGTTAGCGTCGCCCGTGGTCACCGCGAGCCACAGGTCGTAGACGGCGTCGCGGAACGGTGTCGTGGTCGTGCTCGGGAACGCGCTCGTCTGAGCCAGGCTGCCCGCGCCGGGCACGACGGGCAGCGCGCTCGGCGCCGGCGGCCCGGGCACGAGCGGCGGCCCGCCGGGGCGCGCGGCGTGCGGTATCCCGGCGGCCGGCGCGGCCGCCGGGACGGGGTCGGCGCTCGAGGTCGCCTGCTGGTCCCGTGTGGCGGTGCCAGCGAGGGCCGCCTGGCTCGCGGGATGCCCGCCGCAGCCCGCGAGCGCGGCGCAGCCGGCTAGCAGCACGACCGCCACTCGCCCCCGGTGCCTGCCCCGGACCACTGTGTCCCGCGGTGTCACAGTAGAAGAAACTACCCGAGGAGATCCCAGCGGTTGCCAGCGATGTCGCGGAACACGACGACGCGGCCGTAGGCCTCGGTGCGTGGCGAGGTGACGAATTCCACCCCGGCCGCCTTCATCCGCTCCACGGCGGCGTCGAAGTCGCCGACTCTGAGGAAGAACCCGACCCGCCCGGCGACCTGGTTCCCGACGGCTCCGGCCTGGCGCTCCCCGTCCGCGCGGGCCAGCAGGATGCCGGTCTCGGCGCCGGGCGGCCGGACGACGACCCACCGCTTCGGCCTGCCGTCGTTGGTCAGCGACGGCGAGTCCTCGATGAGGTCAAATCCCAGGATGCCGGTGAAGAACGCGATGGCCGGGTCGTACTCGTCCACGACGATCGTGATCAGGTCGAGCTTCACCCGCAGAAGCGTAGTGCGCCGCGGCTCTAGCCGCCGGGCGGCCTGGTCCACACCGAGAGGTGCGCGGGCTCCAGCGTCCGCTGCACCACGCTGGCCAGGTCGTCGCCGACCGCGGTCACGTCCACCGCGTCCTTGAGACGGGCGGCGAACGCCGCGACGGTCCGGTCGGCGTTGTACCGGGTCCGGTTGAACCGGCGGTCCACGATCCGCTGGACGCGCCGCCGCAGCGGGCTGAACAGCGCCGCCGCCGCCAGCGTGGAGGCGGCGACCGCCACCGGGGACGACACGGACAGCACGCGGGTGGCCAGCAGCACCACGCCCGCGTACACGCCGATGAGCAGGCCGGTGACCAGGGCGTAAGCCAGCGTCCGCGAGATGATCCTGTCGATCTCGTACAGCCGGTACCGCAGGATCGCCACGCCGATGGACACCGGCAGCGCGGCAAGGCCGAACCACGCGAAGGTTCCTATCCACTGCGCGACGGTCGTGATAGAGCCCGACGACGTGGCAAAAATCACCGCGAATACCAGGCCGACGATGCTGACGGCGGCGCCGCCGGCGAGCCACTTGAGCTGCTGGCGCCGCTCGCCGGACGAGCGCCGCCAGCTCAGCACCTGCCGGCCGATGAAGCTCACGGACAGCACCAAGACCACGAGCAGGCACCCATGCTGGACAACCGCGAAGCCCCCAGTTGGGTTGTCGACCACGGCCAAGCCGCCGGTGGAGTCGACGCGGACCGGGTGGGCCGCGAGTGCGACCGCGGTGTCCACCACGAGATCCACGAGCAGCACCGCGAACACCGCGCACCAGGTGCGCAGCGCCCAGCGCCAGAACCGGGACGGCAGCCTGCCGTCGGGGAACAGCAGGATCACCACGATGAACAGCGCCAGGCCTTCGATCCACAACTGGTCGACGGCAAGCCCGGCGGCGGCGAACGGCAGGTGGTGCCCCAACTCGTAGTTGAGGTAGGCGTAGTCGCCGCCGACGGTAGGGACAAAGAGGAAGATGGCGATGACCAGGAACAGCCAGCCGAGCGGGTTGCGCGGCTGGCGCCTGGCGACCACGAATCCGACCGCCATGCACGGCACGCCGATGACCAGTGCCACCACCCCGTCGCCCACTAGGCGGGCGAGCACGGACAGCGGGATCATGGCCGCGAGGGACAGCGCGGCGAGGCCGCCGAGCGCCACGCTCCATGCCTTGCTCATGATGGGAGGATAGGCCGCGACCGTTCCGGAAACGTTACCGCGAGCGCCGCTACCCGCCGACGTAGGCGCGCTCGAGGGCGGCGACGTCGAACTTCGTCATGGTGAGCATGGCCGCGGTGACGCGCGCCGCCTTCTCGGAATCCGGATCACTCATCATCTCGAAGAACACGGTGGGCACGACCTGCCAGGACAGGCCGTACCTATCGGTTACCCAGCCGCAGGCGACCTCCTGGCCGCCCTCGGCCAGCCGGTCCCAGTAGTAGTCGACCTCGGCCTGGCCGTCGCACTCGACGACGAATGAGACGGCCGGGTTGAACGTGTACTGCGGGCCGCCGTTGAGCGCGGCGAACCGCTGGCCGTTGAGCTCGAACTCCACGAGCATGACCGACCCTTCCTCGCCCGGCCCGGCGCTCGTGTAGCGGTGGATCGTGCCGAGCCGGGAGTTCTTGAAGATGCTCACGTAGTAGCGCGCTGCCTCTTCGGCCTGGGTGTCGAACCACAGGAAGGTGGTGAACGGCTTGCTGGTCATCGGGCCTCCTCGGTGACATTCGCTTCGTGGTCATTGTGACGGTCCGCGCCTCCGGATCTCATCGTCGGGGCTTCCGCCGCTAGACCAGGTGGATTGCGCGCGACGGGACCGGTCATGCGTTAACTGGATCTTCGTGACGCGCTCCGGGCGCGGCGAGAGCCGGCCGGTCGTAGATGTCGTAGCTTGCCTCGACGGCAAGACGGCACATTGGGGAGTCGGCACGTTCCCCTAGAGCGGGCCGATTGCGCATTCGGCGGGTCATGGGGATGCTCCCTGGCCAGAACCGCAGCTACGTGGTGCCCGCCTGACCGCAGGCACACCGTGGGTGGTCAGGAATGTCGGTGGGGCGAGGCAGTATGGAAAGGTGGCGGAACAACCACCGGTAAGCAGCGCTGAGGCCCTCGACGGGTTCTCGCCCGCGACGCGGGCGTGGTTCGAGGGCGCCTTCGCCGTACCCACCCAGGCGCAGGCGCAGGCGTGGCGGGCCATCGGCAAGGGCGACGACACGCTGGTCATCGCACCGACCGGGTCTGGCAAGACGCTCGCCGCGTTCCTGTGGGCGATCGACAGGCTCGCCGCGACACCCCCGCCCGCCGACAGGAAGCGGCGCTGCCGGGTGCTGTACGTCTCGCCGCTGAAGGCGCTGGCGGTGGACATCGAGCGGAACCTGCGGTCCCCGCTCACCGGGATCAGGCACGCCGCCCACCGGCTCGGGCTGCCCGAGCCGGACATCGCCGTCGCGGTGCGCACCGGCGATACGGCAGCCGAGGAGCGGCGCAAGCTCGCGACCAGGCCGCCGGACATCCTGATCACCACGCCGGAGTCGCTGTTCCTGCTGCTCACCTCGCAGGCCAGGGAGATCCTGCGCGGGGTCGAGACGGTGATCGTCGACGAGGTGCACGCGGTGGCGGGCAACAAGCGGGGCGCGCACCTGGCGCTGACCCTCGAACGGCTCGACGCATTGGGCGGCGCCGAGAATGGCCGCGCCCAGCGGGTCGGGCTGTCGGCGACGGTGCGGCCGCCCGGAGAGGTCGCCACGTTCCTCGGCGGCGCCCGCCCGGTCACCGTCGTGCAGCCGGCCAGCGCCAAGCGCATCGAGCTCGAGGTGGTCGTCCCCGTCGAGGACATGACCGACCTGGAGACCGCGCAGGGCCTGGCCGAGGAAGACGGCGGGGACGACCCGGTACGGCGCCGCTCGATCTGGCCGCACGTCGAGGAACGGGTGCTCGACCTCATCCAGGCGCACAGGTCCACGATCGTGTTCGCCAACTCCCGCCGGCTGGCCGAACGGCTCTGCGGCCGGCTCAACGAGCTCGCCGCCGAACGGGCCGGGGACCCCGACCAGGAGTTGACGATCGCGCGGGCGCACCACGGCTCGGTCTCCAGGCAGGAGCGGACCGACATCGAGGAGGCGCTCAAGGCCGGGCGGCTGCCCGCCGTCGTCGCCACGTCCAGCCTCGAGCTCGGCATCGACATGGGCGCGGTCGACCTGGTCATCCAGGTCGAGTCGCCGCCGTCGGTCGCCAGCGGCCTGCAGCGGGTCGGCCGCGCCGGGCACAACGTCGGCGACGTATCCCGCGGCGTCATCTTCCCCAAGTACACGGGGGACCTGGTCCAGGCCGCCGTGGTGGCCGGCCGGATGCATGACGGGGCGATCGAGGAGCTGCGGATCCCGCGCAACCCGCTGGACGTGCTCGCCCAGCAGATCGTCGCGATGGCCGCGCTCGACGACTGGCCGGTGGACGACCTCGAGGCCGTGGTGCGCCGGGCGGCCCCGTTCGCGGCGCTGACCAGGCCGGTGCTCGAGGCGGTGCTCGACATGCTTGCCGGGCGGTACCCCGGCGAGGAGTTCGCGGGCTTGCGGCCGCGCGTCGTCTGGGACCGGGTGGCGGGCGTGATCCACGGCCGCCCGGGAGCGCAGAAGCTGGCCGTGACCAGCGGCGGGACGATCCCGGACCGGGGCCTTTTCGGGGTGTTCCTCCCGGCCGCCGAGAGCAGGCAGCCCAGGAGGGTCGGCGAGCTCGACGAGGAGATGGTGTACGAGTCGCGGGTCGGCGACGTGTTCGTGCTCGGCGCGAGCTCGTGGCGGATCGAGGACATCACGCCGGACCGGGTGCTCGTGCTGCCCGCGCCCGGGCAGCCGGGCAAGCTGCCGTTCTGGCACGGTGACGCGCCGGGCCGTCCCGCGGAGCTCGGCAAGGCGATCGGCGCGAAGATCCGCGAGCTGTCCAGGCTGCCCGACGACCAGGCCGTAACGCAGCTCCAGGAAAGCGGCCTCGACCCGCTGGCCGCGCGCAACCTGGTCAAGTACCTCGCCGACCAGCGGCAGGCGACCGGGCACCTGCCCGACGACAAGACGCTGGTCGTCGAGCGGTTCCGCGACGAACTCGGCGACTGGCGGGTCGTGCTGCACAGCCCGTACGGCGACCGGGTGCACGCGCCGTGGGCGCTCGCGATCACCGCCCGGCTGCGCGAGCGGTACGGCGGGATGGACGTCCAGGCGCTGCACACCGACGACGGGATCATCATCCGGGTGCCGGACAGCGACGAGCCGCCGGCCGCGGGGATCGCGCTGATCGACCCGGAGGAGGTCGGCGACATCATCACCGCCGAGGTCGGCGGCAGCGCGCTGTTCGCCTCGCGGTTCCGCGAATGCGCGAGCAGGGCGCTGCTGCTCCCCCGCAGGCAGCCGGGCCGTCGCACCCCGCTGTGGCAGCAGCGGCAGCGCAGCGCGCAGCTGCTGGAGATCGCCAGCCAGTACCCGGGCTTCCCGATGACGCTGGAGACCGTCCGGGAGTGCCTCCAGGACGTGTTCGACGTGCCGGCGCTGACCGAGGTGCTCAGCGACCTGGCCGCCCGCCGGATCAAGATGGTGGAGGTCGAGACAGCCACCCCGAGCCCGTTCGGAAAATCTCTGCTCTTCCGCTACGTCGGTGCCTTCATGTACGAGGGCGACGCGCCGCTCGCCGAACGGCGCGCGCAGGCGCTCGCGCTCGACCCGGCGCTGCTGGCGGAGCTGCTCGGCACGGACGGGCTGCGCGAGCTGCTCGACGGGAGCGTCGCCGAGGAGACCGAGCGCGACCTGCAGCACCTGTCGCCGAACCGGCGCTGCCGCGACGCGGAGGCCGTCGCCGACCTGCTGCGCACGTCGGGGCCGCTGACCGCGGCGGAGGTAGCGCAGCGCTGCGCCGAACCCGATTCGGCGGGCGACTGGCTCGCCGGTCTCGCGGCGGCCCGGCGCATCATCGAGGTGCGGGTGGCCGGGCAGCCGATGTGGGCGGCGATCGAGGACGCGGGGCGGCTGCGCGACGCGCTGGGAGTCGCGCTGCCCGTCGGGATTCCGGAAGCTTTCACCGAGCCCCTCCCCGATCCGCTCGGCGACCTCGTCGCGCGGTACGCGCGGACGCACGGGCCGTTCCCCGCGAGCGCGGTCGCGGAGCGGTACGGGCTGGGTGTCGCCGTGGTCGCGACGGCGCTGCGGCGGCTGGCCGCCGAGGGCCGGGTGGCCGAGGGCGAGTTCCTGCCGGGCCGCCGCGGCACCGAATGGTGCGACAGCGAGGTGCTGCGGCTGCTGCGGCGGCGGACCCTCGCGCGGCTGCGCAAGGAGGCCGAGCCGGTGGAGCCCGCCGTGCTCGGCCGGTTCCTGCCCGCCTGGCACGGGATCCACGGGCCCGGGGCGCCGGCCGCCCGGCGGCGCGCCGACGCGGGCGTGGTGCTCGAGGCGATCGAGCGCCTCGCCGGGGCGCCGGTCCCGGCCTCGGCGCTGGAGACGCTGATCCTCCCGAGCCGGGTGCCGGGCTACTCCCCCGCCATGCTCGACGAGCTCACCGCGGCCGGCGAGGTGATCTGGGCCGGCGCCGGGACCGTGGGCACCGGGGACGGCTGGCTGGTCCTCGCCCCGGCGGAGAGCGCGCCGCTGCTGCTGCCCGAGCCCGCCGAGGTGACGACGACACCGCTGCACGGCGCGGTGCTGACGGCGCTCAACGGGGGCGGCGCGCTGTTCTTCCGGATGCTGAGCGACCGGGTGGCCGCGGTCCTCGACGGGCACCCGGCCGAAGACGCCGATCTCGGCGCCGCCATCTGGGATCTGGTGTGGGCCGGGTGGCTGACCAACGACACCCTCACCCCGCTACGGGTGGTGACCAGCGGCGGCGCGACCACCCGCCGTCCCGCCGCGCCCCGCCGTCCGGCGGTGCCGTCCCGGCTGGCGATCCCGCCGCGCTCCGCGCCGACAGGCGTGTTCAACCCGCGCCCGGCCGGCCGGCGGTACGGCGGCGGGGCGCGCCGCCCCGCGATGCCGTCGCGCACCGGGCCGCCGACCGTGACCGGCCGCTGGTCGCTGCTGCCTGAGCGGGCGGCGGACGCCGACGGCGCCGCGGCGACGATGCGGGCGCACGCGCAGGCGCTGACCCTGCTCGAACGGCACGGCGTGCTGACCAAGGGGGCGGTGGCCGCGGAGCGGATCCCGGGCGGGTTCGGCGCGGTGTACCCGGTGCTGCGCGCGATGGAGGAGACCGGCCAGTGCCGCCGCGGCTACTTCGTGGCGGGGCTCGGCGCCGCCCAGTTCGCGCTGCCCGGCGCGGTGGACAGGATGCGGGCGCTTGGCGCGGACCCGCCCCCCGCTGACCCGTGGGCATCTGATGCCCCTCCCGATCCTTCCAAAGGTACCGTGGTGCTCGCCGCGGCCGACCCCGCCCAGCCGTACGGGGCGGCCCTGCCGTGGCCGGCTCGCCCGGGCGAGACCGCCACCTCGCACCGGCCCGGCCGCAAGGCGGGCGCGGTCGTCGTGCTGTCCGGCGGCGACCTCGTGCTTTACGTCGAGCGCGGCGGCAAGACGCTGCTGTCGTGGAGCGACGACCCGGCGGTGCTCGAGCCGTGCGCGGCCGCACTGGCCGCCGCCGTCCGGGACGGCGCGCTCGGCCGGATCACCGTGGAGAAGGCCGACGGCGGCGCGGTGCACGACTCGCCGCTCGCCCGCGCGCTCGAGTCGGCCGGGTTCCGGCCCACCCCGCGAGGCCTGCGCCTGCGCGGCTGACCGGCAGCCAACTCCTGATCGGCCCACCGCATACCGACTGATGTCACTTTCATGAGATGGCTTAAGCCTCTTATTGCCCTCATTATTCCGAAAAAGCCTCATAAGTATCCAAAAACAACGCCGTAATAGGCAATTCCGGCGAGGAGGAATCATGAAGGCAGCGCGCCTTTACGAGTACAACAAGGACTTCGATGAGTCGGTACGGCTCGCCGACGTCCCCGACCCGGAGATCACCGGCCCGACCGACGTCATCGTGAAGATCGGCGGTGCCGGGGTCTGCCGCACGGACATCCACCTGGTCCAGGCGGTGTGGCGGGAGAACCTCGGCGACCCGAAGCTCCCGTACACGCTCGGGCACGAGAACGCGGGGTGGGTTGAGGCGGTCGGCTCGGCGGTCACCGGCCTCGCCAAGGGCGACCCGGTGATCATGCACCCGCTCATCACCTGTGGCCTGTGCCGGCCGTGCCGAACCGGCTATGACATGGCCTGCGAGCGGGGGGTGTTCCCCGGCCTCGACGGGACCGACGGCGGTTACGCCGAGTACCTGAAGACGTCGGAGCGCGCCGTGATCAAGCTGGCGCCGGGAACCGACCCGGTCCCGCTCGCGCCGTTCGCCGACGCGGGGATCACGGCCTACCACGCGGTGAAAAAGGCCATGCCGTACTGCTACCCGGGGACGACGGCGGTCGTCGTCGGGATCGGCGGGCTCGGCCACTTCGGCGTCCAGCTCATGAAGGTGATGACCCAGGCGACGGTGATTGCGCTTGACACGAGCAGGGAGCGGCTGGAGTTCGCCGAGTCGATCGGGGCGGACAAGGTGGCGCTCGCCGGCACCGACGGCGGGGTCGCGGAGATCCTCAAGCTCACCGGCGGCAGGGGCGCCGACGTCATCCTCGACTTCGTGGCCGAGAACGGCACCCCCGCCTTCGCGCTGAAGTACCTGCGCGAGGCCAGGGGCGGCACCTACATCACGATCGGGTACGGCGGCGACATCCGCCCGACGACGCTGGACCTGATCGCCAAGGAGATCAACATCCTTGGCTCCATCGTGGGCAGCTACTCGGAGCTGACCGAGCTGATGGAACTGAACCACCAGGGGCGGGTGCACATTTCCGCCACCACCTTCCCGATGTCGGAGTACGCCAGGGCCCTGCTCGAGCTGGACAAGGGCCACGTGCTCGGCCGCGGCGTCCTGGTCCCGGACTTCTGATCCGGCGACGCGAACGAAAAGGGGTCAGTGAGATGGCCACCACTGTTGAACGCATCGAGCACGGCTTCGAGCACTTCGAGCACAACATCGAGCACTGGCGGGAAGGCCGCCCGGCCGACCAGCCGCGATGGATCGGCAGGTATTTCGCCGAAGCCGCGGGCGTCTTCCTCATCGTCCTGTTCGGTGACGCCGCGATCATGGCCGGAATCCTGTTCGGCGCGGGACCCGACCTGCTAACCGTGGGCCTCGGCTGGGGTCTCGCGGTCGGCCTGGCCGTCTGGGCGAACATCACGATCTCCGGGGCGCACTTCAACCCGGGCGTGACGCTCGTCATGGCGCTGCGGCGCAAGTTCCCCTGGAAGCACGTGGGTCCCTACCTCATCTTCCAGTGCTTCGGGGGCTTCGTCGCCGCCGCCCTGCTGCAGGGCCTGTACCACAACGTCATCAACCACAAGCTGGCGCTTCTCGGCGTGGCGAAGGGCGCGCCGGGCAGCCAGCTCATCGGGATGGTCTTCGCGCCCGTCACGCCGAACCCGGCCCTCGTCGGGATCGGCCCGGCGAGCACGGCCGCGAAACTGAAGGTCACTGACGGGTGGAGCCTCGTCAGCAACTGGCAGGGCGCGGCAGGCGAGTTCGTGGCGACGGCGCTGCTGATCATCTTCATCCTGCTGTTGCTCGAAGCGCGCAACAGGTCCCTCCCGGTATCCTGGGCCTTCCCGCTGGTTCTCGCCCTCGCGGTCATGATGATCGTGGTGGTCGAGGGTCCGGCGAGCATGGTGTCGCTGAACGCGGCACGTGACCTTGGACCTAGGTTCTTCATGTGGCTCACCGGGTGGAAGAGCATGGCCTTCCCGGGGCCTCGCTCTGACTGGTGGACCACCACGATAGCGCCGACGGTCGGTGCCGTCTTCGGCGGGTTCTTCTATGACTTCGTCATCCAGCCGTTCATGCCTTCAAAGAAGGCGGCGGTGGAAGAGCCCCCGGCCGGCAGGGGGCGCCCGGAAACATCCGAGTCATGACCTGGTGAACCCGCTATCCCGGACGGCCGGGACGCCCCCAGGTGGGGGCGCCCCGGCCGTCCGGTGTCCCCGTCCCCGCGAGGCCTGCGCTGGCGCGGCTGACGCACCGGGAGGAAAGCGACGATGGCGACGAGCAGGGCGGTGAACGCCAGGCCGGCGCCGACGGCGAAGGCCAGCCGGTACCCGCTCGTCAGGGCCGCCGGCGCCGCCACGCCCGCGGCAGCCAGGTGCCCGGCCCTGGCCGTCGCGAGCGTGCTCAGCACCGCGACGCCGAGCGCCGCGCCGACCTGCTGGGTGGTGTTGGCCACCCCGGACGTAACCCCGGCGTCGCCGGCGGACGCCGCCGACATGGCGAGGGTGATCATCGCGGGGAAGGCCAGCCCGAACCCGCCCCAGCCGTAACGTGTCGTGCCGGCGATGGCGTAGACGGCGATCCCCATCCTGCTGTCGGCCATCGGCGGCCCGGTCCGCTTCTCCGAGCTAGAGCGCCTGATCC
>Ga0187812_1000189_pt1 | contig 22836 bp, 21 predicted proteins | sample NC_S_2_FD_130582 | JGI IMG/M metagenome (GOLD analysis project Ga0187812, IMG submission 130582) | Wetland sediment microbial communities from Neuse River Estuary, North Carolina, USA - ASW-S_2 | ecosystem: Environmental > Aquatic > Freshwater > Wetlands > Sediment | place: USA: North Carolina...
CTGGCAGGTGCTCGCGATCGCCCTGATCGCGATGAACGTCAGCGGCGCCCTGCAGAGCCCGTCGTTCACGGCGATCACGGCCGAGTCGGTGCCGCCCGAGCGCCGCGCGCAGGCGTTCTCGACCTTCCAGTTCGCCACGGGGCTCGCGACCCTCGCCGGACCGGCCATCGGCGCCATCTTCCTGCCCAGCCTGGGCGCCCGCCCGCTCATGGGCCTGACCGCCATTGCCTCCTTGGTCGCGGCGGTGGTCCGCATCACGCTGCTCAAGGACACGCACCGCGGCCCCGCGCGGCGCGCCTTTCGCATCGGCGACGCCTTCGGCCGGCGCCTGAGGCCGCTCACCATGGCGTCGACGGCGTTTCTGGCCGTCGCCGCCCTGACCGTGAACGGCCCGTTCATCGCCCTCTACGCCCACAATGTGGGTCATCTCGCCTCATCCCTCGTCAATCTCCTCTACTCGGTCGGGTGGCTGCCGGCCGTGGCCCTGTCCTTCTGGCTCGGCCGGCGCATCGAATCCTTCGGCTCGGCGCGCGCGCTCGGCATCGGCGTCGCGGGCCACCTCGCCATCCTCGGCGTCTGGCTCCTGCTGCGCGGCGCGCTGCCCATGATGGCGGCGCTCGCCGCGTCCTTCCTGTTCTACCAGCTCGCGGTCATCGCCTGGGGCACCTTGCGCATCGAGCAGGTGGGCCAGGAGAACGCCGGCGCGGCCCTCGGCGCGATCGGCACGGTCGCCGGTCTGATCTCGGCCGCCGGGCCGATCCTCGGCGGCGCGCTGGCGACGGTCCTGGGCCCGACCGGCGCCTTCCTCCTCGCGGGCGTGATGGGCGTCTGGACGCTCCTGGCGCTGCGGCGGCTGCCGGCCCCCGCATGACGGCGGGCGAGCTGCTCGAGGCGCTGCGGGCGGCCCTGGGGCCGGACCTCGACGGCTGGTGGCCCGCCGAGGGCGCGTTCGAGGTGGCGGTCGGGGCGATCCTGGTGCAGGCCGTCAGCTGGCGCAACGCGCGCCTCGCCGTTGCCGCGCTGCGCGAGCGCGGGCTCCTCGCGCCGGAGGCGCTCGAGCTGGCACCGGGCGAGGACGTGGCGCAGGCGGTGCGGCCCGCGCTCTTCCACCAGCAGAAGGCGCGCTACCTGCAGAGCTTTGCGCGCTTCGTCGCCCGGGACCTCGGCGGCGACCTGGCGCGGCTCCAGGAGCGCTCGCCGGGAGAGCAGCGCCGGCTCCTTCGCCAGCTGCCCGGCGTCGGCGAGGAGACGGCGGCGGCCATCATGGTCTACGCGCTGGGCCAGGCGGTGGCGGTCGCGGACGCCTACGCGCTGCGCGTCCTGCCGCGCGTGGGGGCGACCGGGCCCGGCGCGGACCTCGCCGAGACGGCGGCCCGCATGGCGGACGCCATCGGCGGCCGGGCGAAGGACGCGCGCGACCTGCACGCCGGGATCGTCGAGCTCGGCCGCACCCACTGCCGACCCGAGCCGCGCTGCGGCACCTGCCCGCTCCACTCCCGCTGCCCGCAGATCCTTGGGCATCCTGCGCAGCGAAGGAGTGATCGCTGTGCCCCGAACGCAGGGAGTGCGGCAGCGGGCCGCGAAGCAGGAGACACCGGAAGAGGCCGCGCTGCGTCGTCTCAAGGAGGCCGTGGCGCAGGAGCTCGGGCTTTGGGAGAAGGTGCAGGCGGCCGGCTGGGCCAACCTCAGCGCGCGCGAAAGCGGTCGCGTCGGAGGGGTCCTGGCGCGTAGAATGCGGGAGGGATCCAGCGCTGGTGGACGTCGCGAAGGCAGTGCTGCGGACGAAGCAGGACTGCAGTCTCTGCCGGGCGGCCGAAGCGGTGTTGCAGCGCATCGCGCGCGACGTGCCGCTCACCGTCGAAGTGAGGATGGTACCGCAAGAAAGTCCTGATGCCCTGCGCGTGCCGATCGTCGAGATCGACGGCGTCGAGGCGGCGTCGGGCAAGGTCTCGGAGTTCCGCCTGCGCAACTGGCTACAGGAAAGGGGCTACCCCGATGCGACTCGCTGAGCGCGTCTCTTTGCTCCGCCCATCGCCGACCATCGCTCTCGACCAGAAGGCGAAGGAGCTGCAGCGCGAAGGCAGACCCATCATCTCCTTCGGCGTGGGAGAGCCGGACTTCGACACGCCGGCGTGGATCAAGGACGCGGCCGTCGAGGCGATGCGGCAGGGCAGGACGAAGTACACGGCGGTCGCGGGCATCCCCGAGCTGCGCGAGGCGATCGCCCGGCGGTTCCTGCGCGAACAGGGTGTCGAGTACCCGGCCGCGGGCGTCGTCGTGACCACCGGCGCCAAGCAGGCGCTCTACGAGGTGTTCCAGGTGCTGCTCGACCCCGGCGACGAGGTCATCGTGCCGTCGCCGTACTGGGTCACCTACCCGGACCAGATCACCCTCGCCGGCGGCGTGCCGGTCATCGTGCCGGTCGGCATCGAGCGGGGCTTCGCCTTCGGCTTCGAGGACCTCAAGGCGGCCACGACGCCCAGGACGCGGGCGCTCGTGCTGAACTCGCCGCAGAACCCATCCGGCGTCGTCCTGCCGCCCGAGGAGGTCGTGGCTCTTGCCAATTTCGCCGCGGAACGCGGCATCGCCATCATCTCCGACGAGGTCTACGGCAAACTGGTCTACGACGGGCTCAGCCACCGCTCTCCCGCCTCCGCGAGCCGCGCTGCGCGCGACGCGACCATCGTCGTCGACGCGGTCTCGAAGAGCTACGCCATGACGGGCTGGCGCCTCGGCTACCTGCTGACGACCGACCTGCGCCTGAGCCAGGCCGTGCAGGACCTGCAGAGCCAGCTCACCTCGAACGCGAACACGATCGCGCAGTACGCGGCGCTGGCCGCCATCGAAGGGCCGGACGACGACATCCTGGCGATGCGCGACGCCTTCGAGCGCCGGCGGGACCTGATGGTGGAGGGTCTGCGCCGCATGCCGGGCTTCGAGACCGACGTGCCGCATGGCGCCTTCTACTGCTTCCCGCGGGTCAGGAACCTCCTCGACGCGCCGCCGAGGGGCCTCAGCTTCCGCGACGCGGACGACCTCGCCGCGTACTTCCTCGACGAGGCCTCGGTGGCCGTGGTGCCCGGCGGCGGCTTTGGCATGCCGGACTACCTGCGCTTCTCCTACGCGACCAGCGAGGAGCGCATCCGCGAGGCGCTCGACCGCATCGCCCGGGCGCTCAAGGCATGAGCGTGCCCCGCTCCTTCCAGGGCCAGCGCGTGGCCCTGCTGGGGCTGGGGCGCGCGCACGTGGCCCTCTGCCGCGCCCTGCTGGCCGAGGGCGCCGAGGTGCAGCTCTACGACCGCGACCCTGGGCGCCAGCACCTGCTCGCGGAGTTCGGGACCGCGGGGCGCTGCGGCGACGGCTACCTTGCGGCCGCGGCAGCGAGCGGCGCCGCCTGGGCCTTTCTGACGCCCGGCATGCGCAAGGACCTGCCCGAGGTGGTCGCGCTGGCCAGCCGGGGCTGCCGCCTGACGGCGGAGGCGGGGTACTTCCTCGCGCGTCGCGCCCGACCGGTGATCGGCATCACGGGCTCGGCGGGCAAGACGACGACCACCACGCTGGTCGCGCGCATGCTGCAGCGCAGCGGCATCGCCGCGGCGGCGTGCGGCAACATCGGCCTGCCGTTCGCGCAGGCGCTCGCCGAAGAGGCGGCGACCGCCGTCTACGTGGGGGAGTTCTCCTCGTTCCAGCTCCAGCTGGTCGAGGAAAGCCCCGAGACGGCGGCCGTCCTGAACATCCGACCGAACCACCTCGACATCCATCCGTCGTTCGAGGACTACGCCCAGAGCAAGTGGCGCATCGCGCGCTTCCAGACGCCGCAGGACCTGCTCGTCGTGCCGCCCGAGCTGCTCGCGGGCGCCCAGGGTCGGGCGCGGCGCAGGACCTTCGCCCTGATCGGACCGGCGGACGCCGAGGTTTCGGAGGGGTGGCTCTGCCTGACCGGCGAGCGCCTGCTGCCGGTGGACAGGCTGCGCCTGCCGGGCCGCCACAACGTCGAGAACGCGTTGGCGGCCGCCCTCCTCGCGGAGGCGGGGGGAGCGACACGCCAGGCGATCGCGGCGGAGCTCCAAAGCTTCCCCGGTGTGCGCCATCGCCAGGAACTCGTGGCGGAGCAGGCGGGCGTGCGGTTCGTCAACGACTCGATCGCGACCGCGCCGGACCGGACCGCCGCGGCCTTCGCGGCGATCGGGGGGCCGCTGCTCTGGCTCGGCGGCGGCTACGACAAGCACCTCGACTACGGCGTGCTGCGCGGGCAGCTCGGCGCCGTGCGCCGCGCCTTCCTGTTCGGTCCGGTGGGGGCGCTGCTGCTCGACGTCTGCCGGGCGGATGGGGTCGCGGCCGAGATCTACCCGGACTTCGCGGCGGCGGTCACAGCCGCGATCGCCGCGGCCGAGCCGGGGGACACGGTGCTCCTGTCACCCGGCGCCGCCTCGTACGACGCCTTCCGGGACTTCGAGGAGCGGGGCGACGCCTTCCGGGCCCTCGTGCAGGCCGCGCTCGGCCTGCGCTAGTGGGCGGCGGCCGGGGGTGGCAGGGCGGCCGCCGCATGGTACACTAGCGTAGGCCGGACGCCCGGAGGGACGTCCGTCGATCTTTGCGCATCTGCATAGGGGGATCTGCACGGAACTGCAGGCTTTCGCGGCGGGCGGCGCGGACGAGCGTCGCCAGGATATCCGCAACATCGCCATCATCGCGCACGTGGACCATGGCAAGACGACCCTCGTCGACGCCATGCTGCGTCAGAGCGGCGTCTTCCGCGAGAACCAGCAGGTCTCGGAGCGCGTGCTGGACCGCAACGAACTCGAGCGCGAGCGCGGCATCACGATCCTCGCCAAGAACACCGCGGTGGTGTACCGGGGCCACACCATCAACATCGTGGACACGCCAGGCCACGCCGATTTCAGCGGCGAGGTGGAGCGCATCCTCAGCATGGTGGACGGGGCCCTGCTGGTGGTCGACGCTGCGGAGGGACCGATGCCCCAGACCCGCTACGTCCTGCGCAAGGCGCTTGAGCAGCACCTGCGCCCGATCGTCTTCATCAACAAGGTGGACCGGGCGGAGGCGGACCCGGCCGCGGCGCTGGACGGCGTGATCGACCTCTTCATCGCGCTCGGCGCCGGCGAGGACCAGCTCGAGTTCCCGGTCGTGTACGGTTCGGGCCGGACGGGCGTCGCGACCCTAACCCAAGGCGAGAGCGGCCAGGACCTGAGGCCCCTCTTCGAGACCGTGCTCGAGGCCGTGCCGGGGCCGCACGCCCTGCAGGGCCCCCTGCAGATGCTGGTCTCGTCGCTGGACTACGACGACTACCTCGGGCGCATCGCGCTCGGGCGCATCCACCGCGGCGCCCTCGAACTCGGCCAGACGGTCGCCATGATGCACCGCGACGGCACGCAGACCCAGGGCAAGGTGGCGAAGCTCTTCGTCTTCCGCGGCCTGGAGCGCGTCGCGGTGGAGCGGGCGGAAGCCGGCCAGATCGTCGCGCTGAGCGGGCTGGCGGACGTCTTCGTCGGCGAGACGATCGCCGACCTGATGGAGCCCGAGGCCCTGCCCGGACTCGTCGTGGACGAGCCGACCCTGACCATGACCTTCCGCGTGAACGACTCGCCCTTCTCCGGCCGCGAGGGGCGCTACGTCACCTCGCGGCACCTGCGCGATCGCCTGTGGCGCGAGCTGGAGCGCAACGTCGCGCTCAGGGTGGAGGAGACCGACTCGCCCGACGCCTTCGTGGTGGCCGGGCGCGGCGAGCTCCACCTCTCGATCCTGCTCGAGACGATGCGCCGCGAGGGGTTCGAGCTCGCGGTGTCGCGGCCCGAGGTGATCCTGCGCGGCGCCGGCGACGCCATCGAGGAACCGTACGAGGAGCTGGTCATCGACGTGCCCGAGGCCCACGTGGGCGCGGTGATGGAGGGCGTCGGACGGCGCCGCGGCGAGCTCGTGGACATGGGCGCGACGGCGGGCGAGGGCCGGCGCCTGGTGTTCCGCATCCCCTCGCGCGGCCTGATCGGCTACCGGGGAGAGTTCCTCACCTCGACGAAGGGCTACGGCACCATGCACCACGTGCTCCTCGGCTACGGCCCCGCGGGTCCGCCGCCGCCGCGGCGCAACCGCGGCAGCCTCGTGGCGTCCGAGACGGGCGAGGCGACCTCCTACGCCCTGGACCAGCTCGCCGACCGCGGCGCCTTCTTCATCACGCCGCAGACGCCCGTCTACCGCGGCCAGGTGGTGGGGGAGCACACGCGCGAGAAGGACCTCGACCTCAACGTCTGCAAGCGCAAGCACGTCACCAACGTGCGCAACGCGACGGCCGAGGAGGCGATCCGCCTCCAGCCGGCGCGCATCCTGAGCCTCGAGGACGCCCTCGAGTTCCTCGCCGATGACGAGCTCCTCGAGGTGACGCCGCAGAACCTGCGCCTGCGCAAGGCGGTCCTCGACGCGGAGGAGCGGCACAAGATCATCAAGGCGCGGCAGAAGGCGGCGGAAGCGCAAGGGTAGCTTCCATTTCCTGACTTCATGAGCTACAATCCTCTGAGAGAGGATGGTAGCTCATGTTGTTTCTGGAGGCAATCGAGCGCTGCGCCGCCCGGCTGGAGGCCCAGGGGCGCGGCGCGCAGACGATCGCGGCGTACCGCGCGGACCTCATGCTCTACGGCCGCACCGTGGGACGTCGGCTCGGCCTGGCGCCCACCGACCTGATGCTCGAGGACTGCGCGGCGCTGGGCGTCGAGACCTACCTGCGGGAGCTGCGCGACGTGCGCCGCAACGCTCCCGCCACCCTCGCGAGGCGGCTCGCGTCGCTGCGGGCTCTCTATGCCGCCACCTGGCGGCAGGCCGGTCTGGCCGGGAACCCGGCGGCCGCCGTCGACGCGGTGTTCGGGCCGCGGCACAGCGTGCGCGCGCTCGACCTGCCGAGCGCGCGGCGGCTGGTCCGGGCGGCGGCGCACCGCAGCCGCACGCCGCTGCGCGACGCGCTGATGCTCGCCTTGATGCTGGGCAACGGCCTCAGCCTCGCCGAACTGGTGCGGCTCGAGAGCGGCGACGTCGATCTCGGGCGCCGCGTGCTGAACGTCGAGGGCCGCTCGGGGCGCAGGCGCCGGGTGCCGATCTCCTGGGCGACGGCGGACCTCCTGGCGCGCCATATCGCGGCGCAGGGCGCGGGGCCGCTCTGGTGCAACCGGCGCGGCGGGCGGCTGTCGCCGCGCGGCGTGCAGTACGTGTGCCAGCGCGCGGCGGAGCGCGCCGGCATCGCGGCCGCGTCGGCGCAGTCCCTCAGGGCCACCGCGCGGCGCGAGATGCGGCGCGCAGGGGCCAGCGCCGCCACCCTGCAGGCGCTGCTCGGCGTGGAGAGCGCCTGACCGCGGTCAGACGCCATCGCGCGGCAGGCGGATCGTCGCCGTCGTGCCGGAGCCCGGCGCCGAGCGCAGCTCGAGGGTGCCGTCGAGGGACTCCGCGAGGGCCTTCGCGATCGGCAGGCCGAGGCCGGTGCCGCTCTTGCCGCGTCCCTGGCGCCCGCGGAAGAAACGCTCCGTGACGTAGGGCAGTTCGTCCTTGTCGATGCCGGGACCGGAATCCCGGACGTAGATCTCGACGGCATCCGGCAGGAGCGATGCGCCGAGCGTGACGCGCCCGCCGCCCGGCGTGTAGTGCAGGGCGTTCTCGAGCAGGGCCCAGAAGGCGCGCGTCAGGATCTGGCCGTCGACCCGCACCGTCTGCGCGGACGGCTCCAGCACGCGCACCTCGAGCTCGGGCGCCAGGGCCTGGGCATCCTCCGCGAGTCCCTCGAGCCACGGCTCGAGTTCGAGCTGCTCGGGCTCCGGTCGGCGCGTCCTCGCCGCCTCCAGCGTCAAAAGGTCGTTGGTGAGCCGGGTCATGCCGGAGAGGGCCTGCTGCATGGCCTGCAGGGACTCCTGCGTCTCGGCCGGGCTCAGCGTGCCCTCGCCGAGCAGCGCCGCGTTGCCCTGCACGATCTGCAGCGGCGTCCTGAGCTGGTGGGCGGCCTCCGCGAGCAGCATCCGGTCGCGCTGGCGCTGCAGGTCGAGGTCGGTGATGAGGTCGTTGAGGACGCTCCCCAGACGGCCGATCTCGTCGTTTGGATCCGAGAGTTCCGGCAGCTTCGCCCCGGCGGGCGAGCGCCGCAGCTCCACCGCCGCCTGGGTCAGCTCCTGCACCGGCCGGAGCATGCGACGGGCGGCGAGGTAGCCGAAGGCGCCGCCGCCGACGGCCGCCGCCAGGCCGATCGTCGCCACGCCGAGGATCAGGTCCTCGATCAGGGCGATGGCCGAGGCGAGCGGGTAGTCGACGACGACGGCGAGGTTCTGGCGCGCGACGTTGACGCGCACGTAGGGAAAGGAGCCGAAGAGCGACGTGCCGCTGCGCGCGCCCGTCGGCACCAAAGAGCCGGTGTTCGGCGACTGCAGCACGATCTGGCCGTTGCGGTAGACCCAGACCTGCGGGTCGGTGCGCAGGCGATCGTCCCCGACCGTCTGCTGCGTCGCGTTGATCGGCCCCGCGGGGCCGAGGGTGTCCAGCACGAAGTGCGCCGTGCTCTGCGCCTCGGCGACGACGGTCGTGAACTGGTGGACGGCCGTGAAGATGGAGACGAGCAGGGTCGCCCCGATCACCATGCCGGTCGTGGTGAGTCCGGCCTGCGTCGCGAGCCGTCGCGCCAGGCTGCCGAGCTGCGCCTGGCCGCCCTCGCCGGCCGCGGGCGCGGGGGCGGTGCTCACTCGGCCCCGGCCTCGGCTCCGGCCGCGGCGTCCTGGGCGCGCAACCGGTAGCCGACGCCGCGCACGGTCTCGATCAGCTTGGGCGCGCCGACGGCCGTCAGCTTCTGGCGCAGGTAGCCGATGTAGACGTCGACGATGTTGCTCTGCCCGCCGTAGTGGAAGCCCCAGACGCGCTCGAGCAGCATGTCGCGCGTCAGGACGGTCTCCTGGTTGAGCGCGAGGCAGCGCAGGAGTTCGAACTCGCGGCGCGTGAGATTGAGCGGCTGGCCAAGGAAGCTCACTTCCCAGCGCAGGGTGTCGACGTGCAGGTCGCCGACGTCGATGACGGCCTGGGCCGGCTCGTGCTCGGCGTCCCGGTTCGTGCGGCGCAAGAGCGCGCGCAGCCTGGCGACGAGCTCCGCCGGCGCGAACGGCTTGATCAGGTAGTCGTCGGCGCCGGCGTCGAGTCCCTCGACGCGCTCCGGCAGGCTGCCGCGCGCCGTCAGCATGAGGATCGGGATATCGGACAGGGCGCGCAGGGCCCGGCAGACCTCGAGTCCGTCGATGTCGGGCAAGGTGAGGTCGAGGATGACGGCGTCGTACGCGCCCTGCGCCGCGTCCGCTAGCCCTTCGCGGCCGGTGGCCTTCTGCGCGACGGTGAAGCCGGCGTGGCGGAGTTCGATGCCGACGAGGCGCGATACGGCGGGGTCGTCTTCAATGAGCAAGAGGTTCGGTTCCGTTGGGGCCATGCCATCGTCACTCCCGGGCCGTCCGTCTTGCCGGGTGGCCGATGTGCTACGTTCGCTGCGGGGGTCGTCCGTCCCTGCGCCAGGGCGGCAGGCGATGGTGGCAGCGGAGGGGAATAGAACCGCCATGAAATCGAACGAATGGAGTCGCATGCGCCGCAGTCGCTGGACAACCGTCGGTCTCATCGTCGTCGCAGCCCTCGTGCTCGTGTTCGTGCGCATCAACCAGCACCAGACGCTCTCGCGCGGCTGGAGCCTCTACTCCATCGGCTACGTGCTGTCCCCGAGCGAGACGCAAACGCAGGAGCTCGTGCAGCAGGCCCCGTGGCTGAATCTCCCCTCCAGCCTCGCGGGCCTGCCCTACGGCGGCGCGGTGGTGCACCCCGAGGGGACGCGCGGCATCGGCTTCGTCGAGCTCCTGTACGGCAAGATGTCGACGACGTACCTCGACGTCGCCGAATCGCAGCAGCCGCTCGGCGTCGGCGTGCAGGGGCACCGCGAGCGCGTTGCGGGGGTGGCGGTGTCCGCCGGCGACATCACGCTGCGCGGCGTGGGCCGGCAGTTCGCGATCTTCCGGCGCGGCGGCATCTACTACCTGATCGTCGCGCCGCGGGGCACGCCGGGCCTGGAGGCCGCGATCGCGCAGATCGCGCGCTGACGGGTGCCGGTCCGCCCGGCCGTTGGCAGAGGCTGGCGCCTGCGCTAGACTGGCGCCGCACCGCGGCCCCGGCCGTGGCCCCCGCCTGATGCGCCCAAGGCGCCGCGCCTGCGCTCGAGAGGAGCTTTGCTGTGCGCCACCAGTCGATCATCGCCTGCGCCGCCCTCGCCCTCGTCGCCCTCGCGGGGCTGCCGCAGCGGCCGTACGCCGACGCGCTCGTGCCGCTGACCCAGGCGCGCGAGGACATCATCGCGACGGCCGAGACGGTCGTGGCGACGCATCCGCTCTTCAACGGCGCGAGCGCCGGCACGCTCAGCGCGGAGGGCTATCTCGCGTACGTGCGCGGCATCGCGAGGGGACTGCGCGAGCCGCTGACGCGCGCGGACCTGCTCGAAGCCGAGGATCTCACGCTGAACCGGCTGCATGATCCCCATACCAATGTCGACCTCTGGAGCCCCGCGTACAGTCCGGACCTCCTGCCCGTGGGGTTCGCCTGGACGGCCGACGGACTCGTCGCCTACCGCATCAACTCGTCTCCCGCGACCATCGCGACAGGAGACCGGGTGCTCGCGATCGGTGGGCTCCCCACGGCCGATGTGCTCGCGCGGCTGCGTCGGTACCTGAGCGGCAACGGACCCTGGCGGCGCACGCTGGCCGCCGAGGCCCTGCCGCTCGGCAACACCCTGCGCTGGCTCGGACTCGTGCGCCGGGGCGGCGTCTCGCTCCTGCTGCGCCGCCCGTCCGGCGCCACCGCCCGCGTCGAGGTGCCGCTGCGGGCGGAGGGCCTCACGGCGGACTGGGACTACCTCAAGGGACAGCTCGCGTTCGAGGCGCGCTACGTGGCGCCGCTGTCCGCGACGGTGCGGACGATGGCCCGCGGCTTCTACAGCTGGCGCCTGACGCCGGACTACGGCCTCTTCTGGCTGCGCGCCTGCGATCCGACGCCGGGCTACGCGGCGGCCGTCGAGCGCTTCTTCGCGGCCGTCCAGACCGCCGGCGTGCACTACGTCGTCATCGACCTGCAGGGCAACGGCGGCGGCAACAGCGCCGTCGGCAATGCGCTGCTCGCCCACCTGCCGATCCGCCCCCGGTACCGGCGGTACGTGGCGCGCCTCGGCGTGCGCCAGGATCCGACCGCGATCTTCCACGGCCAGCTCTACGTGCTGGTCGACGGCGGCACGATGAGTTCGGGCGTGGACGTCGCCGAGCAGCTCGTCGAAGCCGCGCAGGGCGTCCTCGTCGGCAGCCCGACGGGGCTGGCGAGCGGCGCCTTCGGCAACGTCAAGGACTTCCGGACCCCGGACGGGCTGATGGACTACCAGGTGTCGACGATGTTCGTCGGCGCGGTGAACGGCCGCCTGACGCCGTCGCTGGTGCCAGCGATCCCGCTGCCGCTGACGGCGCAGGACGTCGCGGGGGGCGTGAACCCCGTGCGCCGGTGGCTCGCGGGCATCGCCGCGCCCTACGTCAAGACCTGACACCGCAAGTGATCCCCCCGTGCGGGGGAGCGGTCAGCGGCGGGCGAGACCCTGCCGCGCGAAGCGGGCGGCCCCGATCAGGGGCGCCGGCCCCATCAGCTGCGCGGGCAGGATGGGCAGCGGCAGGTTCGCGGCCCAGGCGCGCTGGCGCAGGCTCTGGAGGAGCGTCGGCAGGAGCAGGTCCAGGCTCTCGGCGAGCGAGCCGCCGGCGATGACGGCCTGCGGATTCGCCGCCTGGGCGACGACGGCGCAGGCGACGCCCAGGGCGCGCCCGGCCCGCCGGTAGGCCGCGAGCGCCGGCTCCTCGCCCTTGCGCGCCCGCTCGGCGATGTCCTTGGCGGCGCTCGTGCGGCCGGTGCGCTCGGCGTACCAGCGCTCGAGCGCGGGGCCGGACGCGATCGCCTCCACGCAGCCGCGCCGTCCGCAGCCGCAGTTCGGGCCGCGCGGCTCCACCTGGAAGTGGCCGATCTCCCCGGCGGCGCCGTCTGCCCCGAGCACGGGTTCCCCCTCCAGGATCAGGCCGCCGCCGATGCCGGTGCCGAGCGTGATGTAGAAGAACGAGGCGAGGCCCCGGCCGGCTCCCGCCGCGTACTCGCCGAGGCCGCCCATCAGGGCGTCGCGCTGGGCGAAGAGGGGCAGGCCGAGGTCCAGCATGGCGTCGAAGTCCGCGATGCGCTGTCCCACCCAGCCGCCCGGCAGGTTCGGCCCGTTGAGCAGCGCGTCGTGCGCCACCGGGCCGGGCAGCGAGAGGCCGACCGCGTTCGGCTGCGCGCCGGCCGCGCGGGCCATCTCCTTCAGCCGGCGCCCGACCTCCCCGAGCTGCGGGGCTGGGGGCGTCTGGGCGGTCTCGATGCGGTCCTCGGCCACGATGCGATCGTGGTCCACGAGGGCGAAGGCGATCTTCGTGCCTCCGACGTCGACGGCGAACTCCAAGGTCCTCGCCTGGCGCAGGCGCGCCCAGGCTTCACGCTCCCTTCGCGGCAGTCTCGTCGGACGCCCTGCACAGCCCTTCGCGCAGGACGCCGGCATCCCTGCCGCTATACCATGTCCCGCCATGGGACATGCTAACTGGGGAGGGGTGCCGGTTGAGCCAGGTCACAGTGCGCTGCACGGTGGAGGACTGCCACTACTGGGGGCGCGGCAACGTCTGCGACGCGCGCGAGATCCTCGTCACCACCGACGCGGTCGCCGGGCGCTACCCGCAGCACGTCGACGTGCAGCAGCTCTCGCTGGTGCTGGAGGAGATCGGCGAGACGCCGGCCGGATCGTGCCAGGAGACCTGCTGCAAGACGTTCCGGTCCAAGTCCTAGCCGAGGGCGGCGCGGCCGGCGGCGCCTGACGCCCTTGCGTCGAGGAGGCCGCGCAGGATGTCGCCCAGGGCCTCCTGCTCCGCGAGGAAGGCGTCGTGGCCCATGCCGGTAGGGAGGACGCGGTAGGCGCCGGGCACATCCCGCCGCACGAGGCGTTCGTGCAGGCCGCGGACGGCGGCTTCGGGGAAGAGCCAGTCGTGCTCGATCGCGACGAGGTCGACCCGCGTGCCCGCCCGCACCGCGAGGTCCCAGGCGAAGGCGGCCATGGCCTGGCTGAGCGCGAGGTAGCTCCAGGCGTTGAAGCGGTCCGCGAGGCGGTCGCCGTGGTGGTCGAGGTAGCTCTCGACCGCGAAGCGGCGCAGCCCGCCCGGGGCGGGGCTGCGGCCGAAGCGGCTCTCGAAGTGGGGATCCGAGCGGTAGGTGGTCATCGCGATGGCGCGGGCAGCCCTCAGGCCGCCCGCCGCATCGCCATGCCTGAGGCCGAGTTCGAGCGCGACGTGCTGGGCGTGGCAGAGCGCGACCTGCAGGGCCGGCAGGCGATCGCCGGCGCCGATGGCGATGACGTGCGCTGCGGGAACACTCCGCTCGCCGGCCCACGCGAGGGCTTGCAGGCCGCCCAGGGATCCGCCGACGACCAGCCGCAGGCGTTCGACGCCGAGCGCCGCGAGGAGCCGCTCCTGCGCCTGCACCATGTCCTGGACCGAGAGCGCGGGCAGGGGGCTGCCGTCGGGCAGGAGGCCGTCGGCACCGGGACCGGTGCTGCCGTAGCAGCTGCCGATCACGTTGCTCGCGACGACGAAGCTGTGGTCCGTGTCGAGGACGCGGCCGGGCCCGACGATCCCGCGCCACCAACCCTCGTGGCCGCCGATGTCGCCCGCGCGCTGGTCGCCGGTGAGCGCATGGCACACCAGCACCGCCTCGGCGCCGGGCGTGCCCCAGGTCTCGTAGGCGATCTCCGCGTCCCGCAGGCGCCCGCCGCCCGCCAGCGGCAGATCGCCGATCCGCCGCCGCGGCATCAGGCCCTGGTCGCTGCGAGGGCCGCCTGCAGGTCCTCGATCAGGTCCTGCGGGTCCTCGAGGCCGATCGAGAGCCGCACGAGGTCGTCGGGCACGCCGGCCAGGCGGCGCTCCTCGCTCGTCAGCTGCTGATGGGTCGTGGTGGCCGGGTGGATGACGAGGGAGCGGGCGTCGCCGACGTTGGCGACGTGCGAGAAGAGGCGCAGCGCGTCGATGAAGCGCGGTCCCGCCGCGACGCCGCCCCTGAGCCCGAAGGTGAGCATGCCCGAGTAGCCGCCCTGGAGGTAGCGGGCGGCGAGCCGGTGCGACGGGTGGTCGCTGAGCCCGGGGTAGGTCACCCAGGCCGCCTCCGGCTGCTCCTTGAGCCACTCGGCGATCTCGAGAGCGCTGCGGGAGATGCGCTCCATGCGCAGGGGCAGCGTCTCGACGCCCAGGAGCAGGAGGTGCGCGTCGGCGGGGCTCAGGCACGAGCCGAGGTCCCGCAGCAGCTGCACCCTCGCCTTCGCGATGAACGCCTGCTCGCCGAAGCTCTCGACGTAGCGCACGCCGTGGTAGCTCGGGTCCGGCTCCGTGAAGCCGGGGAAGCGCCCCTGGGTCCAGTCGAAGCGCCCGCCGTCCACGATGACCCCCGCGATGACCTGGCCGTGCCCGCCGAGGTACTTCGTGGCGGAGTGGATGACGATGTCGGCGCCGTGCTCGAACGGGCGGCACAGGTACGGCGTCGCGAACGTGTTGTCCACGACGAGCGGCACGCCCTGGGCGTGCGCGGCCGCGGCGATCGCCGCGATGTCGGCGACGTCGAGGCCGGGGTTGCCGATCGTCTCGATGTAGACGGCCTTCGTCCGCTCGTCGATCTCGGCCGCGAGCGCCTGGGGCGTGATGTCCTTCGCCATCTTCACCGTGACGCCGAAGTGGCGGAACGTGCTGCGCAGGAGGTTGTGGGTGCCGCCGTAGAGGTTCGGCGCGGACACGACGCTGTCGCCGGCCTGGGCGAGGTTCAGGAGGGCGAGGGTGATGGCCGCCTGGCCCGACGCGGTCGCGAGCCCGCCGACGCCCCCTTCGAGGGCCGCCACGCGCTCCTCGAACACGGCGGTCGTCGGGTTCATGATGCGGGTGTAGATGTTCCCGGGCTCTTCGAGAGCGAAGAGCCGCGCCGCGTGCTGCGCGTCGCGGAAGGCGTAGGACGTCGTGCGGTAGAGCGGGACGGCGAGCGCACCGGTCGCCGGGTCTGGCGTCTGGCCGGCGTGGAGCGCCAGCGTAGCGAATCTCTTAGCCAAGGATCCGTCTCCTTTCGGTCCTGGCGGAACAAAAAACGCGCCCGAGGGCGCATGCTGTTCGCGGACCCTCTTATCTCTCAACCCGGGATTCCGGGTTGCAGGAATTGGCACCGCCGGCGCGCTGCGCCCGGTTGCCGGGTTTCATCGGGCCAGTCCCTCCACCTCTCGCGATAACAGGTGATTATGCGGTTTTGGAAAGCGCGCGCGGCCTGCCTCCTCTCGCCTGGATTGACGCCATTATGCAGGGGCGGGCACGACGCGTCAAGCGACCGCACGCCGGTCCCCGGCAGGGGATCGCGCGCCGGCCCGCGAAGGCTCGGCGCAAGGACGCCCTGATGGAGGCTAGACCCGGATGTACCACGAGCGGATGGGCGCCTTGACCCCGGATGACATCCTGCAGGAGCTGCAGGGACTGCTCGAGGGCGAGCGCGATCCTGTCGCCACCCTCGCCAACGCGGCCGCGCTGCTCTACCTGCACCTCGAGGGGATCAACTGGCTCGGCTTCTACATCGTGCGCCAGGGCGAGCTGGTCCTGGGCCCCTTCCAGGGCAAGCCGGCCTGTACGCGGATCGCGATGGGTCGCGGCGTCTGCGGCGCCGCCTGCCAGCGCGGGGAGACGATGCTGGTGGGGGACGTGACGATCTTCCCCGGCCACATCGCCTGTGATCCCCAATCCCGCTCCGAACTCGTCGTCCCGCTGCGCTGCCGGGGACAGGTGGTCGGGGTCCTGGACTGCGACGCTCCGGAGACCGGCCGCTTCGGCGAGCCCGAGCAACGGCTCCTGGAGGGGGCGGCCCTGATCGTCGGCCGGCACCTCGACGCGGCGGGCGGCAGCCTCTGATGGGCGCGAGCGAGTTCGTGCACCTGCACCTGCATTCGGAGATGAGTCTGCTCGACGGCATGAGCCGCGTGGCGGAGATCCCCGCGCGCATCCGCGAGCTCGGCATGGACGCCTGCGCCCTCACCGACCACGGCGTCCTCTACGGGCTCATCGACTTCGATGCGGCGTGCCGCGCCGAGGGCGTGCGGCCGATCCTCGGCGTCGAGGCCTACATGGCGACGGGGAGCCGCTTCCAGCAGAGCGGCTCGGGCGAGCGGGGCAGCTACCACATGCTGCTCCTCGCGATGAACGAGGCCGGATGGCACAACCTGATGCGCCTGATGAGCATCGCCTCGCTCGAGGGCTTCTACCGCCGCCCGCGGATCGACAAGGCGGTCCTGGCCGAGATGTCGGAGGGCCTCATCGGCTCGACGGGCTGCATGCAGGGCGAGGTGCCGTCCCTTCTGCGCCTCGGCCGCTACGACGAGGCGCGCCGCGCGATGGGGGAGTACGTCGAGATCTTCGGGCGGGACCGCTTCGTCGTCGAGGTGTGGGAGCACGGGCTGCCGGAGCAGAAGCCGCTGGTGGCGCAGCTCGCCGCGCTCGCGAAGGAGTTCTCGCTGCGCGTCGTGGCGACGCAGGACGCCCACTACCTGCGGCGCGAGGACGCGCAGGCCCACGACGTGCTGCTGGCGATCCAGACCGGCAAGACCCTGGACGACCCCGGGCGCCTGCGCTACCCGAACGACGAGTTCTACGTGAAGTCGGCCGACGAGATGGCCGCCCTGTTCCGGGAGATGCCCGAGGCGCTCCGGAACACGCTCTGGGTGCGCGACGCCTGCGACGTCCCGCTGGGCGAGGGCAAGATCCTCCTACCGCGCTACGAGGTGCCCGGCGGCGAGGACCCCGACCACTACCTCGAGCGCCTCTGCCGCGAGCGCCTGCCGCAGCGCTATCCCCAGCCCACCGCCGAGGCCCACGAGCGCATGCGCTACGAGCTGGGCGTGATCGCGCGCATGGGCTACTCGAGCTACTTCCTGATCGTCAACGACTTCATCGACTTCGCCCGCGGCGCGGGGATCGCCGTCGGGCCCGGCCGCGGCTCGGCCGCGGGCTCGCTCGTCGCCTACGTGCTGGGCATCACCGACGTCGACCCGCTCCGCTACCATCTCCTGTTCGAACGCTTCCTGAACCCCGAGCGCGTGACGATGCCCGACATGGACATCGACTTCGACTACCGCCGCCGGCACGAGGTGATCGCCTACGTGCAGCGGCGCTACGGCCAGGACCATGTGGCGCAGATCATCACCTTCGGCACCATGGCGGCGCGCGCCGCGATCCGCGACGTCGGCCGCGTGCTCGAGTGGCCCTACGCCGACGTGGACCGCCTCGCCAAGCTCGTGCCGGGCGAGATCGGCATCACCCTCGACAAGGCGCTCGAGACCTCGGAGCTCAGGGCCGCGTACCAGGCCGACCCGGAGGCCCGCCGCCTCCTCGACTTCGCCCGCAGGCTCGAAGGGCTGCCGCGCCACGCCTCTGTGCATGCGGCCGGCGTCGTGATCGCCCCGCAGCCCGTCTCGGAGCTCGTGCCGCTGCAGAAGATGCCGGACGGCAGCGTCGTCACGCAGTTCCCCATGACGACGCTCGAACACCTCGGGCTCCTCAAGATGGACTTCCTCGGCCTGCGCACCCTGACCGTGATCGAGGAGGCGCGGCGCATGGCCGCGGCGGCCGGAGAGACGCCGCCGCCGCGCGCCGATCTGCCCGACGCCGATCCGGCCACCTTCCGCATGCTGCAGGCGGCCGACACCTGGGGCGTTTTCCAGTTCGAGTCGAGCGGCATGCAGGACCTCCTGCGCGATCTCCACCCGGAGAGCGTCGAGGACCTGATCGCTGCCGTCACCCTCTACCGGCCGGGCCCGATGGAGAACATCCCGCTCTTCGTCCAGTCCAAGCACGCCGGCACGCCGACCTACCTGCACCCGGATCTCGAGCCGATCCTGCGCGACACCTACGGCGTGATGATCTATCAGGACCAGGTCATGCAGGTGGCGGCCACCATGGCCGGCTACAGCCTGGGACAGGCCGATCTGATGCGGCGCGCGATGGGCAAGAAGAAGCGCGAACTGCTGGAGGCCGAGGCGGAGCGCTTCGTCGCCGGCTGCGAGAGCCGGGGCTACACGCGAGAGCTCGGCCAGGAGCTCTTCGACCTCATCCTCCGCTTCGCCAACTACGGCTTCAACAAGGCGCACGGCGCCGCCTACGGCGTGCTGGCCTACGAGACGGCGTACCTCAAGGCCCACTACCCCGTGGCGTACGCCGCGGCCTTGCTGAGCTCCGTGGCCGACAACACCGACAAGGTCTCGGAGTACCTCGAGGACGTGCGGCGGCGGGGCATCGCCGTGCTCGTCCCGGACGTGCAGGCGGCCGAGGCGGACTTCTCGGTGGAGCATGGCGCCATCCGCTTCGGCCTGAGCGCCATCAAGGGCCTTGGTCAGACCACGGCGCAGGAGATCGTCGAGGCGCGCCGCGCGGGAGCGTTCCAGGACTTCTTCGACTTCGCGGCGCGCCTGGGGCCCAAGCTCAACCGCCGGGTGCTCGAAGCCCTGGTGCAGGCCGGCGCGTGCGATGCCTTCGGCCCGAGCCGGTGCGCCCTCTTCGCGGCCATCGACGACGCGCTGCGCCAGGACCGCGGCCAGCGCCAGGACCAGCTCGACCTCTTCGGCGCGCAGGAGGCGCCGCGGCCCGCCTTGCCCGACCTGCCGGAGTGGCCTCCGGCCGAACGCCTGCGGCGCGAGCGCGAGGCGCTCGGCTGCTACGTCACGGGCCACCCCCTGGAGCAGCACCGCGAGCTGGCCGCGGCGCGCGGCGCGCGAGAGCTGCGGACGGCGATCGCCGCGGAGGGCGACGCGACGGTCGCGGCCGTCGTCGACTCCGTGCGCGTCGTGACGACGCGGCGCGGCGAGCGCATGGGCTTCGCGCGCATCATGGACGGGACCGGCGGCTGCGAGGCCGTCGTCTTCCCGAAGCTCCTGCCCGTCGTCGAGCGCGCGGCCGAGACCCTGGAACCCCTCCTCCTGCGCGGCCGCATCGAGGCGGACGAAGCGGGGGCCCGCCTCGTCCTCGCGGAAGCGCAGCCGCTGCGCCGGCCGCCGGCGCTCTTCCTGCGCGTGCCGGACGAGGCGTCGTGGGAGGAGGTCCGCAGGGTGCTCGCGCGCCACCCGGGGCCGTGCCCGGTGTTCCGCTTCGCCCCGGGCGCCGAGCGCGCACGCCCCGCGGGCATCTTCACCGCGTCACCGGACGAACTCCGGGGAGAACTGGCCTTCCTCGGCGATGGCGGCGTCGTGGTGCGCCGGGGGGACTGACGGCGCGCCTGGCGACATTTGCCGCCGGCGGGGCGGATGGGTAGCATGGATGCGTCGGGATCCGGCAGCGTAAGGAGGCCAACCCATTGGACGACGAAATGCGCCTCGTGACAGAGCTTTGCGAAGCCCACGGACCGTCGGGGTACGAGGGGCCGGTGCGCGACGTGATGCGCCGCTGGCTGGAGGGCTGCGGCGAGATCTCCCAGGATCGCCTGGGCTCCTTGATCGTGCGCAAGGCCGGTGACGAGAGCGGCCCCAAGGTCATGCTCGCCGGCCACCTGGACGAGGTCGGCATGATGGTCTCGCGCATCGACGAGCACGGCTTCGTCTTCTTCCAGACGATCGGCGGCTGGTGGGAGCAGGTCATGCTGGCGCAGCGCGTCGAGATCCGCACCGAGCGGGGCATGGTGCACGGCGTGATCGGCAGCAAGCCGCCCCACGTGCTGGACGCGGATGAGCGCAAGAAGATCGTCGACCGCCGCAAGATGTTCATCGACATCGGCGTCGGGAGCCGCGAGGAGGCCGAGGCGCTGGGCGTCGCGCCGGGAGACCCCGTGACGCCGCTCTGCCCGACAGAGCGCCTGGGCAACCCGGACTTCGTCATGGCCAAGGCCTGGGACAACCGCTACGGCTGCGCCGTCGTGACGCAGGTGCTGCGCGACCTGAGGGGCAAGTCCCACCCGAACGTGGTGTACGGCGTCGGCACCGTGCAGGAGGAGGTCGGGCTGCGCGGGGCCCGCACCGCGGCCCAGTCCATCCTGCCGGACGTCGCGTTCTCGCTCGACGTCGGCATCGCCGGCGACACCCCGGGCGTCGAGACGTACGAGGCGGAGGCCCATCTCGGCAAGGGCCCCGCGATCCTGATCTACGACGGCTCGATGATCCCGAACCAGCCCCTGCGCAAGCTCGCGCTCGAGGTGGCGAAGAGCGAGGGCATCCCCGTGCAGCTCGACATGGTGCGCGCCGGCGGCACCGACGCCGGGCAGATCCACCTCGCGGGCAGCGGCGTGCCGAGCCTCGTGATCGGCGTGCCGACGCGCTACATCCACAGCGCCGCGTCCGTCTTCAGCCTCTCGGACTACCGCGGCGCGATCCGCCTCGTGAGCGCCCTCGTGCAGCGCCTGGACCGCGAGACGGTCGAGAGCCTCGTGCGCTGACCCATGGTCGTCCTCCTGCTCGGCGACAGCGACTTCGGTCGCGTCCAGCTGCGACAGATCCGTCAGGCGATGGCGGCGGGCCTCATGGGCCCCCAGGACATCGTGGCGGCCGGCGAGCGCGCCGCCGAGCTGGCGGACGATCCGGCGGCAGGGGGCGTGCGGCTCGTGGCGGAACCGGCCGGGCCATTCCTGCTGGCGACCCTCGCCAGCCTCCCGGACGACGCCCGCGTGATCCCGCCGCCGATCGGGCGGCACGTCTTCGCCGACCTCCTGGCCGGCGGTTCGGGCGGGCGGCTCTTCCCGCCCGACGGCAGCTTCCCCTTGCCGTTCGCGCGGGCGGGCGATGGGGTGCTCTACCTCTCGGCCGCGGCCTGGACCTGTCCCATCGACTGCATGGCGCCGCGGATCTGCCCGCGCATCGGCCTCGGCCGGCCCTGGCACCTGCCGTCTCTGCTGCGGCAGTGGGCGCGGGAGCGCGGCCTGCCGTCGATCGTCTTCGCGCCGCGCGGGCCGGCGAGCGGGGCCGAGGGCGTCGCCGCCGCCCGGCTCAAGGCGGCGCTGCGCCGCGTGCGACGCTCCGGCAGCTTCCTGGTGGCCACCTCTGCGCCCTGTCACGCCGCGGCCAGCCTGCTGGAGGTTGCCGCAAGGTCCTGATCTGAGGGAGGAGCCGAGACCTGTGTGGATCGTGGTCTACGTCACTGGGCGCAGGGCCGAGGCAGAACGCATCCGCGCCCTGCTCGTGGGGGAGGGATTCCTCGCCGAGACCCGCGGAGAGGGCACCTACGAGGTCGTGGTGCCGGAGGCGGAGGCGGCCGATGCACAGGAGGTCATCCACCGCGCCTGAGCGCGGATGGCGAAGAGGGCGGACCTCCGGGTCCGCCCTCTTCCCGTCTGCGGGCGTGCTTGCGAGCGGCATGGCGCAGGGCTATTTTTGGGATGAGAGCGCGGGACTTCCACCAAAGCCGTTGGCTCTGGCCGAGGCGCCGCGATGGGCAAGGGGGCACGGGCATGGAGTCGTTCGGGACGTTTCGCGATCCGTCTCTCGAGGAGGAGCTGCTGCGCGAGCAGGCACAGCGCGATGAGCAGACGCTCGTCGTGTCCGATGAGGAGCCCGACCGGCCCGCCGGATGGCTGCGCGCGTTCGTGCAGCGGATCTTCGGCCGCCAGTAAAGAGTCCGCGTGGCCGGAGCGGCCCGCGACGATCGACAGATGGCGCCCGGGCCCCTGGTGCCGCCCGTGCTCGGCCGAGAGATCAGGTCCAGCTGTAGCCGAGACCGACGCGTCCGCGGACGGCCGAGGCCAGGGTTGGCGGCGGCGCGTTGCCGGCACCGAAGATCACCGTCACGTGGCCGAAGCGCGGATCGAATGCCAGTCCGACGGCGCCCGCCGCCTCGCCCGCCTTCCAGATCGGGTCGAGGGACGGTACGGCCTGCAGGAGCCCCGGGAGCACCTCCGGCGCCGCAACGAGCAGGCGCGGATCGCTGGGCCCCGGCCAGTCGGCGGCCGGCTGGGGATCGGTCTCGAGCAGCCATGCGCCGACGAGCTGGCCCGGGGCCTCCTGCGGCGACCAGCCGAGTCCCATCGCTTGGGACCAGAGCACGAGGTCCCGGCGGGACGGCTCCAGGCCGGCGCTGCGCGCTGCCGCAAGCGCCCCCAGGATGGCCGCGCCGCGCGCGGCGTAGAGGCGTCGCGGCTCAGGGCAGTGCAGGCTGGCGCGCACGGGCATGGCGATGCCGAGCAGGCCCAGCATGTAGGCGGCGCCGTCCGCCGCCTCGCGCGAACCCCGCGCGGCGAAGGCACCAGGCTGGCCGGCCGACGGCGATACGCGCACCACGAGGTCTACCTGGGCGAACAGCGCAAGGCCCGCGTCCTCACCGCGCGGCGGTCCGAGAAAACCCCACGGCGCGCTGCCGCGGGCGCTGGCGACGGTCAGTGCATGGATGGACAAGGCAACATCGCACCTCGTTCGAAAGGCATGGGGCTAGCATAGCGAAGCGGCCGCGTGCTGGCAAACGTCGGGCGCGCTCTCGAGCGGGTCTACCGCTGCGATGCCTGCGGACTCGTGATCGACCGAGACCTGAACGCGGCCACGGGACGGGCCCAAGGCATCACATGGGCAAGCCTCGGCGCCGCCTTGGGCATGACCCGCCAATCCGCCTGGGAGCGTTTTTCTGAGGCGACGTGACGACCTGGACGGCGCGCGGCCGCGCTCTCGTGGCCGGACTTCGGCGCACCGGGTAGAGCGCTGGCCTGTGGCCGTGCTATGATGCAAGGCGAGCCGAAGTGGCGGAATGGCAGACGCGCCGC
>Ga0187812_1000190_pt1 | contig 22686 bp, 19 predicted proteins | sample NC_S_2_FD_130582 | JGI IMG/M metagenome (GOLD analysis project Ga0187812, IMG submission 130582) | Wetland sediment microbial communities from Neuse River Estuary, North Carolina, USA - ASW-S_2 | ecosystem: Environmental > Aquatic > Freshwater > Wetlands > Sediment | place: USA: North Carolina...
CGCCGCCGATTCCGCCCGAAGGAGCCTCATGCAGATCGTCATCGCCCTCTTTGACCAGTTCACCGCCCTCGACGCGGTGGGCCCGCACCAGGTATTGACTCATCTGCCGGGCTCCGAGGTCATTTTCGCTTCCGAACGGGCCCGTCGCGTCTCCGACGAGTCCCGCACCCTCACCCTGGTCGCCGACGCCGCCTTCGACGACGTCCCGCACCCCGACATCCTCCTCATCCCCGGCGGCCCAGGCCAGTCCGCCCAGATGGGCAATGGCCCCCTCCGCACCTGGCTGCTCGCGGCGGATACGACCACCACCTGGACCACCTCCGTGTGCACCGGGTCCCTCATCCTCGCCGCCGCGGGCCTCCTGCACGGCCGCGAAGCCACCACCTACTGGCTAGCCATGGACGAGTTGCGGCGCCTGGGCGCCAAGCCGAAACAGGAGCGCTACGTCTTCGACGGCAAGTACGCGACCGCCGCGGGCGTCTCCGCCGGCATCGACATGGCCCTGGCCCTGGCGGCCAAGATCGCCGGCGAGGAGACCGCCAAGCGGATCCAGCTGGGCATCGAGTACGCCCCGCACCCCCCGTACGACGCCGGCGACCCGGCGACCGCCCCGGCGGGAGTCGTCGCCGCCTTCCGCGCGAGAAGCAGGTTCACCTGACCCGGCCCCGTCCCCCCACTTGAGTCGGCCCCATCCCCACTTCGCATCACTTTTGGTCGGTAGAACCCGACAAATCGGGCGCTGAAGCGACGAAAAGTGATGCGAAGTCGCGGTCGTGCGGAGGCGGATGAAACCGGCGTAGCGGGCCTGGCGTCTAAGTGGCGTGAGAGCGAGAAACACGGGTCCGTTCCTCCTCGTCGTAGGGGCGGCGCTGCTGGCGGTGAGCTGTGCCGGGGTGACCTCCGCGCCGCCCGCCGCGAAATCTACGGCCACGCTGGGCGTCACCAGTCAGCCGTCCGGCACGCCGGAGCAGCGCGCCGCGGCCGACGCCCGGGCGATCCAGCGGGAGTTCGTGCCGCCTCCGGGGGCGGTCCGGCTGGCTAGCCGGCCGGCCTTGCCCGGCAACTCCCCGGTCATGGGCCTGAACTCCACCGACCAGGCGGACGCCGTCGGGTACTGGCGGGTGAGCGGGGCCGCGACGGCGCTGCGGGAGTGGGAGAAGGCGCACATCTCGCGGAGCTTTGCCTGGCAGGATGTGATCACCGGGCCGCCGAGCTGGAACACCGTGTACTCGCTGCCCGCCGTTCCCGGCGTGCTGCCCACCCGGGAGATGAACGTGCAGTTCTACGACACCGGCCGCGGCACGACCGTGATCATGGCGGACGCGATGGTGTCCTGGCAGCCGCCGCGGCCGGCGTCCGAGGTGATCCCGGCCTCGGTCACCGTGGTGACGATCGCGGCTTCCGGGCCGTGGCAGGGGAATCCGGCGCCGGTCACGATCACGTCGGTGCCGGTCGTCCGGCGGCTCGCGGCGCTCGTCAACGGGCTGCCGCTCTCGACGGTCGGCAAGGGCGTTCCCTGCTTCATGGGGGTCGGGTTCACGCTGACGTTCCGCGCCGCTGTGGGCGGCCCGGCGATCGCGGTCGCCGTCGGGCCCGCCGAATGCGGCGTGGTGCACCTCACCCTCAACGGCAAAGACGAGCCCGACCTCCAGCCGCCGGGCTCCTACCGGGCCACGGTCCTGAAGATCGCGGGCCTGCACTGGACCCTTTTATCCAACCGGCCAGGCCTCCTCGGTCCGTTAAGAGTGTCATCTCGGGGGATATTCACCCGGAACGGCACAACTGAGCGGGGCTAGCCGCATCGGACGGCCCGAAAGGAGGCATAGCCCGCGCTCACGGAGTCACGAACACGCCGGACCGCGTCGCGTAGTCATAGTGATAGACCTCCCGGCCGGCGATGTACGCCGACTCGGCGCGCGACATCACGTCCAGCGGGTCACCCGACCAGATGACCAGGTCCGCGTCCTTGCCGGCCGTCAGCGAGCCGAGCCGGTCCGCGACGCCGATGATCCGCGCCGGGTTGATCGTCACCGCGCGCAGCGCCGTCTCGCGGTCCAGGCCCTCCTTGACCGCCAGGGTGACCTGGTGGATCAGGAAGTGGATCGGCACCACGGGGTGGTCGGTGGTGATCGCGATCGTGACGCCGGCCGCGGCGAGCCGCCCGGGGTTGGCCAGCGACCTGTTGCGCAGCTCGACCTTGGACCGCGAGGTCAGCAGCGGCCCGATCACGACCGGGATCCCGGCGGCGGCGATCTTGTCCGCGAGCAGGTACGCCTCGGTGCCGTGGTCGATCACCAGGTCGTAGCCGAACTCGGCGGCGATCCGCATCGCCGTCGCGATGTCGTCCGCGCGGTGGCAGTGCTGGCGCCAGGGAATCTCCCTGCGCAGCACGCGGGCCAGCGCCTCGAGTTTCAGGTCCCGGACAGGCGGCTCGGTACGTTCGGACGATTGATTCGCGGACTCCTGCCTGGCGAGATAGTTGCTCGCCTCCACGAAGGCCGACCTGATGACCGCCGCCGTCCCCAGGCGGGTGGACGGGGTTTCCTTCTTCTCGCCGTAGACGCGCTTGGGGTTCTCGCCGAGCGCCGACTTCAGCCCCGCGGGCTCGCGCAGCACCATGTCATCGACCGTCCGGCCCCAGCAGCGGACGGCCACGGTCTGGCCGCCGATCGGATTGCCGGAACCGGGGTTGATGTTCACCGCGAGCACGCCGCCCGCGATCGCGTCGCGGAACCCTTCCTCCGCTGGGTTGATCGCGTCCAGCGCCCTGACCTGGGCTTGCACCGGCCCGGTCAGCTCGTTGGTGTCAGCGCCCGCCCAGCCGGTGCCCTCCTCGGACGCGCCGAGGTGGGCGTGCGCGTCGATGAACCCGGGCAGCACCCATTTGCCGGTCGCGTCGACGGTGGCGGCGCCGGCGGGCGGCTTGAAATCGGCACCCGCCACCGCGGCGATCTTGCCGTCCGCCACCAGGACCGTCCCGCCCTCGATGGGATCGCCCTCGACGGGGACGACATGCCCGCCCGTGATCGCGATGCTGTTGCTGGCCACGCCGCCGCCCTTTCTGTATGCACTTGATCGTCTTCATTCTTACCGCGCGATTCTCAGCGCGAGTCCCGACTTAGCTCACGCCGAGCACCGCGCGGCCCTTGGCGGTGCGTACCGCTTCCTTCAGCGTGTCGATGTCGTAGGCGCCATAGTGCCTGATGCCGTTGATGAAGAACGTCGGGGTGCCGGACACGGTGGCCAGGTCCGCGGAGTCGACATCCTCGGCGACGCGCCAGGCATAGGAGTGCTTGCGCAGGTCGGCGGCGAACGCGTCGGTGTCCAGGTCGAGCTCGCCCGCGTACCGGACGAGGTCGGAGAACGTCAGCCCGCCCTGGTGGTCCATGAGGGTGTCGTGCATCTCCCAGAACTTGCCCTGCCGGTCCGCGGCCTCGGCGGCCTCCGCGGCCAGCTGGGCGTGCGGGTGCACGTCGGTGAGCGGCAGGTGGCGGAACACGAACCGCAACTCGCCGTGCTCCTTGAGCAGCTCACGGATGTTCGGCTCCGCCATCCCGCAGTAGGGGCACTCGAAGTCGCCATACTCGACCAGCGTCACGAACGATTCCTTGGGACCGCGGATGTGGTCCCGCTCGGGGTCGACCGGCGCGGCGAGGTCGGTGATCGTCGCGGTAGTGCCGAGCAGCGCGCGCAGCCGGGTGCGCGGTGACAGCAGGTCGAGTCCGTGGAAGAACGCCCAGGTGAGAACCGTGGCGCCGATCGCGGCGGAGAGGATGCCGAGCTTAGCCTCGGCCAGGTTGGTGCCCGTGAACGCGAGCGAGGCGATCAGCAGCGAGACGGTGAACCCGATCCCGGCGACCAGGCCGACCCCGGTCACGGCGCCCCAGCCGACCGGCGGCGCGATCCTGCCCCGCGACAGCTTGGTGACCAGCCAGGCGGTGCCCGCGGTGCCGATCGGCTTCCCGGCCAGGTAGCCGATCATGATGCCGAGCGTGGCGGGGGAGGTGTACGCGTGCGCCAGGAACGAGCCGGTGATCTTGACGTCCGCGTTGGCCAGGGCGAACACCGGCACGATCACGTAGCTGGTCCACCCGTGGTAGAAGTCCTGGAGCCGGTCGTTGGGCGAGATCGCGGTCCGCGCCGCCTCCCGCGCCTCTTGCGCCAGCCGCGCGGTGGGCTGCTCGCGGAACAGCCGGAACGAGTTGGTGGCCTCCTCGAGATCCGCACGCGCCGCTGGATACGCGCACGTCTGCAAGCCGATGACGATGCCGGTCACGATCGGGTCCACGCCGGATTCGAACAGCGCCACCCAGGCGCCGATCCCGAGCAGCAGGTAGACCGGGCCGCTGCGATAGCCGCGGCGCCTGATCCACCCGCTGACCACGAGCAGCACGGCGCCGATGACCAGCGGCACCCAGCGCACGTGGCTGCTGTAGAAGATCGCGATGACCGCGATCCCGGCGAGGTCGTCGACGACCGAGAACGTGAGCAGGTACGTGCGCACCCGGTCCGGCAGCCGGCTGCCGCCCGCCAGCGCCAGCGCGCCGAGCGCGAACGCGGTGTCGGTCGACATCGCGGCGCCCCATCCGTGCGCCGTGGACCGGCCGGCGTTCAGGGCCAGGTAGATCGCGATCGGCACCAGCATGCCGCCGGCCCCGGCGAGCAATGGCAGCGCGAGCCTGCTGCGGACCCGCAGCTCGCCCATGTCGAACTCGCGGCGCGCCTCGAGGCCGACGACCAGGAAGAACAGGGCCATCAGGCCGGAGTTCACGAACGTCCGCAGGTCCATCGGCAGGCCGTGGCCGTCGACGCGGACCAGCAGGTCCATGGACCAGAACCGTTCGTAGCTGCTGCTGCCGAAGTTGGACCAGATCAGGGCGATCAGCGTCGCCGCGGTGAGGATGGCGGCGCTGCCGGTCTCCGTCTGGAGGAACTGCCGCAGCGGGGTCTTGCGGATCGGCGACCACAAGGTCCTGGCAGGCTGCGCCTCGGCGGCGGTCTGGGACTCCGTCATGCGCTTATTGTCTCCCGACGGGGAGCGAGCCCGCCCGGCCGAGCCCCCGGGCAAAATGGACCGATGACAGACAACTCCCGCGAGAGCGCCGGCGGCGATCAGGTGACCGGGGTGACCGGGGTGACCGGCGTGACCGGCGTGACCGGCCCGCCGGACGGCCGGCAGGTGCCCCGGTTCGCGGGCCCCGACACGTTCGCCAGGCTGCCGCGCCTGCAGGACGTCGGGCGCGCGGCCGTCGCGGTCGCCGGGATCCCGTTCGACTCCGGCGTCTCGTACCGCCCGGGGGCGCGCTTCGGCCCCACCGCCGTCAGGAACGGCTCGAAGCTGCTCCGGCCCTACCATCCGGGCCTGGAGACCAGCCCGCTGCACGTCCACCAGGTGGCCGACGCCGGCGACATCGCGGCCAGCCCCTTCGACATCGCGCAGGCCATCGCCAGCATCGAGCGCGCGGCCCGCACGCTGCTCGACCAGGCCGGCCACCTGGTCGCCATCGGGGGCGACCACACGATCGCCCTGCCGCTGCTGCGGGCCACCGCGGCCCGGCACGGCCCGCTGTCGCTGGTCCACTTCGACGCGCACCTGGACACCTGGGACACGTACTTCGGCGCCCCGTACACGCATGGCACCCCGTTCCGCCGGGCGGTCGAGGAGGGGCTCCTCGCGCTCGAGGCCAGCGTGCACGTGGGCATCCGCGGCCCGCTGTACGCCGCCGCCGATCTCACGGACGACAGGCGGCTGGGCTTCGCCATCGTGTCCACCACCGACGTCGCGCGGTCCGGCGTCGACCAGGCGGTCGACCGGATCCGGGACCGGGTCGGCGACCGCCCGGTCTACCTGAGCGTGGACATCGACGTGCTCGACCCGGCGCACGCGCCGGGCACCGGGACACCGGAACCCGGCGGCCTCACCACACGGGAGCTCCAGCTCATCCTGCGCGGCCTGACCGGCCTGAACCTCGCGGGCGCGGACGTGGTGGAGGTGGCCCCCGCCTACGACCACGCCGAGCTGACCGCGCTGGCCGCGGCCAACGTCGCGTACGAGTTCCTGGGCCTTTTCGCCCGGCAGGCCGCCCCATAAGATCGTTTGCATGGCACAAGAATCACAGGCGCAACCCGACGCCCGCGTCGCGAACGCCGCGGCGCACTGGGGCTTCCGGTTCACGTCCAACGGCACCGACTACGGGGACGTCACCGCGACCCTGGCCAGGATCACCCGGTGGGACGACTGGTGCCGGGAGTGGGGGAACACCGCCGCGCAGTACGAGCAGCTCGCCGAGAGCGCCGAGGACGCCGGGCACGACCAGACGGCGGCGGGCGCGTGGCGGCGCGCCGCCCTCGCCTGGCACTGGGGCAAGTTCGTCTTCGTCGACGACCCGGACCAGATGCGCGCCGCGCACGACCGGAGTGTCGCCGACTACCGCAGGGGCGCGGGCGCGCTGACCCCGCCCGCCGAGCTCGTGCGCGTCCCCTACGACGGCACGCACCTGGCGGCGTACCTCCGAGTGCCGGCCGGGACCCGCCCGCCGGTGGTGATCATGGTGCCAGGCCTCGACTCCACGAAAGAGGAGCTGCAGGCCACCGCCGAGTACTACCTGGCCCGCGGCCTGGCCACGATCGCTATCGACGGCCCCGGCCAGGGCGAGTCCGAGTTCGAGCTGGCGATCGAGCCCGCGTACGAGAAGGTCGCCACCGCCGTCGTGGACTACCTGCAGACAAGGGCGGACGTGGACGGGAGCACTGTCGGGCTGTTCGGGGTGAGCCTCGGCGGCTACTACGCGGGCCGCGCCGCCGCCTATGAGCCGCGGCTGAAGGCGGTCGTCTCGCTCGCCGGCCCGTTCCGCTTCGACCTGGACTGGGACGAGCTGCCCGTGCAGACGAGGAACACCTTCAAGGTCCGCTCGCACGCGGCCAGCGACGACGATGCCCGGGCGAAGGCGGCCGAGCTGACCCTCGAAGACGCCGCCGCCAAGATCAGCATGCCGCTGCTCGTCGTGGGCGGCGCCCGGGACCGGATCGTCCCCGCCTACCACCAGGAGCGGCTGGCGAAGGAAGCGCCGGCCGCCGAGCTGCTGCTCTACCCCGACGGCAGCCACGGCGTGACCAACCGCGCCTACGAGTCGCGCTCCCGCATGGCCGACTGGCTGGCCGACCACCTGAACAGGAGGTAACCGCCATGGCAACGCACGAGGTCACTAACCAGCCGCCGCCGCTGGCCGGCTACGACGCCGCCGACGACCCGGCTCTGCTCGACGCCCTGCACCGCGAGGGCGCCGGCTGGGCGGAGCCCGGCCTGCGCGAGCTCGGCCGGCTGGCCGGAAGCGAGCAGGCACAGGAGAACGGCCGGCTGGCCAACGAGTACCCGCCGAAGCTCCGCACCCACGACCGGTACGGCTACCGCGTGGACGAGGTGGAGTTCCACCCGGCCTGGCACGACCTGATGACGGTCGCGGTGGGCCACGGGCTGCACGCGACCCCCTGGCAAGACGGCCGTCCCGGTGCGCACGTGGCCCGCGCGGCCGGCTTCTACGTCTGGGGTCAGGCCGAGGCCGGGCACCTGTGCCCGATCTCGATGACCTACGCGATCGTGCCCGCGCTGCGCCACGCGCCCGGCCTGGCGGGACCCTACGAGCCGCTGCTCGCCGCGACCAGCTATGACTTCGGGCTGCGCCCGCCGCTCGCCAAGAGCGGCCTGATCGCGGGCATGTCGATGACCGAGAAGCAGGGCGGCTCCGACGTCCGGGCGAACACCACGACAGCCGTCAGGCAGCAGGACGGCAGCTACCGGATCACCGGCCACAAGTGGTTCACCTCCGCGCCGATGGGCGACCTGTTCATGGTCCTCGCGCAGGTTCCGGACGCGGGCCTGTCGTGCTTCCTGCTGCCGCGCGTCCTGCCCGACGGCACCCGCAACGGCATGCATCTGATGCGGCTGAAGGACAAGCTCGGCAACCGCTCGAACGCTTCCGCGGAGGTCGAGTACGAGGATACGACGGCGTGGCTGGTGGGGGAGGAGGGCCGCGGTGTCCGCACGATCATCGACATGGTCAACGCCACCCGGCTCGACTGCGTGCTCGCCGCCGCGACCGGGATGCGCCTCGGCGTCCTCCAGGCGGCGCACCACGCCGCGCACCGCACCGCGTTCGAGGCCAGGCTCGCCGATCAGCCGCTGATGGCGAACGTGCTCGCCGACCTCGCGATCGAATCGGAGGCGGCGACCACGGTGGCGCTGCGGCTGGCGGGCGCCACCGATCGCGCCGCCCGCGGCGATGAGCGCGAGGCCGCGTTCCGCCGCCTGGCGCTGGCGGTGACCAAGTACTGGGTGTGCAAGCAGGCCTCCGGGCACGCCGCCGAGGCCCTCGAATGCCTGGGCGGCAACGGCTACGCCGAGGAGTCCGGCATGCCGCGGCTGTACCGCGAGGCCCCGCTCGTGTCCATCTGGGAGGGCTCGGGAAACGTCGCCGCGCTCGACGCGCTGCGCGCGCTGACCCGGCAGCCGGAATCCGCCGAGGCGTTCTTCGCCGAGCTCGCCCTCGCCGCGGGCGCGGACCGCCGCCTGGACGAGGCGATCGCGAGCCTCCGCAAGGACGCCGCCGATCCCACGGAACAAGGCGCCCGGCGGCTCGCCGAAGCCATGGCCGTCACCCTCCAGGCGGCGCTGCTGATCCGCCACGGCCACCCCGCCGTGGCCGACGCCTTCGCCGCCACCCGCCTGGCCGGGGACCGCGGCCACGCCTACGGGACGCTGCCGCGCGGCGTCCGCGTCGCGGACATCATCCCCCGCGCCACCCCAAAGATCTAATTCCGAACGTACGCACCCGTCTCTCTGTCCCCAATTCCCTCCGCAGGCTGTCTTTACGAACCGAGCATCTCCTGCGTGTTGTGCTGCGAGCTCTTCGGTGGGTTCCAGAAGGGCACCAATTCCGGTTCGCCCGGCTCGCTCGGCATGCTGCGAGGCGGGCCGCATGGGAGCGTCCATGCGACCCGCCTCGGGTAGCGCCGGTGAGGCGGCCTCGGGCCACCAGCGAGGCCGCCTCAGGCGCCTTCAGGCGGCCGGCCCGGAGGCCAGCGTCACCGTCGCGGTGTGCGACTGACCGGAGGCGTCGGTCCAGCCGATGCTGATCTTGTCGCCCGGGTGGTGCCCGATCAGGATGTTCTGGATGTCAGTGCCCGAGCTGACCGACTGGCCGCCGAGCGAGGTGACCGTGTCGCCCGCGCCTAGTCCGGCGGCCGCCGCCGGCGTACCGGACGCGACGCCCGCGAGCGTCACGCCAGAGGAGTACTGCTGGCCCGAGCTGGCGATCTCCAGGCCGAGGAAGGCCGTCGCGCCGATGTGCACGGTGGAGGAAGCCTGGCTGCCCTCGATCTCGCGGGCGATGGTCAGCGCGGTGTTGACCGGGATCGCGTAACCCTGCGTGGTGCTGGCCTGTCCCGAGTTCGACGACCCGCTGCCGCCGAAGCCGCCGTTCCCGCCGAAGCCGCCGTTCCCGCCGAAGCCGCCGCCGTTCCCGTTGCCGAACTGGTAGTTAGACGACGCCGCGGTGTCCATCCCGATCACCTGGCCGTAGCTGTTCACCAGCGGGCCGCCCGAGTCGCCGGCCTGGATGTCGGCGTTCGTCTCGATCAGCCCGGTGAGCTGCTCCGACGTGCCTGAGCTCTCGTCGGACGCGGTGATCGACTGGTTGAGCGCGGTGACCGTGCCCGCCGCCACCGACGGGGTGCCGCCGGCGCCGCCGGCGTTGCCGAGCGCCACGACGTTGTTGCCCACCGCCACGGTGGACGAGTCGCCGGTCGTCGCGGTGGTCAGCCCGGACGCGCCGGACAGTTGCAGCACGGCGACGTCCGCGCTCTCGTCGTAACCGACCACGGTCGCGCTGTAGGTCTTGCCGTTGCCGATGTCGGTGACGCTCACCGACGTGGCGCCCTCGATCACGTGGTTGTTAGTCAGCACCTCGCCGTTCGACGTCAAGACGATGCCGGTGCCTTCGGCCACCGCGTCCTGGTAGCCGAGGGCGGACTTCACGTCGACCAGTCCGGGATCGACCCGGCTGGCGATCTCCGACGTGCTCAGTACGGTCTTCGACGTTGACGTCGCGCTGCCAGCTGGCGTGCTTCCCTGGGACAGGCCGACGCCCACTCCGGCCCCCACGGCCAGCGCCACCACGGCGGTCGCGGTGAGCCCGAGCGCGTGCCGACTGTGCCGCCGCCGCGGCGGCTCCGGCACCGGGTACCCGCCGTACGGGTGCTGTGCGAATGGCTCACTCATTGGTCTCGCCACCCCGAGTTCTGTTCGCGGTTTCTCGCTTGCTGTACTTTGAGAATCGGCCGCGAACCTGGGCAGACCCAGAAAAACCGTTAAGCCGGAGCTATCGATCTTCTGAAGATTTCCTCATGATCTTCAGCCTGCCCGGCCAGTCTCCTGGCTACCCCGCATCGAGCAGCAAAAACGGTGGCCAGGACGGCTAACCCTCCCTGACCGCGGCGGGCCTCTCCGCGTCGTCGCGCAGGTGGGCGCTCAGTTCCCTGCCGCTGTGCGCGATCAGGAAGAACACCACGCCGACGATGGCCACGATGATGATGACGACCAGGGTGATCCAGTCCAGGTTCATGTAGGCCCGCGGGCTGGACAGCCCGGTCGGCGCGACGATGTTGACGAACATCGCCAGCAGGTACAGCCCGCCGATGATGTACACCGGCCAGGCCCACTTGCCGAGCCTGAACTTGCCCTGGGGCACCCAGCCGCGGCGCCGCGCGATCGCCGCGCCGACCACCGTCATCAGGAACGACAGGTAGATGCCGCTGGTCGCGAAGGAGACCAGCGAGACCAGCGCGTTGGTATTGGCGGGGTAGGTGAACCACAGGATGTGCACGTTGTGCGACGGCGAGATGAACTCGAGCAGCACGAACAGGATGGTCACCACCGCGCCGCCGAGCAGCGCGTTGACCGGGGTCTTGAACCTCGGGTTCACCCGGGAGATCCACGCGGCGCCGGGCAGGGCGCCGTCTCGCGCGTACGAGAACGCCAGCCGGGATCCCGCGCCCTGCACCGAGGTGCCGCAGGAGAAGAACGCGAAGATGATCAGCAGCAGCGCGATGTCCTGCAGCCATGAGGGGAGTTGCGCGAAGATGACCGGCACGCCGCCGCTGACGACCGCCGCGATGCCGCCCTTGGCCGGGATGGCGAGGATCAGCGCGCCGGTGACGATGAGCGAGGCGATCCCGCCCCAGATCATCGCCTGGCGCATCGCGCGGGGCACCTGGCGGCCGGCGTCCTTGGTCTCCTCGGAGACGTCACCGGCCGACTCGAAGCCGTAGAAGATGTACACGGGCACCAGCACCGCCACGATCAGCGCGGCGAAGTAAGACCCGCCGAAGTCCACGCCGAGCGGGTTGGTCTTGGCGCGCTGCACGCCCTGGGACGTGAACAGGTAGCCGAAACCGTGGTGGAAGCCGTGGATGGCGAGCACGATGGCGATGCCGAGGGTGCCGAGGATCTCGACGTAGACGCCGAACTGCGCGACCCGGCCCATCACCTTCGCGCCGGTGATGTTCAGCGTCGTCTGGATGAGCAGCAGCACCAGCGTGATGACCAGGATGTTCCAGTGGCTCGCCGGGTTGATCGTCCAGCCGAACCAGTTCTGCATCAGCGCGGCGAAGTAGCCGACCACCCCGGTGTCCACCGACGCGACCGTCACCAGCAGCGCGATGCCGTAGAACCAACCGACGAACCACCCGTACTGGCGCCCCACGTTGTACTTGCTGTACTGGTACAGCGCGCCCGCGATCGGGTAGTGGCTGGCGAGTTCGCCGAAGACCAGCGCGACGAGCAGCATGCCCGCGACGGGCACCAGCGTGGTCCACATGTAGCCGGGACCGCCGAAACCGAGGCCGAACGCGAACAGCGAGTAGACGCCGACCATCGGCGACAGGTACGTGAACGCGACGGCGAAGTTCGCGAACAGGCCCAGCACCCGGCTCAGTTGCGGGCGGTAACCGAGGCTCTCCAGCCGCGCGTCATCGCTATCAGTAACGGCCGTGAGCTCCGGCGTCGCCTCGTGCATGAGGCCCTCCCTAATCCGTACCTGCTGGGCGGTAGGAGAATGAAATCGGGAGGAACCGGTCCGCGTCAAGCACTGATTTCGTTGTTTTCATTTGTTCCGAACGGACCCGCGATGACTCTTTTCCCGCCCGCCTCACGCCGGACCGCGGCCCGCGCTCACCCGGCGCCGTGCCCCGCCGCGACGCGCTCCGCCTCGGGCGGCGGTCCGGGCGGCGTGCCGTCGCCGAACGGCCGGCCGCCGAGCGCGTCGCGGCCGTGCGGCCGCAGCCAGCCGGACAGGTCGGGCCCGTCGGGGACGATCTTGCCGGGGTTGAGGGTGGTGTGCACCCGGTAGTAGTGCTGCTTGGTCTGGACGAAGTCGATCGTGTCCCCGAAGCCCGGGGTCTGGAACAGGTCGCGCGCGTACGCCCACAGCACCGGCATCTCGGCGAGCTTGTTCCTGTTGCACTTGAAGTGGCCGTGGTACACGGCGTCGAACCGGGCGAGCGTCGTCCAGAGCCGCACGTCCGCCTCGGTGATCGTGTCGCCGACCAGGTAGCGGCGGGTCGCCAGGCGCTGCTCGAGCCAGTCAAGCCGGGCGAACAGCCTCGCGTACGCCTCGTCGTAGGCGGCCTGCGCGGACGCGAACCCGCACCGGTAGACGCCGTTGTTCACGTCCTCGTAGATCGGGGCGCTGACCTCTTCGATCTCGTCCCGCAGCGGTTCCGGGTACAGGTCGGGCGCGCCCGGCCGGTGGCAGGCGGTCCACTCCAGCTCCATGTCGAGGGTGATGCGCAGGAAGTCCGCGGTCACCACCCCGCCGCTCGGGATGTCCACGATGGCGGGCACGGTGACGCCGCGGTCGTAGCCGGGGACCGCCTTCTCGTACGCCTCACGCAGCCAGTGGATGCCGAGCACCGGGTCCAGCCCGCCGGGGTCCAGGTCGAACGTCCAGCTCCGCCAGTCGTGCTCGGGCCCGCAGATGCCCAGGGACAGCGCGGGCTCCAGCCCGAGCAGGCGGCGGACGATCATCGTCCGGTTCGCCCACGGGCACGCCCGCGCTGCCACCAGCCGGTACCGGCCAGGCTGCACTGGCCAGCCGTCCCGCCCGTCCGCCGTGATGCGCCCGTTGAGGTACCTCGTGTCCCGTACGAACTCTCCTGTCTGGCTCATGCCTTCGAACTTAGGCGAAGATCGTGCGCTAGCGTAGAGCCACGTGAGAGCTGAGCAAGAGTTTGCTGAGCAAGAGTTCGCCGTCCTCGCGGATGACTACCTGAACGACCTGGCCCGGCGGCATCCCGGCGCCGCGACGGGCCTCGGCGACCACCGGTACGACGACCGCCTTCCCGACCTGTCCGGCGAGGCCCTGGCCGCGGAGCGGCGGGCGCTCGACGGCTTCGCCGCCCGGCTGGCCGCCATCGACACAGCCGCGCTGGCCCCCGAACCGCGGGTGGACGCGGCGATGCTCGCCGACAGCGTGGCGCGGCGGATCTTCGAGCTCGACGAGTTGCGCGAGCACACCTGGAACCCGCTGGTCGCCAACCCGGGCACGGCGATCTACGACCTGCTCGCGAGGGATTTCGCGCCGCTGCCCGACCGGCTCGCCAGCGTCGCCGGCCGGCTGGCGCAGATCCCCGCGGCCCTGTCCACCGCGCGCGCCAGCCTCGGCGCGATGCCCAGGGTGCACATCGAGACCGCCGTCACCCAGTTCGCCGGCACGATCAAGCTGGTCACCGGCGAGATCGACGCCGCGCTGCGGAAGGCGGGCGGCTCCGCCGCGATCGACGCGGTACGGCCGGCCGCACTTGACGCGCTGGCCGCCCACCGCGACTGGCTGTCGGCCCGGCTCGCCGGCCAGGACCCCGCGGGCGGCGGCTTCGCCGACCCGCGGATCGGCCCGGAGCGCTTCGCGCGCAAGCTGTCGCTGACGCTGAGCGCGGCGGCCGACCCGGACGCGATCCTCGCCCGCGCCGAAGCGGACCTGGACCGGATCACCGAGCAGATCACTGAGGTGGCGGCCGGCCTGCGCGGCACGCCGCGCGAGGTGCTCGGCCAGCTGGCCGCGGACGCGCCGGAAGAGTCGACCATCCTCCGGTTCTGCGCCGCGGCCCTCGCCGCGCAGACCGGTTTCGTCCGTGAGCACGACCTGGTCACGCTCTACGACGACCCGATAGAGATCATCGACATGCCGCAGATCAACCGCGGGATCGCGGTCGCCTACTGCGACTCACCCGGGCCGCTGGAGACCGCGCCGCTCGCGACGTTCATCGCGGTCTCGCCGGTGCCCGATGACTGGACGCCGGAGCGGAAGGCGTCGTTCTACCGCGAGTACAACAGGCACATGGTGCACAACCTGATGGTGCACGAGGCGATGCCTGGTCACTACCTCCAGCTGCAGCACTCGCGCCGGTTCAGCGGCGGCACCAGGCTCCGCGCCGCGCTGCGTTCCGGCTCGTTCACCGAGGGCTGGGCCGTCTACACCGAAGAGCTGATGGCCGACCACGGGTACCCGGGGGAGGGCGACTCGCGAGCGGTGCGCATGCAGCAGCTCAAGATGCAGTTGCGCACCACGATCAACGCGATCCTGGACGCCCGGGTGCACGCCCACGGGATGACCGAGCCAGAGGCGATGGCGCTGATGGCCGACCGCGGCTTCCAGGAGGAGGGCGAAGCGGCGGGCAAGTGGCGCCGCGCGCTGCTAACCTCCGCCCAGCTGTCGACGTACTACGTCGGCTACACCGAAGTCGCCGACCTGGCCGCCGAGCTGCGCACGGCCGGCCAGCCGGAGCGGACCGTGCACGACCGCATGCTGGCCCACGGGTCGCCGCCGGTCCGCCTGCTCCGCACCGTGCTGTAAACCGGTCGCTCACCGAGCTTCCGGCGTTCGGGCCGCTGACCACAGCTTGCCCGGCGTTTCCGCGGAAACGTACTGCTGTCCGTAATTCTGCTCCGTTCTGCGTGCTCGCGGGCTACGGGTTTGCGACCACCGTGCCTGCTTGACACTGCCGGGCGGGAGCTTTACGGTTATACCATCATCATAGAATAATGTCATGATGGAAGAAGGCTGATGTTCCGCTTCCGGCTCGACGGCTCCTCCGGGGTCCCGCCCTACCTGCAGCTCGTCCACCAGGTGAGGCAGGCGCTGCTGCTGGGCTACCTGCAGGAGGGAGACCGCCTGCCGACAGTCAAGGACGTCGCCGCCGACCTGGTGATCAACCCGAACACGGTCGTCAAGGCCTACCGGCAGCTCGAGCACGAGGGAATCGCCGGCGGCCGGCCAGGCCAGGGCACCTTCATCACGGCCACCTCCTCTCCGGTCCCGGCGCAGACGCAGCAGGACCTGCGCGCCTCGCTGGAAGCCTGGCTGCGCGCCGCCCAAGAGGCCGGAATGAGCGATGAAGCGGTCACGGCGCTGATCGCCGCGGCCCGCCACGGCATGAGGAAAGAGAGGGTCTGATGGCCGAACACAACGCCGAGGGCAGCGTCCCGGCACTGCGGACCGACCGGCTCGGCAGGCGCTACGGCAGGATGTGGGCGCTGCGAGACTGCACGATCGAGGTGCCGGCCGGCGCGGTGGCCGCCCTGGTCGGCCCGAACGGAGCGGGCAAGACCACCCTGCTGGAGATGATCATCGGGCTGCTGGAGCCCACCGAGGGGCAGGTGGCTGTCTTCGGCGAGACCTCCCGCGCCGGTACGGCCCAGGCGCTGGCCCGGGTCGGCTACGTCGCCCAGGACCACCCGCTATACCGCGACCTCACCGTCGCGGACATGTTCCACCTGGGCCGGGCGATGAACCCCCGCTGGGATCAGCAGGTCGCCGCCGCGCGGGTAGACGCGTTGGGCATCCCGCTCAGACGCAAGGTCAGGCACTTGTCCGGCGGGCAGCGGGCACAGGTCTCGCTGACCATGGCGCTGGCCAAGCGCGCGCCGCTGCTCGTTCTCGACGAGCCCGTTTCCAGCCTGGACCCGGTCGCCCGGCTGGAGTTCATGCGGGACGTGATGGCCTCGGCCGCCGACGCCGACCTGACCTTCCTGATCTCCTCGCACGTGGTCTCGGAGCTGGAGCGGTTCTGCGACTGGCTGATCGTGCTGGCCAGCGGGCACGTGCAACTGGCTGGCCCGGCCGATGACCTGCTCGCCGTCCACCGGCTGCTGACCGTCCCCCGCGCCGTCCCGGACGCCGAGCTGCCCGGGACGGCCATCCACCGCACCGACAGCGACCGGCACTCAACCGTGCTGGTCCGCACCGACCCGGTCCAGCTGGCGGTGCAGGGGCACGCCGGATGGCAGGCAGACCCGGTGAGCTTCGAAGAGCTGGTGATGGGCTACCTGCAGCGCCCGTCCGCGGCAACCACAGGCAATCCTGCCCCGGCCGCGCAGCGGCCTGCGGCGAGCGCGAAGGCGGTCACACGATGATCTGGGTTAGCTGGCGGCAGCACCGTGGCCAGGCCATAGCGTGCCTGGCCCTGCTCGCCGCCCTCGCGGTGTACGCGGTCATCGAGGGCAGCTCGATGCGGACGGCGTTCAGCAACGACGGCCTTGTCGGCACGTGCCTGGCCCGCACCCAGGGAACCGGCTGCGAAAACGGGGTCGGCGCGTTCATGGGCGAGTTCGGCTCCGCGGTCAACATCGCGTTCTGGTCGGTGTGCCTGATCATCCCCGGACTGATCGGGGTCCTCGTCGGCGGGTCGCTGATCGCCCGGGAACTCGAATACGGCACCTGGCGGCTGGCCTGGAGCCAGACCGTTCCCCGGACCCGGTGGCTAGCCGTCAAGCTGGCCCTGGTCACCGGCGGGCTCATCGTCCTCGGCGCGGCCATAACCGCGGTGATCATGTGGTACCGCGCGCCTATGGACCGGCTTACCGGGCGTCTCCAGCACAACATCTTCGACTATGAGGGCCTGGTCCCTACCGCCTACATCCTGTGCGCGTTCGGGTTCGCCGTGCTGGCCGGGCTGCTGATCCGCCGCAGCATCCCGGCCATGGTCGCCGCGTTCGTCCCGTGGCTGGCCATCCGGCTCGTGGTCGAGTTCGTGCTCCGCCCCCGCTTCCTGGCCCCGGTGACGGGTCCGATGAGCGCGCGCTGCCAGCAGCCGTCGCTGGGATGCGGCTCGGGCATCAGCTCCGTGCCGCAGGCCACCGGCCACATCGGCGACTGGGTGCTGAGCATGAACCCCGGCAACCTCGTCACCTACCAGCCAGCCGACCGGTTCTGGCCCTTCCAGTTCATCGAGGCCGGCATCTTCGTGGCCCTCACCGCCACCGCGCTCGGCGCCACCATCTGGCTGCTGCACCGGCGCGCCGCCTGGACCGCCTTATCTCCCGCGCATCGCGCTCGTCCTAGAGCAGGTCTGCGATCAGGGCGGCCGCGCGGCGGCGCCGTCGGTGGCGACGGGGCGGTAGTCCACGTCGCGGCCGATCTCGCTGGCTATCGCGGCGGGACGAGAGCGAACGTGACTAGCCGACTGGACCCCCGACTACGCCCCTCAGTTCCGCCATTGACTCGCGGAAGACGCCTGGCAGGTCGCGCTGACCAGGGTCGCTGACCCAGCGCGCGAAGGCGACCTTGAAGACGGCGACCCCGGTCTCGGCGGCCAGGCTCGCGCCCGGCTCCGGGATACCGCGGTCGCGGAGCGCGCCGGCCACCGCGGCGGCGAGCGCGGCGAGCTTGATCAGCTCGCGTTCCTGTAGCTCCGCGTTCGCGGACACGATGGCGTCGCGCAGCCTGACCCGTTCCGGGTTTTCCTGGAGCATGGCGCCCGCGGCTTGGAATGCCGCGCTCGCCGCGTCCATCGCTGTCGCGGCGGCCGGCGCGCCGGCGACGGCGCGCGTCAGGAGGTCCCGCAACCTTTCCATGCCGTAGAACAGGACTTCCCGCTTGTCGGCGAAATGCCGGAAGAACGTCCGCTCGGTCAATCCTGCCCGCGCGGCGATCTCCGCGACCGTGGTCTGCTCGAACCCCTGTTCGGCGTAAAGCTCCATGGCTGCCTTCGCCAGCCGACCGCGCGCGTCCGGCTCCCATCGACCCATGGCATGATGTTACGTGATGACAGTGACTGGCATCGCTGTGCTAAGCTGATGACAGCGACTGACATCAGGAGGTTTCTCATGCGGGTATTCGTCACCGGCGCGTCCGGCTGGATCGGTTCGGCCGTCGTTCCCGAACTCCTCGGCGCGGGTCACCAGGTCCTCGGGCTCGCCCGGTCGGACGACTCGGCCGAAGCCATCGCCGCCGCCGGAGCCGAGGTGCTCCGCGGCGACCTGGCCGACCTGGACACCCTGCGCGCCGGGGCCGCCAGCTCCGACGGGGCCATCCACCTCGCGTTCATCCACGACTTCAGCGACTTCGAGGCATCGGTCACCGCCGACCGGCGCGCCATCGAGACGATAGGCGCCGCGCTCGAGGGGTCAGGCAAGCCCCTGGTCATCGCCTCAGGGACGCCCGCGGTGCCCGGGCACGTGGCGACCGAGCGCGACGAGTCCTCCCCGGGCTCCCCCGTAGCGGGCCGGGCGGCGAACGCCCGGGCGGCGCTCGGCATGGCGGCGCGCGGCGTCCGGTCGTCCGTCGTGGGGCTGCCCCGCACGGTGCACGGTGACGGTGACCATGGCTTCATCGCCCGCCTGATCGCGATCGCCCGCGACAAGGGCGTCTCCGGCTACGTCGGCGACGGGTCCAGCCGCTGGCCCGCGGTGCACGTGCTGGACGCCGCGCACCTGTTCCGCCTGGCGGTGGAGCAGGCCCCGGCGGGATCGAGGCTGCACGCGGTCGGCGACGAGGGCGTGCCGATCCGCGACATCGCCGGAGTGATCGGCCGCCACCTGAACCTCCCGGCGGCGTCCGTCCCGGCTGGCGATTTCGGCTTCCTCGGGCAGATCCTCGCGGTCGACCAGCCGGCTTCCGCCGGGCTGACCCGCGAACTGCTCGGCTGGCGGCCGGTCCAGCCCGGCCTCATCGAGGACATGGACAAGGGCCACTACTTCGGCTGAGCGAGTCCCGCCCCGCCGTCCCTCACGTCAGCCGCAGCAGCCGCTCGGCGTTCAGCCCCGCCACCCTGGCCTTGTCCGCGGGCGCGAGCGGCAGCGCGTCGAGCAGGGCCCGCCCGGAGGCGTTCGCGCTGAACGGGTAGTCCACGCTGAACAGCACCCGGTCCACCCCGAACACCGAGATCGCGCACAACACGGGCGGGAGGCTGAACATGCCGCTCGTCGTCACCCACACGTGCCGCAGGAAGTACGCGGACGGCGGTTCGGCGAGCCCGGTGAGGGACGGCGGCAGCACGTCGTCTATCCGGCCGAGCATGAACGGGATCATCTCCCCGCAGTGCCCGATGATCACCCGCAGCCCCGGATGCCGGTCGAACACGCCGCCCGCGACGAGCCGCAGCGCGTGCAGCCCCGCCTCCGAATGCCAGCCCCAGGCGGTGGTGGCCACGACGCTGGCCACCGGGGCGGGCAGCCCGCCGGCGAGGATGTCGCGCACCTCCGCAGGCGGCGGCGCGGGGTGCAGGTACAGCGGCACGTCGAGCGCCTCGAAGCGCGCGAGCAGCGGCGCGAACCGGGCGTCGTCGAGGAAGGAGCCATCGGTCCCCAGCGTGCTGTTGACGAGCGCGCCGACGAACCCGAGGTCCGCGACCGCCCGCTCCAGTTCGTCCGCCGCCGCGGCCGGCGACCCGGTGGGCAGCGTGGCGAATCCGGCCAGCCGCCCCGGGTGCCGGCCGATCGCCGCGGCGAGCTGGTCGTTCGCCTGGTGCGCGGCCGCCAGCCCCGCGGCCTCCGGCAGGCCCTGCGCGGCGGGCTGCGCGTGCGAGACCACCTGCACGTCGATCCCGGCCGCGTCCATGTCCGCGATCCGCTCCTTGTCCAGGTCGCGGAGCGCCGCGTCCAGCCGCTGTCCGCCGGGCCGCGCGAGCGGGCCGGTACCGGGCGCCGCGGCGAGCTCGGCCGTCCAGAAATGTTCCTCGAGGGCGATGGTTCGCATCCGTCTATCCTGGCATCCGGAACCGGGGCAGCGGTGACGGGAGCAGCAGCAGCGCGCCGGCCACGGCGCCGGTCACCGCGATCCATAGCGCGGAGCGCAGCCCGAGCACGCTGCCGAGCAGCCCGCCGAGCAGCGCCCCCGGCGGCCGGGTGCCGTAGTTGATCGCCTGGAACGCGCCGGACACCCGGGACCGCACCGTGGCCGGGATGACCACGGCGAAGATCGCGGCGATGCTGATGTCGAGCACCATCATGCCGAACCCGCTGGCGAACTCCGCGGCGAACAGCATGACGAGCACCGCGGCGCCGTGCACGCCGGACGCGAGCGGCACGAGCGCGAGCGGCCCGGTGAACACCAGGCAGCCCGCCACGTACACCAGCCCGGCGCCCAGCCGGGAGGTCAGCCGCTTGCACAGCACCGAGCCCAGCATGCCGCCAAGCGCGGCAGCGCCGATGACCAGGCCCAGGACCCCGGGCCGCACCCCCAGGGCGCGCACCGCGTAGAGCATGAACAGCGCGGTGAACATGCAGTAGAAGAAGTTGACCACGGCGACACCGGTGAGCGAGGCCCGCACGATCGGCGACGCCCCGATGAACTTCAGGCCCGCCGTGACCCCGTCGGTGCCGTCTGACGACGGCGGCTCGGGCGGCTTTATCGCGGCCAGTTGCGCGGCCGAGCCGAGGAACGACAGCGCGTCGACGATGACGGCGTACGGCGCGGTGAGCGCCTCGACGAGCAGCCCGCCGGCGGACGGGCCGGCCATCAGCGACAGCGAGCGGCTGCCGTAGATCAGCGACTGCCCGTCGACATAGCGGTCGGACGGCACGATCGACACGAACAGCGTCCCGTCGGACACGGTGAACAGCACCGACAGCGCGCCGACCGTGAACGTGACCAGGTACATCTGCGTCAGGGTCAGCACGTGCAGCGCGTAGCAGACCGGGATGGTCGCCAGCGCCACGGCGCGGCCGAGGTCGGCGAGGATCATCGTGTTCCGCTTGCCCCGCCGGTCGATCCAGGCCCCGGCGTGCATCCCGAACAGCAGGCTGGGCAGCCACTGCAGCGCGCTCAGGTACCCCATCTCCGCGGCCCCGGCGTGCAGCACGAGGACCGCGGTAAGCGGGACCGCGACCGCCGACACCTGGTCGCCGAACACCGAGACCGTCGACGCGCCCCAGTAGCGCCGGAACACCCTGTCCCGCAGCAACGGCGGAACCAGGCCGCGATGCTCCGCCCCTGCATTCATAGCCATCAAAGCGTATGTGCGGAACCCGGACATTGCACGCGTGATCGGACATGTGAGCGGTCATCGGTGCCCTGGCATCCGGAGGCGCGGGACCGGTGACGGCAGCAAGAGGTGACCCCCGCGGAGCGGTTACTCCGCGATGGGCTCCGCCGTTTCGTCGATGCCCGGCAGCCACTCCGCGTCCGCGGTCGGTACCCACTCCTTCGGCTCGAGCAGCGCTTCGCGGGCGGCCATGAACAGCAGGTACGGGATCAGGTCGACGGAGCGGCGCAGGAACCACTTGGTGCCCTTGGTGGCCATCCACCAGAAATCGTCGCGGCGGGTCGGCCCCGGGCTGCTCGGCTCGGGGTCGGGCTTGGCGGCGACGGGGTGCCCGGCGGCCGCGAGCGAGTCCCAGAACCGGCAGGCGATCAGCCGGTGCCCGCGCTCGTTGGGGTGCAGCCGGTCGACCGACCAGTTGCAGCGGTCGTAGGTTTCCGGGTCGTTCGCCGCGTCCCAGTGCAGCGTCCCGTACCGGGCGGCCACCTTGTCGAGTTCGGCGTTGACCGCGCGCATGCGCCGCGACAGCGGCCGGGCGAGCCCGGTGGGCAGCCCGAACATCCGGGCCGGATCCGGCAGCCGCATCGTCAGCACGGTGGCGCCGCCGGCCTGGAGCGCGGCGACGGTCCTGGCGGCGGCCTGGCCGGTGCGCAGCGGGTCGAAGCCGGCCCGCAGCGTGTCGTTGATGCCCACGACGACGCTGGCGACGTCAGGACGTAGCTCGAGCGCGGCCGGAAGCTGGTCGCGCTCGACGTGCTTGGCCTGCGCGCCGAGCACCGCGAGATTGTGCAGTTCCGGGTCGGGGAGCCCTGCCGCCAGGTGCCGCGCCCAGCCGCGCCACCCGCCGTCCGGGTCGGGGTCGCCCATGCCCAGGGTGATGGAGTCACCGAGAGTCACGATCAGCGTCATGCTTCTACCTGCCCGAGAGTGTGAGACGAGTCGGTGTTGAGGGCTTCATGAACGGCCAGGAAGGCGGCGACCGAGGCCGCCCAGCCGAACTCCTCGCCGCGCGCCCGCGCGGCCGCGCGGCGCGCGCACGCGTCCCTGGCCAGGATGGCGCGGACGCCCTCGGCGAAATCCTCGCCGCCGACCGCGATCCCCCCGTCGCCGATGACCTCGGGCAGCGCGCTGCTCGCGCTGACCACGACCGGTGTGCCGCAGGCGAGGGCCTCGAGCGCGGCGAGCCCGAAGGTCTCCACCGGGCCGGGCGCGACCACCACGTCCGCGCTGGCCAGCAGCGTGGCGAGCTGCTTGGGGTCGGTGACGAAGCCGGCGAACACCGCCGGCAGTGACCTGCGCCGCGCGGCGCGCTCGAGCCGGGCGCGCAGCGGGCCGTCCCCGGCGACGACGAGCACGGCGTCCACGCCGGCCGCG
>Ga0187812_1000191_pt1 | contig 22660 bp, 20 predicted proteins | sample NC_S_2_FD_130582 | JGI IMG/M metagenome (GOLD analysis project Ga0187812, IMG submission 130582) | Wetland sediment microbial communities from Neuse River Estuary, North Carolina, USA - ASW-S_2 | ecosystem: Environmental > Aquatic > Freshwater > Wetlands > Sediment | place: USA: North Carolina...
AACCACAGCCGTGCCGAACTTCTGGACCGGGTCCTGGATTCGCAGCTGCCCCGGTATGCAGAAGCGCTGGAGCGGCTCGGCCAGTGATCTTCCTGACGGTGCCAGAACTGGCCCACATCGCCGAGCGCACCCTGGGCGAATACTCGGTGCGTGACTACGGCCTGCTAGCAGCGGCCCTGGCGCGTCCGCAGGCCACCGCTTTCGGTAAGGACGCCTACCCGGATATGGACGCCAAGGCGGCGGCACTGCTGCACTCCATTGCCCGCAACCATGCGCTGATCGACGGCAACAAGCGGCTCGCGCTCGCGGCACTCATCGCCTTCTGCGGCCTCAACGGCCGGTGCCTCACGCTCACTAACGACGCCGCCTACGAACTGGTGATGAACGTCGCCTCCGGGCAACTGGACGCGGTAGACGACATCGCGGCTGTCCTCCAGCGGGCGACAAGGCCCTGGAGCTAACGCGCGGGCTGGGTGGAACCACGCGTACGTTCGGGATGACGGTGAACCGCAACCGGCGCGGACCCGAGCCTTCGGGCAGACCCGCGGTGGCGGGCGACCGGTACGATCGACCGGGTGACGACAGCCGATGACCATGTGCTCGCGCGCGACCTGGCGGAAGAGGCCGGGCGGCTGCTGCTCGGCCTGCGGGCCCGCGGCGGTGACCCGGACGCGCTGCGGAAGGCCGGGGACCGGCTTTCCCACGAGTTCCTCGCCGCGCAACTCGCCGCGGCGCGGCCGGACGACGCGCTGCTGTCCGAGGAGGGCATCGACGACAAGGCGCGGCTGAGCGCGGACCGGGTGTGGATCGTCGACCCGCTGGACGGGACGCGGGAGTTCGGCGAGGAGGGGCGCACCGACTGGGCCGTGCACGTGGCACTGTGGGAACGGAGCGCGGGCGGCCTCACCGCCGGGGCGGTGGCACTGCCCGCCCAGGGCACCGTTCTCTCCACCGCCGACCCGGTGAGCGACAGCCGTAAGCCGGAGGCGGTACAACGGCCGATCCGGCTGGTGGTAAGCCGGAGCCGGGCGCCGCGGCTCGTCTACGGCGTCGCGGACATCGTCCACGGGGAACTCGTCCCGTGCGGCTCGGCCGGAGCCAAGGTCGCGACCGTCATCACGGGCCAGACCGACGCCTATCTGCACGCCGGCGGCTTCTACGAGTGGGACACCGCCGCGCCGGTGGCGGTCGCCACCCACGCCGGGTTCCACGTCTCCCGCATCGACGGCAGCCCCGTCGCCTACAACCGGGCGAACCCGCTCTTGCCGGATATCCTGGTTTGCCGGCCCGAAATCGCGGGCCTGCTGCTCGACGCGATCAGGGAAGCGACCGATGCGATCTGACTACCTGTTGTCCCAGCTTGACGTGCTCGAGGCCGAGTCGATCCACGTCATGCGCGAGGTCGCCGCGGAGTTCGAGCGGCCCGTGCTGCTGTTCTCCGGCGGCAAGGACTCCATCGTGATGCTCGCGCTGGCCGAGAAGGCGTTCCGCCCGGCGAACATCCCGTTCCCCGTCATGCACGTGGACACCGGGCACAACTTCCCTGAGGTGCTCGAGTTCCGCGACCGGAGGGCCGGGGAGCTCAATGTGCGGCTCGTCGTCGCCTCCGTGCAGGAGTCCATCGACCAGGGCCGCGCCGTCGAGGAGACAGGCCGGTGGGCGAGCAGGAACCGGCTGCAGACCGTGACGCTGCTCGACGCGATCGAGGAGCACCGCTTCGACGCGCTGTTCGGCGGCGCGCGGCGCGACGAGGAGAAGGCCCGGGCCAAGGAGCGGGTGTTCTCTTTCCGCGACGAGTTCGGCCAGTGGGATCCGAAGAACCAGCGACCCGAGCTGTGGAACCTCTACAACACCAAGATCAGGCGCGGCGAGCACATCCGGGTGTTCCCGCTGTCGAACTGGACCGAGCTGGACATCTGGGCCTACATCGAGCGGGAGAACCTCGAGATCCCGGAGATCTACTACGCGCACGAGCGGCCGGTGTTCGAGCGGGACGGGATCCTGCTGGCGGACAACGAGTTCATCACCCGCGACCCGGACAACGAGCCGCTGTTCACAGCCACCGTGCGGTACCGGACGGTCGGCGACATGACCTGCACCGGCGCGGTCGAATCGACCGCCAAGACGGTCGCGGACGTCATCGCGGAGGTGGCCGCCACGCGGATCACCGAGCGCGGCCAGACCCGGGCCGACGACCGGGCCAGCGAGGCCGCGATGGAAGACCGCAAGCGGGAAGGGTACTTCTAGCCATGGACATCTTGCGGTTCGCCACCGCCGGCTCCGTCGACGACGGCAAGTCCACGCTCATCGGCCGGCTGCTTTTCGACTCCAAGGCCATCTTCGAGGACCAGCTCGCCGCGGTGGAGCGCACCTCCAAGGACCGCGGCGAGGAGACGACCAACCTCGCGCTGCTGACCGACGGGCTGCGGGCCGAACGGGAGCAGGGCATCACGATCGACGTCGCCTACCGGTACTTCGCGACGCCACGGCGGAAGTTCATCATCGCCGACACCCCCGGTCACATCCAGTACACGCGGAACATGGTGACCGGCGCCTCCACCGCCGACCTGGCCATCATCCTCGTCGACGCGCGGAACGGGCTGACGGAGCAATCGAGGAGGCACGCCTTCCTCACCACGCTGCTGCGGGTGCCGCACCTCGTGCTCGCGGTGAACAAGATGGACCTCGTCGGCTATGACCAGGGGGTGTTCGAGCAGATCTGCGACGAGTTCGCCAAGTTCGCGGCCAAGCTCGAGGTCCAGGACCTCACGTTCATCCCGATCTCCGCGCTGCTCGGCGACAACGTGGTCGAGCGGTCGGCGAACATGCCCTGGTATGACGGGTCGTCGCTGCTGCACCACCTGGAGCACGTGCACATCGCGTCCGACCGCAACCTGATCGACGTGCGGTTCCCCGTGCAGTACGTGATCCGCCCGCACGCGTCGAGCGACCCGGACCTGCACGACTACCGCGGGTACGCCGGCCAGGTGGCGGGCGGCGTGCTCAAGCCCGGGGACGAGGTCATGCACCTGCCGTCCGGCTTCACCACCCGGATCAACCGCATCGATGTGGCGGGCGTCCCCGTCGATGAGGCCTTCCCGCCCATGTCGGTGACCCTGCTGCTCGACGACGACGTGGACATCTCCCGCGGCGACCTGATCTGCCGCCCGCACAACCGCCCGCACGCCGCCCAGGACATCGAGGGCATGGTGTGCTGGATGACCGCGGACCGGCCGCTGACGCCACGGTCCCGGCTGGTCGTCAAGCACACCACCCGCACCGTCAAGGGGATCGTCAAAGACCTGCTGTACCGGATCGACGTCAACACCCTGCACCGCGACGAGACCGCGGCTCAGCTCGGGCTCAACGAGATCGGCCGGGTGCGGATGCGGCTGACCCAGCCGGTGTTCGCCGATCCGTACGCGCGGAACCGGCTGACTGGCGGCATGATCCTCATCGACGAGGCGACCAACTCCACCGTCGGCACCGTCATCATCACCGACGCGCACTGAGGGTCCGCCCAGCCCGCGCCTAGCCCGCGCGGCCACCGGGGATATTGTCCGGATTGTGCCTTCTGCGAAGACTCCCTTTCACGACCTGAGCGACTACGTCGGCATTCCGCGGGTAACCGGGCTGCGGCTTTCCCCCGATGGCGGCTGGCTGGCGGCGAGCGTGCAGACGCTGAGCGGGGACAGGAAGAAGTACGTCACGAGCATCTGGCGGATCGATGCCCGCGGCGGCGCGCCGCGCCGACTCACCAGGTCCGCGGAGGGCGAGGGCAGCCCCCGGTTCCTCCCCGACGGCTCGCTGCTGTTCACCTCCAAGCGTCCGGCGCCCGACGCGGGCGACGAGAAAAGCGGGAACGGCGCGGGCGGCAACGACCGCGACGAAGGCGCGGCGCTGTGGCTGCTGCCCGCGGGAGGCGGCGAGGCGCGGATCGTCGCGTCGCCGCCCGGCGGGGTCAGCGGGCTGGAAACGGCCACCGGCGCCCCGGGCATCGCGGTCGTCTCGCCGGCGTTCGGCGACGACGAGCGGCTGCGCAAGGAGCGGAAGGACGCCGGGGTCACCGCGATCCTGCACGAGACGGTGCCGGTCCGTTACTGGGACCACGACCTCGGGCCGGCCGAGCCGCGGCTGTTCGCGGTCAACCAGCCCCAGGAAACCGGCGCGGACGACGCGCGGTACGAGACCCGCGACCTGACCCCGGACGCCGGCCGCGCGCTGTTCGAGCCCTCGGTCGCGCTGAGCCCGGACGGCACCCTCGCGGCGGCCACCTGGTGGCGCTGGGTGGACGGCGTCCAGGCGCACCGGGAACTCGTGCTCATCGACCTCGCCACTGGTAAGCGGACAGTGCTGCTCAGCGACCCCGGGTTCGACTACGCCAGCCCGGCCTTCTCGCCGGACGGGCTGCACCTGGCGTGCGTCCGCTCCACCCACCCCACGGCGGAAGAACCGTACGACCACACCCTCGTCCTGCTGAACACCGACGGGAGCGGCGAAACGCGCGACCTGACCGGCGGCCTCGACCGGTGGCCGGCGAGCCCGGTGTGGGACCCGGCCGGCCGCTGGGTGTACTTCACCGCCGACGACGGCGGCAGGCACCCGGTGTTCCGCGCGGAGACCGGCACCGGCGCGGTCCGCAAGGTCACCACGGATCACGGCTACTACAGCGACCTGAACCCGTCACCCGACGGCACCGCCCTGTTCGCGCTGCGGTCCGCGGTCGACGCGCCGCCCGCCCCGGTCCGCGTCGGCGTCAGCGTCGGCGTCGCGGCCGGCGACGTCACGCCGCTCGAGGCTCCTGGCGCCCGGCTGGCCCTGCCCGGGCGGCTGACCGAGATAGAAACCACAGCCGACGACGGCCATCCGCTGCGCGGCTGGCTCGTGCTGCCGGACGGGGCGGCGCCGGACAACAAGGCGCCGCTGCTGCTGTGGGTGCACGGCGGCCCGATGGGAAGCTGGAACTCCTGGTCGTGGCGGTGGAACCCGTGGCTGATGGCCGCGAAGGGGTACGCGGTGCTGCTCCCGGATCCCGCGCTGTCCACCGGCTACGGCCGTGCCTTCGTCGCCCGCGGCTACCACCAGTGGGGCGAGCGGCCGTTCGGCGATGTGATCGCCGTCACAGACGCCGCCGCCCGGCGGGACGACATCGACGAATCACGGACCGGAATGATGGGCGGCTCGTACGGCGGCTACATGGCGAACTGGATCGCCGGCCACACCGGCCGGTTCAAGGCGATCGTGAGCCACGCCGGGCTGTGGGCGCTCGACCAGATGCTCAGTACCACCGACGTGCCGCACCTGTTCTGCCGGCAGTTCGGCGACCCGCTGACCGAGCCCCGGATGTACACGGAGAATTCCCCGCACCTGCACGCCGGGAAGATCACCACCCCGATGCTCGTCATCCACGGCAACCGGGACTACCGGGTGCCGGTGACGGAGGCGTTCCGGCTGTGGTGGGACCTGAACCGGCTGCACCAGGCGGACGCCAAGTTCCTCTACTTCCCCGACGAGAACCACTGGATCCTCACCCCCGGCAACGCCGCGGTCTGGTACGAGACGGTGTTCGCGTTCCTCGCCCAGCACGTGCTAGGCGAACCCTGGCGGCGCCCCGCCCTGCTGTAGGTGGCAGGCTGTCACCATGACCCGAGCTGATCTCGACAAGCGGCCCGCCGAGGTGGCGGCGATGTTCGACGCCGTGGCCGGCCGCTACGACATGATGAACGACATCATGTCGATGGGCCAGGTCCGGCTCTGGCGCAAGCACGTGCAGCGCGTCCTGCAAGCCCGCCCCGGGGACCGGGTGCTCGACCTGGCGGCCGGCACCGGCACCTCGTCTGTCACCTTCGCCGCGTCCGGCGCGGAGTGCGTGGCCTGCGACTTCTCGGTCGGCATGCTGCAGGCCGGCCAGGCCCGCCTGACGACCAGGGACCCGCTGCGGAACAAGACAAGAGGCCAGGTGGCCTTCGCGGCCGGCGACGCGCTGAGCCTGCCGTTCCGCGACGGGGTGTTCGACGCGGTCACGATCTCGTTCGGGCTGCGGAACGTAAACGGGGCGCGCGAGGCGCTCGCCGAGATGCGGCGCGTGACGAGGCCGGGCGGCCGTCTCGTGGTGTGCGAGTTCAGCCAGATCACTATTGCGCCCCTCGATATGCTTTACCGGCGTTACCTCACCGGTGTCCTGCCGGCGATCGCCCGGCGCGCGGCGCGTAACCCCGAGGCGTACGAGTACCTGGCCGAGTCGATCACCGATTGGCCGGCGCAGCGGGACCTAGCGGACGTGATCCGGGCCGCGGGCTGGTCAGCAGTGCGGTGGCGCGACCTGACCCTGGGCGTGGTCGCCATCCACGTCGCCAGGAACCTCTAGGCCAGTTCTTTAATCCTGCTACGGGAGGGGCGCCGAACGTCCCAAACAGGGCGGGGATTAAACTAATGGCAAAGAATTTGTGAAGCGCTTCACAAGAAACCCAGGATCGAAGACACGTGACCGAGCACGTTCAGGACGACGACGCCGACGTTATCGTGGTCGGCGCCGGGCCGTCCGGCGCCACCACCGCCTATTACCTGGCGCAGGCAGGCCTAAACGTGCTGCTGCTCGAGAAGGCGCGGTTCCCCAGGGAAAAGGTGTGCGGCGACGGGCTGACCCCGCGCGCCGTCAGGACCCTGGTCGCGATGGGCGTCGACGTGGGCCCCGGCTCGGGCTGGCTGCGCAACAAGGGTCTGCGGGTGATCGGCGCGGGCATGCGGCTGGAGCTGCCGTGGCCGGAGCTCGACAGCTACCCCGGCTTCGGCCTGGTGCGCACCCGCGCCTCGCTCGACGAGACGCTCGCCCGCCGCGCCCAGGCCGCCGGCGCCAAGCTGCTCGAGGGCGTCACGGTCACCGGCCCGGTCCTCGACGACGCTGGCCGCATCGCCGGGGTGACGGCTAGTTCAGGTGATTCCGAACGTACGCATGGTGACTCCCGCATCTATCGTGCCCGCGTGATCGTGGCGGCCGACGGGAACTCCTCGCGGCTATCGGTCGCGATGGGCCTGCGCAAGCGGGACGACCGCCCGCTCGGCGTCGCCGTCCGCACCTACTACACCTCACCGCGGCACGACGACGACTACCTGGAGTCGTGGCTTGACCTGTGGGACGGCGACCGGCTGCTGCCGGGGTACGGGTGGATCTTCGGGATGGGCGACGGCACGTCCAACGTCGGCCTCGGCCTGCTCAACACGTCCGCGGCGTTCGGGAACACCGACTACCGTGCGCTGCTGCGCCGGTGGCTCACGTCGATGCCCGAGGAGTGGGGTTACACCGAGGAGAACCGCACCGAGCCGGTGCGCGGCGCCGCGCTGCCGATGGGGTTCAACCGCACCCCGCACTACTACCGGGGGCTGCTGCTCGCCGGCGACGCGGCCGGGATGGTGAACCCGTTCAACGGCGAGGGCATCGCGTACGCGATGGAGTCCGGGGAGATCCTGGCGCGCACGATCACCCAGGCGCTCGCCCGCCCGACCCGCGAGCAGGCCAGCCTGGTGCTGCGCGGGTACCCTCGCGCACTGGCCGATGCCTATGGCGGCTACTATGCCCTGGGTCGGGTGTTCGTGCAGCTCATCGGTCGGCCACAGCTGATGCGCTTCGCGACCAGGCATGGCATGTCCCGGCCCGCGCTGATGCGGTTCGCGCTGAAGCTGCTCGCCAACCTGACCGACCCGCGGGGCGGCGATGCCGCGGACCGCGTAATCAACGCCATGACCCGGCTCGCCCCTAACCCCAGGTGAGCCGATGCCTAGGATGAATGACCACAGAGAGGGGGCGGAATCGCGGTGAAGTTGTACATACCGATCCTCGTGCTCGCCATTCTCGCGCTCGGCTTCGCGGCGTTCTCGGTGACGATGGGGACCCTCCTGGGTCCGAAGCGCTGGAACAAGGCCAAGCTGGAAGCCTACGAGTGCGGCATCGAGCCAACCCCGATCCCGTTGGGCGGTGGCAAGATCCCGGTCAAGTACTACCTGACCGCGATGCTGTTCATCGTCTTCGACATCGAGATCGTGTTCCTTTATCCCTGGGCGGTGACCTTCGACAAGCTCGGGCCGTTCGGTCTCGTGGAAATGGTCACCTTCGTCATCACCGTGCTCATCGCGTACACCTACGTGTGGCGGCGCGGCGGGCTGGATTGGGACTAGCGTCATGGGCCTTGAGGAGAAGCTGCCGAGCGGCGTCCTGCTGACCTCGGTGGAGAAACTGGCCGGGTGGGCGCGGGCCCGCTCGGTGTGGCCGGCCACCTTCGGCCTCGCCTGCTGTGCGATCGAGCTGATGATGACCGGCGGTCCGCGGCACGACCTGGCGAGGTTCGGCATGGAGAAGACCGGCTCCACGCCCAGGGAAGCCGACCTGATGATCGTGGCGGGGCGGGTCAGCCAGAAGATGGCGCCGGTGCTGCGCCAGATCTACGACCAGATGCCCGACCCCAAATGGGTCATCTCCATGGGCGTCTGCGCCTCCAGCGGCGGGATGTTCAACAACTACGCGATCGTGCAGGGCGTCGACCACGTCGTGCCGGTGGACATCTACCTGCCCGGCTGCCCGCCACGGCCGGAGATGCTGATGGACTCGATCTTCAAGCTGCACGACAAGATCATGAACATGAAGCTGGGCCAGGACCGCGACCAGCAGATCACCGACCTGGAGGAGACCCGGCTCAAGATGCAGCCCCTGCGCGTGCCGGCCGGCATCAACGAGGCGGGAACCGAGCTATGACGCAGACCCCCGGCGGCGAGCCGCCCGCCGTGGAGGGCACCGCCGCGGAAACCGATGGCCTGCCCGCGCGCCAGCAGGACCAGCGGCTGGCCGCGCCCGTCGTGCGCCGCGGCCTGTTCGGCGTGCACGACACCCCGGACACGTCCGGGTACGGCCTGCTCCAGGTGCGCAAGCAGCCGCCGGTCTCGTCGGAGCCGCCGTACGGCGGCTACTTCGACGCGGTCGCGCAGGCGCTCGGCGGCGCGCTTGAGGCGGACGGGATCGGCTTCTCCGACGCGATCGAGCGGGTCGTCGTGGACCGCGGCGAGATCACCTTCCACGTCCGCCGGGAGCGGATCGTGTCGGTGTGCGACAAGCTGCTGCACGCCCCCGACCTGCGGTTCGAGATCTTCTCCGGCGTGTCAGGCGTGCACTACCCGGAAGAGACCGGCCGGGAACTGCGCGCGGTGTACCACGTGCTGTCGATCACCCACAACCGCCGCGTCCGGCTCGAGGTGAGCGCGCCCGACGCGGACCCGCACATCCCGTCCGTGGTGAGCGTGTACCCGTCTGCCAACTGGCACGAGCGGGAGACCTGGGACTTCTTCGGCATCATCTTCGACGGGCACCCGGCCCTGACGCGGATCGAGATGCCCGACGACTGGCTGGGGCACCCGCAGCGCAAGGACTACCCGCTCGGCGGGATTCCGGTCGAGTACCGCGGCACCAAGGTCCCCCCGCCTGAGGAAAGAAGGTGGTACGCGTGACACCGGCCTTCACTCGCGCGCCCGATACGATCGCAGACCGGGCGCGCAGCCGGGGGGTTCCGGGGGGTCGTCCCCCCGGGCTAGCAGGGAGGTGGTACGCGTGACCACGCACGCGACCCCGGGCGCGAGCGACGCGGACGCTGAGGCGACAGAAGGCCGGGTCTACAACGTGGCCGGGCAGGACTGGGACGAGATCGTCGCGGGCGACACCGAACGGCCGGAGAACGAGCAGATCGTCGTCAACATGGGACCGCAGCACCCGTCCACGCACGGGGTGCTGCGGCTGATCCTGACCCTGGAGGGCGAGACGGTCGCCGACGCCAGGGCGTCGATCGGCTACCTGCACACCGGCATCGAGAAGAACCTCGAGTACCGCACCTGGACGCAGGGCACCACGTTCGTCACCAGGGCGGACTACCTGACGCCGCTGTTCAACGAGGCCGCGTACTGCATGGCGGTGGAGCGGCTGCTCGGCATCGAGGACAAGCTGCCGGAGCGCGCGAAGATCATCCGGGTGCTGCTGCTCGAGCTGAACCGGATCGCCTCGCACCTGGGCGGGATCGGCCCGTTCGGCCTGGAACTCGGCGCCACGACGATCTTCTTGCAGGCCGTCCGCATGCGCGAGAACATCCTCGACCTGTTCGAGCTGATCACCGGGTTGCGGATGAACCACGCCTTCATCCGGCCGGGCGGCGTGGCACAGGACATGCCGGCCGGCGGCCTCGAGGCGATCCGCGACTTCCTCCGCAAGGCGCCTGGGTGGGTGCACGACCTGCGCACGCTGATCGACGCTAACCCGGTCTTCAAGGTTCGCACGCAAGGCATCGCCTACCTCGACCTGGAAGGCTGCATGGCGCTCGGGGTGACCGGCCCGATCCTGCGCGCGACCGGGCTGCCCTGGGACCTGCGCAAGTCGCAGCCGTACCTGGATTACGAGACCTACGAATTCGACGTCGTGACCACCGACACCTGCGACGCCTACGGCCGGTACCTGGTCCGGATCAACGAGTTCGACCAGTCGCTGCGGATCATACGGCAGTGCGTGGACCGGCTGGCCGAGCGCACCGCGCCGAACGACCCGTGGCTGATCCAGGACGCGAAGATCGGCTGGCCGGCCCGGCTGTCGCTCGGGCCGGACGGCCTTGGCCCGTCCCCCGAGCACATCGCGCACATCATGGGCCAGTCGATGGAGGCCCTCATCCATCACTTCAAGCTCGTGACCGAGGGGTTCCGGGTGCCGGCCGGGCAGGTGTACGTGGCGGTCGAGTCGCCCAAGGGCGAGCTTGGCTGTCACGTGGTCAGCGACGGCGGCACCAGGCCGTACCGCGCGCACCTGCGCGACCCCTCGTTCCACCACCTGCAGGCCCTCGCCGTGATGTGCGAGGGCGGACTGCTCGCGGACGTGATCCCGGCGATCGCGTCGATCGACCCGGTGATCGGAGGCGTGGACAGATAATGCCGTTCAGTGACGAGGCACTGGCCCGGCTGCGGGCGGACGCCGCCGACATCGTCGGCCGGTACCCGCGGGCGAGGTCCGCGCTGCTGCCGCTGCTGCACCTGGTGCAGTCCGAGGAGGGGTACGTCTCCGACGACGGCATCGCGTTCTGCGCCGGGGTGCTCGGGATCACCGAGACCGAGACCAGGGGCGTAGCCAGCTTTTACACGATGTACAAGCACGCCCCCGTCGGGGAGTACCAGGTGGGCGTCTGCACGAACACGCTGTGCGCCATCATGGGCGGCGACGAGATCTACGCCGCGCTCGCCGAGCAGCTCGGCGCCGATCCGCACGCCGACGGGCACCACGACATCATCTCCGCGGACGGCAAGGTCGGCCTCGAGCGCGTCGAGTGCAACGCGGCCTGCGACTACGCCCCTGTAGTGATGGTCAACTGGGAGTTCTTCGACAACCAGACGCCGGACTCGGCCAGGAAGCTCGTCGACGACCTGCGCGCCGGCAACGACGTACGGCCCACCAGGGGCCCCCGCCGGCTCTGCACCTGGAAGCAAGCCTCCCGCATCCTCGCGGGTTTCGGTGACGGGCAGGCCGCGGACGGCCCGTCAGCCGGGCCGGCCAGCCTGGTCGGCCTCGAGCTCGCCAAGGAGCACGGCTGGACGGCACCCGCTCCAGCTGGAGGGACGAAGTGACCGACACTCTCACGCCCGTCCTCACGGCGCACTGGGGCGAGCCGGACTCCTTCCGGCTCGCCGGCTACGAGCGCACGGGCGGCTACCAGGGGCTGCGCAAGGCACTCGCCATGCAGCCGGACGACGTGATCGCGGTGGTGAAGACCTCCGTGCTGCGCGGCCGGGGCGGCGCCGGGTTCCCCACCGGCGTGAAGTGGTCCTTCATCCCGCAGGGCGACGGCAAGCCGCACTACCTGACGGTCAACGCCGACGAATCCGAGCCGGGCACCTGCAAGGACGTCCCGCTGATGATGGCCACCCCGCACACGCTGATCGAGGGCGCCATCATCACCTGCTACGCCATCAGGGCCGGGCACGGGTTCATCTACGTGCGCGGCGAGGTGCTGCACGCCGTCCGGCGGCTGCAGCTCGCGGTCGCCGAGGCCTACGAGGCGGGCTACCTCGGCAAGAACATCCTCGGCTCCGGGTTCGACCTCGACATCGTGGTGCACGCCGGGGCCGGCGCCTACATCTGCGGCGAGGAGACCGCGCTGCTCACCTCGCTCGAGGGGTTCCGCGGCCTGCCGCGGAACCGGCCGCCGTTCCCCGCCGTGGAGGGCCTGTACGCGAGCCCCACGGTGATCAACAACGTGGAGTCCATCGCCAGCGTGCCGTCGATCATGACGGACGGCGCGGACTGGTTCGCCGGGCTCGGCACCGAGAAGTCCAAGGGCTTCGGCATCTTCTCGCTGTCCGGGCACGTCACCCACCCGGGCCAGTACGAGGCGCCGCTCGGCATCACGCTGCGCGAGCTGCTCGGCCTGGCCGGCGGGATCCGCGCCGGGCACCGGCTGAAGTTCTGGACGCCGGGCGGATCGAGCACGCCGCTGCTGACCGACGCGCACCTGGACGTGCCGCTGGACTTCGAGTCGGTGGCCGCCGCCGGGTCGATGCTCGGCACCCGCGCGCTGCAGATCTTCGACGAGACGACCTGCGTCGTGCGGGCCGCCCTGCGGTGGACCGAGTTCTACCAGCACGAGTCGTGCGGCAAGTGCACGCCGTGCCGGGAGGGTTCCTACTGGCTCGTGCGGGCGATCGAGCGGATCGAGCAGGGCAAGGGCACCGACGAAGACCTGGAAACGATCCTCGACGTCGGCGACAACATCATCGGCCGGGCGTTCTGCGCGCTCGGCGATGCCGTGCCGGTACCGATTTCCTCCGCCGTCAAGTACTTCCGCGACGAGATCATCCAGCACCAGAAGGAAGGCGGCTGTCCCTTCGACCCCGCGGCCACCACGCTGTGGGCGGCGGGTAGGTGACTCAATGAGCGTGCAGACCACGACCCAGACCGTCAACGTCACCATCGACGGGTTCGAGATCGCCGTTCCCAAGGGCACCCTGGTGATCAGGGCCGCCGAGATCCTCGGCATCCAGATCCCGCGGTTCTGCGACCACCCGCTGATCGACCCGATCGGCGCCTGCCGGCAGTGCCTGGTGGAGATCGAAGGCCAGCGCAAGCCGCTCGCCTCGTGCACCACCGTCTGCACCGACGGCATGGTGGTCAAGACCCAGTTCACCTCGCGGGTCGCCGACAAGGCGCAGCAGGGCGTGATGGAGCTGCTGCTCATCAACCACCCGCTCGACTGCCCGATGTGCGACAAGGGCGGCGAATGCCCGCTGCAGAACCAGGCGATGTCCAACGGGCGCGGCGAGAGCCGGTTCCGCGAGCCAAAGCGCGAGTTCGCCAAGCCGGTGCCGATTTCCACCGAGGTGCTGCTCGACCGGGAGCGGTGCATCTCCTGCACCCGGTGCGTGCGGACCTCCGACGAGATCGCCGGGGACGATTTCATTGAGTTCATCGAGCGCGGCCCGGCGCAGTACATCGGCACCGCGGACGGGAAGCCGTTCAACTCCTATTTCTCCGGCAACACCATCCAGGTCTGCCCGGTCGGCGCGCTGACGAGCGCGGCGTACCGGTTCAAGTCGCGGCCGTTCGACCTGGTGTCCACGCCGAGCGTGTGCGAGCACTGCGCGTCGGGGTGCCAGCTGCGCACCGATCACAGGCGCGGCCGGGTGCAGCGGCGGCTGGCCGGCGAGGATTACCTCGTCAACGAGGAGTGGAACTGCGACAAGGGCCGCTTCGCATTCACCTACGCCACGCAGCCCGACCGGCTGACCACCCCGCTGGTCCGCGATTCCGAGGGCGAGCTGCGCCCGGTGTCCTGGGCCAACGCGTTCGACGCCGCGGCCCGCGGCCTCGCCGAGGCGCGGGACTCGGCCGAAGAGGCGCGGGGCGTCGGGGTGCTCACCGGCGGCAGGCTGACGCTCGAGGACGCCTACGCCTACGCGAAGTTCACCCGGGTCGCGCTGAACACCAACGACATCGACATGCGCGCGCGGCCGCACTCGGTGGAAGAGGAGCAGTTCCTCGCCGCCAAGGTCGCCGGGCGCGACATCGAGGTCAGCTACGCCGACCTGGAGGCGGCGCCGGCCGTGCTGCTGGCCGGCTTCGAGCCGGAAGACGAGTCGCCCATCGTGTTCCTGCGGCTGCGCAAGGCGGCCCGCAAGCGGGGCCTCCAGGTGTTCTCCGTCGCGGCGCTCGCCTCGCCCGGGCTGGCCAAGGTGTTCGGCACGCTGCTGCCGACCGTGCCTGGCGACGAGCCGGCCGCGCTGACCGCGCTGGCGGCGGGCGGCTCGAGCGATCCCGACTTCAAACGGGCCGCCGAGCTACTCGGCGCCCCCGGCGCGGTGATCCTCGTCGGGGAACGGCTCGCCGAGGTGCCCGGGGCGCTGGCCGCCGCGGTGCGGCTCGCCGACGCCACCGGCGCGAAGCTCGCCTGGATACCGAGGCGGGCCGGGGAGCGCGGTGCCATCGAGGCGGGCGCGATGCCCGGGCTGCTGCCGGTCGGCCGCTGGGTCGGTGACCCGAAGGCGCGGGCCGAGGTGGCCCGGGTCTGGGACAAGGCCACGCTGCCCACGCTCCCCGGGCGGAACACCGCGGCGCTGCTTGCCGCCGCCGAGCGCGGCGAGCTCGGCGCCCTCGTCATCGCCGGCGTGGACATCGCCGACCTGCCGGACCCGGCCGCCGCGCTGCGCGCGCTCGAGGCGATCCCGTTCATCGTCAGCCTCGAGCTGCGGGCCAGCGCGGTCACCGACCGCGCCGATGTGGTGTTCCCCGTGGCCGCGGTCGCCGAGAAGCCGGGCACGTTCGTGAACTGGGAAGGCCGCGGCGGGACGTTCGGCACCGCGATCACCGTGCCCGGCGTCAGGAGCGACCTCTACGTGCTCGGCGCGATCGCCGACGAGATGGACGTGCACCTCGGCCTGCCGGACGCGGCGGCCGCCCGCGCCGAGCTCACCGAGCTCGGCGCCTGGAACGGTGCCCGCCCGCTGCCGCCCCAGGTGCCAGGGGGGTATGGGGGGATGGAGTCCCCCCATGCGCTGGGGGGGTCTGGGGGGGATCGTTCCCCCCGAGGCGACACTGTACTGCTCGCCACCTGGCAACAGCTGCTCGACGCCGGCCGGATGCAGGATGGTGAGCCGTACCTGGCGGGCACCGCGCGGCCCGTCCTGGCGCGGGTGTCGCCCGTGACGGCCGCCGCGGCCGGGGTGAACGACGGTGACAAGGTCATCGTCGCCACGGCCGCCGGCTCGGTGACCATCCCCCTCGAGGTGACACCGATGGCGGACGGCGTAGTGTGGCTGCCCGCGAACTCTCCGGGCTCCGCGGTCCGCGCCGACCTGGGCGCCGGCCATGGGAGCAGCGTGACCCTGAGGAGGGCCGAATGAGCCACGCGCTCGCGGCGGATCCGACGCTGAGCGACTTCAACCAGGTCATCTGGTGGATGGTGCTGCTGAAGGTCGGGATCGTGTTCGTGTTCCTGATCCTCACCACGATCTTCATGATCTGGTTCGAGCGCCGGGTGATCGGCCGGATGCAGAACCGGCCGGGGCCGAACCGGGCCGGGCCGTGGGGCCTGCTGCAGCCGATCGCGGACGCGCTCAAGCTGCCGCTCAAGGAGGACATCGTCCCGACCGGGGTGGACAAGCTGGTGTTCTTCGTCGCGCCGATCCTCGCGGCCGCGCCGTCGTTCATCAGCTTCGCGATCATCCCGTGGGGAACGGTGGTCTCGATCTTCCACCACCAGACGCCGCTCCAGGTCGCCGACCTGCCGGTCGCGGTGCTGCTGGTGCTGGCGATGAGCTCGGTCGGCGTCTACGGCATAGTGCTGGCGGGGTGGGCGTCACGCGGGCCCTACTCGCTGCTCGGCGCGCTGCGCTCCACCGCGCAGGTGATCAGCTACGAGATCGCCATGGCCCTGTCGTTCGTGGCGGTCTTCCTCTACGCGGGGTCGCTGGACACCGACGCGATCGTCTCCGCGCAGCAGCACTTCTGGTACGCCTGGCTGCTGCTGCCTTCGTTCCTCGTCTACCTGGTCACCATGGTCGGCGAGACGAACCGGGTGCCGTTCGACCTGCCCGAGGGCGAGGGCGAGATCGTCGCGGGGCACATGACCGAGTACTCGTCGATGAAGTTCGCCATGTTCTTCCTCGCCGAGTACATCAACATGGCCACGGTGTCCGCGCTGGCCACCACGCTGTTCCTCGGCGGCTGGCGGGCGCCGTGGCCGATCTCGCTGTGGTCAGGCGCCAACACCGGCTGGTGGACGGTGCTGTGGTTCCTGATCAAGGTCTTCTTCCTGCTCTTCTGCTACGTCTGGCTGCGCGGCACGCTGCCGAGGACCCGGTATGACCAGCTGATGGCGCTCGGCTGGAAGATCCTGATCCCGGCGTCGATCGTCTGGATCCTGCTGATCGCGACCGTCAAGGCGTGGCGGAACGACAGCCACTCGCCCGCCGTGTACGCCTGCGCCGGCCTCGTCATCGTGCTGATCCTGCTGCTGGTCACGTTCTGGGACAACGCCGCGCAGCGGCGCGCCGCCGACCTTGCGCCGGAGCCGCCGCCCATCCTGGACGACGAGGACGAGCACGGCACCGTCGAGGGCTTCCCGGTGCCGCCCATGGACCTGCCGCACTACTACGGCTTGGAGTTGGCCGAGCCGGCGCTGGACGGCCCGCCGCTCGGCTCGACCGATGCCACGAAGGAGATCACCGGTGCCGGTTCTTGATTTCCTCAACCCCGTCAAGGGGTTCGGGGTCACCTTCCGCGAGATGTTCCGGAAGGTGGACACCGTCATGTACCCGGAGGAAAAGCGGCCGACGGCGCCCCGGTTCCACGGCCACCACCAGCTGAACCGCTGGCCGGACGGGCTGGAGAAGTGCATCGGCTGCGAGCTGTGCGCCTGGGCCTGCCCGGCGGACGCGATCTACGTCGAGGGCAGGGACAACACGCCCGGGGAACGCTACTCACCCGGGGAGCGGTACGGGCACGTCTACCAGATCAACTACCTGCGCTGCATCCTGTGCGGGCTGTGCATCGAGGCGTGCCCGACGCGGGCGCTGACGATGACCAACGAGTACGAGATCGCCGACGACAACAGGGAAAGCCTTATCTGGACCAAGGAGCAGCTGCTCGTGCCGCTGCTGCCGGGCATGGAGGCGCCGCCGCACCCGATGCGGCTCGGCGACGACGAGAAGGACTACTACCGCATGGGCGGCGCGGGGATCGTCGGCACCGGCCGCGCGCCCGGCACGCCGGGACCCGGAGAGGTGGCCAAGTGACTCACCTACTGCTGGCCGCGAACAACGGCACGAACCTGGATCCGATCTACAGCAAGAGCCTGTTCTGGATCCTCGCGGTGCTGTCCGTTGGCGCCGCCCTCACCATGATCTTCACGCGGCAGACGGTGCACTGCGCGCTGATGCTCGCGGTCGTGATGCTCTCGCTCGCGGTCCTCTACGCGATGCAGGGCGCACCGTTCCTGGCCTTCGTGCAGGTCATCGTGTACACCGGCGCCGTGCTGATGCTGTTCCTCTTCGTGGTCATGCTGATCGGAGTGACCTCGAGCGATTCGCTGGTGGAGACGATCAAAGGGCAGCGGATCTGGGCGGCGCTCGGCGGGCTCGGGTTCCTGGTGCTGCTGATCGTCGGCATCGGGCACGCGGCGATCGGCAGTGCCGCTCCGCAGACCGCGGCCAACAGCACGGATAACCTCACCGGCATCGCACAGCTGATCTTCACCACCTACGTGTACCCGTTCGAGGCCACCAGCGCCCTGCTGATCACCGCCGCGCTCGGCGCGATGGTGCTCGCACACCGGGAACGGACCGCGCCCAAGCCGACCCAGCGCGAGCTGGCCCGCCGGAGGGTCGCCAGCGGGCACGTGGCACCCGAGCCGCCGCCGGGGGTGTATGCGCTGCACAACGCCGTCGACATGCCAGCCATGCTGCCCGACGGAAGCACCACCGGCCGTTCCGTATCTACCGCGATAACCCAGCGCGACCTGGACCTTGGCCGCGACCCGCAGTCGGACGTGACCTCCGACCTCGCCGCCGGGGAGCGGATCGAAACGGAGCGGCAGATCGAAGCCGCCGCGCGCGGAAGGGATGAGCAAGCATGAGCCCGGCAGCGTACGTCTTCCTGGCCGTCATCCTCTTCGCCATCGGCGGCACCGGCGTGCTCATACGCCGCAACGCGATCATCATCTTCATGTGCATCGAGTTGATGCTTAACGCGTGCAACCTCGCCTTCGTCGCGTTCGCGAGGATGCACGGGAACCTGGACGGCCAGGTCGTCGCATTCTTCGTCATGGTCGTCGCGGCCGCGGAAGTGGTCGTCGGGCTCGCGATCCTGATGGCCATCTACCGTGCCCGCAGGTCCGCGTCGGTCGACGACGCGAACCTGCTCAAGTACTGAGGGGATTGACTCAGATGACGACGCTCGCCGCGACCGGCGCGCTCCGTTACTCGTGGCTGCTGCTCGCGTTCCCCGTATTCGGCGCGGCGGTCCTGTTGCTCGGCGGGCGGCGCACCGACAAGTGGGGGCACCTGCTTGGCTGCGCGATGTCGCTCGCGTCGTTCGTCTACGGCGTGATCGCGTTCTTCACGCTGCTCAGCTATCCCGCCGCCGATCGCAGCCGCGACTTGCACATGTACTCCTGGATCCCGGTCGCCGGCTTCCAGGCCAACCTGGGGATCCTGCTTGACCCGCTGTCGATCTGCTTCGTGCTGCTGATCACCGGTGTCGGTTCGCTGATTCTCATCTACTCCATCGGCTACATGGCACACGACGCCGAGCGGCGGCGGTTCTTCGGCTACATGAACCTGTTCATCGCCGCGATGCTGCTGCTGGTCATCAGCGACAACTACCTCGCGCTTTACGCCGGGTGGGAGGGCGTCGGCCTCGCCTCCTACTTGCTGATCGGGTTCTGGCAGGTCCGGCCGGCGCCGCCGGCCGCGGCGAAGAAGGCGTTCATCGCGAACAGGGTCGGCGACGCCGGCCTGTCGCTGGCGATCATGCTGATGTTCGCGGAGTTCGGCACGTTCAACTTCACCGGCGTGTTCGCCTCGGCCAAGTCGGGAGGCTCGGGGGTGGGCCTCGCGCTCGGCCTGCTGCTGCTGCTCGGCGCGTGCGGCAAGTCCGCCCAGCTGCCGCTCCAGTCCTGGCTGCTCGACGCCATGGAAGGCCCGACGCCGGTGTCGGCGCTCATCCACGCGGCGACCATGGTCACCGCCGGGGTCTACCTGATGGTGCGGTCCAACCCGATCCTGGCGCAGTCGGCGGACGCGCGGATGGCGGTGGCGATCGTGGGCGCGGTCACCCTGCTGTTCGGCGCGATCATCGCGTGCGGCAAGGATGACATCAAGAAGTCGCTGGCCGGTTCCACCATGTCGCAGATCGGCTACATGATGCTCGGGGCCGGCCTGGGCCCGGCCGGGTACGCGTTCGCGATCGCGCACCTGCTCGCGCACGGGTTCTTCAAGGCGGGGCTCTTCCTCGGCGCCGGCTCGGTGATGCACGGCATGGACGACGAGGTCAACATGCGCCGCTACGGCGGCCTGTGGCGCGTCATGCCGGTCACCTTCGTCACGTTCGGCTTCGCTTACCTGGCCATCATCGGCATCCCGCCGTTCTCCGGGTTCTTCACCAAGGACCCGATCCTCGACGCGGCCTGGGAGTCGGGCGGAACCTCGGGCTGGCTGCTCGGCGGCGCCGCGGTTATCGGCGCCGGCGTGACGGCGTTCTACATGACGCGGATGATGTTCATGACCTACTTCGGCGCGCGGCGCTGGGACGTGGACGAAAAGGGCGGCCGGGTCGAGCATCCGCCGCACCCGCACGAGTCGCCGGCCGTGATGACGTGGCCGATGATCCTGCTCGCCATCGGCTCCATCGGCGCCGGCGCATTCCTGATCATCAACAGCCGGCTGGTGGATTTCCTGGCCCCGGTGATCGGCACGCCCCCGACGGCGCACGGGATCTGGAGCTGGCCGGGCGGCATCGCCCTCATTCTCGTCGTGCTCGCCGCCGGGCTCGCCTGGGCGATGTACGGCCGGGTGCCGGTGCCCGCGGTGGCGCCGCGCGGCTCGTTCGTCACGGTCGCGGCGCGCAAGGACCTGTACGGCGACGCGTTCAACGAGTCCGTGCTGATGCGGCCCGGGCAGTGGCTGACCCGGCTATCGGTTTTCTTCGACAGCCGCGGCGTGGACGGGCTCGTCAACACGATCGCGGCGACGATCGGCGGGTCGTCCGGCCGGCTGCGCAGGGTACAGACCGGTTTCGTGCGCTCTTACGCGCTGTCCATGCTCATCGGCGCCGTGCTGCTGGTAGCCGGCCTTCTGGTGGTGAGGCTGTAAATGAACGGCTTTCCCTGGCTGACCGTCGCGGGCGCCATCCCGCTGGTGGGGGCGGTGGTCGTCGCGCTCGTGCCGTCGCTGCCCGCGGACAGCGCGCCGGGCGACGTCGAGGCGCGGTCCCGGCTTGTCAAGGTGCTGGCGCTGGCGTTCTCGCTGATCACGCTGGTCTGGGTGATCGTGATGGCCACCCGGTTCAACACGTCCGGCCCGACCTTCCAGCTGACCGAGCAGTACTCGTGGATCCCGCAGTTCGGGGTGCACTACGCGCTCGGCGTGGACGGGATCGCGCTGGTGCTCGTCGGCATGACCGTGGTGCTGATGCCGATGGTCGTGCTCGCGTCCTGGCACGACGTGGACGGCCCTGGCATCAGGCGCTCGCCCAAGACGTACTTCGCGCTGATGCTGGTCCTCGAGACGATGATGATCGGGGCCTTCGAGGCCACCGACGTGTTCCTGTTCTACGTGTTCTTCGAGGCCATGCTGGTCCCGATGTACTTCATGATCGGCTCGTTCGGCGTCGGGCCGCGGCAGTACGCGGCGGTGAAGTTCCTGCTGTACAGCCTGCTCGGCGGGCTGCTCATGCTGGTCGCGGTGATCGCGCTCTACGTGTACGCGGGGGAGTCGGCGGCCACCGGGCACCATGGCACGTTCCTGTTCTCCACCCTGGTGCACGTGGCGCTGTCGCCGACCGTGCAGAAGTGGCTGTTCCTCGGATTCTTCATCGCGTTCGCGATCAAGGCGCCGCTGTGGCCGTTCCACACCTGGCTGCCCGACGCGGCCTTCTCCGCCCAGCCCGGCGCCGCGGTGCTGATGCTGGGCGTGATGGACAAGGTCGGAACGTTCGGCATGATCAGGTACTGCCTGGAGCTCTTCCCGACCGCGGCGCACTACTTCACGCCGCTGATCCTGGTCCTGGCGGTCATCAGCGTGCTGTACGGGGCGATCGTGGCCATCGGCCAGACCTCGATGAAGCGGCTGATCGGCTACACGTCGGTCTCGCACTTCGGCTTCATCATCCTCGGCATCTTCGCTTTCACCTCGCAGGGCCAGTCCGGCGCGATCCTGTACATGGTCAACCACGGGTTCGCCACCGGGGCGCTGTTCCTGCTCGCCGGGTTCCTGATCGTCAGGCGCGGGTCGGACCGGATCGCCGACTACGGCGGCGTGCAGACGGTTGCCCCGGTGCTCGCCGGGCTGCTCCTCGTGTCCCTTCTCGCGATGCTCTCACTGCCCGGCCTGTCCACTTTCGTCAGCGAGTTCCTGGTGCTCGTGGGCACGTTCACGCGCTACAAGGTGGCCGCCTCCTTCGCCACGGCCGGCATCATCCTCGCCGCGATCTACGCGCTGTGGATGTACCAGCGGGTGGCCACCGGCCCGGTGGCCGAGCCGGTCGCCAAGATGCCGGACCTGCGGATCCGTGAGCTGCTCGCGGTCTTCCCGCTCGTCGCGCTGATCATCGCGATGGGCATCTACCCCAAGCCGGTGCTCGACGTGATCAACCCGGCGGTGCAGTCGACCCTGAGCCAGGTTCATTCGACCGACCCGGTGCCCGCCCATCCCGCGACAGCCCAGACTGTAGCTGCCCAGAAGGGAATCCAGCCGTGACGCCGCTTGCCGCCGCTGCTGCCGTCCCCGGCGCGATCCCGGCGCCCAGCATCGAGTACAGCCAGCTCGCCCCGATGCTCGTCGTGTTCGGCGCGGCGATCGTCGGCGTGCTCGTCGAGGCGTTCGTGCCCAGGGACCTGCGCCGCAGCGTCCACCTGGTGGTCACGTTCGGCGCGCTGGTGGCCGCCTTCGTCTGGACCTGCGTGATCGCCGGGTCCTCGACGATCTTCGCCAAGGGCAGCGCCGGGCACGTTGCGGCGATGGGCGCGGTCGCGGTGGACCGGCCGACGCTGTTCATCCAGGGCACGATCCTGGTGCTGGCCATCGTCTCCGTGCTGCTGATGGCCGACGCGTCGCATGACGTGCCCGAGTTCGCGGGCCAGGCGGCCGCCGTCCCCGGGTCGCCCGAGGAGCGCGAGGGCCTGCTCGCGGGCTTCGTGCACACCGAGATCTATCCGCTGACCCTGTTCTCCGTCGGCGGCATGCTGCTGTTCCCCGCCTCCAACGACCTGCTCACGATGTTCGTCGCGCTCGAGGTGCTGTCGCTGCCGCTGTACCTGCTGTGCGGGCTGGCCCGGCGCCGCCGGCTGCTGTCGCACGAGGCGGCGATGAAGTACTTCCTGCTTGGCGCGTTCTCCTCGGCGTTCTTCCTGTTCGGCATCGCGATGCTGTACGGGTACTC
>Ga0187812_1000193_pt1 | contig 22567 bp, 21 predicted proteins | sample NC_S_2_FD_130582 | JGI IMG/M metagenome (GOLD analysis project Ga0187812, IMG submission 130582) | Wetland sediment microbial communities from Neuse River Estuary, North Carolina, USA - ASW-S_2 | ecosystem: Environmental > Aquatic > Freshwater > Wetlands > Sediment | place: USA: North Carolina...
CGTAACATCTACAGGAAGCCCGGAAATTAAGGTTCCAAATGCTACTAATGAAATTAAAATAACGACTCAGGACAATTTAAATAAACCTTTGTCCAGCAATGGTGAGATATTACAGGTACAAACACCTCAGGTGGAAAAATCATCTGAACCGGTTGTCTCAACAGCGAAGACACAACCAGATAAAATTACACAGCAGCAATTCGCGGAAAAAGTTTTTGTAAAAGAAACCGCAACGTCAACCGGAAGTCCGGAAATTAAGGTTCCAAATGCTACTAATGAAATTAAAATAACGACTCAGGACAATTTAAATAAACCTTTGTCTAACAATGGTGAAATTTTACCAGCACTAACTTCTCAGGTAGAAAAATCATTATTTCAACCAGACAGTACAAGCGTTAAAAATTTAACCGATGAAAATGAATTCCCGAAATCATTCCAAATCAATTTGAATAAACCTATCGCGGGAAGTGTAACAACAGAACAAAATCCACCATCAAAAATTTTAGTTTCTGTTTCTAAAATCGACACGCCTTCTGAGACTAACACCGTGCAGCCTATAGCCTCCCTTTATTCAAAGGCTCCGGATGGTGATTGGACGGAAATATCTCTTAGAAATTATGACAGCCAGACAAGATTGGCTAACAAGAATTCGGCGTACAATATTTCAGTTAAGCAGCCACAAACTTTTTCTCCCTCGGAATTTGATCCGCTTAAAAGTTTTATGCAGAAGACAGAAGCAGCTAGAACAAACAAGCTCACGGTAGATGTCCAAAGTAAAAAAGCTTCTTCAAATGATGTACTTAGTTCTCCATCTTCGACGAATAAAAATCTCTCTAACCAAAGTGAGCCTCAAATATTTGTTGATAAAAATACAACGGCGGGAAATTCCGGCTACTTCAAGGATATTAATGTAACTTCAAATAATAATTCAAAGACAGAAAACCCGCATATTCAGAAAATAATTGTCAATCAGGATCAGGCGAATAACAAAGATACAAACAGCGGTTTGCATGTGGATGATAAACCGGATGCAGCGAGCCAGACGCCTATTGATACGGTTTCAACAGCCGCAGTAAATAATAAACAGCCGCTCCCGGATGAATCTATTTTACCTCAGCCGGTTATTGCCAGCACAAACCAGGCAGCTTCAAATACGATAGATAATTCAGCACTGAACGAAGTATCTATCTCACAGAGTAAAAACGTAAGTGATATTAAAATTGATTCGCCCGATAAACAGAAATTCAAGCAAGGCGAAGAACAATCTGCTTCAAATCAAACCGCGAACAAGAAAGACTTTATTGATTATAAAAACGTTTCAAATCAGAACTTTGTTAACGACTTAGCTTCAGCAAATAAAAAAGAAGCGATACCGCAGACATTTCTTCCAGCGGATGATAAGCTGCAAATGGTAAAACCGGAAAATCTTGTAAGCGAGATTAACCATATCATACAGCAGGGAGATACGAAGAGCGCGGTTTTGAAGTTAGACCCTGAAACACTCGGCAAAGTGAAAATCGTTTTGGATGTTGTTAACAAAACTGTTCACGCAAATATCCAGGTTGAAAATGAAAATGCGAAGCAAATAGTTCAAAACAATCTTAACGACTTGAAACAGTCACTAAACCTTAACGGACTTCAGCTAAGCTCGGTAAACGTTTCGTTAAGCAGTAATGATGATAAAACTAATAAGCCATTTCTTCAAAAGAAAAAATCATCCTACAGCCAGTATGGCAGGAAGATTGAAGATACCGATAATGCAATGACATCGAAGAGTATGGGATATAACACGTACGATTATCTAATATAGGAGTTCAAAAAATGATTAACAGCGTAACGCAGACGACCAATCCTGTAACGACAAATAATTCGTCGACAAGTTCTACTTCTACAAACAACACGATGGATCAGAATTCATTCATGAAATTGCTGATCGCACAAATGCAGAACCAGGACCCGATGAGCCCTATGGACGGGACTCAATTTGCATCTCAGTTAGCGCAGTTCAGTTCGCTTCAGCAGCTGCAGAATTTAAATACATCCATGACAACAAGCATCAACGCAAACTATGCATTGACACAATCAATTAACAACACGCTTTCTTCAACGTTAATCGGGAAAGAAGTAAAGATAGGCGGAGGCAATATACAGAACAGCGGACAAGGTACGATTCAGCTTGGGTACACGCTTCCGGCGAACGCGTCATCAGTTTCAATTACGGTTACGGATTCAAACGGCAATGTGGTAAAGACATTAAATAATTTACCGACAGCATCAGGCGACAATAAACTTTCCTGGGATTTCTCCGATAATAACGGCAGTACATTACCAAACGGTAATTACACGTACACAGTTAACGCAACAAGTATGGATGGAAGCAGCATGACAGCGACACCTTTTATAGAAGGAATTATTTCAGGAGTTCAGTTCGGAGCGAACGGAGCCAGCCTAATGGTTGGAAAGTCAAGCTACAATCTTTCTGATGTGCTGGAAATTGTTGATCCAAACTCGCAAGGAGGAAATTAAAATGACTGAGATAAATGGTATAAGTGTACCGTTTATTCCGATCACTCAAAATGAAGATTTCGGAAAAGTTAAAGCTCAAAGCAGCGCCGACAACTTCAGTTCAATTTTTCAGGATGAGCTTGATAAAGTAAAGTTCTCTAATCACGCTTTGAAGAGATTGGAAAACAGGAATATACAATTAAGCAATAATGATATAAACAAAATTCAAGACGCGGTTCAGAAGGCTGAATCCAAAGGCTCTAAGGACTCACTGGTAATGATGAACGACACCGCATACATTGTTAATATCCCGAATAAAACGGTAGTAACGGCTCTGCCGGTAGGCGAGAGCAATGAAAATATTTTTACGAACATTGACAGCGTAGTATTCGCATAAATTATAAAATTAAAGATCAAGTGTGAGTTTTAAATAAATAATTAATAAACAACATAGAGCGGGACCTTTCGAGGGCGCTCTGAATCCGGCTGACTGATTGACGCCGGGTTAAATAACAGAAAAAACCTAGGAGGTTACAATGGCACTTCTTAATTCACTTTTCTCCGGCGTTTCCGGTTTGCAAAATTTGCAATCGATGATGGACGTAATAGGCAACAACATTGCGAACGTTGATACAATCGGATTCAAAAGCTCAAGAGTTACTTTCAGCGACACATTTAATGAACTTGTTAAATCGGGTACAAGCCCGACAGATTTAACAGGCGGCACAAACAGTTTCCAGGTCGGCTTGGGAATGAAAATAAATTCAATCGACAGGAACTGGAACCAGGGTACATTTCAAACTACCGGCATATCTACAGACTTAGCTTTGCAGGGACCGGGTATGTTTATTCTTAACAGCAACGGGCAGAATTTCTATTCACGTGCAGGCTCATTTATTTTCGATGCCAACGGTAAGTTAGTTGATCCGCAGAACGGCGCTATTGTTCAAGGTAAAGTAGCTAACGGATTAGGACAAATTCCGCAAGGCACCGCAATCCAGGATATCGTTGTAGATAAAAACTTAAAGTTACCCGCGACAAAGACTTCGAACGTATCGTGGGGCGGCAACCTTCAAAGCAGCTCTACCACGATTGCGACCAACGTTGTAAATATGAATGATACATTAGCAGGAAACAGCCCGGCTAACGGTTCGACGCTTGATTCAACTACAAGCATCGTCGGCAAAGACGGTTCAAAATATACACTGGATGTTAAATACACTTATGCAAGCGCCACAACTTCATGGACGCCAAGCTATACGGTAAAAGATTCAAGCGGAGCCACTGTCGCAACAACTCCATCGCCGGCGTTAAGCGCGTTAACATTCAACACTTCAGGAAATTGCACAAGCCCTTCGATTCAAATTACGAGTAATGATGCGCAGCAGAATTTATCATTCAACCTGGATCTTTCTAAAATAACTTTATCCTCATCAGCGGCAACATCAACGGGCATACCGCCTGTGGTTAATCAAGGAGCTTCTGAAGTCCCGGTAATTGGATCGGTAAGCATATATGATTCACTCGGCAACCCGCATACATTAAGCTTGCAGTTTGACCACAGCTACGGCAATACATGGTCATGGAAAGTATCGGTACCAAGCACGGACGGCGGAACATTTAACGGCGCTACAAGCGGCACGATAACCTTTGATGCAAACGGACAAATCCAAACGATTACTCAAGGCGGAACAACAGTTCCCGGAAATCCACCGGTTCCTCAAGTTACATTTTCACCAAGCGGCGGCGCTGAGACGGAACCGATTAACTTAAACTTTGGTTCCGGTACCTCAGGAATTACTCAAACATCTTTGACTTCACAGGTAGCTGCATTAAACCAGGACGGCAGCGCGTCAGCTAACCTTACCAACCTAAACATTGACCAATACGGAAATGTTGTAGGAGTATTCTCAAACGGTAATTCCAAAACATTAGCGCAGTTAATGGTTGCGACATTTACAAACCAGAACGGTTTGGTAAGCGCCGGAGACAACCTTTATTCCGTAGCGGCAAACTCGGGCACACCGAGAATAGATGCGCCGGGCGCCAGCTCTGCAACAACAATACAATCAGGCGCGCTGGAACAATCAAACGTAGATCTTTCACAAGAATTCACACAGATGATTGTATCGCAAAGAGGATTTGAAGCAAACGCGAAAGTAGTAACTACTTCCGATACGCTTCTGCAGGATATTACAAACTTAGTAAGATAACCTTCATAACTTCCTCCTAATAAAGGAGCGCCGGTAACACGGTGCTCCTTTTCTTTTTTATAAAAGGCTGACTGTAATTTATGAAAAGAATATTTTTTCTTATTATAGACTCGTGGCAGATCAATAACTGCTTTTCATGTAGTATTAATCGAATGGAAAGTAAAATTATTATAAGATATATTTGTAACCTTTTTAGGATTAAAACCTCTAATAAACTTTAATTTATATTTTGGAAAGAGCAATTGATGGAGTCATTGATAAAACTTACTGCGGATTATAAGGAAGTTTCGATAGAAGATACGTTTAAATTTTTAAACACTACGGAAAAAGGGCTAAGCTCCGGTGAGGTACAAGGCAGGTTAAAAACTTTTGGTCATAATGCAATTGAAGAGAAGAAAAAGAACCCGGTATTGGAGTTTGTTAAACGCTTTTGGGGACCAATGCCTTGGCTGCTTGAGCTGGCAATGGCGTTGTCTTTTTTTCTAAAGCATGAAATTGAAGGGATAATAATTTTAGTTCTGCTTACAATAAACGCGATAGTAGGATTTATGCATTCGTTAGGCTCGCAGAAGGCTGTGGAGCTATTAAAACGGAGGCTTGCGGTTAAAGCAAAAGTTTTAAGGGACGGCAATTGGCAGATGGTAGATGCTGCGGAAATTGTCCCGGGTGATATTATGGTAGTAAAGCTGGGAGATATAGTTCCGGCGGACGCAAAAATAATTGATGGTGAGATTTCCATAGACGAGTCGGCATTAACCGGGGAATCTCTGCCGGTAGAAAGTAAAACTTCGGATGTTACTTATTCAGGATCGGTAGTAAAACGCGGCGAAGCTCGCTGTATAGTTATTAATACCGGCGGCAGCACATATTTCGGTAAGACAGCGGAACTCGTAAAGATAGCAAAGCCAAAATCTCACCAGGAAGAAATCATGCTTGCGATAGTAAAGTACATGATGTATCTGGGCATTGCCGCTTCGTTAATAGTCGCTGTATACGCATATATGAATAGCGAAAGTATTTTGCTGATACTTACATTCACAGTTATTTTTTTGATGGGCGCAGTTCCGGTCGCGCTGCCCGCGGTAATGACAATTGTAGAAGCCGCCACGGGGATGAAACTTGCGGAAGAAGGAATTTTGGTAACGCGATTGGATTCAATTGAGGATGCGGCATCAATAAGTATTTTGTGTCTTGATAAGACGGGAACAATTACCGAAAACAAATTATCCGTCGCGGACAGCATTGCATTTAACGGGTTTTCAAAAGATGATGTAATATCAATCGCAAATTTAGCGTCGCGCGCTGAAGGAATGGACTTGATCGATACCGCAATTATTGATTACGCAAAGAAGAGAGGAGCAAATCATAACGATGAGAAACAAATTAGCTATACGCCGTTTAATCCTTCGATAAGAAGAACCGAGGCTGTAATACAATCAAATGGAAGCCAATATAAAGTAGTAAAAGGAGCAGCGCAGGTAATTATACCAATGTGCAGCGGGCTTGAAAAATCAGTTATAGAATTAGCGGACCAAACAATCGACGGCTTATCGCAAAAAGGTTATAGAACAATTGCTGTCGCGAAATCAGAGAACGGAAATTTTGACAGCCTAAAACTTGTAGGATTTCTACCGCTGGCAGACCCGCCGCGATCCGATTCAAAAAAAATGATTGAGGAAGCAAGAGAACTTGGAGTCAGATCGATTATGCTTACTGGCGATAATATTTCTATCGCTAAGGAAATTGCGCAGCAGGTAGGAATCGGAGATAAAATTATTAGGCTGAAAGATATTGAAGGATTAAACGAAGACGAGCAGGCTAAAGTTTTAAGCGAGATAAACGGCATTGCGGAAATTTATCCTGAAGATAAATATAAAATAGTGAAGCTGCTCCAATCCAAGGGATTTATGGTTGGAATGACCGGTGACGGAGTGAATGATGCGCCCGCGTTGAAGCAGGCAGAAATGGGTATTGCTGTCAGCAATGCAACGGATGTCGCAAAGGCATCTGCCAGCGTAGTTTTAACTGAACCGGGAGTAAGTGTAATAGTTGAAGCTATTAAACAGAGCCGCGAAACTTATCAGCGAATGCTGACTTGGGTTATAAACAAAGTTACAAAGGTAATCCAGGTAGTAGGTTTGCTGACTATCGGATTTTTTATGATGAAGGAAATGGTACTTTCATTGTTAGGAATGTCGCTGCTGGTTTTTGCAAATGATTTTGTAACGATGTCGCTCGCTACTGATAACGTTAAGCACACAGCCGATCCGAACAACTGGAACGTTAAGAATATAACTTTTGCGTCGCTTATTATAGGAGCGCTTTTAGTGGTTGAAGGAATAATTAGCATAATAATCGGCAGAGATTATTTCAATTTAAATTTCGCACATCTGCAAAGCTTTATAATGCTTATGCTGGTATTTACAAGCCAGTTTAGAGTTTTGATAGTAAGGGAAAGAAACTTTTTCTGGAGCTCGTTTCCGGGGAAAGCTCTATTCGCTTCATCATCGATCAGCATTGTCGTATTTTTATTTCTTGGAGTGTGGGGAATCATTATCCCTGCTTTAACTTTGACTCAGGTATTGACAGCTTTAATTTTCTCTGCAGTGTTCACTCTGTTGATTGATATACCGAAGTATTATTCGTTCAGACTGTTCGGGTTATAAATTATTTTTCTAAATGCACTAAGGAAACTAAGGTCTTCTTAGTGCAGATTTTATATTCCTAAAGCCATGAATTTTTATCCGCGATAAACTTTCTAAAAATTAAAAGAGATGCCATGCATTCACTTGAGAACCGCTCATGACGGATGCTAAAGAAAGAAGGCTCAAGCCCCCATGTTTCAGACAAGCCGACAACGACAAGATCAAAATTATCATTAGCAATTTTTATAGCCGTATCTAAAGGCGTATCACTTTCTACAAGCCGCAGCTTAACATGATCTTCTGTGAATTCTATATTTCCATCTTTTTCATTTTGGATATTATTTTTATGATTATTTTCCTGCTTTACAATATGAAGCAGAGTAACCAGGGCATTGTTTTTAATTGCGATTTGATGCGCAATAGCTAAAGCTCCTTTATCATGCACACCTTCTCTAAATGGGACCAAAATATTTTTAATAGGATTAAACTTGCGCTCGAGGTAAACGCATACATCAGCCTTCGCATTTCTAATAACTTCATTAACAGTTCCGCTTAAAATGCTTTTTGTTAAAATAGGTTTATGCCAGCCCATAATAATTGTATTTACGCCTTTAATAACGGCAATCTGGTTAATATCAACAGCGGCATTTCGTGTTGCAAAGGAAAGAGTTTTAACGGGGATAGAGTTATCCTCCGCAAAATTTAACAGCGGCTGCAAAGCTTCCGTATTTTTTTGATTGCCGTTTTCTTCGGTAATTTTAGATATGGATAGATCGCCGGGTTTGAGAAGATGGAGCGCATAAATTTTAAAATCATTTACCGGCGCCAGCGCATTAGCTATCTTTAACAAGCCAGGACCGGAAGAAGGGAATGAAACCGGAATAAGAATTCTGAATTTATGTTTTTCTTTATCGGCTTCCTCAAGCTCTTTACGGATGAGTTTTGCCGGGTAGACCCATTCGAAAAATGGAGTGGTCATGAAAGTAGTAACCAGAGCCATCAAAACCATCATCGTAAAAAGAGCATGGGAAATAACACCAAGTTCAAGTCCGATGGATAAGATAATTAATTCCATTAATCCGCGGGTATTCATCAGAATTCCTAAACCTGCTGATTCACGCCAGGAAAGAGAAGTAATGCGCGCAGAGATAGTTGAGCCGCCTAATTTCCCGATAACTGCTGAGGACAAAATTAGAGCGAAATAAAACCACATATCGGGTCCGCTTATAAGCCCGAGGCTGGTATTTAAACCGGTAAGTGCAAAGAATATCGGGAGGAGTAAAACAATAGTAACATCATTCAGCTTATCAACGATGTCATTTAAGAAATATTTATTTCGCGGCATCATAGCGCCCATAAAAAAAGCGCCGAAGAGAGCGTGAATTCCCAGCCATTCAGTAGTCCATGCCGACGCAAGCATTAATAGAAGTACCAATCCTAAGATATCGTTGGTAACTTTGTCTCCTTTGTTGTGATAGTATATTTCAAGCTTTGAAATAATAGGTCTGACGGTAAAAATCATTATAAGTATGAATACGACAGAACCAGAAATAGTAAGCCAAACGGGAATCTTATCTGAGCCTGCCCTTACAACTGTAACAACAACAGCTAAAATGCTCCACGCAGTAACATCGTCAACTGCGGCGCAGGCAATTGTTACTGCACCGACTTTTGTCTTAATCAAATTTTTCTCGCTTAGAATTCTTGCAAGTACAGGGAACGCGGTAATACTCATTGAAGCGCCCATAAATAATGCAAACGCCGTAAAGGTGATGGAGTTGTTTGATAAAAGAGGATAAAGGTATAAAGAAAGAATTGTCCCGAGAATAAAAGGCAAAATAATACTAACATGGCTAATCAATACTGCAGCATGACCACGTCCTTTTAATAACTTTGGATCGAGTTCTAATCCCACAATAAACATAAACAGTAATAATCCAAGTTGACTAAGAGTATTCAGATATTTTAAGCTGTTCGGAGGAAAGATAAATGCAAAAGCATGCGGAGCAAATAAACCAAGGACAGACGGACCAAGGATTATTCCTGCAACCATTTCACCTACAACCTGCGGCTGGTGAATCTTCCTAAACACCAAGCCAATTGCGCGCGAGGCAATTATTATAACGACTATCTGTATAATTAATGTTAATAAAAATTCCATCAGTTGTACTTTCGTTTATTGTTAGCGAACGGCGGAAAAATTAATAATGTCATTATTACCACAGTTAGGAGTTAACCATGCTCCTTTTAACTGATATACGTTGCCACCATGCTGAAGCACATCAACAGAAAAGTTGACTTGAGCTTTTCTATCTTGACCTTTGAAATTACCCTGGCTTAAGGTAAAATTATTGGAGAAAAAGATACTATCTTTTTCAAGAATGCCATGCATTTCTGTTTTAGCAGCGTCATTGAAGATTAATGTGAGATGTATACCGGATTGATCGATTAAGAAGCCGGGATTTTTTATAGGAAGATAAACTGGAGTGCAGCTACTAGAGATTTCTTTGGCAAATTCATTGTTCACATTCCATTTGCCGGAAACATCTATCGGAGCCTTAATCGTTTCGCCAATTTTTAAAATACCCAATAGCGCGACAAAGAGAATACCAACTAAAATTATGTATAGGAATATAATCTTCACTTAGCTCTCCATTAAATCACAGCTTATGATACTTAACTAAAGTCTAAATATTACAAGATTAAAAAAGCAGGGTTTTTATAAAAGCGTTGAAAGTGCTTCAACAACTTTTATTTGCGAATACAAAGAAAAGCAAATCAGCTATCGAACTTTATTTAAGTTAAAAGTTTATTTTTAAAGTAGCAACCGGATATAATTTTTTGCCCTTTAATAGATAAATGATTTCCGAAAAATATTAGCACCGATAGGATAATTTAATTCTAATGTAAAAACACATGGTAATGTAAAAAAAATTATTATCTTATTAGAAAAAAATCATTAACATTGTGCTGAAAGGAATTAATGTATGGAAAAACAATTTACAAGTTTCACAGAGTTCTATCCTTTTTATCTTTCCGAACATCAAAACAAAATTTGCAGAAGACTGCATTTTGCGGGGACGTCGTTCGTCATACTAATTATGATATACTTTCTCTTTACATTCAATTGGCTGCTGCTGATTTTATTGCCGGTATTCGGATACGGCTTTGCGTGGATCGGGCATTTTGTTTTTGAAAAGAACCGTCCGGCAACGTTTCAATATCCGCTGTTCAGTCTGCGCGGAGATTTTGTAATGTTTAAAGATATAATTGCAGGCAAAATAGAATTTTAGTTTAATAAGAGCGCTCTTCACTTTATCATATCGATTAAATTTTTTTCTTCGGAAATGATTTCTATTTTAGCGCGGAATATTTTTAAATTTATTAATAGAGAAATTGTGGCAATAGAAAAAAGAAACTTCGGTAACAGCGGATTGAAAGTATTTCCGCTTGGTTTTGGAGCCGGACATATCGGCTCTAACGAGTTGAGCGAGGAAGAAATTTCCAAACTTTTAAACTCTGTTTTAGATCTCGGGATTAATTTAATCGATACGGCACGCGGCTACGGCGCTTCGGAAGAAAGAATTGGGAAATATATTTCACACAGAAGAAGCGAATATATTTTATCAACAAAAATCGGCTACAGCGTTCCCGGCTATAATGATTGGACTTACGATTGCATAATCGCCGGCGTTGATCTTGCGCTGCGTACTTTGCGGACAGATTATTTGGATATTGTTCATCTGCATTCGTGCCCGATAGGTACGCTTGAATACGGGGAAGTAATTAATGCTCTTCAGAAAACTGTCGGGGCTGGTAAGATAAGAATAGCGGCGTATTCAGGAGAAAATAATGAATTAAGTTTTTCCATTCATTCGGGCAGGTTTGGCGGAATCGAAACTTCAATAAATATTTTTGATCAGCGAAATCTTGATTACCTCTTGCCTGAAGCCAGGCAAAGAGGAATTGGAGTTATCGCAAAACGACCGGTAGGAAATATCCCCTGGCAATTTGACGAAAGACCTTATGGAAAATACGCCGAAGAATATTGGCTGCGTATGAAAAAAATGAAATTGGATTTTGGCGAAAATTGGCTTGATACTGCTCTGCGCTTTACTGCTTTTACCGAAGGAGTAGATACTTTTATTGTAGGCACATCGAACTTAAATCATCTAAAGAACAATTTGAAAATTTTGGATAAAGGACCTCTTCCGGAAGAAACATATACACAAATAAGAAATGCTTTTAAAGAAAATGATAACAACTGGACCGGGCAGGTTTAACTAAAATTAATTCTTCTTTACCAGCGCATTAATTTTAAAATCTTTTCGGTTTTTGAAATGGAGAAAAAATATTTCTGTCGATCCTGGCTTTAAATTCCTTTTCAGCAAGATTAGCATAACATGATAGCCGCCTTCTTTAAAAGAAAAAGTTGAATGCGGCTTAACTACAACATACTTCACTTCGCGCATTCCCATCATGCCGTTCTTCATATAAGATTCATGAATCTGGATTACGTTAGCAAGGTTTGAAGACACTCCGAATAAAGTATCAGCCTTGCCGCTGTTATTTGTAATATCGAAATAAAGGGCGCTGTTCATTCCTTTTGCGGCTGGGCGAAGCCAGGCATTTTTAACCGCTGCCTTTTGTGAATGAAAATTTAATACAGTTAAAAGCGAAAGCAAAAGTATCATTTTAATCCTCTAAAGATTTTATATCGTTAATTAATTTATCTTTATCAACATGGCTGCCGCGGTATTCATTTCTTATGATGCCGTTCTGATCAATAAGAAAAATTTTATCTGTGTGAGTGAAAAAATAAATTGTGTTTTTGCCGGCAGTGGTTGTGTCGCCTGGAATAGCAATGAAATCAAATTCATGAATGAGCGACGCAATATTTTTTTTAGTACCGGAAAGGAAAGTAAAATTACTTAAATCAATATCACGGACTGACGCGTATTCTTTTAAAATCGAAGGCGTGTCGCGCTGCGGATCAAAAGATACAGCGGCAAATTGTACATCTTTAATTTTATCACTATTAAGCTGCTGCTGAACTTGCTGCATATTATACGTAGTCATCGGGCAAATATCCGGACAGTTTGTGTAGATAAAAGTCGCCACTAAAATTTTTCCTTTGTAGTCAGACGGAAAATTCACTTTAGAACTATCCTGGTTCAGCAATGAATAATTGCTCCCCGAAATATTTTTCCCTTCGGGTAATTTTTTGGCGCAACTTGATAAAAGAATTGTGATAAATAAAACGGCAAATAGAATTGCTGATTGTTTTATAGGTCTATTTAAGAATAAAAATTTTAATCTCATCTTTATAACTCCGTTTCAAACATACTCATTTTAGTCCAACGTCCGTGTGATCTTAAAAATAATATTGAGATCCGTTTAAATACAATTATTTTAAGGAGATTTTAAGATTTTCCTTAACCTTATTTAATCTTTAGGGGATAATTTAGCGTCAAAAATACTAAGGAGAAAAAATGTTTGACACTACACATATTCACCCGATGATAGTTCATTTCCCGATAGCCTTGTTGATAATAGGCTTTCTTGCAGAATTTATTAGCGTAGTTTTCAAGAAAGAATTTTTTGGAAAAGCTGGATTTTATTTACTAATTTTAGGAACGTTAGGCGTAGTTGCTGCGTATATTAGCGGCAATATAGCCGGTGACGGACTAACTGAAGCCGGCGCATTAAAAGATGCAATTGAAAAACACGAAGACGCGGCAGCCGTTACTTTATGGCTGATGGTAGCTGTTTCAGTCGTAAGAGTCGGTTTTGTTTTGCTCAAAAAATATGAGGGAGCATTTAAGTGGATATCACTTATATTATTTTTTATCGGAGTGCTTTCAATTGCCAGAACGGGTTATTACGGCGGAGAGCTTGTGTTTAAGCATGCTGCCGGAGTTCAATTTAATCTTGGCAGCTCGCTTAATTTAAATGAAATAGAAAATAATTCCGGTTCTACGGAAATAGAATCTGAATAAATTATATATAACATGTAAATGAGAATACTTGTAGTTGAAGATGAGAAAGGGATCTCTAATTTTCTAAAAGACGGTCTTGAAGAAGAATCGTTTGCAGTAGATGTTGCCGCTGACGGTAAAAAGGGATTGGAATTAAGCTTCGTAAATGAATATGATTTAATCCTTCTCGATTGGATGATCCCGGGAATTAGCGGGATCGAAGTCTGCCGGCAAATACGGAAAACCAATTCTTCCGTACCGATAATTTTTTTAACGGCAAAAGATACAGTTTCAGACACCGTATTCGGGCTTGAATCCGGCGCAAATGATTACATTAAAAAACCTTTTAGATTTGAAGAACTGCTAGCAAGGATCCGGGTTCAACTTAGGACAAAAGATGGTGAGCAAAATATTCTTAAGCTCGCAAATGTAGAAATGAATTTGGATACACACCGCGTTTTTGCTGACTCAAAAGAAATTATGCTTACTCAAAAAGAATTTTCTCTGTTAGAATTTCTAATAAGGAATAAAGAAAAAGTATGCACCCGCACAAAAATCATTGAACATGTTTGGGATATGCATTTTGACTCGGACACTTCGGTAATTGATGTTTATATTAATTTTCTTCGTAAAAAGCTTGACGATGGAAGCGGAAAAAGTTTTATCCAAACTATACGCGGAGTCGGTTACATTGCACGCGAGAAATAATGCAGCTTAATCTAAGAAACCGTATTTCTTTTTTTTACCTGGTGTCTACCGGTATATTATTCGGGCTCGTTTTTTTTGTCATTTATTTTTCAGTCCGCGAGACTGTTTACCGCCACATGGATGAAGATCTTGATGCTGAATCTAATGAAATCGAAAAAAATCTTGTGGTTATAAATGACAGATTTGTAATCGCAAATGCGTTTGAATGGAATGAACGTGAACACGGTCAAATTGAAGTTAATCCTGTATTTGTACAAGTAGTTGATACTTCCGGCAAGCTGGTAAAAAAAACCGGGAATTTGCTGAACGGAAAACTAAGCTTTAATCCGAGCCTGAAAAATCAAATTTATTTTAATACATCTCTTTCAGGCGCGCAGGTAAGACAACTTCAGCTTCCAATAAAAAATCCTGTCGGTACGGCATTGGGATATATTATTGTTGCAATGCCTCTGGATGAATCTGCCGATGTACTTTTAAATTTGCTGATAATTCTGGAATCAACGTACTGGATGGTGCTATTTGTTTTATTTTATGTAACAAGATTTATTGCGGGCAAAAGCATATCGCCCATAAACAAAGTTATTTCAACAGCGGAAAGAATAACAAAAGAAAATCTTGGTGAAAGAATTGAACTGCCTGCGCATAAAGATGAAATCTACAAGTTGACTTCAACTATAAATGAGCTTTTGAATAGGCTTGAAGACGCTGTGCTGAGAGAAAAACAATTTACTTCCGACGCTTCGCATGAACTACGCACGCCGCTATCAATAATAAAAGGCACGTTGGAAGTTTTGATTAGAAAATCCCGCTCGGTTGAACAGTATGAATCGAAAATAAATTATTGCATCCGTGAAGTAGACAGGATGTCTTCAATTGTAGAACAGCTTTTGATGCTCGCAAGATATGAAAGCGGAAAAGTAGTCCCGGTAATAAATAAACTAAATTTAAATGAAGCGGTTGAATCAGTATTAACAAGGCTGAACTTATTACTCGAAGAAAAAAAGATAAAGGTAAATTATAATCAGACTGAAAACATTTCTGTAGCCGCAGACTATTCAATGCTTGGAGTAATTTTAGAGAATTTAATTTCCAACGCGATAAAATATTCTCCCGAAGAAAAACAAATAGATATAAACGTTAGCAGCGCCGGAAGCAATGTAGTTTGTGAAATAAAAGATTACGGCATCGGAATTTCCAGCGACCAGGTGGGGAAAGTATTCGACCGCTTTTACAGAGCCGACGAATCCAGAAATTCCGGGATTACCGGCAATGGGCTGGGGCTTGCAATTGTTAAAAAATTAGCGGATCTTCAAAATTTAACCATCATGATAACCAGCGAAGAATCAAAAGGCACTTCAATTCAAATTACATTTCCTTCTTAGTTCTTTGATAAAGATTTTTTTAAGCGATTTTTAAGAAACCTTTAACTATAGTTTTAAGAATACCGGTTTATTTTAACATACAAAAAAAATATTTAATAAATCTATAGGAGAAAAAATAATGAAACCCAAAACACTTTTTTTAAGTATGCTCGCGGTAATTTTAATGATGAATTTCGGATTTGGAAATGTAAAGCATTCTAGCGCGACTACAATTAAAAATATAAAAGCAGCGATTACGGGTGAAACAACAGCGAGCGCTAAATATGCCGCTTACGCAAAGCAGGCTAAAAAGGAAGGCTATGCAAAAATTGCTTTACTTTTTGAAGCCGCATCTAAATCGGAAAACATACATGCAAATAATCATCGTTCAGTATTAGAGCAACTTGGTGATAAGATGGACAAGGTTACGCCTAAGTATGAAGTAAGATCCACAAAAGAAAACCTGGAAGACGCAATCAAAGGAGAATCTTATGAAGTTGCGACAATGTATCCTGAATTTATCAAAACCGCCAACGATGAAGGAGTTAACATCGCAATGATCTCTTTCAATTATGCATTCCAGACGGAAAAGAAACATAAAGCGATGTATGAAAATGCGCTCGAAAAGCTAAACACAGGCAAGGCAAACGAACTTTCAAGTTTGTACATGGTTTGTACTACATGCGGAAATACTTATGATTCTCAGGCGCCTAAGAGATGCGGTATTTCAATGACTCCAAGAGAAAGATTCTTAACGATAAAGATGTAGTTGTAAGTAGAATTTATCTAACTATCCGCTTATCAATAAAATTTGGTAAGCGGATTTTTAATTAATCTCATAATGCATACAATTTTTTTTACAGCTTTGACTTGTTTAATCTCCTGCCCTGCCATTGGAATGACATCCGTAACATGAGGTCGGACTGTATACATAGCCGCTCACACCGTCATGATGCCCGTCTGTGCTTGCCTGGCTATGGCAGCCGCTAGTCGTACATGAAAATACCGCGAAGTTTGAAAATGCAGTATGACATGTTGAGCAGCTTAAGCCGGAGTGTCTTCCCGAACTAATAGGAAACTGAGAATGGTTAAATGTCGAAGGCTGCCATGCGCTAGTCGTATGGCATTGCGTGCAATCGGTGGGATAACCGACAGATTGATGCGGCGGGTTTGATGTGTTTGCATAATCATTTTGATGACAGCTGTAACAAGCGGACGGAGTACTTGTATAACCTGAAGCGTGGCATTGCGAACAGCTTAATGTTGCGTGTGCGCCTGTCAATGCAAATCCAGTTGTGCTGTGGTCAAAAGTTGCGCCGCTCCAGTTGATTGTTGAATGACATTGGGAGCAAATGTGCGGGAAGTTTTGCTGAACATGGTTTGGATCTGTAGCAGCAAGGTAATCTTTACTATGACATTGATAACAGTCGGTTGTTAATCCTTTAAAATTGCTTCCCGGAGTATGACATGCGAAGCAGTTTGAAATATTATGCCCGCCTGTCAAAGGGAAAAAGCTATGGTTAAAACCGTCGGCACTCCATGCAAAGCTTGTGAATGTATGGCAATCCTGGCACTCAGTTGAAAAGCCTGCGTTAACATGATTTGGAGATTGGGCAGAGTAAAATTGCGAGCTGTGGCAGCTAAAACATGAAGTACTTAGAGTTTGAAAATAATACATGCTGTAGCTTGTATGACAGCTTGCGCAATCAACATTTAAATGAACACCGGTAAGAGGAAAGCGGTTCTGCTCATGAAGCACTTTTATATTTGTTACTATCCAGCTGTTTGTTGTGTGGCATTTAATGCAGTTTTGTCCGACACTGTTCTGGTGAATATCTTTATGGCAATTTATGCACCCGTTTTTTATATCTGAAAAAATTAAACTTTTATGACACGACTTACATTCAACCCCCTGGTGAGCGCCTGTAAGTTGAAAGGAAGTTTCTTTGTTATGGTCGAAACTAATCTTCTCCGGTATGACGTCCCATCCGGTTGATAAATGACATTGTGAACAATCTATTTTAAGAGATTTGCCGTGAGGCGACTGTGCCGTCATTTTCCCGCTCGAAAATAAAATAAGTAAAATAAATAATTCTATATTTTTCATTTTACTTGTAGTCTTCCTTTCTTATTACCAATGCTAATATAAAAAAAAGAAAGAAATACTTCTATGTTAATTATTTAAGGCGCAAAGCCAATTTGTAAAAATATATATAACCCCAACCTAAAAAATGCAGGTTCCTTTAATTCAAAAGGTGTGGATAAAAACTTCAACTTAAAGCATAGTATAGAACTAATTTTGTTATTAATTTCAACGGTGTGTTGTTGAACTTCCCAACAATATTTTTCGTTAGAGCCTCTCTTAATTTCTAAACTTCTCTTTTAAAATTATAAATAAAAACAACTTAGGAGTGTTGAGAATTTTTTCCCCAACGTGGTATGTTAATTGAGCCTTAAAACATCAAATTAGAATATAAGGAGTTCATCATGTTAACATTTTTATTGGCACTTGTTTTAATATTCGCGGTGGTAGATTTATTCGTTATGCTGGTAATTGAACCGCTTGCCTCCAAAGATAGAGCAAGAAAAACCGCAAAATTATCTTATAGAAAAAATATTATTCCAACAATCGATTTAGTCGGCGCAACAATGTATGACGGCGGTATTAAAAAAGAAGAAAAGAAGAAAGATACTGACGAAAAAAAATCATCATAGTTATTCAATAAAATATTAAATCGAATTAGGAGATTTTATGGTTGGAATATTTGTTCTTGTAACATTTTTGTTTTGTATTGTAGCGGATGTTGTTGTACTAAAAATACAAAACAAGGCTCACCCGGCATTTGAAAACGGAATCGATGATGATCAGCTACTCTTCAACAATTTCCATATTAATGTACCTGCCGGAGTTTTCTTCTCAAATGCGCATTCGTGGGTTCAAGAAAGTCAGTATGGATTGGTAAAAATCGGAGTGGATGATTTTCTTTTCAAGACTTTAGGCAAGCCCTCTTTATCAAACTTTGCAGAAATAAATAAAGAAATTAAAAAAGGTGAGCCAATATTTGAAATTTCAACTGGCGGATATTCAGTTGTAGTACCATCACCGATCAACGGTAAAGTAAAATCAATCAATGAAAACATTTTAGATGGGAAAATTAATAACCCGTACTTGGATTGGAGTGTTCAAATTGAGCCTAAAAATTATGAAGAAGATTTGAAGCGATTGATCCAGCCTAAAAATTCCGTGTTCTGGATGAAGAATGAATTTAATAGGCTAAAAAGTTTTCTTAAAAGTAATTTACAAAAAGAAAATTTAGCCGGAGTAACGATGTATGATGGAGGTACTGTTATTAACGGCTTAGTCTCTTTTCTTCCTAAAAAAGAGTTTCAAGCATTTAAAAAAGAATTTCTAATATTATAGGTTATAGAAAATGTCGAAACAAAAAGGATTATTATTTGATGTAACACTTTGCATCGGCTGCGGTGCATGTTACGACGCATGTAAACAAAAAAATAAGCAGCCAAAGACAAATCAAAATTTTTTAAGCGATCATCTGTCAGCAAATACTTATACTGTTGTAGAACAATATGGAGACAAGTACGCAAGGAAAATGTGTATGCATTGCGATGAACCGTCTTGTGTGTCGGTATGTCCTGTCGGCGCATTTTCCAAAAGCGAAACAGGAGCAGTGCTGTATGACGGCGATAAATGTATAGGCTGCAGGTATTGTATGCAGGCATGTCCTCATAAAGTACCGAGATATGAATGGGGAAAAACTCAGCCGCGGGTTCGGAAATGTACAATGTGCGATGATAGAATTAAAGCTGGGAAAATTACAGCGTGCGCGGAAGCCTGTCCTACAGAAGCTACTCTTTTCGGTGATCTTGATAAGTTAATTGAAGTGGCGAAAAAAAGAATCAAAGAGAATAAAAGAAATTATTATCCGCATATTTACGGACTGGACGAAGCAGGCGGAAGTCATGTTCTGATCTTATCACCTGTTCCTTTTGAGCAGCTCGGATATACACCCGGTCTTCCAAAAGAACCAATGCCTATGTTAACTATGCGCGCGATGGAAAAAATCCCGCCGGTTGTAGGAATAGGGGGAGTCTTCCTAGGCGGTATGTATTGGCTTACTAAAAGAAAAAATCAAATAGCTAAAGAAGAAAAATCATCAAAGGAATTATAAAATCATGAGAACCGATAAGCTGTTAAAATTTTCCTTCTGGAAAGTAGTTTCTGTTGTAATAATTGTCGCCGGAATAATTTCTACATATTACAGGTTTACAAAAGGATTAGGCGCTACGACAAACATGAGCGATATGGTACCGTGGGGTTTATGGATAGGATTTGATTTTCTCGGCGTTGGATTAGCAGCAGCCGGATTTACAATTGCTGCCACCGTACACATTTTTAATATTCACAAGTTTGAGCCGATAGTTCGTCCTGCAATATTAACGGCGTTTATTGGATATTCATTAGTTGTAGGGTTATTAATTGTAGATCTTGGGCGACCGGAAAATTTTTGGCATCCGCTGGTAATGTGGAATATACATTCTGTGATGTTTGAAATTACATGGTGTATAATTTGTTATTCAACAGTGCTTGTTCTTGAATTCGCACCAGTTGTACTGGAAAAATTCAAACTTAATGCGCCGATAAAACTACTAAGAAAAATTTCTATCCCTATAGTAATTGCAGGCGTTTTATTTTCAACGCTTCATCAATCATCCTTCGGATCGCTTTATCTAATTGTGCCGGGCAGGCTGTATCCGCTGTGGTATTCTTCAATTTTGCCGGTACATTTTTATATCTCGTGCATTGCCGCAGGATTATCAATGATAATTTTTGAATCATACCTAAATACAAGAGCCTTTAACACTGGACTTCCAATAAAAGTATTGTCGAAAGCCTCGGCGGCGGTAATGATAGTTCTAATAATAGAATTTCTTTTAAAGTTTAGCGACATGGTTTTGTCGAATAAATTATATCTCCTCGGAGTCCCCTCGATGGAGACCTCACTTTTTTATCTTGAGATAATTATCGGGACAATTATCCCGGTAATAATTTTAAGCAGCAAAAAAAATCGTGAAAATAAAAAACTTCTCTTTATCGCTTCGGCGTCTGTAATTTCAGGATTTATACTGAACAGGATGAATGTCTGTATAACAGGCATGGTTGCCTCTTCGGGAGTAAAATATTTTCCATCCTTTGATGAAATAAGCATAACATTTATGCTCGTCGTGCTGGCAATGCTGGCGTTTAGATTTATAGTACAAACTTTCCATGTGTTCTCCGAAGAGGAAGATAAGACGGTTCAGCTAATTGAGTTGCCTGTAGCGGAAAAAATAATTGTGAGTGAGTAAAATGAAAAACCAATTTAATATGTATCATGATCTTAAATGCATCTGGATGGCTTCAAACATAGTTGACTATAAATTATGCGACAAGGATTTCGATTGTGAAAATTGTACCTTCGATAAGGTAATCAGAAATTCATCATTTGAAGACGACTCAGATGGAAAAGCTACCGGGAATATTCTGGACAATGCCTTAGAGAAACTTCAAGAAATAAATTATGATGAAAAAATTATTTATCTTAAAAACTGCTTGATGATGAAAAGAATTTTCGCAAACACTTTTTATCTCGGGCTTAATCCAATATTACAGCCTTTTCTTGACAGTATATCTTCTTTACAAGAATGCGACCTTGGAAAATATATTTTAAAAGGTCAGCCGGTTTTTCAATTTACCGGTGAATGGGGCACCGTAACATTATCATCACCAATGAATTTTTTGATGTACGACCATATGACGACGCCGCATGAAGATTTAAGTAAATCAAAATGGATTGCAATAATCGGAGCTATTCAGCCGGAAATAGAAACTTGTACCATTGGAAAGTCAAACTGGAATGAGATTCTTTATAAAACTTTTGAAATTATCGATGACATGAAAACAAATTTGCCTTCAGTAGGAAATACCATGTTAGACGGCGGCAATAAGCTAAAATATCTTTATCAAATAGTTGGTAAGACCAAATACAAAAGCATACTTGAGTCCATCATAACCCAATAACTTTTAACCCAAACAAACTTTTTCCTTTAAATAAAGCCACAGGATAATTTGCAAAAAATTTTGTATTTCTTGAAAGTAGGTTTAGTTATACCTAAATTTGGATCAACTGGGAAATGGTTTAAATGAAAACAAGAATAATAAACAGATTAAGTGTAAGACTGATAATTTCGATTTCCTTGATTTTATTCAGTATACTTTCAGTTTACACTTATCTAATTGTAAAGAATCTCGATAAATATTTAACGGAAGCGCGGTTCCAGAGCGCTTATAACATGAGCGACTTGATTAAAAAATCAACTCGTTACAGCATGTTATTAAACAGGCGCGAAGATGTTCACGAAATAATAAAAACACTCGGAACCGAAATTGGCGTTAATGATATTAGGATTTATAACAAGCAGGGAGAAATAATATTTTCTACTGACTCGGCAGAAATATTTAAGAAAGTAAATTTAAATGCTGAAGCATGTATAGTCTGCCACAACAGCTCGGTGCCGCTTAAGAATTTAACCAACCAAAATAAAATCAGAATATACAAGAATGCAGAGAACAAAAAGGTTCTCGGATTGATTAACCCAATTCAAAATGAACCGGATTGTTACAACGCGGCTTGCCATGCGCACTCGCCGAAAGTACAAATTCTCGGCGTGCTTGATGTTGTCGTTTCGCTTGATGAACTCGATAAGATCATTTCTCATAACACAAGAAACACAATATTAAATGCCGCATTAATTATAATCTTTATTTCTCTTTTCTCCTGGATGTTCATTATAAAGCTGGTAAATAAGCCTCTAAAAAAATTAGCAAAAGGCATTGATGAAGTAGGGAAGGGAAATTTAAATTATAAGATTGAGCTTCGTACTAAAAATGAATTCGGGCAGATAGCAAAAAGATTCAATGAAATGTCTTTAAAGCTGAATGACGCTTACAGAGAAATAAAAAACTGGTCCGAAACCCTAAACGATAAAGTGAATGAAAAAACAGAAGAGTTAAAAAATATATACAACCAGGTAAATCAAATTGAAAAATTAGCATCACTGGGAAAACTCTCCGCGACGGTTGCGCATGAACTAAACAA
>Ga0187812_1000195_pt1 | contig 22384 bp, 22 predicted proteins | sample NC_S_2_FD_130582 | JGI IMG/M metagenome (GOLD analysis project Ga0187812, IMG submission 130582) | Wetland sediment microbial communities from Neuse River Estuary, North Carolina, USA - ASW-S_2 | ecosystem: Environmental > Aquatic > Freshwater > Wetlands > Sediment | place: USA: North Carolina...
CGGCTTGTCACCGGCCTGCGGCGGGTTGTTCAGCGCGATCTCGATGCACCGCACGGTGTCGGTGATGTGGATGAACGCGCGGGTCTGCCCGCCGGTGCCGTGCACGGTCAGCGGGTGGCCGATCGCGGCCTGCATCAGGAACCGGTTCAGCACCGTGCCGTAATCGCCGTCGTAGTCGAACCGGTTGATCAGCCGCTCGTCCCGCACCGTCTGGCCGGTCTGGGTGCCCCACACGATGCCCTGGTGCAGGTCGGTGACCCGCAGCCCGTCGTTCTTGGCGTAGAACGCGAACAGCAGCTGATCCAGCGTCTTGGTCATGTGGTACACCGAACCGGGGTTGGCCGGGTGCAGGATCTCCCGCTCCAGGTCACCGTCGGGGGTCGGCACCTTCACCGTCAGGTACCCCTCGGGGATCGGCGCGGACCCCGACCAGCCGTAGCCGTATACGCCCATCGTCCCCAGGTGCGCGATGGCCGCGTCGACGCCGGTGTCCACCAGCGCGGTGAGCAGGTTGTGCGTGGCGCGGACGTTGTTGTCGACGGTGTACCGCTTGGTCTTCTGCGACCGCATCGAATACGGCGCGGCCCGCTGCTCGGCGAAGTGCACCACCGCGTCCGGCCGCAGTTCGAGCAGCACCGCGGCGAGCCGGTCGTACTCGGTGGCCAGATCGACGTTCACGAACCCGATCTCGCGCCCGGACACCGCACGCCACGCCTTGATCCGGTCCCCGATCGGCACGACCGGGGTCAGCGAGCCAACCTCCAGCTCAACATCGATCTTCCGGCGGCTGAGGTTGTCCAGGATGGTGATGTCATGACCACGATCCGACAGGTACAGCGACGTCGGCCAGCCACAGAAACCGTCACCACCGAGTACGAGGACGCGCATTCCGACTCCCATCGCAGTAGCGGCGAATCCCGCGCCGTGACTTTACCTCCGCGGAAGTATCTTCCGCCATGTAAGGCGGCCTCGCCGGGATGGCGGTCGTTAGCCCGCACGACGCTTGGTTCTGCCTGGGAGTTTAGCCGGGCGTTGCCTATGGGCTTCGCGTCATCGCCACCGCTTCCCGCGTTGTGGTGCCATAGTCACAGTTCGGCGCGGGCGGCCGGCGTCAGCAGCTCGCCGACCGCGCCGACGAGCCGGGTCATCTCATAGGACACCTGGCGCGTGTCGCACTCGGGCGCGGTGAGGACAGCGAGGCTCGAGCCGTCGCTGACCGCCTTGACGAACAGCAGCCCGTCTTCCATCTCCACCATCGCCTGCCTGGCGGCCCCGCCGTCAAGCAGCCGTGCCGCGCCTTGGATGAGGCTGGTCAGCCCGGATGTGATGGCGGCGAGCTGCTCGACCGCCGGGCCGGGGATGCCCGACGACAGCGCGAGCGGGACACCGTCGGCGGATACCACGATCGCATGCGCAACGTCGTCCACGCGGGTGGTGAACTCAGTGACAAGCCAGTTCAGGTCCTGGCGGTACGGCTGGCTCAACGACTAGCTCCCTCTCCTGCGCTCGGTGCCCCGGCCTCCGCCTCTCGGCTGCCGAGCTGGAACCCGCTGAGGCGGGTGCGCGCCCGTTCCGGCGAACGCCGCTGCGGCGGCGCCGGGCGCGGGGGCATCAGGGGTTCGGTCCCGGCATCGGCGGCCCGCTGGCCGGGCGCCCGCCGGTCTGCCAGCGGGCCGCCGCCAGGCGGCCGGTGGAACAAGTTCGCCCCCGGCACGCGCGTGGGCAGCCCGGCCGAGGTCTGATCCCCGGGCACTGGCGGACTCAACGTTTCGGCGATCCGCCAGCCGTCCGCCCAGCCGCCATCCGCGGCCGCGTGCCGCGGGGCGCTCGCATGACCGGTGTGCCGTTGATCACCATTGTTCCGCGCGGCGCTTGCATAGCCGGTGTCCGGCGGGTGGCCGGTGTCCCGCGGGCTGCGGAGGGACGGCCGCTTGGCGCGGAACCAGCTTGATGCTCCGGCGGCCGTGGCCGTCGCCGTCTCCTGCGCGGCGTCCGGCAGCTCGGTGGCGGAGTCGGGCAAGCCCGCGGCCGGCATGCGCGGCTCCAGGCCGCGACGACCCCGCCGGCGGCTGCCCGTACCCAGCAGCGGGGTGAAGGACTCCCGCGCGAGCTGCCGCGACCGCTGGTCGATGTACCTGGCCGACCCGCGGCCCGTGAGGTTGCCCGGAAGCCAGACCAGGGCGGACAGGCCCTGCGGCGCAGCTGGCCGCAGCCGGACCCGCACCCCGTGCCGCGCCGCGAGCCGGGACACCGCGAACAGCCCCATGTGCCTGGACACCGACACGTCGACGAGCGGCGGGTTGTCGAGCCGCCAGTTGATCTCGTCGAGCCGGGTGGCGGAGATGCCGATCCCGCTGTCCCTGATCTCCAGCAACACCCCGCCGCTTGATACTTCCTGGCCGGACACGTAGACGGAGGTGTCAGCCGGGGAGAACATGGTGGAGTTCTCGATGATCTCCGCGAGCAGGTGCACGACGTCGGCCGCCGCCTGCCCCGAGACGACGATCCCCGGCTGGACGTTGAGCACCACCCTGGCGTACTGCTCGATCTCCGATGTCGCGGCCCGGGCCACGTCGGCGAGCGGCACCGGTTCGATCCACTTGCGGACCGGTTCCTCCCCGGCGAGCACCAGGAGGTTCTCCGAGTTGCGGCGCATCCGGGTGACCAGGTGGTCCATCGCGAACAAACCGGACAGCCGGTCGGGATCGTCCTCGTTCTGCTCCAGGTCGTCGATCATCCGCGAGAGCCGGTCGATCAGCGGCACGCTGCGGCGGGACAGGCTGATGAACATCGCGCTGAGGTTGCCGCGCAGCATCGCCTCGTTGCCCGCCAGCCGCACGGCCTCCTGGTGCACCTGATCGAAGGCCCTTGCCACCCGGCCGATCTCGTCGGTCGAGTCCACGCCGATCGGCTCCACGTGCGGATTCACATCAGGCTCCGTGGACTGGCTGAGCTCCGCGACCCGCGACGGCAGCCGGACCGACGCGACCTCGAGCGCGCCTGCCTGCAGCCGCCGCAGCGGGTCGACCAGGGAGCGCGCGACGATGATCGTCGCGGCCAGCACGAGCAAGAGCACCCCGCCGGTGACGGCGCCGGCCAGCGCGGCCGACTCCTGCGCGCCCTGCTCGAGCATCCGGCTCCGCGCCGTGATCGCCCCCGTGACCTGGAGCTCGATCGCGCGCATCCGGTCGACTGTGTCAGTCATGGCGTCGTACCACAGGTGCGGTGCCGTGGCTGACGTGATGGCGACCGATCCCTTGGTGTCGAGCATGCCGACGTCCTGCAGGTTCTGAGCCACGCTGATGAAGTTGTCGAGCAGCTGGGCGGTGTCCACCTCAGGGCTGGCCACGGTCGCCAGGAAGGCGTTCTGCTGCGCGGGCGTGGCCGACGCCTGGAAGGTGAGCAGGTCGGCCTGCTCGAGCCCGGACGCGGTGGTCAGCGACTGCACTCCGCCCACGTTGGCGATCGCGGCGGGATCGTTGTATTCGGCTTCGATGAGCGCGGCGTAGAGAATCGCGCGCTGCTGCGACGCCTGGTCCTTGGCCCGGGAGATCGCGCCGAGGGTGCGCACCTCGTCGGCGAGCGTGGGGTCCCCGCTGCCGCTCGTGATCTCGTCGTTCAGGTTGAACAGGTCGGCGATGGCCTCCGAGTACGTCTCGATAGCCTCCGACGGCGGCTGGCCGCCGAGCTGGGAGCGCAGCCCGGGGATGAGATCGATCTGCGAGACCACCGTCGCGGCCCGTTGCTGGGTGCTCGCGGGAAACTGCGATCCGACCTGAACAGCCAGGCTCCGTGTCAGCGCGGCCTGCGTGTTCGTCGTCGCCTGCGCGCTCGCCTGCGTGGCCAGCTCCGGCTTCTCGGCCTTCGTCAGGCTGGCGAGGACCGTGTGCGGGGCCTTCGCGGCCGTCGCGCTGGCGATGACCTCGTTGTAAGCGAGAACCGCGGCCGTGACGTCGCGCTCGCTCTCCATCGCCTGCGCCAGCGTGGTGACCTGCTGGCCGAGGACGGCCAGTTGCGTTGTCCTGGAGAAGGAAGTGGCGGTCCCGATCGCGGACGCCACCCGCAGACCCCCGAAGACCAGGCCCATGACCACGGCCATCACGATGACCGCGACGAGCCGCCGGGACACGGGCCAGTTCCGCAGCGCGAGGAAGCGCGGCCTGGGCCGCCTGAAGCGGAAGGGTCGTCGCGACACCATGGCATGGGCTGGCGGCCGCTCGCCAGCCGGAACGTCAGGGCTTGTCATGGCTCCGCCTCGCCTGTTCATGTCTTTAGAAAATGCGTCAAGCGACATGAGACCGGACGAGGAAGCCCAGACCTCCTCGTCCGGTACCGAAATATGACTAGCTGGTTAGTGTAATCCTGATCACACACGGAAAGTTGCTAGATCGCTTTTTATGGTCTATCTACCGAATTGCCACTTTTGTCGCCATCGGCGGTCCTAGCCGAGCAGGGACTTGATGGCGTCAAGCGCCGCCTGAATGTTGACCACGGAGTTCGCGTAGGAAAACCGCAGGAATCCCTCGCCCCACGGCCCGAAAGCGGTGCCGGGCAGGGCGGCCACGCCCGCCTGGTGGAGCAGCCTGCCGGCCAGTTCGCTGGCCGTCAGGCCGGTGCCGGTGATGTCGGGGAACGCGTAGAACGCCCCCTGCGGCTCGACGCAGCTGATGCCGGGGATCTGGTTGAGTCCGCCGACGATCACGTCCCGCCTCCTGCGGAACTCGGCGACCATCTCCGCGACGCCGTCCTGTGGTCCGTCGAGCGCGGCGATCGCCGCGTACTGGCTGAACGCCGAGGTGCAGGAGACCGAGTTGATCGCCAGCCGGGTGATCGGCTCCACGAGGGCGGCGGGGAAGACGCCGAAGCCGAGCCGCCAGCCGGTCATCGCGTAGGTCTTGGACCAGCCGTCGAGCAGGATGGTCCGGTCCGCCATGCCGTCGAAGTCCAGCACGCTGACGTGTTCCCCGCCGTACCTGATCGCCCAGTAAACCTCGTCCGAGAGCACCACCAGGTCGTGCCGCTGCGCGAGTTCGGCGATGGCTGCGCAGTCCTCGCGGGTCAGCGCGCTGCCGCAGGGGTTGTGCGGTGAGTTGATGATCAGCAGCCTGGTGCGCGGGGTGATCAGCCGCTCGAGTTCGCCGACGTCGATCCGGAACCCGTTGGCCTCACGCAGCGGGACGGGCACCGGTGTGGCGCCGGCGAACGAGGTGATCGACTCGTACATCGGGAAGCCGGGGTCCGGGTAGAGCACCTCGTCGCCGGGTCCGGCCAGCGCGAGGATCGTGAAGAACATGATCGGCTTCGCGCCGGGCGTCACCACCACGCGGTCCGGGGACACCCGCATCCGCCCGGTCCGTTCCAGGAACGCGGCGACCGCCTCGCGCAGCGCGGGTATGCCCGGCGCCGGCACGTAGTGCGTCTGCCCCGCCCGCAGCGCCTCGACCGCGGCGTCGGCGATGTGGTCGGCCGTCGGGAAGTCCGGCTCGCCGATCTCCAGGTGAATGATCGCCTGCCCGGCGGCCTCCAGGGCCTTGGCCCTGGCGAGAACCTCGAACGCGGACTCGGTGCCGAGCCGCCCCATCCGTTCGGCAAGCCGAATCTCCGTCATGTCCTGATCATAAGTGGCCTATCCCTTAGATTGCGGCGCGTGGGGCTTGTGGTGTTTCGGCGCGTTCAGTCGGGGCCTTCAAGCGGCCCCGAACAACGCGCCTTAACTCCACTGCGCCCCACGCTTCCCTCTATGTCCCAGAAACCCCACCCTGAGCGCTCGCGAAAGCCTCGCGCCCGCCTCCGAGCCATGATCTCGTAAATTCCGCATCGTATAAGTGCATGAAGTCTTCGTGATCATGGAAAACCGAAAGCAGTGTGGTTCGGAACGCCACGAATCTCTGGTGGTCGCACAAACTTGCGGGCCGAAATAGGCGGCGCCAGGCCCGCGTGGGAGACTGGGGGCGTGGACGCCGGGGAACCGCTTGAGCGGGCCTACCGGGAGGAGGCGACCCGGATCAGGGCCGCGCTCGCGGCGCGCACCGGGGACGTCGGGCTCGCCGAGGACGCCGTGCAGGACGCGTTCGTCGAGGCGATGGAGCACTGGCCGCGGGACGGCGTGCCGCCGAGCCCGGGCGGCTGGCTGGCGACCACGGCGCGCCGTAAGGCGCTCGACCGGCTGCGCCGGGATAAGACAGGCGCCGAGAAACTGGCTCTGCTCGCCGCCGGCGACCCGGCGGCGGTGCCGGACGACGGCCGGCTACCGGGTTGGCGGGACCGGCCGGACGGCACTGACGGCCCGGACGGAGCGGCGGACCGGCGGGCGGACGACGAACTGCTGAGCCTCGTGTTCGCCTGCTGCCACCCGGCGCTGCCGCAGCAGGCCCAGGTCGCGCTGACGCTGCGCGCGGTCTGCGGCCTGACCAGCGACCAGATCGCGTCGGCGTTCCTGGTGAGCGAGCCGACGATGGCCCAGCGGCTGCTCCGGGCGCGCAAGGCCCTCACGCAGGCCGGGGTCAGGGTCCGCGTGCCCGATCCGGACGAGCTCGGCGACCGGCTGGCCGGGGTACTCGCGGTTGTATACCTAGTATTCAACGAGGGATACCTGGCCAGCTCCGGCCGCGAGCCGGCTCGCCGCGACCTGGCCGCCCAGGCGATCGCGCTGACCAGGACGCTGCACCGGCTGATGCCCCGGGAGCCGGAAGTGCTCGGCCTGCTCGCCCTGCTCCTGCTGCACGAATCGCGGGCCGCCGCCCGGTTCGACGGCTGGGGCCGGCTCATCCGGCTCCAGGACCAGGACCGGGAGCTGTGGGACAAGAAACTGGCCGATGAGGCAGCCATCCTGCTCGACCGTGCGATCGCGCTGCGCCGTTCCGGGCCGTACCAGGTGCAGGCGGCGATTGCGGCGCTGCACGCCCAGGCGCCGTGCTACGAGCAGACCGACTGGCGGCAGATCCGGCTGCTTTACAGTCGGCTACAGCAGCTCGCGCCGTCCCCGGTGGTGCTGCTGAACAGGGCGGTCGCCACCCGGTACGCCGTGGGGGCGGAAGCGGCGCTCGCCGAGACCGAGCCGCTGGCCGCCGAACTCGACGGCTACCACTTGTTCCACGCGCTGCGCGCCGGCCTGCTCGCCGCCCTCGGCCGCGACGAGGAGGCCCGGGCCGCCAGCGAGCGAGCGCTCGCGCTGGCCGTCAACCCGGCCGAGCGCGAGCTGCTCACCCGCGGCCTTTCGCTGTGAGCCCGGCCGGGCTCAGCCCATCTCGATGACCGGGCGGAGCTCGATCGTGATCCAGCCACGGTCGACGCCGGGCCAGGTCTTCGCGACCTCGACGGCCTCATCGATTGTGTCGGCGTCGATCAGCGAGTAGCCGCCGAGGACCTCCTTCGTCTCGATGAACGGCCCGTCGGTCACCCCGGCAGCCCGCACCGTCTTGGCCGTGTTCGCCCCCTGAAGCTGGTGCCCGCCGTCCAGCCGGCCGGTCGCGCCCCACTTCTCGTACCAGGCGCCGACCTCGGCGTACCAGGCGTTCCACTCGGGGGTCTGCGGCGCGGGCTCGGCCGGGGTGTCCATGATCAGCATCACGTACTTCACGCGCGTCTCCTTGTGCTCGCGGTGCCCTGTATGAGCACCCTCTCACCGCACTCCACGAATGGCGAAGGAGGGATTCCGACAGCGAGCCATCACGGGTCCGTTCGGAAAAATAGATCTCGCCCATCCAGCGCCGAAGTTAGGGTGCTGAACCGTCACACCTGTAACACGAGCCACTCGCGCGACTGGCGTCCGCAACGGACGCTAGTCGCGCGGGGTGAGGATACTCAGCGGTTCGCCGCCCGCCAGACCAGGCGCAGGCCCGACCAGTCCTCGTCGATGGCGGCGACCTTGACGTCGACCAGGCCGAGGCCGAGCGCGCGCCGCCGGATGACATCGTCGGTGATGTCGCTGTCGTGTCCGGCGGCCCGCCGGGGCCAGGCGGCCCACAGCGCGCCGGCCGGGAAGATCCGCCGGGCCAGCGCGGGCAGCCTGCCCGGGATCTCGGCTTCGGCGCGGAAAAACGCGACGATCAGGTCGGCCGACCCGTCCTGGTCGGGGCCGCGCAGCCCGTCCGGCGGTCCCCGCAGCTGCCAGCCAGCCGGCGGTTCGTCGAGCGCCACCCGCTGGCCGGGCTTAAGGCCGAGCTTGCGCGCCTGCGGCGTAGCCGAGTAGCCGGTCGCCATGCTCGACGTCAGGGCACCGGCACGTCGTGGTGCTCGGCCGCGAACTCGCGCTCGGCGGGGGACAGATCAGTGTCCTTGACCAGCCGCACCAGGTCGATGTGCCGGCCGACGGGGCACCACTGCACCCGCCAGTAGCCGAGCCGCAGCGCCTTGACCGACGCCCCGGGAATCCACGTCGTCGTGAAGAGGTGTCCCCGGCGGCAGCGCACCGGGACGTTCCGCCCGAATGAATAGCCCTGTCTCCGGGCGACGATCGTTCCCACCGCGTAGGCGGCGATAACGCCCGCGGCGACCGCACGGCTGTGCTTGCGCATCCAGGATGGCATGCCCTCAGGCTAGTACGGTCCGCCGCGGCCGACAGGGACCAGCGTCCCTCAGGCGTAGGCCTTCCGCGCCACGTGCAGGACGGTGCCCCAGTGCCTGCGCACCTGCCCGTCCGGCCGCGCGGCGAGGCGGCGGCGGATCTCGCCGTACAGCCGGTCCCGCTGCCAGTCCGCCATCGCGATGTGCCCGGAGAACGTGTCGAGCAGCCGGATGTAGGACTCCGCCGTGTACCTGATCTCCCAGTCGAACCGCCTGACCGTCACGTCGGTGAACAGGCCGGTGGCCTTGATCTCGGCCGTGGAGTCGGCGAGCGACTCCGGCGTCGCGAAATCGCTGCCTGGCGGGATGCCCTCGTTGATCTCGTCGTACACGTCCTGGATCTCGCGAAAGAACGGGTCGCCCCCCTCGGGCACCACGTGCACCGCCTCCCAGAACGCCAGGTGTCCGCCCGGCTTCAGCAGCTCCCACGCCTTCCGGTAGCGGACGTCCGGGGCGATCCAGTGCCACGCGGTCGCGGCGAACACCAGGCCGAACCCCTCGGGTGACGCCGGCCGCCAGCTCTCGAAGTCGGCGTTGACCACGGTGACCCGGTCGAATCCGGCGAGGTTGCGCCTGGCCTCCGCGGCGAGGGCCGGGCCGAGCTCCACGCAGGTGATCCGGAACCCGCGCCGCGCCAGCGGGAGCGTCGCCTTTCCCGAGCCGGGGCCGACCTCGCACAGAACATCGGCCTCGGGCCGCAGCCCCGCCAGCGAGATGAGGGCGGCGTACAGCTCGTCAGGATATTCGGGCCGTGCCTCCTGGTAGCGCCCGGCGACTCCGTCGAACGTCCGCCTGAGCAGTTCCCGCTCTGAGTTCACCCTTCGCCGAACCCGGTCATTTCCGCGGCCTCGTCCAGCGCGAGCTGCCAGGGGAAGTCCTCCTCGCCGTCGCTGGGCGGCGGCGCGCCGCCGGGGCCGAGCAGGATGCTGACGCCCTCCGCGCGCAGCGCCTGCACGCTGCGCGGGAACTGGGGCCGGGAGGCGAGCGGTCCGCTGACGGCCGGCAGCACGACGATCGGGATGCCCATGCCGGTCTGTTCGGCGAGCACGGCGAGCGCGTAGCTATCGGCGATGCCGAGCGCCCACTGGTTGATCACGTTGAACGTGGCGGGCGCGACGATGATGGCGTCAGGGACGCGGGACCGGGGAGTCCCCGGCTTGCGGTGCTGGCTGCGCACCGGCGAGCCGGTCAGCGCCTCGATCTCCGCCGCGTCGAAGAACGCCAGCGCGGAGGGCGTGGCGATTACCTGGACCGTCCAGCCGCGCTCGATGGCCTGCTTGACGAGGCTTGCGAGCTGCGTCGCCGGGCCCGCGCCGCACGCGATGACGGACAGGACCCAGCTCTTGCGCGCCATGAAAATAGAGTAGACCCGCTGTTACCGCGCCCCTAGGTTTGACCATCGTGGCCGACGCGCATTACACCGAGCCGCGGCTGGCGGCGCTGTGGCTGATACCCGCTGACGGCCGATGATCAAGGGAGCGCTGATCGCGGAGAGCCTGCGCGTCCGTCAGGCGTGGTACGGCGTGGTACGCTGTACCCATGAGTCTTCCAAGCGAACGACCTGTCGATGTCAGCGTGCGGCAATTCGTCGCGGATTCCGGAGCCGTCACCCGCGGCCTGCGGCAGGGGCTCACGTACACGCTGACCCTCAACGGCGAGCCGCTGGCAAGGATGGTCCCCATCCGCCGACGGCAGGCGGTGCCCAAGGAGGAAGTGCTCGCGATCTTCGCCACCGCCCCGGCGCTGGACGTGGCGGAACTGCGCGCTGACCTCGATGAGACGGTCAGCCAGGAACCGCGCGATCCGTACGAGGGAACCGGTCTATGACGGTCCACGAGGCGGGCGTGCTTGATACCAGCGTCATCGCGGCCCTCAAGCTCTACGACCCGGCGGATCTGCCGGATACGGTCTTCATCACGGCAGTCACGCTCGGCGAACTGTCGTATGGGCCGCACGCGACTGATGACGCGATCAAGCGAGCAGGACGGGTGGCTGTTCTCCAGCACGTGGAAGCGACGTTCGAGCCGCTCCCGTACGACCACCACGCCGCCAGGTTCTACGGCCAGATCTGCGCTGCCGTCCGGGCAGCCGGGCGTGCGCCGCGCAGGCGGGCCGCTGACTTGATGATCGCCGCCACAGCGGCGGGTAACGCCCTGCCGCTTTACACGGCTAACCCGGATGACTTCAAGGGGTCGGAAGGGTTCGTAGAAGTGGTCGGCATCCAGGCCCGGCCGAACAACCTTTAGCCAGCGGGCCGGCGGAAGGGGGCGGCATGGCGCTGCGGGCGGTCGTTATCGGCGGCGGGATCGGCGGGATCGCGGCGGCGGTAGCGCTGGCGCGCGCCGGGATCGACGTCCAGGTGTACGAGCAGGCGCGCGAGCTGACCGAGGTCGGGGCAGGGGTCGCGCTGGCGCCGAACGGGCTGCGGATGCTCGACAGGCTCGGGGTGGCCGAGGGGATCGCCCGACTGGGCGCGCGGCACGCCTCGACCCAGCTGCGGCTTGCCGACGGCCGCCCCGCGCGGCACGAACCCCATCAGTTCGCGCAGCCCGGGCGGAACGTGGGCATCCACAGAGCCGACCTGCTCGCCGTACTCGCGGAGCGGCTGCCGCCCGGCAGGGTGCGGACCGGGCACCGGTGCAGTTACTTCAGCCAGGACGCGGACGGCGCCACCGTCGGCTTCGCCAACGGGGCGTCGGACACGGCGGACGTGGTGATCGGGGCGGACGGCATCCACTCGGCGCTTCAGGGGTTCGTGGTCGATCCGGCGGAGCCCGTGTTCTCGGGGGTCGTCGCCTACCGCGGCCTGGTCCCGTCCCTGGCCGGCTACCCGGCCGACACGATGCGGATGTGGGTCGGCGAGCGCAAGCATTTCCTGGTTTTCCCCGTGCGGGCCGGCGAACTGCTGAACTACGTCGGTTTCGTCCAGACGGCCACCTCGGTGCGCGAGTCTTGGTCGGCGGCGGGCGACCCCGCGGCGCTCGCCGCGCACTTCGCTGGCTGGGATCCGGTGATCGGAGACGTGATCGCGGCGATCACCGGCCCGGGCGGCAGCGGGTTCCAGTGGGGGATGTACGACCGGGCGCCGCTTCCGCGGTGGAGCAGCGGGCGCCTGACCCTGCTCGGCGACGCGGCGCACCCGATGCTCCCGCACCTGGGCCAGGGCGTGAACCAGGCTCTAGAGGATGCGGTGGCGCTGGCCGCGCTGCTCGGCGCCTGTTCGAGCTCAGCCGGCGTTCCACGGGCGCTGACGGCGTACGAGGAACTGCGGCGGGACCGGACCGCACGCGTCCAGACCGGCTCCCGGCGCAACGGCGCCGGTTACGACAGCTCAGGCAGCCAGCTCACCGACCGGCGCTGGATCTACGAGTACGACGCCTGGACCGAGGCCGCCGCTCTAGCTTCGACAACTCACTTCGCTTGACGCGACGGCGGAGAGTCACCACGCGTACGTTCGGGATAAATCGGAACGGGGGCCGCGGGATGGGTCAGCGGCTGGCATGCCGCTCCACCTTTACGAACGGGTCTGCGGGGCGGGCGTCGCCTCGACGTAGACGCCAGGCTTCACGACGTCGGCAGGCAGGCTCATGAGCGGGCCGACGACGGAGCCCTGCACAGGCTCGGTCACCGTGAGCGCGGCTTCTACCAGGTCGAGGGCGTGCTCCCGGGAATCTGCCCAGGCCATGAAGTGCCGCCCGCCGGCCGCGGACTTGACCGTGCCGAAATAGAGGTTGAGATCGCGTCTCTTAGGCATCGCCGACAGCGTATCCGGCCATGCTCGGGAGAGCACGGGCCCTGCCGTGCCCGATCGAGCCGGTGGCTCAGTTGGCGGACAGGTTCCCCAGCGCGGCGGTTTCCGGGTTCGCTCTGCCGGGACTGACCGGTGCGCTCGCCTTCTACTGCCTGTCGCTGACACCATCGCTGCTGCCCAGGGTGTGGTACTTGCAGGCGGTGATGTCCGCGGTGACAGCGGCCATCGGCTACGCCGTCGGGCTCTTCATCGGCTGGCTGCTGCGCTCGCTGTGACGCCTGGTAGCGGCGGAAGCGGATAGGTGATGGCCTCGTACATGCGCTCAGTGTTCTCGGCGCCGGGAGGCCGGGTCAACGTAAATTAATGCGCTGTGACCGTACCCGCTCATAGTGCACCGGCGGCAATCGCGATGCCGACCCCGATCAGGACGAGTCCGCCGAGCAGTTCGCCGCGCTCGCCGGTCCTGGCGCCAAGCCGGCTGCCGAGTTCCAGGCCGGCCAGGGACAGGGCGACGCTAACCGCGCCGATCACGACTGCGGCGAGAACAAGATTGACGTGGTAGGTGCCAAGGGCGAAGCCGACTGCCAGGTTGTCGGCGCTGAGCGCAAGGCCGGTAACCAGCAACTGCCCGGTCTGCTCGGTCGTGGCAGCGGCCTTGTCCGCGTTGTCGCGAGCGCGGCGGGTGCGGACCGTCTGGATCAGGGCGTAGACGCCGGTGGCGATGAGCAGGACAGCGCCGATCCAGTGCGCCGCATGGCCGAGGGTGCGGGCGAGGCTGTGCCCCAGCAGCAGGCCGAGGATCGGCATGCCGGTCTCGAACAGGCCGAAGATCACGCCCACGCGCAGCCGTGTCCGGCCGCTGACTCCAGTGACCCCGATGCCGACTGACGCCGCGAAGTTCGACAGCCCCAGGGAGAGGGCCACCAGGAGCACCGCGAGCACGGCACAACGCTACCGATGACGTGAAGCTAAGCGGCAGTCACCCGTTCGCCGGGCCATCGGCTTCGCGCGGGAAGCCGAAGATAGCCGACTGCGCCGGAACGGTCAGCGTACTGGCCTGGGCGAGGTCGGGATAGGCAACCCGGCCGCCGAGCAGGTGGTCCCTGGCGTGTTCTCCTGACCAGAAGAAGAGGCTGCGCCGTCAAAAGGCGTGGATGATGCTCGGATCCTTGAGGCGCCTGAAGTTCACCTGCGGGACGCTGATCACCGGGGCAGCGCCGGGGGTGGTGACGCGGTAGCCGAGCGAGCTGGTGAGCTCCACCCGTATCGGCCGGGAGCAGTGCGCGCACGCGGTTTCGATGACCGCTGTCAGCTCCCGGCCGGTCAGCTGCCCTTGCACGAAGGGCAACGCGAACGCGTCGATGCCTCAAGCGGCGTACAGGGTCTCACCGGAAACGAATCTCACCCGGTGCGGTGTCGCGGCCGCAGCAGTCGGGTAGGCCCAGTCCACGTTGACGCCGTCACTGCGGTACAGGAAGGTCTTTCCTCGCTCAAGCTCACCGGTGAGCCGAGCGACCCGATCGCCGCCAAGACCGGTGCCCGCGGCGATCTGTGCCGGCGATAGCGCTTCCCCGGTCCTGACGATCTCGGTGACGGCGAAATCGCGAACCCGGTGATGCTCAGGCGTCATCCAGCCGATGCCGCTTGCTGATCGCCGCGCCTCCCCGGCGACGATCCGCTGCCACAACGCTGGCGGCAGCCGCAGCCCAGTCCTGCCGAGGCGCACGACAAGCGCATTCTCCATGCCCTCTCCCCAGAGCAAAGGCCACTACCAGAGCGGCACGTTAGACGGTGCCGGGCTCCCGCCGCCAGGGCCTATTGTCCCGACGCGGCCACGTGGCCACGCGGCTACGCGGCTATGTCGTGGGCGGTGGGGTCTTCGCGGGTGGCGAAGCCGCGTTCGGCGCCAGCGCGGCGGGCGGAGAAGCGGCAGGCCGGCTCACGGCGGCCACGTGGTTGATCGCGCTCCACACCCGCGGGTCGGCCCAGTACCCAGAATGACCTTGCGGAGCCGGCAGCGGCTGGCCGTAGACATACCAGGACTCGGCCGGGTCGGGAAGGGGCTTGTCCACCAGGTCGCGGGCCGGAGAAGACATCTTCCCAGCCACCGGGCCCCCGATGGGGTCGGTCGGATAGTAGAAGTTGAGCCAGTCGCGGACGTGTCCGCCACCTCCTGGCGTCAGCGGCGCCAACAGCTCGGTGGTGACGTACGCGGGGAACGCCCAGGCGTAGAGCTTGCCGGCCGGGGAACCGAAGGTGATCAGCGATACGTGACCGCCCCCAGGGGGCCGGCGCTCCTGCTGGACGAGCGCCGCGATGGCCAGCATCGTGCCCTGGCTATGACCGACAAGCACCGCGCTTCCGTCGTCGTCGTTGTCATGCAGCCACCACAGCCGGCGCTGCAGGTCGGGCACGGCGCGTTCCGCATAGCACGGGGGTGATAGCGGATGATAGGACCGAGGCCAGAAGGTACCGACATCAAACAGCACAGCTATCTGCCGGCGCTTGGCCGGATCGTTCCACGCCGCGTAGAGGAAGCCCATTAACGTGGGCAACAGCAGCCCGGCGATGACGAGCGCGGCGTTGCTGATGAAGAGCGGCGGCTGCTTGTGCAGCTGCCAGGTCCACAGCGCCGCGGTGATCTGGAGCACGATGATGCCCCACAGCAGCGAACCCGCGTCGTGCGGGGCGCCGCCGAGCATCCGGGCCCGGGCGATCGTCCCGGCCCAGTGCGGGTTCTCGCCGTCCCCGGCCGGGGAGAACGGGCTGGTCCCGGAGTAATACCACGGCTTGAGCTGCTCGGGCTCGGACGCCCGGAGCGTCTTCGTCCGTTCCTGGTACGCGCCCACCACCGTGTCCGGTAGCCGGCTGGCCAGCCGCCACCTGACGATCTCGGCCGCCAGGAACGCGATGGCCACTGCCACAGCCGCGAACACGACGACCGGCACCCCCGAGGTGATCACGTAGGGAACGTAGATTTTCGCGTGCCCCGCGGCGTCACTGGCGCTTGTGGTCACTGGACCCACGAGGTGCGCGACCCAGATCAGCACGCTGAGCATGATGACGTTCAGCAGGCTGAACCCCAGCACCAGAGCCACCCACGGACCGCCGGGCAGCGTGTGCTTGCCGTTCCTGCCGATGCCGAGCAGCGCTGAGATCAGCAGGGCGGCCACCGGCACCGCGATGGCCAGCGCCGTCCAGCCGGCGATGCCGGCCATCCCCGGCAGGGCCGCCGCCTTGCCGGGTGACCCGGCGGGCTGCAGCCAGGCGAACACGCCCGCGCAGACCAGGCTCGCGGCCGCGGGGATGAGCAGCGCTGCCGACCAGCGCCGCAGCGTATCGGTCAGCGCTTGGCAGGCGTCCAGGCAGATGTAGCCGACGGCGAGCGCGACCGCCGCACCGCCCGCGCAGAGCGCGACCCACCACCAGGCGATGGCCTGCGCGGACCAGTCGCCGCCGACGGACCTGGCGGTGACACTGAGCACGATGGCCAGGAACCCAACGGACGTGGCGATGTGCGCCCAGGTGAGCAGCCGCACGCTGGTCCCGCCGTCCCAGAAGTCCTTGTCGGCCAGCCCGTCCTCGAGGGAGGCCGCCGTGGCCGGCCTCGGCTTACCAGGGGGATCGTCCTTGTTGTACGGCGGCCGCACCGCCTCGTAGCGCCATGACCTGCGGGCTAGCAGCCATAGCGCCAGCACGAACAGCACCGGCACCACCACTCCGGCCAGGAGCTGCCGAGCAGGATGACCGGCGATGGCGGGCCAGGTCAGTGGCGCGAGCCACCACTGGTGCGCGGCGAGCCCGGTCCGCACGGCCTGGTAGCCGAGAATGTCGGCGGTAATCAGCACTGCCAGGAGCGACGCGTTGATGGTGAGCGCCAGCGTCCCCAGCCCGGCCGCGGCCCGGTGCAGCGCGAACCGCCAGCCCGACTCGCGGGTCTTGGCCGAGCACATCCACCCGGCCAGGTTTCCGAGCAGGAACGGCAGTAGCGCCAGCCAGAGCACCCGGGACTTGCTCCGGGACGTCAGGCCGCCCCAGGAATAGCACTCGACGTGCCGCTTTACGTCATCGTCGCCCGGGCTCGCCTGGTGATCCGAGGTGCGGTAGAAGCCCGCTATCTGGTCACCCCAGACCTGTTCCGGAGCTAGGTCGCCGAGTATGGCATCCGGCGGCGTCCCGCCCACGCCGTGCACACGCAGTTCGGTTACCCCCGTGCAGTCCACGGCGGGAGCGAGTTGGACGCTCGCGAGGCCTTCGGAATGTCTGGGAATAGGCATTTCGGACCTCCGTTCCAGAGGCAATGTCTCAGAGGCAATGTCCCAGCGGGGATAATGAGCGAGAAGCGCCCAGTATGGATGACGCAATAATTGACCCCAGGCACTCATTTGTCTAGGGGACGTAGTCCCCGCAGCTTTCGGAACGACGATATTCGCCGGCCTCTGCGAAAGACCTTTGGTGCAGCTCAGAACCCGCAGGCTAAGGGTTCCCCTTGTTCGAGCTGTTGCCTTTGTTGCGAAGGAGCCGTAATGGAACGAGTTGGGTACCCGAGCCACCGCTCGTTCCCATTTGCCCGGCTCAGTGGGAGCCGTTAGATCTTGCGGATGGGTGACCTAGGCCCTGAGGGGATGCAGTCATGTCGCGCCACGCTGGAAGCGGAGCCGGCCGGAGGTGCGATCCGGAGGTGCGATATGGCCAAGATCGCCGGTGAGATCATCATCGGCCGCCCCGTGGAGGCGGTGTTCGACTTCGCGGCTGACCAGCGGAATGAGCCGCGGTACAACCCGCGGATGATCCGTGCTGAGAAGATCAGCGAGGGCCCGGTCGGGGAGGGGACGGTCTTCCGTTCGGCCGCGAAGTCCATCGGCCGGGCCGCCGAGATGCGCATCGAGCTGACCTGCTACGACAGGCCAGGTCGCGTTGCCTCCCGCACAACCGCCAAACAGGTGGACATCGACGGGGCGCTCACTTTCGACCCGGTGCCTGGCGGGACCCGGATGCGCTGGTCATGGAGCGTACGTCCCAGAGGCGCGGCCAGGCTCCTAGCGCCGGCGATCACCTGGATTGGCCGCCGCCAGGAGCAGGCGATATGGACGAGCATGAAGCGGTACCTGGAAGCTCCGCAACCACAGCCATGACAGCGTGCCCGGCTGGCTGTCACGGAGAATCAAATGCGAGGTGAGGTCAAATGGAGGGTCCGCTCCGGTCGCCTGGCCGCGGGGAAGTGATGACTGAGCAGCCGCCGCTTGCCTATCCGGCGGCGCTGCGCGCGCTGGCTGTCTGCTTCGCGAGCACCGTCTGGCTGCTGTGGCGGCGGCGGATGCGCCTGGCCAGGGGCCGGGTGGGGACGCGGCTGCGGTTCGCCGACGGGACCTCGGCCCGGGTGTACCGGGAGACGGTCATGAACCGGGGCCCGTCGCTGGACCCGTGCGTGCTCATCGTGGAGTTCCGGCTGCGGGCCGTGCGCGGCAGCGGGCACGCCGCGTTCCGGCTGGAGAGCATGCTCAATACTCCGCTGTTCGCCGGTTTCCCCGGTTTCGTGTCGAAGCTGTGGCTGGCCGACGATGAACGCGGCCGGTACCGGGGCGTGTATGAATGGGACGGGCCGGGGCTTGCCGACAACTATGCCAGGGCGCTGTGGCGGGTGCTGGCGCTGGTGTCGGTGCGCGGATCGGTCCACTACGTGGTGCTGCCTGGGCTGCGCCGCGACGTGCTGCTTGACGGACCGAACGTGCTGGCCAGCGCGGCGGCGGATGCGCTGGCCTGGTGGCGTCTGGCCGAGGCCGCATGAAAGAGCCGGCCGGCGTCCTGGTGGCTGGTGCGGGCCCAGCCGGGCTGACCCTTGCCTTGCAGGCCCATGATCACGGTGCCGCTGTCCGGGTCATCGACCGGCGGCCGGAGGCCGTCCGGCCGTCCCGCGCGCTGATCTTGCATTCCCGCACGCTCGAGGTGCTGCGCCCGCTCGGGGTGACGCAGGCGCTGCTGGACCTGGCGGACATCGCGCCCGCGGCGGACCTGCAGCTTGGCTCGCGGATGGTCCGGGTCACGCTGGCTGACCTCGCGCTGCCGGACACCGCCTTCCCGCACCTGTCACTGATCCGGCAGATGGACGTGGAGCGGGTACTCGCGGCGGCCCTGGCCGACCGCGGGGTCCAGGTGGAGCACGGCACCGAGCTGACCGGGGTTCGCGACGGTCCCGAGAGCGTGCGGGTCACCCTGCGGTCACCGGCCAGGACGGAAGAGGACCTGTTTGGCTTCGTGGCGGGCTGCGACGGCCCGGCCAGCACTGTGCGCGCCCAGGCCGGCATCGGCTGGCCCGGCCACCAGTACCCCGTGGAGGTCATCCTGGCCGATGCCGAGCTGGATAGCGATCTCGCCGAGGGCGCTGCCCGTGTCGTGGCCGGGCGGCGGGGGCTGCTGTTCGTGTTCCGCCTCGGCGAGCAGGCACCATGGCGACTGCTCGCCACCCGGCCCGCCAGCCGGGACCAGCTGCCGCCCGGACAGTTCGGACCCCCGGTCCCCGCCGCTGAGCTGCAGGCGCTGCTGGATGAGGCAAACCTCGGCGCACGCATCACCGGCCTCGCCTGGTCCTCGCGGATCAGGCTGCAGCACCGCGTGGCAAGCCAGTTCCGCCAGGGCCGGCTGTTCCTTGCCGGGGATGCCGCCCACGCGTACTCTCCGGCTACCGGTCAGGGGATGAACGCCGGCATCCAGGATGCGGCCAATCTCGGCTGGAAGCTCGCGTTCGCGACGGCCCTGCCCGGCAGCGGGCCACTGCTGGACTCCTACGACCTGGAACGCCGGCCGGTTGCGCGCCAGGTCCTGGCGATGACGCACCTGGCGTTCTGGGCCGAAGCCTCCACGGGGCCTGTCGCGTCCGCGCTCCGCGGGCGCCTCGCGCCGCTCGCGGCCCCCGTCGTGCCGGCGCTGATCGGACGCCGCCGCCTGGTCGCCGAGGGGATCCGGCTGCTCTCGCAACTGCGGGTAAGCCACCGTGACAGCCCCTTGTCTGTCGAGGGGACACCACGGCGGCGCGGCGGGCCGCGCGCCGGGGAGCGGCTGCCGGACCAGCTGGTCACCTCAGCCGGGCGCAGCATCCGGCTGCATGACTTGCTCGCCAGGCCCGGGGTGCACATCCTGCTGGACCGCGACGCGGACCGGCTTGACGCGCTGCCGCCGGGCCGGTTCGTCGACATTCACCGCCTCGACAGCGTGCCCGGCCGGGGCCTGATCGCTGTCCGCCCGGACGGTTACGTCGGCTTCCGCTGCCAGGCCACCGAGGCCGGCCAGCTCGCCGCCTGGCTGCGGCGCATGGACATCCCGTCAACCCTGCGGCTCGTCGAATGACCCCAAGCAGGTAACCCGCGGTCGTGCCTCCCGGACCAGCCTGCGCCACTGCCCGTTGCGCCTGCCATTCATTCGGAACGGGACCGTGGCGCCTGTTCCCCGGGAGCCGTTCGCCCCACCGGGCTTGCGCGACAGGGGTCAGGCCACGTTCGCCCGTGTGCTGCGGTCGCCCGGCGGGGACGAAAGTCCTTCCGCTTCGTGCGCTTAGGCTCGTCACCGTGTGCTCACCGCTCACCAGGGTGAGATCATGAGGCTTGTTGTCCGCTCTGCCCGATGGCTCCGCCAGCGGTCGGCGGTGCTGCTGCTGACCGTGACGGCCGCGGGCCTGGCAGCCGGGGGACTAGCCTGGCTGGCCGGCGCGCGGGGGGCCGCGGACGCGTGCTGGCTGGTCTCGGCGGCCTTTGGCCTGGCTTATGCGCTGTGGTCGGCCGCCGACGGGATCCGCCGCGGGCGGCTGGGCGTGGACGTGATCGCGCTGCTGGCGCTGGCGGGCGCTGTCGCTGTGCGCGAACTGCTGGCCGCCGCGGTGATCAGCGTCATGCTCGCGAGCGGGCGGACCTTGGAGGCGTGGGCGGCGCTGCGTGCCCGGCACGACCTGAGCGCGCTGCTGGACAGGGCACCGCGGACCGCCCGCCGCTATCGCGACGGCAACGTGGAGGTCGTGCCGCTGGAAGACGTGGCGGCCGGCGACCTGCTGCTGGTGGCGTCGGGTGACGTAGTGCCGGTAGACGGCGCGGTCGCCGCGGACGCGGCCGTGCTGGACGAGTCCGCGCTGACCGGGGAAGCGCGACCCGCCGAACACATGCGCGGCGACCAGGTGCGCAGCGGCGCGGTGAACGCGGGCGGACCGTTCGACCTGCGCGCCACCGGCACCGCCGCCGAGAGCACGTACGCGGGCATCGTCCGCCTGGTCAGTGCCGCGGAGAACTCGCAGGCTCCGTTTGTCCGGCTCGCGGACCGGTATGCCATGTGGTTCCTGCCGCTGACGCTCGCGGTATCCGCCGTCGCATGGGGACTGGGCGGGGCGGTCCGTGCCGTCGCGGTGCTCGTGGTAGCGACGCCGTGCCCGCTGATCCTGGCCGCGCCGGTTGCCCTCGTCTCCGGCCTGTCGGCGGCGGCGCGGCGTGGTGTGGTGGTCAAGAGCGGCGGCGTGCTGGAACGTCTGGCCCAGTGCAGCACGCTCATCCTCGACAAGACCGGGACGGTGACGGCTGGGCAGCCTGAGGTCACCGCGATCATTCCCGCCGATCCCGGTGACCTGGCCGACGGGCAGATCCTGGCGCTGGCGGCGTCGCTTGACCAGGTGTCCGGGCACATCCTCGCGTCCGCGATCGTCCGGGCCGGGGCCGAGCGGGGCTGCCGTCTCGGTCAGCCGGCGAACGTCGCCGAGGTGGCGGGGCAGGGCATCGCGGGGACGGTCTGCGGGCACGAGGTCAGGCTGGGGCGCGCCCGGTGGGCGGGCGCGGCGGAAACCGAGTCCTGGGTGCGGGCCGCGCGCCGCCGGTCCCGGCTGGATGATGCGCTCACCGTTTTCATCGCCGTCGATGGCCGGCCGGCGGGTGTGCTGATCCTCGAGGACCGGCTCCGCCCTGATGCCCGGCAGACCATCCGGGTCGTGCGGCGGGGCGGCATCAGCAGGATCGTGCTGGCCACGGGTGACCGGGCCGAGGCCGCGGGCGCCGTCGGCGCGCTCGCCGGGGTCGACGAGGTGGTCGCGGAGCTGACCCCGGCCGCCAAGCTGGAGGTGGTGCGCCGCGAACAGCGCCGGGCGCCGGTGATCATGACCGGTGACGGGATCAACGACGCACCGGCACTGGCTCTGGCTGACGTGGGGATCGCGATGGGAGCGCGCGGCGCCAGCGCGTCGTCCGAGGCGGCGGACGCGGTACTGACCGTCGACAGCATCGGCAGGCTCGGCGATGTCGCTGCGATCGCCCGGCGCACCCGGCGGATTGCCCTGCAGAGCGTGCTGGCCGGCATGGGCTTGTCGCTGGCCGCGATGGGAGCGGCGGCCGCCGGGCTGCTGCCCGCGGTGTGGGGCGCGCTGCTGCAGGAGGCCATCGATGTCGCGGTGATACTCAACGCACTGCGCGCGCTGCGGCCGCCCGCGCCCGGCGTCCGGCTGACCGTGGCCGACACGGACCTGACCAGGCGGTTCCGCGCTGAGCACCAGGTGATCCGGGCGGACGTGGAGCAATTGCGGACCGCCGCGCAGGCCCTGGGCGAGCCCGGCGCGATGGACCGCGTCCGCCGCGTCCACGAACTGCTGACCCGGGAAGTCTGGCCGCACGAGAATGCCGAGGAGTCCGACCTGTACCCGGCGCTGAACCGGGTGCTCGGCGGGACCGACCCGACCGCCCCGATGAGCAGGGGACACGCCGAGATCGCGGTCCAGATCGCGCGGCTGGGACGGCTCATCGACGACATCGGCGACCGGGACCCCGACCAGGCCGACATCGCCGACCTGCGCGACATCCTGTACGGGCTGCACGCCATCCTGCGGCTGCACACAGTTCAGGAAGACGAGACCTACCTGTCCCTCGCAGACACCGCGAGCGCCGGCCGTCCCACCGCCTGAGCCCGCCGGAGGCATCAGGCGAACGGCACTGCGAAGTCGCACTCCGGAGCGCTGGTCTCGCTCGGCGGCCGGCTGGCGAGGCAGGTGATCCGCACACCAAGATCCTCCGGCTTCAGCGACAACTGCTCGGGGTCGATGCCCTGCGC
>Ga0187812_1000196_pt1 | contig 22354 bp, 13 predicted proteins | sample NC_S_2_FD_130582 | JGI IMG/M metagenome (GOLD analysis project Ga0187812, IMG submission 130582) | Wetland sediment microbial communities from Neuse River Estuary, North Carolina, USA - ASW-S_2 | ecosystem: Environmental > Aquatic > Freshwater > Wetlands > Sediment | place: USA: North Carolina...
CAGGGGACCGAGGGAACGAGGGAACAAGAAGACAGGGACCGAGGGACCGAGGGACCAAGGGACCGAATGAGGTTTTGCGAGTTTGAGGGCGGGTTGCGGGAGGTGGGGGCGCGCGGGGAGAGATTCTGCTTCGACAACGAGATGCCGCGGCACCGGGTGTGGCTGGAGCCGTATGCGCTGGGCAGGCGGCTGGTGACGTGCGGGGAGTATGCGGAGTTTATGGCCGATGGGGGCTACCGGCGAACGGAGCTGTGGCTTTCAGCGGGGTGGGACACGGTGAAGAGCCAAGGATGGCGCGCGCCGCTCTACTGGACGGAAGAAGATGGCGAGTGGAGCATTTTTACGCTGCGCGGGGCGCGGAGGCTGGAGGAGATGGCTGACGTGCCGGTGAGCCAGGTGAGCTTCTACGAGGCGGACGCATATGCGCGGTGGGCGGGGCATCGGCTGCCGACGGAGTTTGAGTGGGAGGCGGCGGCGGAGGGCGCGGTAATCGAGGGCAATCTGCTGGATGCGGGGAGGCTGATGCCTGGACCGGCCGATGAACTCAACCCAAGGCGAGGCCCTGCGCAGCAGTTTGGGGATTGCTGGGAGTGGACGGCGAGCGCGTACCTGGGCTATCCGGGATTCCGGCCGCTGGACGGAACGCTGGGCGAGTACAACGGGAAGTTCATGAGCGGGCAGATGGTGCTGCGGGGCGGTTCGTGCGTGACGCCGAAGGCGAATATCCGGGCGAGCTACCGGAACTTTTTTCAGCCGGAGACGAGGTGGCAGTTTTCGGGGATACGGCTGGGAAAGGCGAAGGAATAGGGACCAGGGACCAGGGAATAGGGAATAGGGAATAGGGAATAGGGAATAGGGCACTGTTCACGGGCCAGGTATCAGCGACCTGGAACCGCGAAAAGAAAACATCTCAAGCCAACCGACTGCATCCAAACGAGAACAATGAGCATAGCGGCTTCCCCCCTTGCCGAGTTCGCAGTTCAGGAGAGTCTTGTAGCGCGCGTTGCGGGAGCGGCGCGGCGCGGACTTGGTTCGCGTCCCAAGCGGCTGCCGCCGTGGCTGTTCTACGACGAGGAGGGATCGCGGCTGTTCGACGCGATCACCGAGCTGGACGAGTATTACGTGACGCGGACGGAGCGGAGCATTCTTGCGGAGCATGGCGAGGAGATGATCGCGGCGGCGGCGGAAGGGCGGCGTCTGCGGATAGCGGAGCTGGGCGCGGGGTCGGCGGAGAAGACGCGCATGTTGCTGCGGGCGGCGGCGGCGCGTCAGCGGCCGGTGATCTACGAGCCGATCGACGTATCGGGAAGCGCGCTGGAAGGTGCGCGGGAGCGGATCGAGCGCGAGATTGCGGGCGTGCATGTAATACCGCGGGTGAGCGATTACACGCATGGGGCGGGGCTCGATCTTGACGCGACGCATGGCGAGCGGCGGCTGGTGCTGTATATCGGCTCGAGCATTGGGAATTTTGAGCCGGAGGAGGCAGCGGGTCTGCTGCGGCGGGTACGCGCGAGCGTGGACGCGGGCGACGGGCTGCTGCTGGGCGTGGACCTGGTGAAGGGGGAGCGGGTTCTGCAGGCGGCGTACGACGATGCCGCGGGGGTGACGGCGGCATTTAATCGAAACATATTGATGCGGCTGAATCGCGAGCTGGGAGCGGATTTCGATCCCGAGGCGTTTGCGCACCGGGCGCGGTGGAATGCGGAACGGTCGCGGATGGAGATGCACCTGGAGAGCATGGCGGCGCAGAGTGCGCAGGTGGCGGGGATGGAGGTCTGGTTCGCCGCGGGCGAGACGATCCATACCGAGAACAGCTACAAATACGTGCCCGGGCAGGCGGAAGCGATGCTGGAGGCGGCGGGGTTTGCGGCGGCGGGGGTGTGGACCGATGCGAGCGAGTGGGTTGCGGTGTGCCTGGGAAGGGCAAAATAGACGCGGAGCGCGGTTCACGACTGATATACTGCGGACGCCCTCGGCGGCGTACATAAAGAAATACGTCCCTCCCCTGCGGACTGCGCGCGGCTCACAACGGCGCGCAGGACGGCGGGATGTATGTCCTGACGGAAGACTCCTCGCACACGATTGGAATGGGATTGAGCGGCCTGGCGCAATTCGGGCAGATGGGCGCATTTGCGGCGGGCTTATCGCCGGTGGCCAATGGGCACGCCCACGTGTGGCCGCTCTCGCTCAGCGTTCCGCTGACGTCGGTAATATTTCTGGTGGCGGTTTCAGCCCTGGGGGGCGCGTGGTGGGCGTGGCTTCGCAGCCGGGTACCGCTGCAGAGCAAGGAAGAGGAGGCCGACCAACTGGAGCTGGCGATGTTGCGGGCGGTGGTGGCGAGCCTTCCGGACCTGATTTATGTGAAGGACGCGCAGAGCCGCTTCCTGCTGGCCAACAAAGCGACGGCGGAGGCGATGGGGGCGCGCGACGGCCGGGATCTTCTGGGCAAGACGGACTTCGATTTCTATCCGCGCGAACTGGCCGAGGGCTTTTTCCGGGACGAGCGGAAGGTGATCCGCACGGGCAAGGCGCTGGTCGCGCAGGACGAACATATCCGCGAGCAGGACGGGAAGACGCGCTGGATCCTGACGACGAAGGTGCCGCTATGCGATGGATTGGGGCATCCGGTGGGGGTGATCGGCATCGGGCGCAACGTAACGGCGCTGAAGGACCTGGAGGCCGAGCTCAGGAAGGCGCAGCAGGAGCTGGAGTTCAAGGTGGCGCACGATTACCTGACCGGGCTGTTGAACCGGGGGGCGATTGTGGAGATGCTGGAGCGCGAGTTTGCGCGGGGCCGGCGCGGAGAGGCGCACACGGCGGTGCTGCTGGGCGACCTGGATCACTTCAAGAATGTGAACGACACGCACGGCCACGCGGTGGGAGACCAGGTTCTGCGCGAGGTGGCGGAGCGGCTGCAACGGACGGTGCGCGCGTACGACCTGGTGGGGCGATTCGGGGGCGAGGAGTTTCTGGTTATTTTGACGGATTGCACGGCGCGGGATGCGCTGGCGCGGGCCAACGCATTGCGCGAAGCGATTGCAGCGGAGCCGGTGAAGACCAAGCGGGGGCTGATCGCAATGACCATCAGTTTTGGCGTGCTGGCTACGGATGGGCGCAAGAACCTGTCGATGGAGCGCGCGCTGCAAGACGCGGACATGGCGCTGTATGCGGCCAAGGCGGCGGGGCGGAACCAGTGCCGGATGGCGGGGGGAAGCGCCAGTTCGTAGTGGACAGTGAACAGTGGTTAGTGGACAGTGGTCAGTGAACAGTGGACAGTGGACAGTGGACAGTGAACAGTGGACAGTGGACAGTGGTCAGTGGACAGTGGTCAGTGGACAGTGAACAGTGGACAGTGGTTAGTGGACAGTGAACAGTGGTCAGTTCTTCGGCGAGAGGCGGATTTGGGGCGGATTTGCCCATCTTTCGCAGGCATGGGCTGGGATAGCGACGAGGTCGCTTCCGGTTAGGCGACCAACCGACCGGGACCCACAGAACGGGACCGAGTCGACGGTGGAAGCGCGCTTCGGCCGGTTAACCGGCGCCAACTGAGATTATCGGCATCTGATGATTCCGTTCGAGTTGCGCTCGTCTTCACTTTTGGATGGGCGCGGCTTGGGCTGTTCGTATTTGAGCGCCACGCTGGGATCGACACGCATGGCACGCCGCGACGGCAAGCCGGAAGCGGCGATTGCGATCGTCAAAAACAACTCCGCGCATCGGTCGTGCGGCAGAATCTTCGCCACCGGGGAGCGGCCTCTGTTGCCCGACAGAGAGCATTGAATGGCGGCAATAAACGTGAGAGAGAAGCGTCTCAGGGTTGTATCCTTGCCACGTTCAGAAAAACGAACGGCTTGGGCATTCGTGCAGCGGGTGCGGAAAGGGATTCACCAATGAGGACGACAGGGGCAAGGTGTAACTCCGGCAATGGCAGGAGCTTATGGTGGCTGGCAGCGGCGGCAATTCTTGTGGCATTGTTTGCGGCTAATGGAAGCTGTGCGAGCGGTCAGGCGGCAACACCGGCCAAAGCGGCTCAACCCACGGCCCAGGCGCCTGCGGCATCGCCGGCATCGGCACAGGATATTACCGGTGTGTGGCAGGGCACGCTCACTCCGCCGAATTCGCCCAAGGGCATGCGGTTCGTGATCAAGATCTCAAAGGCGGACGCGGGCGGGTTGAAGGCCATGTTGTACAACGCCGACCAGGGCGCTCCACCGCTCACCTTTAACAAGGTCACGCTGGAGGAGTCGGACATAAAACTGACCAGTCCGATATTCACCATCGAAGGCAAGCTGAGTGCGGATGGGAAGACGATCGACGGACAGTGGAACATGGGGCCGAGGGCAATACCTATTTCGTTTGCGCGCACGGCGCCCGACGCGGCCTGGCCAATTCCCGAGCCGCTCAAGCCCATGGCGGCCGACGCGAATCCCAGCCTGGAAGTGGCGACGATCAAGCCCAGCAAACCGGGCCAGCCGGGCAAGGGCGTTACTCTCCGCGGCACGCACTTCGTCACCATGAACACGAACATGAACGACTTGATTGCCCTGGCTTACGGCCTTCACGCCAAGCAGATTATCGGGGCGCCTGCCTGGTTTGGCACCGAGTTGTTCGACATTGACGGAGTGCCCGACACGCCGGGCACACCGGGCGTCAAGCAGATGGGCATCATGACGCAGAAGCTGCTGGCCGATCGGTTCGCGCTCAAGTTCCATCACGAGCAGCGGGAGCTTTCGGTCTATGCCATCCAACTGGCGAATGGCGGGCCGAAGATGAGCAAGACGACAGCCGGCCCGAACGACCTGCCCGGCTTCGGATTCCGCGGCATCGGCGACCTCATCGTGCGCAACATGAGCGTCGCCGAGTTCGCCACCTGGATGCAGGCGACCGTGATGGACCGGCCGGTGGTGGACCAGACCGGCTTGAAGGACAAGTACGACTTCACGCTCAAATGGACGCCGGACGATTCGCAGTTCGCGCAGTTCCGCGGCGCGGTGCCCATGCCGCCGCCTGCCGGAGATAATCCGAACGCCCCGCCCAGCCTGTACACCGCCGTGCAGGAGCAGCTAGGCCTCAAGATCGAGGCGACCAAGGCGATGGACGATGTAATCGTGATCGACCACGTGGAGCAGCCGTCGGCGAACTGAGACGGTGGACAGTGGACGGTGGGCGGTGGTCGGTGGTCCGGGTGCAGGGAGCAATGGATCGAATGCGGCAAATTGCTTTTTTATTTGTCATGGTGCTGGTGTTGTCGTCCGGTGTGGCGCCGGGGCAAACGCCGAGTGCGCCAGCCGGGAATGCGGCGGCGGAGCCGCTGGCCTTCGACGTGGTGTCGATCAAGCCGCACAAGGACGAGGGCATATCGAGGGTCGGAATAGGATTCAGGACGACGCCGGATGGGCTTTCGTTCAGCGGCGGCTCTCTCGACATGCTGCTTCGAATGGCCTTCGACGTTCCTCGCGACCGGTTGCTGAATGAGCCGGAGTGGGTGAAATCGAGCCGGCTCGATCTCGATGCCAAGGTTGCGCCGGAAGATGCGCCGAGGCTGAAAACGCTCACGCGCCAGCAGCATTGGGCCATGCTGATTCCGGTCCTTGAGGATCGTTGCCGCCTCAAGTTTCACCACGAGAACAGGGAACTCGAGGTATACACGCTGGTGGCGGCTAAGGGCGGCCCCAAACTGAAAGAAGCGGAGGCGGCAGATTCCGATGCGATCGCGCCTGATTCGACGCCCCGGACGCAGGCGGCCCGGTCGCCGATGAGGATGAGCATCTCTTCGAAGGGAATGACCATTCACGGCCACGACGCGACGATGGAGTCCCTCATCGAAATGATCTCGCAGCAGGTTGGAATTACCGTAGTGGACAAGACTGGACTTACCGGCAAATACGATTTCACGCTTTCATGGATGCCGGACGAGGGTGCATGGCAATTGATGGGGCTGCCCATACCCGGTCCGCCGCCCGAGGGGAGCGCGCAGCCGCAGGAGCCGGTGGGGCCTTCGATCTTCACGGCGGTGCAGGAACAGCTTGGATTAAAGCTGGAGGCGCAAAAAGAGAAAGTCGATGTGATCGTGATCGACCGTATCGAGCAGCCTTCGGCGAATTAGAACCGTGGTCAGGTTTCAGGGGTCAGAGGTCAGAATGAATCGTGCGCTGAAGCTTGTTCGCACCATGAGTTTGCCGGTGTTCCTGGCGGGCGCTGTTTCGGCGTACGCGCAATCGCAACAGGCCGAGCCGCAGGGGGCGGCGATGGCGGCGAGCTACGAGGTGGTTTCGATCAAGCCGGCCGAGCCGGGGTGCCTCGGTATGTCGTGGTCTAGCCCGCCGGGCCGGTTGGTCGCCCGCTGCGTCACGCTGTGGGGCCTGATTTACAACTCCTACGAAGTTCGGTCGTTCCAGGATCATCCTCCGGGGTTACCGGCGTGGGCAGATAAAGACAGGTTCGACGTGGACGCCAAGACAGACGACCAAACCGCGGCGGCGATGCTGAAGCTTTCCAGGGAGGCGTTCGGAAAGCAGCAGCATCTCATGCAGCAGTCGCTGCTGGCCAGCCGCTTTCATCTCCGCGTGCATTACGAATCGAGAATGGAACCCATTTACGAGCTGGTGGTTGCGAAGGGCGGATCGAAAGTGAAGCCGTTGCCGGCAGGCCAGACACGCGGCGGGTCGAGCTTTGGCAGCGGCGCGATTACGGTTCGAGGCCAGCCGATAGCGATGCTCGCATTCTGGCTTTCGCAGACTGCCGGCCGCACGGTCGTCGACAAGACGGGCCTCGCCGGCAACTACGACATCACACTCAAATGGACCTCGGACGAGCAGCAAGGGACAGCCGACGCCGGTCCCACGCTGTATACAGCGCTGCAGGAGCAGCTGGGGCTGAAACTGGAGCCGGCCAAGGGGCCAGTGCAGACGCTTGTTATCGACCATGCCGAGCAGCCTTCGGCCAATTAGCGCCTCGCGGCTGCGTGGTTGCGCGATTATTCCAACAAAAAGATGGCTTTAAGGGAACAAAAACGGGCCCGCGGATGTCTAAGTGAATAAGCCAGAGAAACGCATCTCCAATCCACCCCAACTAAGCGGCCGCGTGCACGAGCCGCTGCCAAAGTACGGTTAAGGTACCGGTAACCGAATAGATGAGCGGTGACCGGAGAGTTAGCGTCCTGTTCAATACCGGACAGTCACAACCAGAAAAGGATCGGCCGCCGTCTGGCAGACCGCGGGAGAGGCAGAACGCCGATGCATCGAATTCGACACGCGATTTGTGCCGTGGTGTGGCTTGGCTTCTCAGCACTCGGCGCTGCATCGCCTTTTCGCGGCGTGGTGACGTTCGGCGGGCTGCCGCTGCCCGGCGCCACCGTTACGGCGACGCAAGGCGCAAAGACGGTCACCGCGGTCTCCGATCAGAACGGCGCGTTCGCGTTCGACGATCTGGCCGACGGCAAGTGGGCGATCGTGGTCGAGATGCAGTGCTTCGAGCCGATCCACACGGAAGAGACTGTGGCGCCCAATGCGCCCGCGGCCGCGTGGGAGATGAAGCTGCTGCCGATCAATCAGCTTGAGGCCCGCGCGCAAGTGGCCGCGCCTGCGATCGAAATTGCGCCGGCGCCGGCCGCGGCGAAGAAATCCGAATCGCAACAGACGGGCCAGCCCAACACTCCGGAGATGCCCAAAGCGCCGGAGGAGAATGAGCAGAGCGCGGACGGGATTCTGGTGCAGGGCAGCGTGAACAACGCCGCCACGTCAATCTATTCGACCAACCCGGCGTTCGGGAATACACGCCTGGGCACCAGGGCGCTCTATACGGGGGGATTCGCGGCGTTCATCGAGAACTCCGCGCTCAATGCGCGGCCGTATTCGCTAAGCGGCGTGCAGGCGGCCAAGCCGGGCTACAGCGACTTTACCGGCGTGGCCGCGCTGCAGGGACCGATTATCTTTCCCTTCAATCACCGGCGCGGACCGACGTTTTTCGTTTCGTACCAGTGGACGCGCAACAGCAGCTCGCAGATACTCACCGGCCTGGTGCCGACGCAGGCGGAGCAGACCGGCAACCTGGCCGGGCTGACCAACGCGCTGGGGCAGCCGGTAACGGTCTACGAGCCGGGAACAAATACGCCGTATCCGGGCAACCAGGTTCCCGTCAGCCCGCAGGCAGCGGCGCTGCTCAAGCTCTATCCGCAGCCGAATCTCTCCAACGGCACAATCTATAACTACCAGGCTCCGGTGCTGACCGGCTCGCATCAGGACGCGCTGAATTCGCATCTTCAGAAAGGCCTGGGGCGCAAGGATCAATTCTACGGCGGGTTCAGTTTCCAGAGCACGCGGGCCGACAGCATCAACCTCTTCGAGTTCATCGATCACACCGGCTCGCTGGGCATCAACGGCAACATCCATTGGACGCATCGGCTGAAGCCGAGCGTGTTTCTGTTCACCGGATATACCTTCAGCCGCTTGCGCACCGAGCTGACGCCGAACTTCGAGGGGCGCGAGAATATCTCAGGCAATGCAGGGATCGCGGGCAACGACCAGGATCCAACGAACTGGGGACCGCCAGCGCTGCGTTTTTCAAGCGGCGTTGCCGGCTTGAGCGACGCCAACAGCTCCTTCAACCGCAATCGCACCGACGCGGTCACCGCATCGGCGGCGATCTATCGCGGCAAGCACAACATCACCATTGGCGGCGAGTTCCGCAAACAGGAGTACAACCAGCTTTCGCAGCAGAACCCGCGCGGCGCATTCGGCTTCACCGGCGCGGCGACGCAAGGCCCGGGTGGCGCGGCAAGCGGATCGGACCTTGCGGATTTTCTCATCGGCATCCCCGACACCAGCTCCATCGCCTACGGCAATGCGGACAAATATTTTCGCGAGCCGGTGTACAGCCTTTACGGGAACGACGACTGGCGGGCGCTGCCGATCCTGAGCATCAACTGGGGCATCCGCTGGGATTACGGCGCGCCGATGACGGAGCTGCACGGACGCCTTGTGAATCTCGACGTGGCCAACGGATTCACCAATGTGGCGCCGGTGGTGGGCAGCAATCCGGTCGGATCGCTCACCGGGAATCATTATCCGTCGTCGCTGATGCGGCCGGACCGCAGCATGGTCGAGCCGAAAATCGGCATTGCCTGGCGGCCCATTCCTGCGTCGACGGTGGTGATTCGCGCGGGCTATGGTCTTTATCCCGACACCTCGGTTTATCAGAGCATCGTCTTGCAGATGGCCCAACAGGCGCCGCTCTCAAAGAGCCTGAGCGTGCAGAACGACGCCGCATGTCCGCTGACGCTGGCCAACGGATTCGCACAATGCGCGGCGGTCACCAGCGAGACCTACGGTATCGATCCCAACTTCCGTGTTGGCTACGCGCAGGAGTGGAAGCTGGAGGTGCAGCGCGATCTTCCCTTCGCCATGCAGATGACCGCGACGTACCTGGGCACCAAAGGCACGCACGGGCCGCAGGAGATTCTGCCCAACAGCTATCCGCTGGGCGAGGCGAACCCGTGCCCGAGTTGTCCTTCCGGATTCGTGTACGAGACTTCGGGCGGCAATTCGATGCGCAATGCCGGCCAGCTCCAACTGCGGCGGCGGCTGCGCAGCGGGTTTTTAGCGTCGCTGGCCTACACATATTCGAAGTCGATCGACGACGACGCTTATCTGGGCGGGGGCGGCCACACCAGCGGCAGCTCGACGCAATCGGCGAACCTGGCCACACCCAGCGCCGCGGTCGCGCAGAACTGGCTTAACCCCCGCGCCGAGCGATCTCTTTCCACGTTCGATCAACGCAATCTCGTGAGCGTGCAGGCGCAGTACACAACCGGCCAGGGACTCGAAGGCGGCACGCTTCTGGGCGGCTGGCGCGGCCGCGCTCTCAAGGAATGGACGATCCTGGGCAACCTCAGCTTCGGCACGGGGCTGCCGGAGACGCCGCTTTATCCTGCCGCCGTTCCCGGCACCGGGTTCAGCGGCATCATCCGGCCCAGCCTGACCGGCGCGCCGATCTATGGCGCCAATTCGAACGCGCATCTGAACGCCGCGGCCTTTACCGCGCCGGCCGCCGGCCAATGGGGAGATGCGGGCCGGGATTCCCTTACCGGCCCGGACCAATTCTCGTTTAACACCTCGCTGGCGCGGACGTTCCGTACCCATGGCAAGTCTTATCTGGATGTGGCCATCATCTCGACCAACATGTTCAACCATCCGACCTTTTCGAGTTGGAACAACGTGATCACCAGCACGCAATTCGGCCTGCCGGCGTCGGCGAGCGCCGCACGCAGCCTGCAGGTCGAGATGCACTGGAGGTTCCAATGAAGCGCAGCCTGGCGGCTTTCGTTCTCATTCTCGCGGCTGCGATGGCCGGCGAATCGCAGCAGATCGGGCAGAACCAGGCCCCCGGCGCGCCGCAGGGGTTTACGCTCTCCATCGGCTCGAACCTCGTGGTGGAGGCCATCACCGTCAAGGACAAGCAGGGCAACTTCGTTCACGGGCTCACCGCAGACGACTTCGTGCTTACCGAGAACGGCGTGCCGCAGACCATCCGCTACTGCGAGCACCAGGCCCTGAGCGAGACCGCCAAGCCGCTGCCCCCGTTTACTTCAAGGGATGCGGACATCACCATCTACAACCGGCTGGTGCCGTCGAAGATCGCTTCCGAATCGATTGAAAAGGAACGCTACAAGGACCGCCGCCTGATGGCGTTCTATTTCGACATGACCTCGCTGCCGGCGGAGGATCAGATGCGTGCGCTCTCCGCGGCGGAGCAGTTCGTCCGCACGCAGATGACCACTGCCGATATGATCGCCATCGTGCGCTACCAGGGCGCGTCGGTCGACATTCTGCAGGATTTCACCAGCGATCGCAGCCGGCTGCTCAGCATTTTGGAGACCATGGTGGTGGGCGAGGGCCAGGGCGAAGTGGATAGCACCGACGACTCCAGCAGCGGCGATAGCGGCGCGGCCTTCGGGCAGGACGACAGCGAGTTCAACGTCTTCAATACCGATCGCCAGCTTTCGGCGCTGCAGACCGCGGCGCAGATGCTGGGGCTGGTGAACGAGAAAAAGTCGCTGCTTTACTTTGCCAGCGGGCTGCGCCTGAACGGCATCGATAACCAGGCACAACTGCACGCGACGGTCGATGCAGCGATCAAAGCGGGCGTGTCGATCTGGACCATCGATGCGCGCGGTCTTGTGGCGGAGGCTCCGCTTGGCGACGCGACGCAGGGTTCGCCCGGCGGCCAAGCCATGTACACCGGCTCCGCAGCGATGACCCGCAGCAGCAACTTCCAGCAGTCGCAGGATACGCTCTACGCCATCGCCTCCGACACCGGGGGCAAGGCCTTCCTCGACAACAACGACCTCTCCAGCGGCATCGTGCAGGCGCAGCAGGCCATCTCCGACTACTACATCGTCGGCTACTACACCACCAACACCGAGCGCGACGGCAAATTCCGGCGCATCCGCATCTCGCTCAAAAAGGACCAGGAGGCGAAGCTCGATTATCGCCAGGGCTACTACGCGGACAAGGAATTCAAGAAGTTCAACGACGTGGACCGGGAGCGGCAGCTTGAAGACGCGCTCATGCTCGACGATCCGATCACCCAACTCACCATCGCCATGGAGATCGACTACTTCCAACTCAACCGCGCCGAGTACTTCGTCCCCATCATCGTGAAGATTCCCGGCCGCGAGCTGGCGCTGGCCAAGCGCAGAGGCGCCGATTACACCCGCATCGATTTCGTGGGCGAGATCAAGGATCTGATCGGCGGATCGACCGTGGAAAATGTGCGGGATTTCGTCAATCCAAAGCTCTCCGATTACACGGTCGCGCAGCTTGCCAAAGTACCGCTCGAATACGACACGGGTTTCACGCTGCTGCCCGGCAAATACTCGATCAAGATCCTGGCGCGCGACGACGAGACCGGCCGCATCGGCACGTATCAGACCACCTTCGTCATCCCCAACCTGAACCGAGAGGAGAAGCGGATCCCCATCAGCGCCGTGGTCCTGAGCAGCCAGCGTGTGGATTTGAAGGATGCGATCTACGACGCGGCCAAGGCCAAAGACCGCGCCAAGGCCGATGCCGCCGACCCGCTGGTGCAGGACGGCAAGAAGCTCATCCCCAGCGTGACCCGCGTCTTCAGCACCGGCCACCAGATCTACGTCTACTTCCAGGCGTACAAGCAGCAGGCCGGATCAGGCCCAGAAGCGAATACGGGCCAGAAGCCGGCGGCGAGCGCGCAGCCGCTGGTCGCATATGTCAGCCTCTATCAGGACGGGAAGATGCTGTTTGAGACGCAACCGAAATCCATCGTACCCAACCTCTCAGACCGGCTGCGAACCATGCCGCTGAGTTTCGATTTGGGCGTAGACAAATTGCCACGCGGAATCTACGACTGCCAGGTGACGGTGCTCGATCCGTCGACGGAAAAGGCAGCGTTCTGGCGCGCGCAGATCAAGCTGGTGCGGTAGCTGGATACTGCGCGGCTGCTTTGACTTTCAAAATCCAATTCCGGCGGTTCGAGTGGAGGTTGTCTTGAATTTGCGCACGATTGCAGCGACGGTTCTGTTTTCGGCTCAGGCCGGAATGGCTTTCCCGCAATCCGCTCCTTCAACCACGGCGCCGGCCAGCGCGCCTGCGGGAGCTTCGGCGCCGGCGGCGGCCAAGGCACCTGCCACGTTTGAGATTGCAGACATTCACGCCAGTCCGCCGCGCCGGTTTCCCTTTTTCGAGGGAGCTTTTCTCGAAGACGGCCGGTACATTGTGCGCCAGGCAACCATAGCGGACCTGATCGCCACCGCTTACGGGCTGAAGGATTCGACCTACGTGCAGGGTGGCCCGAGCTGGCTGGAATGGGATCGGTGGGATGTGATCGCGAAGGTTCCGCCGGGGACGAGCGAGGCGGCAGCCAAGGAGATGCTGAAGAGCCTGCTCGAAACGCGCTTCAAGCTGGTTGCGCACAACGGCGAGGCGCAGATGCCCGCGTACTGGCTGACGGTGGCCCCGGGCGGACTGAAATTGAAGGAGACGCCGGGCGGGACGGGCGATGGAGAGTGCCACGGATCGCAGACGAAGACCGGGCCGGAGCCGGGTGCGGTACCGCTCACGACGCTGAGCTGCACCAACAAGTCGATGGCGGCCCTGGCCCAGACGCTGACCAGCAATCGTGGCGGCATGTACCTGCAATATCCAGTTGTCGACAAAACGAATATCAAGGGCGCATACAACTTCGACCTGAAGTACACGCCCATGTACATGCTCACGCAGGCGGGCGGTGCGGGGGTGACGATCTTCGCCGCGGCAGAGAAGGATCTGGGGCTGAAACTCGAACTGAAGACAGCGCCGCAGCCGGGCCTGGTGGTTGACAGCGTGAACCAAACGCCCACGGCGAATGCGCCTGACCTGGCCAAGCTGCTGCCGCCGCTGCCGCCGGCGCAGTTCGAGGTGGCGGTCATCAAGCCCAGCGCGCCGGACGAGAGGCCGATGGGGAAAATCACCGGCGACGAGGTGAACGTCCATGCCCTGCCGCTGAAGTTCCTGATCAATTTTGCCTGGGACCTGAACCCCAACGACAAGGCAGAGCTGGTGGGGGCGCCCAAGTGGCTGGACTCGGACAAGATCGACGTGGAAGCCAAGGTCGCGACCGAAGACGTGGTCGAAAGCGCCGCTCGACCGGGACGGCCTCCCATCCCCATCGACGACCTGCGCGAGATGCTGAAGGCGCTGCTCATCGATCGCTTTGAGATCAAGGCGCACATGGAGAACCAGCCGGCGGACGTATACGAGCTGGTGGCCGTGAACCCCAAACTGACCAGGGCGGACCCGTCGGAGCGAGCGCAGTGCAAGCAGGGTCCGGGACCGGACGGCAAAGATCCGCGGCTTACCCAACCCATTCTGAACATGCTGGTGACCTGCCAGAACGTGACCATGGCGGAGGCTGGAGAAAAATTTCCGACCTTCGCCGCCTATTATCTCTATTACCCAGCCGTGGACAAGACCGGACTCAAGGGCGGCTGGGATTTTACGTTGAGCTGGAGCTCAGGAAACTTTATGCCGGGCTTCGGCGGACCGGGCGCGCCGGACTCGCAGGGCGGAACTCCGTCCGATCCCAACGGAGCGCTGTCGTTTTACGACGCGGTGAGCAAGGAGCTTGGCCTGAAGCTCGAAAAGGTCAAGCGTCCCGAGCCGGTGCTGGTGATCGACCACATCGACGAGCAGCCGACGCCGAATTGAGGAGTGCGCATTAGAACAATTGCACGGACAGCAGCGTGAGGCCGTCGACGAGGCCCACTTCCTTTCCGATGGGCCCAGGCGCCAGGAGATGGTTCCGCGTTCGATCGACTGCAGGAGAATTTTTGGAGCCGCCTGTTCTTACAGCGCGGAATGCTGCTGGAGCACGAGGCGGGCTCTCAAGGCGGCAAGCATTCGAACTGTGAAGCTTGACATCTTTTGTAACCAGGTCCGGACCCCGCGTGCGCTCAGAATGACAGCAGCAATCAACTACAGCAGCAAGTTCGACAAGGACTCGTGGAACAGGGCACCAGAGCTGTGAACCGACAACTGAGCGCTGGAAGCCGGGAACTGTGAACCGATGACTGGCAACTTTTTGTCAGGGGCTTCCTGACAAGGGCGCGGGTATTCTTCGACAACGACTGCTCCAATTCCTGCGTGAGACAACGAGTTCGGAAGTGCACGCCATCGAAGCAATTGTCGTTCGCGATCGGCAATCGAGTTTTGATGGAACTCAAGAGGTGGAGCGCTGTATGAGCTGGACCGGCAAAGACAATGTCCAATGCATCCGGGCAAGGACTTTGCCTGAGGTGGTGAGGATGGCGCGCAGCGAGAAGGTGGTGCCGATACGGCCGCGGCTGGTGCGAATGGGGCACCGGCTGGCGGTGGTGTTGCAGATGCCGCGCGCGGAGAAAGCGCATGTAGTGGAGATGCCGGGGCCGAGGGGCGAAGCAGAATCCGGATCGGGAGGCGAAGCGGCGCGGCTGCGCGATGGGATTCGCATGACGCTGGTGGCGCTGTTTGCGCTGCTGGGCTGGCCGCGGCCGGGGCACGGCGACGATCCGGGCGCGGCGGCGGCGCGTCCGTGGAAGGTGGAGCGGCTGAACGCGATCTCGACGTTGCGGATTCCGGCGGGGAGGATGGCGGCGCAGCGTGCGGCGTACGCGGATGAGGATGCGCTGGCGCGGGCGGCGTGAAGAGCAGAGAGCAGAGAACAGAAAGCGGAGATCAGAGCGGCCACCCTTCGGGGTGGCCGTTTTTTGCGTGTGGGTGCTCTAGATTCCTTCACCCATCTCAACGTAGACGCGGAGGCGGTCCAGCTCGTCGCGATAGGCGGCGCGCTCGGCTTCTTCGTCGGCGAAGGGCTTGGCCCAGTGCTCGTGTGCGCCGAGGCGCTGCTCGAGATCTTCGACGCGCGCGGAGAGGGCGATGAGCACGTCGCTGAGCGGATCTTTGATGTCGTGCGGATCGGTGATGAGGACGCGCTGGCCGTTGCGGTAGACGATGTGCGCGGGCACGCCGACCACGGTGGAGTTGGGAGGAACGTCAGTGAGGACGACGGAACCGGCGCCGACGCGCGAGTTTTCGCCCACCGTGATATTGCCGAGCACGTTGGCGTTGTTGCCGATGAAGACGTTGTTGCAGATGGTGGGGTGGCGCTTGCCGTGCTGCTTGCCGGTGCCGCCGAGGGTGACGCCCTGATACATGGTGACGTCGTCGCCGACAATGGCGGTTTCGCCGATGACCACGCCGGTGGCGTGATCGATGAAGAGGCGTCGGCCGAGGCGCGCACCGGGATGAATGTCAACGCCGGTGTAAAACCGGCTGAGCTGGGAGAGGAAGCGCGCGGGCAGGCGCAGGCCGGCGCGCCAGAGCTTGTTTGAGATGCGATGGAACCATACCGCCCAGAGGCCGGGATAGCAGAGGACGACTTCGAGGGTGGTGCGCGCGGCGGGATCGCGCTCCATGATGGAGCGGATGTCGTCGCGCATTCGTCCGAGAAAGTTCAACGGGATCGTCCGGAGGTTTCAGGGATCAGGTTTCAGGGTTCAGGGATCGGCGCTGCTGAGATGGTTGATTGATCCCTGACACCTGATCCCTGAACCCTGCTTTTTATGCCGTAACGGCGATGGCTTCGGGCTGGAGCGCGAGGGCCTGCTGGCGCAGCGGCTCGAAGAGGATGCTGGAGAGATAGCGCTCGCCAAAGTCGGGCAGGACGGCGACGATGAGCTTGCCTGCGTTTTCAGGGCGGGCAGCGACTTTGAGCGCTGCTGCCGCGGCGGCTCCGGAGCTGATGCCGACGAAGAGGCCTTCCTCCTTCCCCAGGCGGCGGGCCATCTCGACCGACTCGTCGTTGGTGACCTGGACGACTTCATCGATGAGCTTGGTGTCGAGGATGCTGGGGATGAAGCCGGCGCCGAGGCCCTGGATTTTGTGCGGGCCGGGCTTGCCGCCGCTGAGGACTGCGCTGTCGGTTGGCTCGACGGCGATGGCCTTGAAGGACGACTTGCGCGGCTTGATGTAGTTGGCCACGCCGGTGATGGTGCCGCCGGTGCCGACGCCGGAGATGAGGATGTCGACCTTGCCGTCGGTGTCTTCCCAGATTTCGGGGCCGGTGGTGGCGAGGTGAATGGCGGGGTTGGCGGGGTTGTCGAACTGCTGGAGGATGTAGCCGTTGGGGGTTTTGTCGAGCAGTTCCTGGGCCTTGGCGATGGCGCCTTTCATGCCGTTGGGGCCGGGAGTGAGGACGATTTCTGCGCCGTAGGCGAGCAGGGTGACGCGGCGCTCGAGGCTCATGGTTTCAGGCATGGTGAGGATGAGCTTGTATCCCTTGACGGCGGCGACGAAGGCGAGGGCGATGCCGGTGTTGCCGCTGGTGGCTTCGATGAGGGTTGTGACGCCGGGCTTGATTTTGCCGGCCTTTTCGGCGGCGTCGATCATGGCGAAGCCGATGCGGTCTTTCACGCTGGAGGCGGGGTTCTGGCTTTCGAGTTTGACGACGACGGTTGCAGGGAGCCCGGCGGAGACGCGGTTGAGCTTGACCAGGGGGGTGCGTCCAATGATTTCAGTAACGTTTGCGGCGATACGCGCCATATCGTAATCCTCCTTTTGCGGGCGTTGGCCCGGACCTCTCAAGATGGAACGGATTGGGGTGACGGTGCAGCTTGGCGGTGGGAAAAGCGGGCGCTATCGACGATCGGAGTTTCAAGGCGCACGGCGGCATCGGAGCTGGCACCAGGACGGTGTTAGCGACATCGATGCATGGGAATAGCGTAGACCGGGGGCGCGGGGGTTGGCAAGGGGGCACGGGCGGAGCATGGACGAAGTTAATAAAAGAATAAACACAGGGGAGCGAGTGTGATGACCGCTTCGCAGACTGCAGCAGGTAGCAGAGCTACCGCCGCGCACACATGCTCGCCAGAGCTGTCGAAGGCGGCCCTTGTGCTCCTCAGTAAATTAGCCAGCTGATTTATGTGGTGAAAAACACCCGACGAGGCCATGCGCTTTCCCGCGCGCGTGGCGGCGCAGGTGATGAATCTTGGCGCGTGGGAAGATATGGTTGCGATGGTTGAGGCCACGGGCGAAGAGTACCTGCGAAGCGTGCTGCAAAGCGCGGAAGCGGGGCAATTGGACGCCCGTTCATGGCACTATCGGCATTACCGGCTGGGGCTGGCCGAGTACGGCATACGGCCTGTGCCGCCGATACCGGCAAGGAAAGCTGACTAAAGGCCGGCTGAAAGCCGGCGCGTCGTCCCGGGTTTCGCAGCCGGTATGCCATTTCCGCAGACACAAGCCGACTTGCCGGGAGTGATCCTGGTCTGGACTCGAGAGCTCGTGTGTTTTGTTCAAGTTCTTTAGTCTTACGGCGCGTGGAAGCAACTGCGGTCGTTACGATTCAGGAGCGACGGCCGTGTTTGCCGAGGGGCGCTTCCAATACGGCCCAAAGACTTGCTGCCCCCTGTTCATTTCCGAACAGGCGAAGGCGCAAATGAACATTTGGCACAGGTTCGAACGTATATCCAGGAAGGTAAGCTCAGCTTTTGCATTGGCTCGCAATCTTGAGCAATTGGAAGCCTGCGTGCTCTTTAAGACGGCGGAGACCAACGCAACATTCTTTCCAACGGGCCTACAATTCCCATCCCCGCATGAGGAACCTGCAACCAGGGAGGCCGGTCATGAGTTTCTTTCAGGACTCGAAATACGGGATACGTGCGCTGGCCAAAAGCCCCGGCTTCGCGCTGCTTGTCATCCTCACGGTCGCCCTGGGAATCGGCGCCAACACCACAATCTTCAGTTGGATCAACGCCACGCTGTTGAATCCGGTTCCCGGGCTCGACAAGCCGAGCGAAGTGGTGTCGCTCTCGTTGAGCAAACCCGGCGAGAATCCCTTCCCCTTCACGTATCCCGACGTGAAAGCCATGCGCGATGGACAGCAGAGTTTTACGGGCATTGCCGCTTGCAACTTCGCGTCCATCAACCTGACCGGGAAAGGCAAGCCGGAGCGCCTCTCAGCCATGGTGGCTTCGGCAAACTATTTTGACGTTCTCGGTGTGCGGCCCATTCTCGGGCGCGGCTTTCTTCCCTCCGAAGATGAAAAGCCCCTCGGCGCGCCCGTGGCAGTGATCAGTTATCACCTCTGGCAAACGCACTTTGCCGCGGACCCGAACATTATTGGCCGGACCATCGAACTCAACCAGCACCCGTATTCCGTGGTGGGGGTAACACCGGCGGCATTTCAGGGCAGCCAGACCGGCATTCGAACGGACCTCTGGGTCCCGATCATGATGCAGGCGCAGTTCGATCCCTTGGGCGACCTGCTGCATGACCATCATTACTTCTGGCTGCTGGCCTTTGGGCGATTGAAGCCGGGCATTTCGATTCCGCAGGCGCAGGAGGAGATGACGCGGCGGATGAAGCTAGAGGTAGACAAGTATCCCGAAGAGCACAAGGGGCACACCGCGGTGACCGTGTACTCGCTGTGGCGGAGCCCGTTTGGCATGAACTTTATCCTGGCCACCCTGTTGCCGCTGCTCATGTGCATCGCGTCTCTGGTGCTGCTGCTGGCGTGCGCCAACGTGGCCAATCTCATGCTGGTCCGCTCCGTTGGGCGGCGGCGCGAGCTCGCCATTCGCATCTCCCTGGGCGCCAGCCGATGGCGGCTGGTGCGGCAACTGCTGGTAGAAAGCCTGGTGCTATCGCTGGCAGGAGGCGCGGTTGCCCTGCTGTTCACACAGTGGACGCAGGGAGCCCTCATGGCATCCGTTCCTGCAATTCCGGATATCCCCATTGCGCTCAACGTTAGAACCGATGGGAACGTGCTGCTGGCTACGCTCTGTATTTCCGTGCTCACCGGCGTGATCTTCGGAATTCTGCCCGCCCTGCGGTCTTCGGGCATCGCTCCGGCCGAGGTGGTGAAAGAAGAGACGGGAAATATGTCGGGCGGGTTAGGGAAGGCGCGCGTGACCAGCGTGTTAGTCGTGGCGCAGATCTCGCTTTCCTTGCTGCTGCTCATTAGTGCGGGGCTGTTTATTCGCAGCTTCAGAAGCGCGCAGGACATCGATCCCGGATTCAATCCGCATCATGTGCTGCTCGCGTCTTACGATTTGTTCCAGGCGGGATACACTGACGCGACGGGCACAGAATTCGATCGCCAACTGGTGGACCGGCTGAGCGCTTTGCCGGGCGTCCAGTCCGTCGCCCTCTCTACCCGCGTGCCGCTCACGTTCGCGGGCGCCTCAACCTCGGTGAAACCCGAAGGCTATGTCCCCCCGCCCAATGTTTCGATGGAGACCCAGGACGCCATTGTCAGCCCTAATTATTTTCACACCATGCAGATTCCGCTGGTGAAGGGACGCGACTTTACGGCCCAGGATACGAAAGATTCGCAGCCGGTGGTGATTGTGAGCGAGGCATTTGCGCATCGTTACTGGCCGGGACAGGACGCCCTGGGCAAAAAGCTCAATTCCGACCTGACGCACCAGTGGTACACGGTGGTCGGCGTGGCGCGCGATTGCAAAGAAACGGGCCTGAATGAAAGCCCCGTGCCGTTTTTGTATCTGCCGCTCGCGCAGATCTACCGGCCCGGCATGATTGTGAATGTGCGCACCACAGGCGATCCCCTGGCATCGGTCAAAGCAGTTGAGAGTGTGGTGCGCCAAATGAATCCCGCCGTTTTGCTTTTCAATGAGACGACGGTCGAATTGCAGAACCAATTGGCCAGTATTCCGCAGCGTATCGCTGGAACATTCGTCGGAGCCTTCGGCCTTCTCGCCCTGGCCCTGGCCGCCATCGGGATTTACGGCGTCACCTCGTTCACCACGCGCCAGCGGACGCACGAAATCGGCATACGCTTTGCGCTGGGCGCCACCAGCCCGGATGTGCTGCGCCTGGTGCTGGGCCGGGGATTAAGGCTGATGCTCATCGGAGTAGGAATTGGCCTGGCGCTGTCTTACCTGCTCACGCGTTTTCTCAAGAGTTTGCTTGTGGGCATCACCTACACTGACGCGCTGACGTTTTCCACGGTTACGCTTGTGCTTTGCGCCGTAGCCATGGTCGCATGCTTTATTCCCGCGCGCTGGGCGGCACGAGTCAACCCGATCGTCGCTTTACGCCACAAATGACGCTGTCCAGGCATCTCTGAATCCGGCCTTCCTTCATCGGCAGTTGCCGCGGCGATGACGAGACGTTCAGTGAGGCGAGCTGCTTTTCGCAAAGTTGGGATAGATCCTTGTAACCGCCCTCCCATTGAGCTGGTGAGTCCGAAATTCGTCGTATAGATGGCAAGGAGCAACCGCAGATATTTCGACTTCGTTTGGCGCAAAATGCCGCGCCAAACTCCGCTCAAGATGACAATGCAATGATGAAGTGAAATTCAGGCTCGGGGCACCAGCATACCCGTCGCAATGCGGCCGTGGGGACAATAAGAGGCGGGACGATATGCGCTCAGCCGGTGTTTCGGAGGCCGGCGGCTATGCCGCTTATGGTGGCGGCTATGGCGCGGTTTACTTCGGGGGTGTTTTCGCCGGCGCGCTTGCGGCGGAGCATGTCTACCTGAATTAAGTGCATGGGGTCGACGTAGGGATTGCGCAGGCGGATGGAGTGGGCTAGGACGCGGTTGGTTTCGAGCAGCTCTTTTTGATGGGTGATGGTGAGGACGGCGCGCACGCTGCGGTGGAACTCGGCTTCGAGCAGGTCGTAGACGCGCTCGCGGAGATTTTTTTCCTGGACCAGTGACGAATAAAGCCGGGCAGTCGCCAAGTCGGCTTTGCCGAGGGCCATTTCGACGTTGCGCAGCAGGTCAATGAAGAGGGGAAACTCGTGGGCCATGGTTTCGAGGAGGGCGAGACGGTCGGCGTGTTGCGAGCCTTCGCCGCCGAGAAATTGCTCGATTGCGTAGCCGACGCCGAACCAGGCGGGGACGAGGAGACGCGACTGGGTCCAGCCGAAGACCCAGGGAATGGCGCGGAGGTCCGACAGTTTTGTTGAGGCGTTGCGGCGCGCGGGGCGCGAGCCGATCTTGGCGTTTTCGAGCTCGCCGACCGGAGTGGACTGTTCGAAATAGGCGACGACGCCGGGATCGTCGAGGATGCGCTTGCGATAGAAGGCGAAGGAGATGCGGGAGAGCTCTTCGAAGGCGGCTTCCCACTCGGGCTTGAGGACGCCGGTGAAGTGGCCCTGGGGGTCGCGGGCGTTGGGGCGGGCCAAAGCGTCTAAGGACGCGGCGATCATGAGCTCGAGATTGCGCTCGGCTAGAACTTCGTCGGAGTATTTGAAGTTGAGGACTTCGCCCTGCTCGGTGATGCGGAGGTGGCCGTCGAAGGCGTCGATGGGCTGGGCGAAGATGGCGCGATGGGTGGGCCCGCCGCCGCGGCCGACGGTGCCGCCGCGGCCGTGGAAGAGGCGCAGACGGATGCCGGCTTCGTGCGCGACTTGATGCAGGGCGCGATGGGCGCGGAAGATCTCCCATGTGGAGGTCAACATGCCGCCGTCTTTGTTGGAGTCGGAGTAGCCGAGCATGACCTCCTGCCAGTTGCCCCAGGAGGCGAGGAGCTTGCGATAGTCGGGTCGTCTCCACAGCTCGCGGCAGATGGCGGGGGCGTTGCGCAGGTCCTCGATGGACTCGAAGAGCGGGACGGGCATGAGGCCGGGGTCGGTACTTTCGGACTCGGATGCGGCGCCTTCGACTTTGACGCCGCCAAGGCGGGCGAGGCGGATGACGGCGAGAACGTCGTCGACCGATGCCGCGCCGCTGATGACGTACTGGCGAATGGCCTCGGGAGCGCAGCCGTTCTTCATGGCGGCGACGACGCGGAAGGTTTCGAGGACGCTTTCGGTTTCGGCGGAGAGCTCACCGGGGA
>Ga0187812_1000197_pt1 | contig 22313 bp, 18 predicted proteins | sample NC_S_2_FD_130582 | JGI IMG/M metagenome (GOLD analysis project Ga0187812, IMG submission 130582) | Wetland sediment microbial communities from Neuse River Estuary, North Carolina, USA - ASW-S_2 | ecosystem: Environmental > Aquatic > Freshwater > Wetlands > Sediment | place: USA: North Carolina...
AAAGGGATGAGCAAGCCGGAAGCGAAAAAGAGCGCGGCTGTGTGGATACAAAAGCTTGAGCTCGAAAGCTTAATGCATAAAAAGCTTGAGGCGCTTTCAAAAGGAAACCAGCAGAAGGTGCAGTTTATAACGGCGGTAATTCACAGCCCGGAGCTTATAATACTTGATGAGCCGTTCAGCGGCTTCGACCCGATAAACCAGCAGATAATTAAAGATGAGATTTTATCTTTTGCCAAAGCAGGCAAAATTGTTATACTCTCAACTCATCAAATGGAAACCGCGGAAAAGCTTTGCACCGATATTTTATTATTGAATAAAGGCGCGGAAGTCTGCAGCGGCTCATTGAACGATATAAAGAAAAAGTTCGGAAGCAATTCAGTTAAGATCGAATACAGCGGGGACGGCTCGGCGCTGAACGCGCTGCCGGGAGTAATACACATTGATAATTACAGCAACTCCGCCGAAGTCCAGCTTAACGAAGAAACTCCGCCGCATGAGTTTTTGAAAAATATTATTTCATTGGTCGATGTAAAATATTTCTCCGTTATCGAGCCTTCGTTAAATAAAATTTTTATTGATCTAATCAAGCAAAGCTCAAATTGATTTTATGAAAAAGATATTAGCCGTAGCCAGGTGGGAATTCATAGAGAAAGTAAAGACGAAAGCTTTTATCATTTCTCTAATTCTTACGCCGGCTATAATTATCGCTTTCGGTCTCGCTCCAACTATACTGACCAGCAAAGAAGAAAATTCAACAAAGGTAATCGGGATCGTAGATACTTCCGGGCTTTTTATACGCGGCATGAAGAATGAATTGGATCAATATAAATTAAAAGGCGGCGAGCCGGCTTTTATCATAGTCAACCTCACCGATCATAAACTAAGCGAACGCAGATTAATTTATTCCTCAGACTCTCTTGTACTTTCCGGTAAAGTTGAAGGTTATCTTTTAATTAATTCCGGCGGCAGCGATACGGCTTCAGCGCAGTACCGCAGCAAAAGCACAGTCGACAGCCCGTACTATATAAAATTAGAAAGCTCGTTTAACAAAGTAAAAGTTAAATTGAAATTAGATAAAGAAGGGCTCGATCCGGCGTTAGCGAATATTCTAACCCGCAGAAATGAATTAACAGCGGTAAACATTGTTACCAGCGGTGGAAAACAGCAGAAGGATTTCTTATTAGTATTCTTTACATCGTTCATTTTTATAGTTCTTTTAATGATGATGATCTTATCTTCCGGCGGAATGCTTGTACGTAACCTCGTTGAAGAAAAATCCAACCGCTTAATCGAGATATTAATTTCAAGCTGCTCTACGAATGATCTGCTGGCGGGAAAAGTTTTAGGCTTAAGCGCGCTCGGGCTTACGCAGGTAATAATCTGGAGCCTGATAGGGATAACATTATCCGGCGCGTCGGTAATTCCGTCAAACGCGTTCGATAATATTCTGCCGCAGTTTATTTATTTCGTTCTCGGCTTTGTATTTTACACGGCAATATTTGTCGGCGTAGGCTCGATAGTTACGACCGAGCAGGAGGCGCAGCAGATTACAAGCTACTTAAGCTTAACGCTTATCCTTCCAATCGCGATAAGCGTGCCCGCGATAGAAAATCCGAATTCACCGTACATTCATGTTTTATCCTACATACCGTTTACAATTCCTTCGACGATGATTTTAAGATTTAATATAGAAGTCATTCCGTTCAAAGAAATATTACTTACAAGCTTTATCATGCTTGCTTCAATTTATATCGCGATAAACCTGTCATCCAAAATATTTAAGATCGGGATTTTATCTTACGGTAAGCGACCGTCATTAAAAGAATTATTTAACTGGCTGAAAGAAAAATAATTTAAATGCATTACGCGGCGTCGGCAATAGCGGCAATAGTACCGATGATGATCTACTTAGTCATTATCTGGCGCTTTGATATTTACGACCGCGAGCCGTTCGGGCTTGTTCTGCTGAATTTTTTGTGGGGCGCGCTGGGCGCGATCTTTTTCGCAATTGTCGGCAGCGCGCTAATCTCCTCATCGCTTTCGCTTATTATCAGCGATCAAAATTATCTTAACCGCGTTGAAACTATTTTTGTGGCGCCGTACGTCGAAGAAATTACAAAAGGACTTTTTCTTTTTATTACTTTTACAAATAAAAAGTTCGACAACATTACGGATGGATTGGTGTACGGCGGAGCGATCGGGCTTGGCTTCGCAATGACGGAAAACTTTTTATACTTTATTACTTTCGGCAATACAATTTCGCAATGGATAACGATAGTTATTATCCGCACTTTGTTTTCGGGAGTAATGCACTGCGTCGCAACGGCAACATTCGGCGCATTCCTCGGCTACTCAAAGTTCAGACGGAAGAAAGGGAAAATATTTTTCCCGCTGGCAGGACTTATTATAGCTATGTTCATTCATTTCGTCTGGAATCTCAGCGTTAGTGTAGGTTCGACGACATTCGCGGGCTTTATATTTATGTTTTTTACTATTTTAATTTTTATAATAACATTTATTTTTGCCGTAAGCGGCGAACGAAAAATAATTTTCCGGGAATTATTTGACGAATATAAAAGCGGCTTGATACCTTTTGAGCATTTAACAATTTTAAATTCATCAAAAAGAAAAAGAACCGGCTGGGTTGATGAAAGCATACGCAAATTATATATTAGAGCAGCAACAACTTTAGCATTTAGAAAAATGGAATTAAAAAATTCATCCGGCTCAAGCAAAAAATTTTATGAGAAAGACATTGAATACTACAGGCAATTTATTTTCAACATGCTGTACATACCGAAAAGTTAAATATCATGAAGCCTGATTCGATTATTTATCTGGTTTCGTTCGCGCCGCTGTTCAACGCGGACTGCGTCCCTATATTTGAATCCTTCAGCAAGGAGAATTCGCAGCTGCTTTACCAGGCATTGATTGAAAACCATAGAGAAATCGTTTCGCAGCAGCCGGTAATAAGCCCCGCGGTTTTTTGCTTTGACAACAGCGACAAAGATTTAATGCCGCTCAGCTTTCTTTCCGAAAATACATCTAGCTTTTTTGCGGGCACTTGTGAAAAGCATAACTATATAAAACTGCTCGCGGAAAAATATTCCAATAAATATTCGAATAATCTTATAATTTTTTCAAACTCGATCGGGATAAGCTCCGGCGACATTTCAAAAATATTTAATTTGCTTGCTATGGAAGACGAAACGATTGTTATCGGCAAATCTTCAAACAGCCGGATCGCATTTCTCGGCTTCAATTCATTCAATAAAGAATTGTTCATGGATATTGATTGGAATAATCTTAATTACGAAAGTCTTTTGCAAATAGTAAACAAGCATGAAAATTTTATTCACGTAATGAACAACTTTATGTTAATTGAAAACCTCGCGGACTTCAAGCAATTATACGCGGAGCTATCAAAGAAAGAAAGCCTTTCTTACTGCAGCCAGCAAATGCACGAAAAATTTACGCATCTTTTTATCGAATATAAGGAACTTCTTAAATGAGCGCTGTTGGAATATTCGGAGGAACTTTTGATCCAATACATCTGGGGCATTTAATTACCGCACAAGCCGTAAGAGAAATTAGGAATCTTGAAAAAATTATTTTTATACCCGCGTTTATCTCGCCGCATAAAACTGATGTTCCCGCCTTAAGCCCGGCTCACCGGCTTGAAATGGTAAAGCTTTCAATAAAGGGCATCCCTTATTTTGATTATTCGGATATTGAAATTAATAACGGCACAATCTCGTACACAATTGACACGCTCCGGCAGCTTGATAAAAAATATAAAGAAATAGAATTGATAATCGGCTACGATAATATTTTGAAATTCAGTACGTGGAAAGACCCGGAGAAGATATTAATCTTAGCCAGGCTTGTAGTTCTAAATAGAAAATTATCCGCGGCGCCTGAAGTGCAGGATGAATATTATAAGTCGGCGATCTTTGTCGACACTCCTTCGATTGAAATAAGCTCAAGCGAAATTAGAGAAAGAGTTTCAAAAAATTTACCTGTAAATTTTCTTGTGCCTGCGCAGGTTGAACAATATATTTACGACAACAATTTATATAAGGAGTAAATGGTGAAGATTTTAGTAACAGGCGGAGCGGGATTTATTGCTTCACAAGTCGCCGACGCTTTTATCAAAGAAGGTAATGATGTTTTTGTGCTGGATAATCTTTCAACCGGATTTGAAAAGAATGTAAATCCTAAAGCGAAATTTATTAAAGCGGATATTTGCGACAAGAGTTTAATCAATCTTTTCGAGAAAGAAAAATTCGATTTGATTAATCATCACGCCGCGCAAATGGATGTGCGCAGGTCGGTTGCCGACCCGGCATTTGACGCGAACACTAATATTCTTGGTACAATAAATCTTCTTCAATGCTCAATAAAAACCGGCGTAAATAAATTTATGTTTGCCTCAACGGGCGGGGCTGTTTACGGCGAGCAAAAATATTTTCCCGCTGACGAAGATCATTTAACCTTTCCCCTTTCCCCTTACGGAATATCCAAGCTTGCAGTTGAAAAATATTTATATTTTTATCACACCCAGTACGGCTTAAATTATACAATCCTCCGCTACGCGAATATTTACGGACCAAGACAAAATCCATTCGGCGAAGCGGGTGTGGTGGCTATCTTCAGCTCAAAATTATTGAAGGGTGAGCAGACGATAATTAACGGGCATGGCAATCAAACGCGTGATTATGTTTTTGTAGGCGATGTTGTTAAAGCAAATTTAACCGCGTCTAAAGACGAAGCAAGCGACATATACAATATTGGAACAGGAAAAGAAACTACCGTCAACGAGCTTTTCGGAATGCTGAATCAAATTACAGGAAGAGGACAAGCGGAGAAGCACGGTCCGGCTGCAGCTGGTGAGCAAATGAGAAGCGTAATAACGTCCGACAAGTTTTATAATAAATTTAATTGGCGTCCTTCAACAGAAATTGCCGAAGGTCTGAAGCAGACAGTCGAATACTTCAAAGAGCAAATTAAATTATAGATTAGAGAATTTGTTCATGCTTAAAGAAAATCAATTGATAGAAAAATTATTTCAAAACGATAGAAGAACTGTCGCCCGCTCGATTTCAATTGTTGAGTCGGACGGAACGCAGGCAGCGGAATTGCTGAAGGATATTTATTATAAAGTCGGCAGCGCTTACAGGATTGGAATTACCGGTCCTCCCGGCGCAGGCAAAAGCACAATTACTAATCAGCTCGCAAAATTATTACGGAGTAAAAATTATACCGTGGGTATAATAGCTGTTGATCCTACAAGCCCGTTCACGGGCGGCGCGTTATTAGGCGACCGCGTGAGGATGAACGAAATCGGTCGGGACCCGGGAATATTTATCCGGAGTATGGCAACGCGCGGCAGCCTGGGCGGCTTGAGCAGAAAGGCAAATGATGCCGCCGATATTCTTGATGTTGCCGGTTATGATTATATTATTTTTGAAACAGTCGGCGTTGGTCAATCAGAGCTTGATATTGCGCAAGCCGCCGATACGACTATTGTTGTTTTAGTCCCGGAATCCGGTGATTCAGTCCAAGCAATGAAAGCAGGCTTAATGGAAATAGCCGACTTCTTTGTTCTTAATAAGAGCGACCGCCCGGGCTCCGAGCAGGCTGTTACGGCGCTTAAAACTATTCTTATGATGAAGGAGCATAGCCAAACGTCGTGGCTTGCTTCGATCTTAAAAGCTACGGCGACAGAGAATAAAGGGATCGAGGAAGTTGAAAAAGAAATTTCAAAGCATAAGAAATATTTACTGGACAGCGGAACATTTCAGAACAAAAGAGAACAGCGCGCAAAAGTCAGGATAAAAGATATTGTCGAAGAACAAATAAGAAAAAAATTATGGAATAATGAAGGTGAAAAATCTTTAGATTCCTCTTTAGACAAAATTGTGTTAGGGAATGCATCTCCATATCACATTGCAGAAGAGATCATAGAAAATTTCAAAAAGCAGTTGTAACTTAGTTTCGATTATAACAATTAATAAAAGTAAAATATCCAAAAGATGTTTTATTGCTAATAAATAAATCAGTACCACTGAAAAATTGAAAGGAAGATTATGGTAACAACGCAGGATGCATATTTAATAGACTTCAGCGAGAACCAGGCAATTATCCGGGATACAATCCGCGAATTTGCAGCTGAAAAAATTCAACCAAGAATTATGGAGTTTGATGAAACTCAAAAGTTCCCGGTTGAAATTTTGAAAGAGCTCGGCAGTTTGGGATTTCTCGGAATTGTCATAGATGAAGAATACGGAGGTTCAGGCTTAGGTTATGTAGAGTTCGCCATTATTATAGAAGAGCTCGCAAAAGTTGATCCATCGATCGCCCTTTCCGTAGCGGCGCATAACGGGCTATGCACAAATCATATCTTCCGTTTTGCCAATGAAGAACAAAAGAAAAAATATTTACCGGACTTAACTTCAGGAAATAAAATAGGCGCCTGGGGTTTAACCGAATCATCTTCAGGCAGCGACGCAGCGGGATTAAAATCTTTCGCTGAAAAAAAAGACGGCTATTATCTTTTAAACGGAAACAAAACTTTTATTACCCACGGCACTGTAGGACAAACCGCCGTCGTAATGGCGATTACCGATAAAGGAAAGGGCAGCAAAGGCATCTCCGCATTTATTCTTGAAAAAGGAATGGAAGGATTTTCAGCCGGAAAAAAAGAAAATAAATTGGGAATGCGCGCAAGCGATACTTCTCAGCTTATCTTTGAAAACTGCAAAGTGCCGAAAGAAAATTTAATCGGAAATGAAGGGGAAGGCTTTATTCAAGCCTTAAAAATCCTGGAAGGCGGAAGAATATCAATTGCGGCTCTAAGCGTAGGCCTGGCACAAGGCGCTTTGAATGCCGCGTTAAAATACAGCAAAGAAAGATTTCAGTTCGGGAAACCATTGAGCGAATTCCAGGCGATACAATTTAAATTAGCAGACATTCAAACCCAGATTGACGCAGCGCGGATGCTAACATTCCGGTCAGCGTTTATGAAAGACTGCGGCAAGCCTAATATTAAAGAAGCCGCAATGGCAAAATTATACGCCAGCGAGGTTGCAGAGAAAGCCGCAAGCGAAGCGATACAGATATTCGGCGGCTATGGCTACATGAAAGATTTCCCGGTAGAAAAATTCTACCGTGATGTTAAGCTTTTGACTATCGGCGAAGGAACATCGGAGATACAAAGATTAGTCATCGCAAAAGAATTATTAAAAGATTAATCAGCGGAATAAACATGGCGCAAATCGGAAAAGCAGTCCAGTTAAATGAAACGTTTTTAAAGCGTGAGGATTATTATAAAAATCTTATCCGCAAACTGAACGCGGAAAAAGAAAAAATAAAACTCGGCGGAGGTAAGAAAGCAATTGAGAGACAAAAAGAGAAAGGCAAGCTTACCGCGAGAGAAAGGATCGGCAAATTAGCCGATGAAAAAAGCTTTATTGAAATAAACACATTTGCCGCGTACGGAATGTACGAAGAGCACGGCGGCGCTCCTTCGTCCGGGACGATATTCGGCATTGGAAAAATAAACGGCAAGTATCATGTTATCGTCGCTAATGATGCGACAGTAAAAGCGGGAGCGTGGTTTCCAATAACCGTAAAAAAAAATATCCGCGCCCAGGAAATCGCAATCGAAAATAAACTCCCGGTAATTTATTTAGTAGACAGCGCCGGAGTTTTCCTGCCGATGCAGGATGAAATATTTCCGGACAAAGAACACTTCGGCAGAATATTTAGAAACAACGCCGTCATGTCGTCTATGGGAATACCTCAAATCGCAGCAATCATGGGACCTTGTGTAGCGGGCGGGGCGTATCTTCCGATCATGAGCGATGAAGCTTTAATTGTTGAAGGCGAAGGCTCGGTCTTTTTGGCGGGTTCTCATCTTGTACGCGCGGCTATCGGCGAAATAATAGATAACGATAAGCTTGGCGGAGCTAAAGTTCAATCTAATATTTCCGGCGTAACAGACTACGTTATGAAAAATGACGATGAGTGTCTACAAAAAATAAGAAGCCTTACCGATAAGGCGGGAGATAACAATAAAGCAGGCTTTAATAGAGTTGAAAGTAAAGCGCCAAAGTTTAGTCCGAAAGAAATCTACGGATTACTGCCAGAAGATCCGATAAAGCCTTACGACACTTATGAAATTATTTCAAGAATTGTTGACGATTCGGAAATTGACGAGTACAAAGGCGGCTATGGGAAAACAATAATTACAGCTTATGCAAGGATCGACGGCTGGGCTGTTGGTATTGTTGCAAACCAACGAAGCATAATTAAAACCGAGACCGGAGAAATGCAGGTAGGCGGAGTTATTTATTCAGACAGCGCAGATAAAACCGCGAGATTTATTATGAACTGTAACCAGAAGAAAATTCCTTTACTGTTCCTTCAGGATGTTACAGGATTCATGGTAGGCAGCCGAGCCGAACACGGCGGCATAATTAAAGACGGAGCGAAGATGGTCAACGCGGTCGCTAATTCTGTCGTTCCTAAAGTTACGATCATCATCGGGAACAGCTTTGGCGCGGGCAATTATGCAATGTGCGGCAAAGCTTACGATCCGCGCTTTATATTCGCTTATCCGAATGCGAAGATATCAGTAATGGGCGGCGCGCAGGCAAGCAGCGTTCTGCTGGACATAAAATTAAAGCAATCTGAAAAAGAAGGAAAAATATTCAGCGAACAGGAAAAGAAAAATCTTTTAAATGATATAACTAAATCTTATGATGAGACAAGCACACCGTTTTACGCCGCAGCACGCCTTTGGATTGATGAAATTATTGATCCGGCGTTGACGAGAGAATACATTTCAATGGCTTTGGAAGCGGCTAATAACAACCCGGATATTCCTAAATTCAATGTCGGAGTAATTCAAACTTAATGAACGGAAATAAAAGTAAATCTCATTCCGCAAAATCTTTTTTGCTTTTACTGATATTCCCGATTTGTTTTTCAAACACAAAAACATTCGCACAACAGAGCCACCTTTCCAAAAGTATAAATTACATTTCAAATTTTATCGGCTCGGATTATTTTTTAAATCTTAAAAAGAGCAATGATGATCTCGCTTTGGTTGACACAATCTTTTTACGCGCTTTAAAGTTTAATAAATATAATTACTCGGAAGCGCTGTTTGATCTGACTCTTGCCGTTATTCCATATAACCATGTACACGTGCGGATACCATTGATTGACGCTATTGTTGATTACAGGCTTCCTTCTGCGGAAGAAAACATTTACAACAGGAAAAACAAGAATCTTCCCAAGCGGATTTTTTTCGATACGCCTAACGACAATTTTGGAGATAAAGATAAACTTGCTCACTTGTTCGGCAGCGCCTTTATTTCACATTCGTCAAACATTTTTGATTTAGGCAATCTAATTGGTTATTTTATAGAAGTTTTTGAACAAGATTTTGAAGTACAAAACTCAATCGATCCAAGAGATTTGCAGACAAACATATTAGGAAATATTTTCGGGCAAACGTTGAAAGATAATAAAAAAGTTTTGCCCTCCGATGTTCTGATAATTCGTTCACTTATATTTTTTAGATACCACCTATGAATTCAATTATAATTATTGACGACGAAAAAGAAATTTGCGAAAGCATCAAAATGATCCTTGACTACGAAGGCTATGTTGTTGAATATTCTACATCAGCCGGAGAAGGATTGGAGAAAATTTCCTCGCAGCAATTCTCAACCCTGCTGCTTGATATCCAGATGCCGGAAATGAGCGGCTTTGAAGTTTTAAAAAGGGTAAAGGAAATTAATTCGTCGATATCCGTAATAATTATTTCGGCGCACGGCAGCGTTGAGAACGCGATCAAAGCAACGCGGCTGGGCGCCTTTGATTTTATTGAAAAGCCAATCGACCGCGAGAAGCTGCTCATCAGCATAAGAAACGCTGTTGAACAATCGAATCTTCTATCGGAAAATAAGGAAATTAAAAAAACACTTTTGGGCGATGATAAGATTCTCGGCAAAAGCAAAGCGATAACAGGAATACTTGAAATTATAGAACGCGTAGCGCCGATAGATACGAGGGTTTTAATCACCGGCGATAATGGAACAGGCAAGGAACTGGTCGCGAGAGCGATTCACAATAAAAGTTTAAGAAAAGATAAACCTTTTATCGAGGTGAATTGCGCCGCTATCCCAAATGAATTAATTGAGTCGGAATTATTCGGACACGAGAAAGGCTCGTTTACCGGCGCTATCCAGCAGCGGATCGGGAAATTTGAGCTTGCAAACAAAGGAACAATTTTTTTAGATGAAATAGGCGACATGAGCTTGCAGGCGCAGGCAAAGGTTTTACGCGCAATTGAAGACAGCAAAATTGAAAGAGTCGGCGGCACAAAGAAAATTGAGATCGACGTTAGGATTTTATCCGCGACAAACAAAAATTTAAAAGAAGAAATTGATAAGGGAAATTTCAGAGAAGATCTTTTCCACCGTTTAAATGTTATCCCGATTTTAATTCCACCGCTTCAGGAACGGGTTGATGATATTCCGATCTTAATAAATCATTTTGTAGATGAAATAACCGAGAAACACAAAAAGCCGAAAATAACTTTTGAAGATGACGCAATAAGGCTTTTGCAAAGTATCAAGTGGAGCGGTAACGTACGGGAGCTTCGGAACGCCGTAGAACGAATCATCATACTTGTCGATAAAAAAATTATTTCAAAGAAAGAGATTGAATTTCTGTTTCCGTCTGAAAACAAGCCGATGGATAATATTATTGCAGAAAGCAATTCATTCCAGGAATTTAAGGAGAAAGCGGAAAGAGCTTTTATAATTAAGCAGCTAAACGCCAATGATTGGAACATCAGCAAGACAGCGGACATACTGGAAATACAGCGTAGCCATCTTTACAATAAAATAAAAAAATACGGAATCGAGAAGGAAGAAAAAAAATGAGCGAAACTATTTTTTCCAAGATTATTAGAAAAGAAATTCCCGCCGATATTGTTTTTGAAAATGATCATGTACTTGCTTTCAAAGATATAAACCCGAAAGCGCCGGTGCATGTTTTAATAATTCCCAAGACAGAAATTCCAACTGTTACAAATATCAACGGGAAAGAACACGCCGTGCTGCTGGGACAATTATTTGACGCTGCTAATTCCATTGCAAAAGAAACGGGAATTGACGCCGACGGGTTTAGGCTTGTAATAAATTGCGGCAAGAACGGCGGGCAGGAAGTGTATCATCTCCACATGCATTTATTAGGCGGGAGACCGATGAACTGGCCTCCCGGTTGAAATTATTTTTTATTCAAACGAATATTTTATTCCGGTTGTTATCCACCTGCCCGGCAGCGGAACGCCGCTTATTTCAATATATTGTTTATTAAATATGTTTGTTATGTTCAAGTAGATCTCAAACTCATCAATAGTTTTGGAAAGCTTAGTGTCGACAAGAAAATAATTTTGTAAGTTCACACGGTCTTCATAACGCACTTCCCAATTTTGTTTTATACCGTACCACCAGGTGTTATCTACACCAATAATTAATTGATGTCTTAGATATTCAAAAAGATATTGAGAATTATTTTGTAAAGTATTCTTATCGGAATTTATATAAGTATAATCAATATTAACCTTTTCGATGGGAAAATCATTTAACAATTTTCCGGTCAATAAGTTGAAGCTTAGTTCAATTCCATTCGTATTTAATGTTGTAATATTAGCGGCGGTCCAGGCATCATTTGGGTTGAACCTAATCCAATCAATTAAATTCTTCCCTTCCTTTCTAAATAAACTGATCTTTGCATAGTATGAAGGTTGAAAGAAATTTATTCCGGCTTCATAATCCAACGTTTCTTCATTCACTAAATTAGGATTGCCCATACTTGTTGGAGAAGTATAATAAAGCTCGGTGTAATTTGGAATTCTAAATGCCTTTCCGACCGAACCAAACGCGCGAAGATCGTTTGATATATTATAGCCAAGATCAAGACCGGGCCAAAACTTCCAGCCGAGTGTTGGATAATCATAAGCGAACGCGTTTGCTATTACAGTTAAATTAGCAAGCGGGGAAAATTTTTGTTCCGCAAAGAAGCCTTTGGTCTCACGCGAATGATCGCCGAGATTTGAGCTGACTATTTTATCGGAAGTATAATTTCCGCCAAAGGATGTAGTACCAAGATCAGTATTTATTGAAGCCTGCAGCTCGCCGCCGTAAACATTTGTCTGATGGATATTATGATAAAACGGCGGGTTGGTATAATCTAAAAGATAATTGTCGTCGTTTCTTCTCCAATATATTTTAGGAGATAAAATAAAATTTGAACTGCCAAGATTCCCGGTAAGGCTTAAGAGTTTTGTAGTAGTATGTTCCCATTGATTTGGGAAATAAGTTGTATAAAAAGTACTTGCTCCGAATTTTTTATCGTCATAGCCAAAATATAGGTTAAGGTTACCTTTGTCCCAATTTAAGGAAGAGCCGTAACCGAAATTGATTATGTCGAAATCGGAATCATGGATATAGCCGTCAGATTTCTTCTTTGAAAAGAATAAATGGTTATTAATTATTCCAACCGGGTAAGCGGCGTAGAGGGAGCCTTTATAATAGGCATTCTGCCCGCCTTCCGCTTGAAGCGATAAGGATTTATCACTTCCCTTTTTTGTAATGATATTAATAACTCCGCTAAAGGCATTAGCGCCGTAAATACTTGAGCCTGGACCTTTAAGAATTTCAATCCTGTCGATATCATCCAACGCGACAGGAAGATTTAGATTATGATGCCCCGTCTGCGGATCATCAACATCAACGCCGTCGATCATGATTAAAGTTTCTTCAGAATTTCCGCCTCTTATATTTACGTCCGCTTGAACGCCGTCAACTCCTCTTTGTTCGAGCGCCACGCCGGCGGCATATTGAAGAAGATCCTGCACGCTGTTTACAGGCAGCCCGGAAATTTCTTCCGAATCTATAACAACCACACTTCTTGTTAGATTAGAATATGAAAGCGGGGTCCTGCTTGCAGTAACCACGACTTCATTCATATTATATTCACGCGAACTTTGCGAATACATAACGGGAGCAATAACGATAAACAACAAAATTGCCCTAAGCAACGATTCCGCAAAGAAATTATTTATTCTTGCTTTTAAGCCCTTTTCAATTTTAGACAGTAACAGAAAGCTTTTCATTTTTCTCCAGAGATTATTATAGATAGTTTAATTAGCAAGTTATCTTACGCAATTTGAGAATCCGTTAATATTAACTAAGAATATTGACCGTAATTACTTTTACAGTTTTCCATTTCAATAGCGCGTTACTGCGTATGGTAACTTAATAATTAAGAATGGTGAAAAATTTAGTATGTCCGCAAATTCATGCTTTTGTATTGTAAAAATATATCCAACCAAGCAGGTTGTCAAACTTTATTTATAGTAGTTAGCCGGAACGCAGAGCATTTTTAAGCATTTGAATAGTTCCAAAGCTCATACGGTTGGTTTGCTAAAGCCGCAGAATGATACTTTACACAATTTTGGTTATTTATTCATGCTCATGAGCCGGCTGCGGCACTAACTTAGCCTGGCGTAAAACCATCATTTTGCTCCGGTAGACTATCTTAGTCTCCAGAAGGTGTTCACATATCACATTTTTTAGCCGCGGAGTTATTCAGAGAGGCTACTGAGTTGTTCGCTGATATATCTGAGTTTTTCGGAGAGGCTGCGGAGTTGTTCGGAGATACATCTGAGTTATTCGGGAAGGCTGCTGAGTTGTTCGCAGATATATCTGAGTTATTCGAGGAGGCTACTGAGTTGTTCGGAGATGCATCTGAGTTTTTCGGAAAGACTGCGGAGTTGTTCGGAGATGCATCTGAGTTTTTCGGAAAGGCTGCGGAGTTGATCGGTTCAATGGTCAAAACCTTACAGGCATTTTAAAACTATTAGAGTTTATTTAATTTATTATAAAATATCCTTACTGTACAACGAATATGGTTTAAAGAATGCAGAAGCCGGAAATATTTTACACATGCAGCAAGAATATTTTTTCTAAAGATTCGATCATCTTTTCACGGAAAATGGGCTTGGAAATAAAATCATTAAAACCGGTCGCAATAAATTTTTCTTTATCGCCGGGAAGGACGTAAGCGGTAACGGCTATAATAGGTATGTTTTCGTAGCCGGGCATTTTATGAATGATCTTTAAAGCGTCCAGGCCGTTGTATTCGCCTTGAAGATTAATATCCATAACAATAAAATCAAAATGAATCGAGTCGAGAAGCGGGAGCGTATCTTCAAAGCTGACCGCAAATTTTATTTCCTTCAATTCTTTCATCTGCACTTTGAAAAGTATTTGCGAGTCAACCTGGTCCTCAATATACAAACAGCTTAAAGATGAGAGGTCAACATGTTCTTGTATTTTCTTCGGCGGCGAAGATAATTTCATTTCGCTCAAAGGGATCACCCTTTCAGCTTCGTACTCTTCCTCTTCAAAAATTTCCTCATCTAGAGGCAGCGGTTTTTCTACAATTTCAATTTCTTTTTCTTCCGCCATCTTTTCCACTGTCCCGGCGCTCTCAACTTCGCGTTGTTCTTCAGTAATAACTTCAGCGATTGAAACCGGGAATACAAACCCGTAATCATTCTTATCGGATAATTGTCCTAGAATCTTAAACTCGCCTTTTAATAAATTCAACAAAGATTTTGCGAGCATAATAGAAACTCTGGAAATCCCGACATCTTTTATTTGCGATGATCCGTCTTTTTGAAATAAAGAGATTAAAGTCTCAATTAAATTTTTTGAAGTAGTAGAGTAGTTATCTTTAACGCTGATTACAAAAGAATTCTCTTCTAATTGATACGCGGAGAAATAAACTTTCTTAGTCTTAACAATCTGGAAAATAATTTTAGCAATCATTGAAGCAACCGCCTGGAACTTCTGCTTATCGGTAGTGAATTTTAATGAAGAAGAAATTTTCCCGTATCCGAATTCAATTCCGCGGGCGCTTGAAATTTCTTTAACTTCATCGTGGAGATAATCTATAAGCTCGGTAATCTGGACTTCCTGAAAATGCAGCTTAACATCCTGCTGCGACAGGCTTGAGTATTCCACAATTGAATTCATTGTAGCAAGAAGCCGCTCTCTATTTTGATTTATAAAATCAATCGCTTCCTTCTGTTCTTCGGACGGGCTGCTAATGCTTTCTTTCAATTCCTGGACGAATCCAAGAATTACATTCATCGGAGTAAGAATTTCATGGAAGATATTCTGCAGGAGCGGAGGATTAACACCCGCCGCCGGGCTGGCGCCGTTCGCTTCCGAATATTTTTCTACGGCAATTTCTTTAGCAGTTTCTTCAGCGCCGCCGGAAATATCTTTGGGAACCTTCGAGATAATAGTAAACGAATCAACATTGCCGTTATAATCAAGCACCGGCGTAGCGGTTAAATCCGTTTCAAAGAAGCTGCCGTCGGCTTTCTTTAATTCCACTTTGATCGAGACAGCGTCTTTTAAATGCGATTGAAAAATACCGGTATTAACAATTGCTCTATCATCATCTTTGGCGAGAGCGGTGAAAGTCGCCCCGTCTAGCTCTTGCATAGTATAGCCGAGATGATTTTTAACGGAAGAATTTATAAACGTAATAAAGCCGTTGGCGTCGGTTACAAACAACAAATCTTCGGTATTATCAAATACGGATTTAAAAAGCTGGTTCTTTTTTTCAATCTCAAGATTCTCAGTAACATCGCGGATGATATTGAAGTGCGCATCTTTATCGTTAAACTTAAAATTGATTTTACTAATCTCAACAAAAACAAAAGTACCGTTCTTTCTTTTCTGCTTGAAGGGACCGGTGAACTTGCCCATCTTAGCTGAAGTATTTGTTTCGAGCAATGTTTGAATATCCTCTGCGGTATACAAATCCGTGAGGTCCATTTGCATAAATTCGTTCCTGCTGTAACCGTACAGCGCAAGCGCAGCTTCATTCGCTTCAACGAATCTTAGATTTTCCGTATCGTAAATAAAAATCGGTTCCGGATTATTTTGGATTAATACGTCAAACATTCTTCCTCTAGATTTTATGATTGTTTCCAGATCATCAACAAGCTTTGCAGCCTCTACAGCCGCCGAAATCCCGCTTAGATTATTTTCATTATCAAATATTTTACCCAGCTTTAAATAATATTTGCTCGAGCCGTTATCAGCCGATTTAATATATTCAGTAATGTCACGGGCTTCATTCGTAGACGCTGATCTAACAAACTCATGAATTTTTTCAGATACAGCCAACGGCAGAACCTGGTCAAAGCTGTAATTTCTAAAATCATTATTTTCAGACGAAAATAATTTACAAAATTCTCTGCTTTGATGCCTAATAATTCCCTCACTATCTATAAGGCATATTGACTTTTCATCGTTCTCGAAAATATTAAAGTCTGCCGCTAAAACGCTTGCCGCCGGAGCGCTGATATTTTTTTGCTTTGTCTTTTGGTTGACCCCGACGAAAGCGATTACGTTATTATCAGCATCTATTATAGGGATAAGAATAGTTTCGTAGCCGCTTGATGCAGAAGTACCGAAAAGCGAAATCCCATCAATGATTATTATATTAAAAGTATCCTTAATATAACTTTCTACCGAATCCAAAAAATTATTTAAAAAGGAAGGAATAAATGATTTTACAATTTTCCCTTCCAACTGGGAGCTGCTTAAGCCGATAAATTTAGCAAGGCTCTTATTAGCGACGACGAAATTACCTTCTATATTCTTGATCCAAAAAAAATCTTCGATCTTATTTATATCAGCCAGGACTTTTTCCTTGCCGATGAAAGTGAATGGGTATAATGATTTCAGCTCAGTAAGGATTTCAAATATTTTTTCGTCATTTATAATTTCCTTAATGTCTCCTAACTTTGATTTTATTTCCGTCTTGCCCGTCATTCCCAATTTTAAATCAGCGGGTTTAAATGTGCAGAATACAAATAATTCGTTTTCTTCCTTATAAGTGCTAATAGTAATCTGGGAGCTGACAGAGCTTCCGTTTGCCATACCTAAAAGAAAATTTTCGGAAATAGATTTACCGGAGACATAAACATCATCAATAAGGCTGCTTACTTTCTTTGCGGAGAACTCGGCAAGCAGATCAAAAAGGTTTTCTTCATTCTTTTGGATGTGCAGAAATGATCCGGCTTCTCCGTTATAGAATAATATCTGTCCATTGTGGTCGAGTACAAGGAACGGATATTTAAAATTCTCTTTAAGGGAATCAAAAAAAGCAATATTTAATCTATGACCTTTATGCAATTTTCAGCCGTATAAATTTTTTATTTATTTTTTCCTTCAATTAATTAGAAAGAGTTTTTACATAGACATCGGGTGACCAAGAAGAATCGGAGCTTGAGACAGCTTTAACGCGGTAATAATATTCGGTTGCAGGAATAAGCCCGCTCGCGCTGTCGGCGTACTGCGTATAATTTCCATTAACGTTTGCAACAACACTGTATGACGACCATGTGTATCTTCGCTCAATTTTAAAATAATTTACTGAAGAGCCGGTAAAGTTCCAGCTTAACTGCACGGATGTTGGTCCGGTAGCTTTCACAACTACATTTGTAGGCGGAGGAATACTTCTCAGCGAGCCGACTCCGTAAGTTGAAATAACCGGGCTGAATGCCGACGCGCCGTTCTTATTTATACCGCGTATTTTGTAATAATAAATTGTAGTGTCAGAGAGATTATTATCATTTACATTAAATGTGTTCGGAGCGGATGTCATGTGAGCTTTAAAAGTTCCGAAGAAGCCGTCCTTTCTCCAGATCTCATAGCCGGGCGCATCTCCTAAAGTTGAATCTTTCCATGAAAGATTAATAGAATTATTTGTCAATGTGGTATAGGCAAAGTCATAAGGAACCGAAGGCGGAGTTCTAATTTCGGTAATAAGAAGATTGCTGATAGTATCGCTATTTGCCGAACCTCCGTCTTTATCGAAATATGTTAAATAGAAGCTGACTTTTGAGCCGATTGTAGTTGAGTCAAAATTTAAAATAATTGATGGCTGTGAACCGTCGCTGTTTGGCGGAATCCAACCGTTAAATAATTTCCCGTTGATAAAAAGCGCCAGAAAGGCTATGCCCTGATCTTGTACCAGCGTATAATTAATTTTTGTACCGATATACCCAATAGAGTCATTTGTAACCGGGGATGAGATAGTTATTTTAAGCTTGCTCGCCGAAGCTGTGCTGTCAGTTGCGGCGCTGCTGCTGGATGTGCTGGGATTAGTAAATAAATCCGTACATCCGAATAAATAAAACACAATTAGAAACATCGGTAAATAATAATATTGAATTTTGGGTTTCATAATTGTCTGGTTTTTTATTTAGTCTCTTCAATTAAAAATTCCATTATGCGTTTGGCTTTGTGTAATCAAGATAATAGGTTCTTGAATCGCCGCCGTTCAGATCGTTTATGTAGACATAAACAATATGGTTTTTCTTATCATACTCAAGATGAGCTAACTTTGTACCGATAATTTCCGCACTTAAATTAATGTTAGACGCGTCTTCGTTTAGATCTACCTGGATTACCAAATTACTTATTGCCTCTTTACCGGGATTAGAAACAGTTAACGCAACCCTTGTGTCGCCGCGCTTCGATACTTTTACTTCAACGTAATTTCTTTTAGCCCACCAGTTCTCGATTTGTCCGGCGGTAGTAATCCAAAAATTTTTCTTTTTTAAATCATCAATTATTTTCTTCACCACGCCAATATTCTGCGGTTTCAATTGATATTCAGGATGCAATTTCAATGCATACAATCCGCCTTCAAAAAGAATTCTATCAACGTCTTCCTGGTAGGTGTAAAATTGAAAATCCGGATCGGTTAAATTAAAATCTCTTATTATCTCGTAATCATCGCGGGCTGTTTTAGTCATGCTAACGATCAAGCTGTCTCCTCTAATTAATGTTTTTGGGACTGATCTGTCTGTTAATGAATCCGAAAAAACATATTTGTACTTTGCCTTGATGAGCGCGCTTATAGTATTCTGATTATAAATCCCGTATAGCGGCATACATCCGATAACGTTGGAATTAGTTATTGATTCCAGCGTATTTTTCGCGTTGACTAATTTTTGATATTGAGTGTCAAAATCATTTAATGAATTGACAGTATCGTTAACCGAAGCGAGGTATCCAATATCTACAAGCGCGCCTACTTCGCCGTACCTCGGCAGCGATTGTATTAAACCTTTGTTCTTCGCTAAAGACGGATCAACAAAAAAAGAAGCCTTTACCTTTTCAGAACCTAAAATTCCTAAAAAGCCGCTAATGTTTGTACTGGAAGATAATTCGGGAACCAAAATTGCGGCGGCGCTATAATCAGAAGGCCAGTCCTTTGCAAAAGCGATAGGCTTATACGCAAGCCAGTCCATACTGTTTGAAAACAAACGATCAAAGTAAATATAATCTTCCTGCTCGCCGATAATAGAATTGATTTCAAATCCCATCCATACAAATCTGCCGTACCCGTAAGTGCCGTAAACAATGCCGGCGCTCTTTTTAATTTCTTCTCTTGTAAGTCCGTCCTGCAGGCGGTAATTATACCAAAAGCTTACCTGGACAGTTCTTGGATCTAAAACTTCGACTGACATAGGTCGATCCCAGGTTGCTACTCTTAAAGGATATCCGGCAGGAATGTTAGCAGTAATAGGCAAGCCGCCTCTAAGGGTGTGGATTTTTGTTACTTCAGTATTTGAGATTTCTTTTGAGAACTTTAATCCGAAAACTTCTGAAAAGAAATCCCAGCCTCTCCACTTGCCATTGTCCGAGTATGAAGCAGTTCCGCTGGTAGCAAAGATGCTGCCGCCGTTATTAATAAATTTTTTAAGCTCCACAATTTCTTTGTCGCTTAATGATCTTGATCCGGGAAGAATTAATATTTTATATTTCGATTCCAATCCAAGCTCGATAGTTGAATCGGCAATTATATCAAAATTGTATCCATTACTGTTTAAAACTTTTTTCCAGGTATTTATATTGTCGTTTAACCATGTACTTCCCTGGGGCAGCATGTTTTCGGTATATCTTGAATATAGGACTCCGATAGTGGGCTTACCGCCGCCAAGAACATTCTTAATCATATTAGGATTAGGAAGCAGCTCTGCAGCATTAAAGCTGCCGAACACACCGCGCAAAATGAATAAGTATATTAATATCGCGCCGAGAAGTATTATTAATCCGCTTAGAAGAATTAATCCTTGACTGATTCCGCTTCGCGCCCGGGATTTTATCTCCACTTCAAAGCTCCACCCGCTTTATCATCTTTAGCAGGGACATAGCCTTCGGAAGTGTACTTCATAAATCTTGAATCAATATTTTTTCTTTCCTCTTCCGTCAGACCTCTGCTTTCATAGCCGCGCTGCTGTGAATAATCTGTTCCCTGATATTGACGGGCTTGATTTGTAAAACCCGCAAACGCTTGAGGAACAGGAGTGAATCTCTGCTGCGGCTGACCCGCTTTTTGCTGTATAAAAATAGGCTGTCTTTGATTTGCCGGCTGAGCTTGTTGAGAAGGAGCTGAAGCAGGGGTTATTAGTTCCGCCTTAACTTCGGCAGGCTGCTGCGCCGCTGCCTGAGAACCTTTCCGTTCTCTGACTTTGTAGAGAATGTAAGCTCCTACAGCAAGAATGAAAGTGCTGATCGTAGCGACCAGAATTATTGTTGATAGTATAGGAATAAGTTCCATAATAATCTCATGATTTAAATTTTAAAAATCTATGCTTTAGCACCAACCCGTTCTAACTTTCCCCATGTCATCCTGATACCAAGAAATTCTTCAACCGTTGCCATGGCTTTACATATATCGATAATTAGGATAAAGAACATTCTATAAATCAGGGAATAGCTGACAAGCCTGAACTCTTCTTTTTCAACTGCCACACAATAAAGCGCGGTTACAAGATCAAGTAATCCTAATCCAGCCCACCAGAAAAATATAAGCGAAGAAAAACCAAAAGCAAGCGCCGCAATTATGAAAAATAAATTTGCCGCAATATTCATAAAAGGCCAAATTAACGCTTCGAAAAACATAGTCCAGAGAATAAACGTATCGCCGAAATTTATGCTAGGATTAGCTAATAATTTCTTATGCTTTTTAATAGACTGCAAGATTCCTCTTGTCCATCTGTATCTTTGCTTTAAGAGCTGCTGCAGCTTGGCAGGAGCTTCTGTATATGAAATCGAATTCGGTTCGTAATATATTTTCCAGCCGTTAGCGAGAATCTTAAGAGTTAAATCCGCGTCTTCAGCAAAAGTATCGCTGGAATAAAATCCCGCTTCTTCAAGGGCTTTCTTTCTGAATAACCCGATTGGTCCCGGAATTATGTTTACTAACTTTACAAAGCTTTGAGCGCTTCTTGCCATGTTCAAACCTTCAATATATTCAAGCGCTTGAAGATCAGTAAAGAATTTGCGGCGGTTTAATACTTTTACATTCCCGGCAACCGCGCCTATTTCTCTGTTTACAAAATGTCTTACCGCAAGCTTTACAGAATCCGGTGATAACTGCGAATCGCCATCCATGCAAAGAACAATTTCGGCTTTGGAAAGCCTTATGCCGGCATTTAATGCCCGTGCCTTGCCGCCGTTCGGTTTGTTTATCAACGAAACTTTTATATCTGAATATTTTCCCTTCTGATATCCGACTAATGATTCGGCGACTTCCTTAGTATGATCGGCTGAGCCGTCATTTACCACAATAATCTCATAATTATTATAATCTAAATCCAGAAGAGATTTTACAGAATCAGCCACTACTTTTTCTTCATTATAAACCGGGACAATTATAGAGACGAACGGGTGATAACCGCTCTCCGGAGCGGAATAAGTGTATTCATTAATATATAAATATGCTAAAACTAATATTGCAAAGTATCTAAATAAAAGTACAAATAAGAAAATTACAAGCGCAACAATGGTTGTATATTCTAAAAGTGATTTTACTCCAAGAACCGTTTCAGGCAGTGTAAAAATAATTACAAGGAGCAAAATTAGAGAAGCTATTCCGCTGATAATCATTCGGCGAAGTAATTTTTTAGCTTCAACTTGTCCGCTTTGGTCCGACTCCCGGTTATCGAGAGTAATTACCATCTTTTTAACTTCTTGATTTATTTTCATAATAATAGACTACTTTTTTTGATATAAAAACAACTATGGTGCCACTAATATCATTCCCTCATACACTAAATTCAATAAGAGAAACAAATTTCATGTAACAGATTAGGATGCTTTTAAATAATTGTATCAGAATAATTC
>Ga0187812_1000198_pt1 | contig 22259 bp, 21 predicted proteins | sample NC_S_2_FD_130582 | JGI IMG/M metagenome (GOLD analysis project Ga0187812, IMG submission 130582) | Wetland sediment microbial communities from Neuse River Estuary, North Carolina, USA - ASW-S_2 | ecosystem: Environmental > Aquatic > Freshwater > Wetlands > Sediment | place: USA: North Carolina...
CGGCAGGCGGCTCCCGATCTCCAGGTCATGGCGCTGCAGGACCCCGCCGGGCTGGCCCGCCGACTGCGCGAGGCGGTCGGGGGACTCCAGGGCACGGAGGTCCTCGGCCTGTACGGCGGCGCAGGCAGCGGGCGCAGCACGGCCGTGCTGGCCCTGGCGCTGGCGCTGCAGGGCCTGGGGCGATCGGTCGCGATCCTGGACGCGGACCTGGGCTCGCCGGCCCTGCTGCGCCGCCTTGGACTCGAGCATCCGGCCGTGCTGGTGGACAGCCTCGTCCTGACCCTGCCCTGGCAGGGCATCCGGGTGCAGTCGCTGGCCGGCTTCTGGCCCGAGCCCGGCCCGCTGCCCTGGCAGGGCCAGGGCCTCGACACCGTGCTCGGGCGGTTTCGCGCGGACGTGCTGTGGGGGCGCCCGGATGTTCTCCTGCTCGACCTGCCTGCCGTGGGCGACGCCCGGCTCGACGTCGCGCTCAGGGCCTTCGACGCAACGCCGATCGCGGTGCGCGGGCCGCTGCCGAGTGCGTTGGGCCCGAAGCCCGCGGCCGTGATCGGCCAGGCGGGAGGGTCGGGCGACGTTCAGCTGCCGTACGTGCCGCCGGGGGAGCGGCTCCTCGTCTTTGCCAGCCTGCTGCGGCCTTTCGCCGCCTCGGGGTGCTGGAAGGGATCCGGCAGGAGCCAGTGACCGCCGCGGGCGCAGAGCCGCCCGCGGCTGAAGACCTCCTGCACGGCGAGATCCTGGTCCAGGAGGACGAGGTCCGCGGCGGATCCCACGGCGAGGCGCCCGCGCCGCGGCAGTCCGAGCGCCGCCGCGACGTGGGCGGTGATCGCCGCCAGCGCCAGCGGCAGGGGCGCGCCGAAGCGCAGCACCGCGCGCCGCATCGCCCAGTGCAGCCGGCCGGCCTGGCCGATGCCGAGGCCGACGAGCCGGCCCTGTGCGTCAAAGACGGGGGACGAGCCCTGCCCGTCCGAACTCATCGTGACGCGCTCCGGGCGGCCGCTGTGCAGGAGCTCCGCCAGGGCGGCGCCGGGGTCCACGGGCTTCGGGTCGCCGGGCGCGGGGTAGATCCCGGCCGTCACGTCGGCGTAGGCGCCGAGCCGGGTGAGGTCGGCGGCTTCCGCGAAGAGGTCCGGACTGCGGTTGAGGTGCGTCGCCGAGAAGAGGTCCTCGGGCAGCGCGCTCCGCCGCAGCGCCGCGCGCAGCGCGGCAAGGCGCCGCGGGCCGTCGCCGACGTGGATGTGCAGGAGCCCCTTCTTGCCCGCGAGCAGGGCCCCCACCCGGACCTCCGCGCCGAGCGAGACCAGGTCGTGGCCGGACGGGTGGCTGCCCCGGTCGTCGGCGATCGCGATCTCGCCCGCGCCGAGCACCTCGGGCAGGAAGACGAGGTCTGAGCGGACGCTGCCCGTCAGGGTGCGCGTCGGCAGCTGGTAGGCGCCTGTGAGGATGTCGGCGGTGAGGCCGAGGGCCGTGAGGCGGCGCGCCTCGGCGAGGAGGTCTGCGACGGAGCGGGTGACGCCGTCGGTGCCGAGCAGGCCCACCACCCCGGTCGTGCCGAACGGCGCGAGCGCCGCCGGGTCGATCGGCGGGGTGCGGTGCTGGAATCCGCCCTCGCCGCCGCCGCCGGCGATGTGCACGTGCGCGTCGATGAAGCCGGGAACGAGGATACCTCCCGCGCAATCGTGCACGCTGAGATCCGGCAGAAGGTCGCGGGGCGGCGCGATCGACGGGGCGATGCGCGCGATCAGGCCCGCGGCGACGAGGACGTCCTGGCGGCCGAGCGGCTCCGGCGCGTAGCACTCGGCGCCGCGCAAGAGTGCGAACACGTAACCACCTCTGGGCTGAGTCTGCCCGAGTGGCGACGGTGCGAGCCGCAGCCGCGGATCCGCAGTGCTATATTGGAAAAGGATCGGAAGTGTCCGGCAGAGAGGAAGGGAGCAGACATGGGTCTCATGTCGCGCATGTCCACGATCTTCAAGTCCAAGGTCTCCGCCGCGCTCGACGCAGCCGAGGATCCGCGGCAGACTCTCGACTACTCCTACGAGCGCCAGATGGAGATGCTGCAGCAGGTCAAGCGCAGCCTGGCGGACGCCGTCACGGCGCGCAAGCAGATCGAGCTGCAGAAGGTGCGCCTGCAAGGCGACATGGACAAGTACCAGGGCGAGGCCGAAGCCGCCCTGAAGGCTGGCCGCGAGGACCTCGCGCGCCAGGCGCTGGAGCGCAAGGCGGCTCTCAAGGCGCAGTCGGACGGGCTCGACGGCCAGATCGCCGAGCTCAAGGCGCAAGAGGACAAGATGGAGGAGAACGCGCGGCGCCTCGAGACCAAGATCGCCGCGTTCCGCGCCCAGAAGGAGGTCATCAAGGCCCAGTACACGACGGCGCAGGCCCAGGTCAAGATGGGCGAGGCGTCGACGGGCCTGTCGGAGGAACTGGCGGACGTCGGCCTCTCGGTGCAGCGCGCGCAGGACAAGACCGAGCGCATGCGGGCCCGCGCGCAGGCCATCGACGAACTCACCGACAAGGGCGTGCTCGACGACGCGCTCGCCGCGCCGGGCGACGATCCCGTGGAGCGGGAGCTGCGCAAGACCCAGCAGGCTTCGCAGGTCGAGGACGACCTGCAGGCGCTCAAGGCCAAGATCGGGGCGGGTGAGCAGAAGTGATCGCGCGCATCCTGCACGAGGGGCAGTACGAACTGCCGCCGTCCGCGCTCGCGCACCTCAGGCAGATGGACGACGAGCTGATGGATCGGCTCACGGCGGGGGACGAAGACGGGTTCTGCGCGCGGCGCGACGCTCTGCTGGCGCTCGTGCGCAGCGAGGGCCGGATGTTGCCGGATGACGCGCTGCAGGAGTCGGACCTCGTCTTGCCGCCTGCCGACCTGACGCTCGAGGAGGCCCGCAGGCTCTTCACGCAGCACGCCTGACCAGCAGGCGCCCGCGCGCCTCGGCACGCGGGCGCCTGGTCTCATCGGCTGCTTTGAGCACAGCCGCGGAAGGTGGGGCCATGCAGCGCAGCCTGCTGTCGGATGCCGTCATCGGACGCCGCACGGCCGTCGACATCGTGTCGCCCGGCGGCCAGGGGCTCCTCGTGCCCGCAGGCGAGCGGCTCGCCCGGCCGGACGTCGAAGCGCTCGCGGCGCGCGGCGTTCGCTTCGTCCTGCTGCAGGACGAACTCTTCCCGGCGCTGGCGGATGTCACCACCCTGCAGGTCCCGACGCGCCTGAGGGCGGAGGAGGCTCTCTCATCGCTCATCGAGGCGCTCGGCAGGACGGGCGGAGACCCGCCTGCCGAGGAGACGCAGACCCTCCTCAAGGCGGCGCGCGGCATCGTCGAGGACGTGACGGCGGCCGACGCCCCGATCGCGGACCTCGGTCCGTGGGACCACCAGAGCTGGGATCCCGTCGAGCACGCGGTGCTGACGGCGGGCATCGCCGTCCAGATCGGCCGCTACTATCCCCTGCCGCGGGATCAGCTGCTGCGGCTCTGCGTAGGCACCCTGCTGATGGACGTCGGCCTGCCGTCCGGCGCCGCCCAACCGGGTGCCCTGGACGCCGCCGGCGTGGCGCAGCTCATGGAGCACCCGCGCGAAGGCTGGCGGCTCGTCCACCGCTTCCTGCCCGCCATCTTCCCGACGTCCGCGAGCGTCGTGCTGCAGCACCACGAACGCCTCGACGGCTCCGGCTACCCGGAGGGACGGGCCGGCAACGACATCTACCTTTTCGCGCGCATCGCCGCCGTGGCCGACGTGTTCGCGGCCGTGCGCCAGGATCGGCCCCACCGCCGGCGCTTCCGCCCCGCGGACGTCCTGCGCGTCGTGGAGGAGGAGGCGGGCGTCAGCCTGGACGGCGACGCCTGCGACCTGCTGCTCCGCCACGTGGCGATCGTGCCGCACGGCACGATCGTGCGCCTCACCGACGGCAGCCTGGCCAAGGTGGTGGCGCACAGCATCGGCGCCCCGCTGCAGCCGCTCGTCGTCGTGGTGGGCGGCGCCCTCGACCAGCCCGTGCGGCGCCGGCAGGTCAACCTGCGCGGGACCGGCCTCCACGTCTCCGAGGTGCTCGACGCTTGGCCGTCCGCCCTCATCGACCGGATGCACCGCGAGCGGCCGACGCTGGGTGCCTAGGCGGCCCGCGAGCGGCGCGCGACGTTCGGGGCGAACGCGACCAGGAAGGCGGCGCAGGCCAGCAGGTTGACGAGCGACATGCTGCCGAAGAGCCCCAGCTTGCCGCCGGCGCCGAGCACGAGGCCGCCGAGCGACGGGCCGACGGCGAACGACAGGCCGAAGATGACGTTCTGCAGCGCGAAGTAGGTGGCGCGCTGGTCCGGCGGGGCGTAGAGCGCGATCACCGACTGCCCGACCGGCGCCAGCAGCACCTCGCCGATGGTGAAGAAGGCGTTGATGCTGATCCATGCCCACGGCGCCACCGCGGCGATGAAGAGGGCGTTGGCCGCCGCGTAGACGAGGGCGCCGCCTGCGAAGCTGACGATGAGCGGCTTGCCCTCCTGCCAGCGGCTCACGATGGGCTGCAGCACGACGACAGTGATGGCGTTCGCCGCGATCACGTAGGCGTAGAGCTGCGCTCCGTGCGCGTAGTGCAGGCCGAGGTACTGCGCGAGGTTCGTCTCGATCTGGCTGTAGCCGAGGTTCGCCAGGAAGGTGCCGGCGAAGACCCAGAACAGGATGCGGTGGCGCAGCCCCTGGAACATGTGGCGCAGGCTCTCGAGGCTGCCGGCGCCGGACGCCGCCTCTCCGCTCTCCTTGGGCACGAAGAGCACGAGGGCGGCCATCAGGACGACCTGCGACGCGGCCGCGATCAGGAAGGGCAGCGCCGCGTGGCCGGCGCCGATCACGGCGCCGATCAGCGGGCCGACGGCGGCGCCGATGTTGACCGCCCAGTAGTTGAAGCCGAAGACGCGCGTGCGCATCTCCTCCGGCGTGAGGTCCGTGAGGAGCGCCATGTAGGCCGGCCCCTGCAGGGCCCAGACCAGGCCGCCCAGCACCTGCAGGACGGCGAAGGCCGCGAGGCTGTGCGCGACGGCGAAGCCGGCGAGCGAGAGGACCTGCATCGCGGTGCCCCACACGAGCGAGGGTTTGCGGCCGATGCGGTCCGAGAGCGGGCCCAGGAGGAAGCTCGCGACCAGGTTCGATGCGGCGCCAAGGCCGATCACGAGGCCGACCACGGCGGGGTCCGCGCCGGTCACGGCGTGCATGTAGATCGCGAGGAACGGCATGACGAGGAAGCGGAAGATCGATGCGAACCCGTCGCCGGCGATCAAAAGCCAGGCGACGCCGGGAATGCGCAGGCGCACGGAGTCCTCCTCGGGGCCGGGCTGACCTCGCCCTGGCGAGGCGACACCGACCAGCGTCCAGCTTATCACGACGCCTGTCCCCGCGGGCGCCGCCGCCGTCTGCATTGTCCTGGAGGACAGGGTGGTGGCCGTGCGCCCATGGCCTTGCGGCCTCGATCGGGGCCGCACATGGCCGCCGGACCGCAGCGCGCCACGCCCTTGCGCCGCGCGACGGCATGGTGTATTGGTGTTATAGTACACCAAGGCTCTTGCCGGAGGTGACGGCATGGCGGCGGCCATCGAGGCGCGGGGTCTGCGCAAGGTCTACAGGAACGGCCGCGGCGTCCTCGGCATCGACCTCGACATCCAGGCAGGGGAGATCTTCGGCTTCCTCGGTCCGAACGGCGCGGGCAAGACGACGACCATCCGCGCGCTGATGGGGCTCTCGCACCTCACGGGCGGCTCGGCCACGGTGGCGGGCAAGGACGTCCGGCACGACAGCCTGGAGGTGCGCAGGGTCACGGGCTACCTCCCCGGCGACCCGGCGCTCTACGAGAGCATGACCGCTCGCCAGCACCTGGAGCTGGCGCTCGGGCTGCGCGGCATCCGCGACCGCCGCTACGCGCTCGCGGTGGCGGAGCGCCTGGGCGTCGAGCTGGACCGCCGCACAGGCCAGCTGTCGCGCGGCAACCGCCAGAAGGTGGCGATCCTGCTCGCGCTCGCCCACGACCCCGAGGTCCTGCTGCTCGATGAGCCGTCGAGCGGCCTCGACCCCTTGGCGCAGGACGCTTTCCGGGCCCTGCTGCTCGAGCTGCGGGCGCGGGGCCGGACGATCTTCTTCTCGAGCCACGTGCTGCCCGAGGTGGAGACATTGAGCGAGCGGGTCGGCATCATCCGGGACGGGCGGCTGGTCGCGGTGGACAGCGTCGACGCGCTGCGCCGCAGCCGCCTCAAGGAGGTGCGCGTGCGCTACCTCGCGGATCCGCCCGACTTCGGGCAGGTGGCCGGCGTGCGCGGCGTCGCGGCGAAGGACGGCGAGGTCCTGTTCCACATCGCCGGCGACCCGTCGGACCTCTTCCGACTGCTGGCCGCCCATCCGCCGGCCGACGTGACGATCGTGGACCCGAGCCTCGAGGAGGTCTTCCGCACCTACTACGGAGGGCAGGCGACATGACGCTCTACCGCATGGCGCTGCGCCAGCAGTTCGTGTCCTGGCTCGTCTGGGCGATCGTCATCGCGCTCGGCGTCGGCACCGTGGCGTCGGCCGCTCCGGCCGTCGCGGACTCCCAGGCCCTCGTGGCGCTGATCCGCGGCTTGCCCCCGTCCTTCCGCGGCCTGATGGGCGGCGCGCTGATGGTGCAGCGGCCGCTCGACGGCTACCTCTACATCAAGCTCGTGATGTACCTGCCGCTGCTCGTCGGCATCTTCACCGGGTTCCAGGCGTCATCGCTGCTGGCCCGCGAGCTCGAGCACCGGCGCATGGACTTCCTCCTCGGCCTGCCCGTGTCGCGGCGGCGCCTCGTGCTGGAGCGCTTCGCGGCGCTCGTGACGGCGCAGGTGGCGATGTGGGTCGTGACGATCGGGTCGCTCGTCCTGCTCCTCCACGGGGAGCGCTACCCGGTGGACGTGACCGGCTACGCGCTGACCGGCCTCAGCGGTCTCTTCGTCACGCTCGTCACGGCGGCCGGCGCGCTCTGGGCCAGCGCCGGCACGCGGGACTACCGCACCTCGGTGCGCTGGGGGCTCGGCATCGCGGCCGTGCCGTTCGCCTACGACCTCGCGGTGCGCATCGCGACGCCGGGCGCCGGCTGGCGCTACATCCTGCCCTACGGCTACTACGATCCGCCGCACCTCCTGCTGACGCACGCCTTCCCCTGGCTGGCCGTGCTGGTGCTGGGCGCGGCGACGGTGCTCCTGACCATCGGTGCCGTGCGCACCTTCGAGCGGAGGGAGGTCTGACGATGGCGATCCTGCGCCAGCACCTGCGCCGCGAGGCCGGTGCGCTCGCCGGCTGGGCCGTTGCCCTCGCCGCGCTCGTCCTCCTGCAGACAAGCCTCTACCGCGCGCTCACCAGCTCCATGGTGGCGGGCGACCTCTCCAAGGCCCTCGCGGGCCTGCCGCCGCAGCTCGTGCAGTTCGTCGGCGGCAGCCTCGACCTGTTCAGCCCGGCCGGCTGGCTGGGCGCGATCGACCTCTCCGGCTGGATCACGCTGATCGCCGGCATCTGGCTCGCACTGGCGGCGGTCAGCGTCGTCGCGAGCGACGCCGACCAGGGGACGCTCACCTTCCTGCTCGCGCTGCCCGTGCGGCGGGGCAGGCTCCTCCTGGAGCGCTCGCTCTCGCTGCTCGTGCAGCTCGCCCTGCTCTACCTCGCCGTCTACCTGACGGCGCTTTTGGCGCTCGCGCTCATCGGCGAGCACGTGAACGCGCTGCGCTTCGCGGCGGCGCTCGGCCTGCTCGCGCTGGGGCAGGCCGCCCTCGCCGGCACGCTGGTGCTGGTCTCGCTCTTCTTCCGCGACCAGACCTACGCCATGCTGGCGACGGTCACGGCCGCCGCGGTGTTCATCTTCATCCCGGTGTTCGTCGAGCCGGGCAGCGCCGTGGGCTTTGTCCGGCACCTCACCCCGTTCGACTACCAGGCGGCCGGCCGTCTGATGCTGCAGGGCACGGTGCCGTGGGGTCAGGTCGCCCTCGCCGCGGTCTGGGCGGTCGTGGCGTTCGGGGCGGCCTGGGCCGTCTTCTCCCGGCAAGAGGTGTAGCGGATGTGGCTGCGGATCGACAGCCTGAGCGGTGTGCCGATCTACCGCCAGATCGCGGCCCAGATCGAACAGGCGGTAATGGCGGGCGTGCTGCAGAGCGGGGACAAGCTGCCCGGGGTGCGTGAGCTCGCCGTGGAGCTGGCCGTGAATCCCGCGACCGTCGCAAAGGCCTACGAAGAGCTGCAGCAGGCGGGCGTGATCGAACAGCCGCGCGGCCGCGGCACCTTCGTGCTGGGCGGGCCGAAGCTCGCGCAGGACGAGCGCATGCGGCGCCTTGGCGAGGCGGCGCAGGCGCTCGTGGCGGAGGCAGAGCGGCTCGGCTTCCGCCCGGAGGAGGCGCTGGCCGCGGTGCGGCGGGCGGTCCGGGCAGACCGGGAGCCGCCGCCCGAGGGAGAGGGGGGAGACGCATGACGGCCATCAGCTTGAGGGGGCTGCGTAAGCGGTTCGGTGCGCTCCCCGTCCTGGACGGCATCGACCTCGAGGTGCCGGAGGGGAGCGTCTACGGACTCCTGGGCCTGAACGGCGCGGGCAAGACCACCCTGCTGCGCCTGCTCATGGGCTTCCTGCGCCCGAGCGGCGGCGAGGGCGACATCCTCGGCCACAGCCTCGGTGGACTGGATACCGCACTCCGCCGGCGCATCGCCTATGTGCCGGAGCGCCCGGCGTTCTACGAGAGCATGCGCGTGGGCGAGCTGATGCGCTTCGTCGCCGCGCTCCATCCCGCATGGGACCAGACAGTCGCCGACGGCTACATCGACGCGTTCGGACTGCCGCTCGGCCGTCGCGCGCGGGCGCTCAGCACCGGCATGCGCACGCAGCTGGCCCTCGTCCTGGCCCTCGCGACGGATCCGGAGCTCCTGGTGATCGACGAGCCGGCCGCCGGCCTTGACCCGGTGCACCGACGGCGCTACCTGCAGGTCCTGCTGGAGGCCAGCGCCGTTCCGACGCGGACGGTCCTGCTCACGAGCCAGGACCTCGGCCTTGTCGAGCGGGCCTGCGACCACTTCGCGCTCCTGCACGAACGGCGCATCCAGGTGGCCGGACCCCTGACGGAGATCCTGGACGCCGAGCGGCGCCTGGTGGTGCAGGCGCCGGCCGAGGCCGGCGCGGCGCTGGGGGCTCTCGCGGGCGTGCGCAGCGTGCGGCCCGAGCCGCACGGCTTCCTGGTCACGGGCAGGGTGGACGAGCGCCTGGTGCAGGGTGTGCCGGGCGTGCGGGGCATCCAGGCGTACGGACTGTCGCTCGAGGAGATCTTCTGGAGCTACGTCGAGGGCTGAGGGCCGCACGCGGGGGCCGCGCGCGCCTGCGCCGGCCCTTCGGCGGTCCGGGACGCCCCCGGGGGCGGGCGCGCTTCGGCGTTGCCCGTCCCGGCCCACTTCTGGCAACTGCATGGCAATGCAACATGGTCCAGAATCGATGGCTTTGCACATCGGCAGAGACAAAGTTCATCTGTGCATAGAGGAATTAACCGGTTGCATAGAGAATATGCCGGATTCGTTGTGTCAATTTGGGGGTCTACCATTGCGCAGAGTGCAAGTCGACGACGCGATCGTCGGGAAGTATGCGGCCAAGGCGATCTACGGCAAGACGGGGCGCGCGCCCCTCGTGCGGCGGGGGGCGCAGATCCGCCCATCCATGGTGCATGCCCTGCAGCGCCGCGGCATTGAGGCGGTCTGGGTGATGGACGAGCTCTTCCCGGAGCTCGAGGCGCAGGAGGTCGTGCGCCAGCAGACGGTGGACGTCACGCGGCGCTGCCTCGACGACATCTTCAAGACGGCCAAGCAGAGCGAGGGACCGAGCCAGCCGCAGGCGCTGCGCCTGGCGGCGGCGGTGCGCAGCCTGGTCGAGGACATCCTGCAGAACGACGACGTCGTGGCCAACGTCGGGCACCTCAGGGCCTGGGACAACTACACCTTCGAGCACTCGGTGCAGGTGGCCATCCTGTCCGTGCTTCTCGGCAAGCACCTCATGATGACCGAGGACCAGCTGGTGCGCCTCGGCACCGGCGCCGTGCTGCACGACGTGGGCAAGGTGATGGTGCCGCAGGAGATCCTGCAGAAGCCCGCGTCCCTCACGCCGGAGGAGTTCGACATCGTCCGCCAGCACCCGCGGCTGGGCTGGGACCTGGTTCACGACGGCTTCTCGAGCATCATGCCCACGTCCTCGATCGTGGTGCTCCAGCACCATGAGCGGCTGGACGGCTCGGGCTATCCGTCCCACCTCAAGGGCGACGAGATCTACGTCTTCTCGCGCGTCGTGGCCGTCGCGGACGTCTTCGACGCCGTGCGGGCCGAGCGCAACTACCGCCCGACCTACGCGCCGCGCCGCGTCCTGCAGATCATGCAGGAGGAGGCGGGGCCGAAGCTGGACCGCGAGATCGTCGCCGCCCTCCTCGCGCACGTGGCGATCATCCCGATCGGGGAGATCGTGCGCCTGACGAACGGTCTCCTGGGCGCCGTGACGGGCCTGCATCCGGAGGATCCGCTGCGCCCGGTCGTGACCGTCGTCGCCGACGACCGCGACATGCCGATCGAGCGTGAGGAGCTGGACCTGCGCGGCACGCCGCTGCAGGTGGACCAGGTCCTCAACGCGTGGCCGCCTGGACTCGCCGAGCGGGCGGGGAAGCCCGCGCGCGGGCGCCAAACCCCGCCTGCCGGCGCAGGAGCCGAGGGCTAGATCCAGCGAGGGGCGCCACCCGTCGGGCGGCGCCCCTCGCTATGGCTGCGACGTCGCCTGCTCGAAGGCGGGCGTCTTCGGCACGCGCCAGACGATGCTGCCCGTGGGCGAGGCGGCGATCGGCGGGCCGAGCGTGGCGTTGATCTCCCGCAGGGACTCCTGCGGGATGGTGGTGAGCCCGTACTGGGGCCGCGGTATGAAGTACAGCCGCGTCACGCCGAGGCGCATCAGGTCGTCGACCAGGATCGTCTGGTAGATCTCCGGCGAGAAGTCCGGGTTCAGCAGCACCTGCACGCCCTGGAGCTGCTGCTGGCGGTCCAGGACGTTGTCGTTGTGGCCGTAGACGTTGGCCACGGGGAAGTCGAAGTCCGCGAGCTGGAGCATCTGCATCGTCTCGGGGAAGGCCGCCGTCAGCACGTAGGTGGGCTGGCCGCGCAGAGCGCGCGCCACCGCCGTCGCAGGCGCCATGTCGACGCTGGCCGCCGGCAGCGTCGTGTTCGGGTACGGCAGGACCGGTAGCCAGGTGAGGGCCAGCAGGGCGAACAGCCAGAGCGGTCCCCGCCGCACCTCTGGGGGGTCGTGGCGCAGGGTGTGCTCGATGGCGAGCACGGCGATCGCGATCACGGCGAGATCCGCGTAGAGCATGAGGCGCGTCGGCAGCAGGTCCTTGATCAGCGGAAGCGCGCCAAGCGCGGCCCACGGCAGGGGCAGCGGGCTCATCCAGCCGATGAGGTGCAGGCTGTGGCCGAGCGCGAGCAGCGTGACGATGCCGGCGAAGATGCCGAGCGCCCGCACGAGCGGCCGGCGCCCCAGGCGCCGCAGGGCCCAGTTGAGCAGCAGCAGGGCCGGTACGCCGAGGTAGCCGTTGTCCTCGGCGAAGTTGCCCGTGTACCAGATGGCGGGGTCCGGCCCGGGCAGGTGCACGAGGAAGGCGTGGGTCGGCAGGATCAGGTTGACGAGGTCGACGACGTAGAGGTTCGGCGGCTGCACGGCCTGGAAGACCCGGTACGGCCCGAAGAGCATCGCGTCGACGCCGGGCAGGGCGAGCCCGAGGGCGCTGACGGCGGCGGCCAGCCAGAAGGCGAGCGGGATGCGCCGCAGGGCCTGCAGCAGCGGAGCGCGGGCCACGAACCACGCCACGACCAGAGCGAGCGCGAGGGCGCAGAGGGCGCTCGTGAAGACCTCGATCAGCGTGTAGAACTGCATCGCCACCAGGACGCCCGCGAGGACGCCCCAGAGCCAGGCCCGGCGGGGGGCGTCCTGGATCACCTTGAGCACGATCAGCAGCACGCCGAGCAGCATAGCCGTCGTGATCAGGCTGATGTGCGAGAGCGCCTGCGTCGTCATGTAGGGCATCGCGGCGGTCAGCAGGCCGCCCAGGATGGCGACCCACTGGCGGGCGCCGAGGCGCGCCCAGATCGCGCGGCCGAGCAGGCCGGCGAGCACGATGTCCAGGAGGAACCAGACGTTGTAGGCGGCGGCGGTGCCGACGAGCGCCGCCAGAGGGCCGAGGAGGACCGCCTCGGCCAGGATCGAGGTGTTCCACATCATGTTCATGCCGCGGGGATAGTTCAAAAGGTGCGTGACGAAGGGGTTCTGGCCCTGCGACACCGCGTGCCAGAACCAGGCGAGGTAGTACATGTACTGCTCGGCGTCGCCGCCGTAGCCCGGGAAGCTGTCCCCGGGGTGCCACAGCGACGGGCCGAGCATCAGCAGGCCCAGCAGGAGGTAGGCGGCGAGGCCAAAGAGGAAGCCGTAGCGCGTCGTGCGCCGCAGCGAGAGTTCCGCCTGGCGGTCGGGCGGCACGATGCGTTCGAGCCACAGCGCGACGGGCCTCAGCGTTTGGCTGAAGCCCTCACCGAGCGGTCGCCTTTGCGCCCGCGCCACCGCGCCTACCCGCGCAGCCAGCGCGTCAGCATGGTGCGCGCGAAGCGGTAGCCGTAGACGAGGTCGCTGCCCTTCTTGCTCTGGCCGGCGATCCGCCGCTGCACCACGATAGGGCGCTCCGCGATCGCGAGGCCCAGCCGGCGCACCAGCATGATCGTCTCGGAGGTGTGGTACTGGCTCTCGGACGTCTCAAGGTGCGTCAGCTTGTGCGCGTCGAACGCGCGGAAGCCGGACGAGCAGTCCGTGAGGTGGGTCTGCAGCAGGAGGTTCAGGAAGAAGTTGAAGAACGAGAGGCCCGCGCTGCGCAGGGTGCTCACCTTCTCGAACGCGCCGAGGCGGCGCGAGCCGATCACGAAGTCCGCGTCGCCCCGCAGGATCGGCGCGACGAGTCCCTCGATGTCCGACGCGAGGTGCTGTCCGTCCGCGTCCATCGTGACGATCACGCGGGCACCCTGCTGGGCCGCGAAGTTGTAGCCGACGCGGATCGCCGCGCCGCCGCCCATGTTGATCGGCAGGTCGAGCACGAGGGCCCCTGCGCTGCGCGCCACGGCGGCGGTCTGGTCCGTGCAGCCGTCGGCCACCACGATCGGGTGGACCTTCAGCGCGAGGATGCTCTCGGGCAGCCCGCGGACGACCTGCGCCACGGCCTCCTCCTCGTTGTAGGCGGGCATCACGATCGCGATGCCGTCGAGGTCCGGGGTGGAGCCCTGCGCGGCGATGCGCGCGACGAGCGCCTCCAGCTGGCCGTCGGCCCGCTCGTGGCGGCGCCGGTGGTTGCCCGACGCCCAGAAGGTGTAGAGCCAGAGCACGAGGTTCGAGACGAGGAGCAGCGCGAGGAGCCTGCCGCGCGGCGCCCGGCCGAGCAGCAGCAGGTCCGCGGGGATGTTGACGAGTCCCGGGAAGAACGAGACGGCGAGCAGGATCAGGGCGGCGAGGAAGCCGAGGCCGTCGGCGGCGGTCGGCGCGCGCCGCGAGAGCCCGCGCAGGACCATGAAGGCGAGGATCAGGGCGACCAGGATGCCGCCGAGGCGCAAGGCGCTCATGGCTTTCGTCCTCCGTTCAGGTGGTACTCGAGAGCAGGCGCGGCGCGGTCTTGAAGGAGAGGCCGCCCACGGCCACGGAGAGCACGAGCAGCGTCAGGTGCACGCCGATGGCGGCCACCGCCGCGACCGACCACGGCGTGCCGAAGAGGCGCAGGATCATGATCCACCACACCTCGACGGTGCCGAGGCCCGCGACGCCCTGCACGGGCAGCGTCAGCAGCAGCGCCGCGAGCGCGCCGCCGACCGCCGCCTCCATGAAGGTCACGTCGGCGCCGAAGGCACGCAGGACGAGGTAGTAGGAGAGCGTGCTCAGGATGCGCAGCGCGAACGCGACAGCCCAGCTCGGCACGTTGTAGACCATGCCGCCGAGGCGCGCGTCGATCTGCGCGAGAAAGGTGTGCAGGCGGGGCCAGGGAATGATGCCGGCCAGGCGGAAGAAGGCCCGGCGGACGGGCGGCACGAAGACGAGCACGGTGCCCAGGGCCGTCACGGCCAGGGAGACGCCGAGCAGCGCCATCGAGCCCGCGGGCAGGGTGGAGACGGCGAAGCCCGCGATCACCAGCACCACGAGCCAGCTCAGCAGGTCCTGTACGCGGGCCACCGCCATGGCGGCGGTCGCGTGGGCCGCGCCGCCGGGGGCGCCGCGGTAGATCAGCGGCAGCGACACCTCGCCGAGCCCTCCCGGCAGCACGCTGCAGGCCGCCGAGTAGAGCCAGCCGAGACCCACGGTCTCCTGCCACGTGGACTGGTCGTGCAGGAGCATGCGGAAGCGCAGGCCGCGCCCGGCCGCGAACACGGGGTAGACGAGGAGGACCAGGAGAAGGTCCGGCCAGACGGGGTGGACGTGCAGCAGCATGCCGAAGGACCCGAGGCTCTTCAGGACGGCGTAGATGCCGGCCGCCGAGAAGACGGCCGGGATGCCCCAGGTCCACAGGCGCTTGCGCACGGTTCCACCCCCCTTCGTCCGCGACCGCGGTCAGGCTTCGGGCACTGCCTGGCGCTGGGTGCGCCACTGCACCGTCGGGATGATCACGCCCTTGTCGATGCGCTCCGGGTGCCGCGCGGCCCAGGCGACCATGCCGGCGAGCACCTCGACCGTCAGGCGGTGGGGCTGCAGGCCGAGGGCCAGCAGGCCGCTGTTGCGCGGGTTGTAGTGGTGCTGCTCCATCTCGACGCGCGGGTTCTGGATCGACTTCTTCTGCGCGCGGATGCCCTGCTGCGCCGAGGCCTTCACCACGAGGTCCGCCAGCTCGTCGATCGTGAACTGCTCGGTGAACTGGTTGAAGACCCGAAATTCGCCCGGTTGGGCGGGGTTCTTGGCCGCGATCTCGACGCACTGCAGGGTGTCGCGGATGTTCAGGTAGCCGCGCTTCTGGCCGCCGGCGCCGTAGACGGTGAGGGGCATGCCGGCGACCGCCTGGGCCACGAAGCGGTTGATGACGGTGCCGAAGTACTCGTCGTAGTGGAAGCTCGTCGCCAGCCGCGGGTCGATGGCGGTCTCGTCGGTGTCGGTGCCGTAGACGACGCCCTGGTTGAGGTCCGTGACGCGCAGGTTCCAGATGCGCGAGGCGAACAGCAGGTTGTGCGAGTCGTGCACCTTCGACAGGTGGTAGAAGGAGCCGGGGCTCTTGGGGAAGGGCAGGCGGTCGCGCCGGCCGTTGTGCTCGATGTCGATGTAGCCTTCCTCGATGTCGATGTTCGGCGTGCCGTACTCGCCCATGGTGCCGAGCTTGATGAGGTGCGCGTTCGGGACGATGTCCTTCATCGCGAAGGCGAGCTGCAGGGTGCCGAGCACGTTGTTCTGCTGCGAGACGATGGCGTGCTCCACGTCGATCATCGAGAACGGCGCGGAGGGCTGCTCGCCGTAGTGGACGATGGTGTCGGGCAGAAAGCGCTGCAGCACGCCCCGGATGACGTCCTTGTCGCCGACGTCGCCGACGAACACCTCGACGTCGTGGTCGGTCGTCTCGCGGAAGGCCTCGGCCCGCTCGGTGAGCGAGGCGATGGGCCAGAGCGGCGCGACGCCGAGTTCGGACTCCCAGCGGCGCTTGACCATGTTGTCGAGCACCGCGACCTCGTGCCCGCGCTGTGCGAAATGCATGGCCGTCGGCCAGCCGAGGTAACCGTCGCCACCGATGATCAATATGCGCAAGTGGATCCTCCTTCTGCGTGTCCGTGCCATGCGCCGGCCGCTTGCGCGGCGCCTTCGCAACAGAACCGATCATTACCGTAACACACGCAATGCCTGTTGGGCGCCTTCTAGGACCCTAACGGAGCAAGCTTAGACGGAGCCAAGAGTCGTATGAGCGACTAACCAGAAAACCACCAGTGTGTGTAGGTTATCCAGAACCAGAGCTGCAGGAACGCCATCACCCCCACGGCGATGCGCCACTGCCGCTCGCTGAGGTGCTCGGCGGCGGCCCGGTAGACCGGGAAATAGGGCAGGACGAGGCGGGTTGCGCTCATCAGCACGAATCCGTTGGGAATCGACGGGTCCACGAGGATCGACAGCACGCCGAAGAAGACGTAGAGCTTGTCGCCGAGGCTCAGGCGACCGCGGTCGAAGGCGACGATGGCGAGGAAGGCGAGCGGCATCAGGAAGTCCGTGATCGTGAGCGGCAGGCCCTCGCCGTAGAACAGGTGGATGAGGGCGTAGCCGAGCGCGAAGGCGCCGCCGGTGAAATGGCGGTACCAGGTGGCCTGCTGCGCGAGGAACTGCAGAGGGTTGCCGCTCGTCGCCCAGCTGTACCAGAGGTACGCGGCGAGCCCGGCGACCCCGATCAGCGCCAGGGCCGCCCGACCGAAGAAGCGGCGGTCGAGCCGGCGACCGGAATCCTCCCAGGCGAAGGCGAGGTAGGGCAGGAGGAGCAGGATGCCGTTGGCGCGCGAGACCGCCGCGGCCGCGATGACCACGGCGGCCCAGGCGAACCGGCGGCGCCGCAGCAGCAGGTAGGTCGCCACGGAGAGCGCGAGGTAGAGCGACTCCGGATACATGGCGACGAGGAAGAAGGACGCCGGGTAGGCGAGGAGGAGCCACAGCGCCCGGCGCGCCACGCGCTCGCCCGCCTCCTCCCGCCACAGCCGCACGAGCAGCCAGAGCGCGAGGAGGTCGGCCGCCCAGGCGATCAGCTCCCCGCCGATCACGGGCGGCATGCCCGTGATCGCGTGCAGGCCGCGCATCAGCAGCGGGTAGAGCGGAGAGAAGGCGTAGGCCGCCTTGCGCCAGTAGCCGATGACGGAGATGCGGAAGTACCAGGCGGAATCCCAGCGCGCGAAGAGGCCCAGCCAGCCTGGTACGGCGGGCATCCACTTCGCGGAGCGCACGGGGACCAGCCACAGGGCGACGTTGCCGACGGCCCACAGCGGGATCAGCGTGAAAAGAAAACCCCTGAGCGCGAGCGGCAGGCGGTCCCGCCAGCGGGCAGGGGTACCGGGTGTGACCACGGTCAGCGGCGCGAGGCGCTGCGCTCAGGCTCGAGGACCGCATCGCCGACCGGCAGGAACGTCCAGCGGTCGTTGAGGCGGTAGGTGGCCAGCACGGCGATCGCAATGCCGATGAGCTGGTCGAGGAGGTCGAAGCGCAGGCCCGCGGAGCGCAGGACGACGAGCACGAGCCACGTGATCAGGGTGCCGGTCTCCGACACGATGATGTAGCGGACGGCGTGGCGCCAGAGGTGCTCCGAGCGGAAGCGGTCGCGCCACGTGATCGTGGTGTTCCAGACGAAGTTCCAGATAATGGCGGCGTTCGACGCGATGGGGGAGGCGAGCAGCGCGGCGTAGACGATGCCGTGCAGGAGGTCGCTCGCGAGGAGCGCGAAGAGCGCGGCGTTGACGGCGACGCCGGTGCCGCCGACGAGGGCGAAGAGGAAGAAGCGGGTGTTCTCCGGGTGCACGGGCACGAGGTCCAGGAGCTGGCGCAGGTAGTCCACCTGGGTCTTCCAGCCGAGCTTCGACTGGTTCGCCGAGCGCTCCGCGAAGGTGTAGGGCACCTCTACCGTGCGGCGCACCTTGCCGCGCACCATCAGCTCGAGCAGGATCTTGAAGCCCTTGGGCTTTGCGCCCAGGAGGGGCAGCACCGCCTCGCGCGTCGCGAGGAAGCAGCCGGACATCGGGTCCGTCGTCGCGCGGCTCTCGCGCAGCAGCAGGTGTGCGAGAGCCCTGCCGCCCAGGGAGAGCATGCGGCGCAGCGGCCCGTCCAGGCCTCCCGGGTTGCCGCCGTCGATGTAGCGGGACGGCACGACGAGGTCGGCGCGCCGCTGGCGCTGCGCCTCGAGCATCTGCGGCAAAATCTCCGGCGGGTGCTGGAGGTCCGCGTCCATCACCGCCACCAGGTCACCCTGCGCGGCGCCGAAGCCGGTGATCACCGCGGTGGAGAGACCGCGCTCGCGCCTGTGCAGAAGGCGCACGCGCGGATCCTCGGCGGCGAGGCGGCCAATCTCCGCGGTCGTCTCGTCCAAGCTGTCGTCGACGAAGATGATCTCGTATTCCTCTCCGGCCAGTGCGTCGCGGATGCGCTCATAGAGGGGCCGGATGTTATCGCGTTCGTTGAAGGTCGGAATGATCAACGAGAGCACAAGAGCCCTCCTCGCTACGATCCAGGGCAATTCTAGCATCGGGGCCCCGCAGCTAGCCTGAGAAGCGGCTAAAAGTGCCATCGGGGCTTTAGACTGCCCTGGCTCCCGGATGCCCATGCCCGCTCGCCCATGCTCACCCGCAGCGCATGGGAGGAGGCCGACGCCAAGCGCCGGCCTCCTCCTGTCGCCATGTCCGGTCGCTCAGGCGTTCCCGAGCGGGTTGTCCCAGAGCGGGTACCAGCGTTCGAGCTCGGCCTCCATCGGCAGGTGCGGCCCGAGCAGCGTGCCGAGCTGGATCTCCCGCGCTTCGTCGCGGTCGTCGCGCCCCGTCGGGCGGAAGGGGTAGAAGCGGCCGCGCTTGTAGTTGTAGACGAGGAAGCTCACGGCGTCGCGGTCCCGGAACGGGAAGAGAGCGGCCAGCAGCGCGCCGCCGTAGCCGGCATCCGAGAGCGTGTCGCCGAAGGCGTGCAGTCCCGTGAGGACGTCGTCGGCGCCGCCGCGCAGCACGATCCAGTGGAAGCGTTCCTTGTCGTCCGTGCGCTCCAGCGCGAGCTGGTGCTCGCCGGCGTAGAGCTGCGCGACGTCCTCGGCCTGGCGCAGGCCGTCCGAGAACGCCTGCTCCTCGCCCGGGCGGCAGCAGACGGCCCCCGCGCCGGCGAAGGTAAGCCCCTTGGCTTCGAGGTCCGGCAGGCTCGCGCCCAGGCGGAAGAAGGCGTCGAATTGCGGCTTCTTGAGGCGCGTGCGCCCGAACAGGGCGTCGAAGAAGCTCACCGGTTGATCTCCTGCTCGAGCCGGCGCAGGTGGTCCAGGCGGTGCTCGAGCGTCGGGTGGGTCTGGAAGAGCTCGTAGATCGCGCTCTGCGTCGCCGCGGGAACGATGAACAGCGCCTGCAGCGTCTCGGCGTGGCGCAGGTCCTTGCGCGGGATGCGGCTGTGCTGCTGGAGCTTGACGAGCGCCGACATCAGCTGCGAGGGCTGCCCCGTCAGGATGGCCGAACCGCGGTCCGCGGCGTACTCCCTGTAGCGCGAGAAGGCGCGGATCAGGAAGAACGAGACGATCCACACGATGAACGAGGCGAGGTAAACGAGCGCGGCGTTGTTGCCGTTGCGCCGGTCGCCGCCGAACCCTCCGCCGAAGCCGCCGAGCGGCATGAACCAGAAGGCCAGCTGCACGATGTACGAGGCGATCGTGGCGAAGAAGCTCGCAAAGGTGATGAGCGCCATGTCCCGGTTGTGGACGTGGGTGATCTCGTGCCCCAGCACGGCCTCCACCTCGCCGGGCGTCAGGCGCTGCAGGAGCCCCGTGGTCACGGCGACGACGGCGTGGCGCGGCGAGCGGCCGGTCGCGAAGGCGTTCGGCATGTCGGTGCGCACGACGGCGATGCGCGGCGCGGGGATGTCGGCGAGCTGCGCCAGCCGGGCGACCGTCTGCTCGAGTTCGGGGTCCTCGCCGGGCTTCAGGATCCGCGCGCCCATCGTGGCGAGGATCAGCTGGTCGGAGAAGAAGTACTGCACCAGGAGGAGCCCGCCGGCGAACACGACGACGCCCAGGAAGCCGACGCCGGCGTTGAGCAGCACCCAGACGAACAGGGTGTAGAGCGCGGCGAGCAACAGGACGGAGAACAGCATGCGCGCATTCAGGCCGAAATCGGGACGAAGCCGCCGCACGGCGATCCCCCCTGAGGCGTAAGTCCGGTACAAGGTATTCTGCGCCAGGGCCGGCTCTGCCTCAAGAGGTGTGCAACCTGCGGCCCTTGGGGTTGCGGCCGAGCGCCATGCGCGTGAACTCGTAGAGGGAGCGGACCGTCTCCTTGAGGTGGAAGAACTCCTGGTCGGTCACGCCGTCCAGGTAGACGTGCACGGTCGCCTCGACGCCTTCCAGCGTCGTCGCCCGGAAACCGTTGCGCCGCAGGGACCCGAGGAAGTGCTCGAGCTCCTTCGAGGCGGGTTCGAAAGCGAAGACCAGCGTGGCGTCGGCGCGCGGCGCGGCGGGCGCCGGTTCGAGGTCCGCATCGAGGACGGACTGGCACTTGATCAGAAGCTCCATCGCATCGTCGTCCGCCGTCGCGAGGAGGTGGTCCAGCCGGTCGGGACGGTCGAACAGGCGGGCCGGGCCGTCCGGTGCGAGGCGGCAAAGGTGCTGCCACTCGCCTTCGCTCAGTTCCGCGCGCAGCCGCTCGAACCGCTCCACCGCCTCACCTCCCGCGGACTAGGATTTCTTCCCCGGCCGCCGGCGAACCTGCCCTGGGGAGCGCTCCGCCGCTGCCAGGTGCTGCTCGAGGGCCTCGGCGCGCAGCTCGTGCTGTCGCGCGCGCGCCGGGTCCGTGGCGCGCAGCGCCTGGGCCACGAGGCGCTCGGGCAGCGCGGACGAACGGCAGTGTTCGGCGATGCGCGCGGCTTCCGTCAGATCGCCCTCGGCGAGCAGGAGCTGCGTTTCGAGCGCCGGACCGTCGGCGCGCTGGCGGAGGAGGCGCAGGGCCACCCCGCGCAGGCGCGGCCAGAGCCCTGCCCCCTGCGCGGCGCGGCGCGCCGCGAGGAGCTGCGGGGCGCCGCCGTCGCGCGCGGCCCGGCGCACCTGCAGGGCGAGCGCCATGTGCCGCGGCAGCCCGTCCCAGGCCGCGAGCCGGCGCTCGAGCGCGGCAGCCTCCGCGGCGGGCAATCCGTCGGCGCGGCGAAGGAGCCGGGCCACCGCACGGCCGAGGCGCCGCGACGCGCGGGCTGCCTCGAGCAGGTCCGCAAGCAGGTCCGGGAAGGTCCCGGCCAGTTCCTCGAGGGCAGGGTAGGCAGACGCCGGCGCGAGCGCGACCGCGTGCGGCGCAAGGCGGCGCAGGCCCCGTCCGTCGCCGTCGGCCGCCGCGCCCCAGAGCGCCGCGAGGCACGCGGCCGGCGAGAGGTCCGGCGGGCGCAGGTCGGCAAGAAGGTCCGCGAGCGCGTCGGGCGCACGGCGTACGAGCAGGGGCCAGACCGCCGCACCGGGCGGGCGCGTCGCCAGCGTCGCCGCGAGCAGCGTCGCGAGAGCCTGGTCGCCGTCCGCCTCGCGCATGGCCCGCAGGAGGAGATCGCCCGGGTCGGGCGATGCCCGCAGAGCCCTGTCGAGCGCGAGGAGGCGCTCCGCCTGCCCCAGCGCCCAGATGTCCTGCGCGGCGAGTGCCGGCAGCGCGAGCGCCCCGACGAAGTCCTCGCCCATGGCGGCGGCGGCCAGGGGATCCCGCCGGGGTTGGTCGAGGAAGGCGTCCACGAGGCGCCCGACGTCGGTCACGGGGAGGCGGCGGGCATGATAGGCCTGCAGCACGGCCGCGGCATGGCGGCAGCGCGGCCTGCCGCAGTCGCAGGCGGATGCGAGCGGCAGGTCCAGCCCGACGCGCACCCAGTAGTCGCCGTGGAGGCCGGCGACGCGGCCCGCGAGGGCCCTGCCGTCGCGCCGGAGGTCGCGCACGCGCTCGCCCAGGTTGTAGTCCTCGCCGGCGGCCCAGGCGCGCGGAGGGAAGGCCTGTTCCCAGCGCGAGAGGTCTTCGGCGGATGAGTCTTCGATGATGGTGCATCCCCTTGTGCAGGAGTTTGCCGAGATATGTCGGAAATGCCTCATGCGGGCGTGAAGCTTCGTGCGAGGAGGGGCAACGCTGGAGCGCGACTTCACCGTGGCGACGTTCCGCCTCCCACCGTTCGCCGCACCCGACGCCGCATCCTTTGGACGCGCCCTGGTGCAGGCAGCGGAGTCCACCGCCCAGCGCAATCCGGCCGACCTCTACCTGTTCCCAGGCCTGCTGGCGCTGGGTCTTGTGCCGCAGATCGATCTTGCCGACCCGAGCGCGTCGGCATGGGCAGACGCTTCGCTCAAGGACGCCTACCTCGCCGCGGGCAGCTATGCCGCGCGGACGCTCGGGGCCGTCGTGGTGCCGGGCACCGTATACCTCAGGACGCCGCAGGACCGCCTGCAGCAGTACGCCGCCGTCTTCGACCGCCAGGGCAACCTCGTCGGGGAGCAGATCCAGACCCACCGCGACGCGGTGGTCCAGGCCGTGTCGGACGAGGTGTCGCC
>Ga0187812_1000199_pt1 | contig 22213 bp, 16 predicted proteins | sample NC_S_2_FD_130582 | JGI IMG/M metagenome (GOLD analysis project Ga0187812, IMG submission 130582) | Wetland sediment microbial communities from Neuse River Estuary, North Carolina, USA - ASW-S_2 | ecosystem: Environmental > Aquatic > Freshwater > Wetlands > Sediment | place: USA: North Carolina...
AAAAAGCCTTTAGATTTCTCTAAAGGCTTTTCTTATAAATTAATACTTGATAATTAGAAAGTATATCTAACACCAAGCTGCATTGTCCAGCGTGAAGTTATGTTATCATAATTCCAGGCTGTGTTGTTGCTGCCCGGTGCAAGAAATGAGTAGACAGGTTTGTTAGTAGCTTTATCCATACCTTGATAAGCAACAACATTATAGGTATTGTAGCCGCCGCTAACATCCCAGCCCCAGGTACTTTTAAGTAAATTGGGCAGGTTCAAAATATCCAGTGAAATTTGGAAAGTATGATTAGGAGAGAATGCTGGAATTGTTTGAACGATTCTCATATCCAATTCATTCCTCCAAGGATAAGTCGAGCCGTTTCTTGCTGCAATGATTCCTCTGTGGCTAGATAAGTAATCATTATTATTAATAAAACTATCAAAAGCAGCATAAGTGGTGGAGGGAGCTGCACTGTAAACACCTGTTTTGCTTACGCTACCTAATTCAATGTCGGCATCATTCTTTGGAATATAGAAGAGGTCGTTTCCATAGAAGCCATCATTATTCAAATCATTTTTTACCATGTAAGAAATTGGTTGACCAGATTGACCATTATAATAAAGAGAAATGCTTGTAGGAGCATTTTCAAAGAATTCCTGCGTGTAGGTTACCGAAGCAAAAATACGATTTCTGATTTCAAAGTCAGATGTAGTTAACGGTGGATTATTTGGATCATAAGCAATCGGATTATAATTCATTTGTGATTGCGCTTGAGATGATAATACGCCGTTTTGATCAAATGCTCTTCCATAAGTATAGGCTACATTTCCAGAAACACCAATAGGTACGTTTCTCTGAAGTTGAACTGTAAAGTTATATTGATAGCCTTTACTTGTATTAGTTAAATAGTACATTCCTAAGAAATTACTATTATTGCTATATGTTCCACTATATATCGGTCGACCATCAGGCAAATAACCCTTAATAGTACTATTAAGGTTTATTTCTCTATAAATCATATCATTTAAATTCTGAGAAAATAAAGCTTCGACAGTACCGGTAATATTAAAAGGAAGCTGTCTATCAACAGCGGCGTCAAAACGCAGAACCTGTGGCATTTTCAATTTTGGATCAACTAAATCAATCTCTGATTGTAATTTTGTTGTAGCACCGACTATTTGAGAAGGGCCTGGTTGATTATATGGATCGGGAGAAAATTGTACGCCGTTGTAACCATCAATTTCAGCTAGCATTGTTCCGGTATTGCCATAATTATTCGACATCCAAACGTAAGGAACCCGACCACTGAAAATACCAACGCCGCCTCTAACCTGAGTTTCGTGTTCTCCGTTAACATCCCAGTTAAATCCAAGGCGTGGTGACCAGAGTATATTTCCGCTCGGGATATTTGTAGTAGCATATCCAGGATAGTAATTACTAACCGAATCATTTTGAGCTGGTTTGGTAGGGAAGTAAGGAATATCAACTCTTAACCCGTAAGTTAATTTAAAGTTAGGCATGGCTGACCATTCATCTTGAGCGTAAAATCCGATCTGATTTACACTGAATTGTGCTGCCGGCTGTGCATCTCCCGTTCTTGAAGTAACCACCTGGTAAGCGTTCGGCTTGTTTAGATCTAGTTGCGACATGTAATTAAGATTGTAATAATTATAATATCCCCAGAAAGAACGAATAAATAAATTCTTGAAACTGAAGAATTCATTATGGGTTCCAAAAGTCATTACATGATTACCTGCTATATAGGTGAAGTTATCAGTAAATTCAAAGATCTTTTGGCTAAGACTATTCGCTGAAGAAAATCTATCTGTGCCTGCATAAAGAGTAATTCCATTGTTTAAACTAACGTCTATTTCAGGTAACGCAGGTCCTGTTGGACCGCGGTCATCACTAATAGATGTGTACCCAAGCGTTAATTCATTTGACATTTGATTACCAAGCGTACTGTTTAACTGAAGAACAGTTGAATTAGTGTTGTTCGTTATTCTGTAGTTATAAGTATCAAAACTTAAGGCATATGTTCCACTCCTGTTATTTAAGTTGTCCTGGTAAGAGTGAACAAAATTATTTCGAAGTGTCAATTTATTGTTTTCGTCGATATTATAATCAAATCGTAAAAAGAATTTTGTACTTGGCTGATTAACATTCGTCGTTCCATAACTACCAGGATTAAATCCATGTGCATTAAGTATAGACGCCAAGCTATCTGCCCAAGCCTGGTATATTGGCTTTCCTTGTGGACCTAATGCTGTGTTTGACAAAGGGGTAGTATGTTGCGTTAACTCGAGGTTTGTAAAGAAGAAAAGTTTATCCTGCATGATAGGACCGCCAAAACGGAAGCCATATTGGTAGTCACTAAAATTGTTAAGCTTAGTTTGATTAACGTCGGGGCTTAAGCCGGACAATGATTGATTCCTTCCATATCCATAAACGGAGCCTTCAAAATTATTCGTACCACTTCGTGTAATAGCATTAATACCGCCGCCTGTAAAGCCGCCGTATCTAACATCATAAGGAGCAACAACAACCTGGAATGATTGAATAGCATCCAAGCTTATTGGGTTTGCTCCAGTTTGTCCTCCGGGAGTTCCGGAAGAGCCGAGACCAAAAAGATCATTGTACTGTGTACCGTCAATCTGGATATTGTTGTAACGATTATTTCTTCCGGCAGCCTGCATATTAGTTCCGCTAAATAACGGAGATAGTTTTGCAAAATTCTGGAATGTACGGCTGATTGTAGGAACTTCCTGGATTTGTTTTGCGGAGACGTTCTCAAAAGAGCCGGTTCTATCATTGCTAATTATTGGATTTCTATTAGCAGTTACTTGAACTTCAGAAAGTTTTACTTCAGAAGTAGATAAGGTAAAATTAATTGTTAGGTTTTCACCTAATTCAAGATAAATGTTATCTCTGGTTTCAGTTTTATAGCCGACATAAGTAACGGTTACCTTGTAAGGTCCGCCCACTCTTAAACCGAAAATATTATATTTTCCGTTCAGTCGTGAGGTAGTTCCATATTGAGTGCCTGAAGGTTCATGAACAGCCATAATGGTAGCCGATGGTAATGGCTCACCGTTTTGATCTGTAACCGTTCCGCTTATTGCGGCTGTAGTTACTCCTTGCGCAAATATATTTTGCGATGCAAGGAACAGCAACGCAGCCATAATAAAGAAGGGAAGTTTAGTAATATATAACTTCATAAGTTCTCCTATATGATTATTAAAGTTATTTGTGGTTTATGTTTTTTAGATAAGAAATTTTCTAAAATCTCTTTTGTAAAATTAGAAGTGTATGTATTTATATCCAACATTAAATCAATTTTTAACAATTATTTAATTTGTTAGGGAGCCGAAAAATATTTTTCGTTTTCCGGAAGTTCCCAATTAATTTTTATAGAACGAGATAAATTTATGTGTGTCTTAAAATCATCATTCTTTTAGCGAGCCGGATAAAAGTATCTTTAAGCACAGGTGAAATTATTAAATTTTTTTTTACAAGGCAACAAGATTATTATTAATTATTTTTAGTGGATTTCTTTAACTGAATAATTAAGACAAGTGTAATTTCTTTCGCGAGTTTTAAATTTTATTATTTGTAAATTAATCTCCTAAATATGAAAATTAAAAGATCAAAGTCTTATGGCATTTCTTAAAGAAATAAAGAGCCTAAAAATTGTATTCATCTTTATTCTAATCTTGATCCTCGGAATAGGAGTTGCTTCTTACCGCAACGTTACGGAAGTGTATGAGACCGCTGAATGGCGAGCCAACTCATATAATATCCTTACATTTATTGAAGATCTAAAAACTCAAATCCTGGGTGTTGAAGAATTTCAGCGCAACTATATTATCACCGGTGATTCAAGTTATCTAAGATATTTTCACCGTGGAATTACTAATGAGAATGTCGATCTTAATAATCTTAGAATCTTATTTCACGATAACATTACGCAGCTAAACAGGGTAGATAATCTGGATTCTCTTATTGTGGTACGCAACACAAACCTTTCGAAAGCTATTTTAATTAGAGAAACCGGCAGCTACAAAAAGGCTATGGACTTGCTGCAGCAGAGAATTGAAAGAAGATCGATGGATCGTATTTCCGAGGCTATCTCCATGATTCACGCCGAAGAATACAGCCTGCTTCAAAAAAATGATCTCGCGCTTGTTGTTAATGTTAAAAATACTTTCTTCACAATTATCGGGGGCACTGTTGTCAGCTGCATTATTTTCTTAACGGTGTTTTATTTATTGGACAAAGAAGTTAATGTAAGAAAGCAGGCTGAGCAGGATATAAGAAGAGAGATGGAGTTTTCAGACAGGCTGCTGAACAGCAGTATTGACGGGATAGTTGCTTTCGATAAAGAATGCAGATATACACTTTGGAATCCCGGCATGGAGGCAATGACCGGAATTTATAAATCAAATACTATCGGCAAAATTGCTTTTGAAGTGCTGCCTTTTTTGAAAGAAATAGGTGAAGACAAATTCTTTTATGAGACTCTTAAAGGTAAATCCGTTATTGCAAAAGATAGATGGTTCTACATTCCTGAGACGGAACGTGAGGGATATTTTGAAGCATATTATTCTCCGATTCTTGATTTGAAAAAAAATGTTGTCGGCGGAATTGCAATCGTCCGGGACAGCACACAAAGGAAGTTCGCTCTGGAGGCATTGGAACGAGCCAAAGGCGAACTTGAAAAAAGAGTAATCGAAAGGACGGCAGCCTTAACGAAAGTAAATGAAGATTTACGAAGTGAAATAATAGAAAGAAAAAAAGCGGAAGAAAAAATAAATGCTTCGCTTCACGAAAAAATGATACTGCTAAGAGAAATTCACCACCGGGTAAAAAATAATTTACAGGTTATATCAAGCCTCCTGAATCTTCAATCCGGCTATATTCAGGATAAAAAATCTCTTGAGATATTTCGCGAAAGCCAGAACAGGATTAAGTCCATGGCTTTAATTCATGAAAAGCTTTACCAATCTAAAGACTTAAACAAAATAGAATTCGGAGAATATATAAAATCATTGACCAGGGATTTGCTCGATTCGTACAATATCAATCCTGAAAGAATATCATTGAAGATGGAACTGCATGATATTTACCTGGAAATTGACAAAGCGATTTTGTGCGGATTAATAATTAATGAATTGGTGTCCAACTCATTGAAACACGCTTTTCCAGATGAACAAAGCGGAGAAATTTTTATAAGTCTTGGTATTGAAGGCGATAAACACGTTTTGATATTCAGAGATAACGGAATTGGTTTTCCCGATAAAGTGGATTTTAAGAAAAGTATTTCTTTAGGCTTGCAGCTTGTGACAACATTGACCAACCAGCTTGGCGGCGATATTTCGTTAGACACTAATGGTTACACAAAATTTAAAATACTATTTCCCGTTTAGTTTTTTATTTTCAGCAATTGAATTTATTTCTTTTACTAAATTGTTCCACCATCCGTCCTTAACAATTTGAAATTTGGAATTTTGTCTTTTGTCTAAAAAGCTTTCAATTTTATTCTGGATAGAAGAGATTTTCAAATCGTTATTGTCATTTAACCAGCTGATTATTGCTTTTGTAACCTGGGCAGCTTGATTATCGGACAATAAAATTTTTTGCTGCAGTACTGTAACATTGCTTTTAATTGTCGAATCAATTTTTACATTATCGGGATTATTTTGTGCGTGTAAAGCTGCAGTTGAAATTACAATTGCAACTAGAAATAATATTCTAACGGGCTTCATCAACTTATCCTTTCCTTTAGAACGTGAAGAAAACCTACCACATTATTTTTGATTAGTCAACTTAGAAAAAAATCCTAACAGTAAAAACAACTAAATGAAATATAAGTTTATTCATAAAGATGAATATTCACTAATTTTGTGCCGGCTAAAATTTTAGAGTTACTTAGAAATTAAGTATTTTTGTAAAGTAAAATTAAAATAGTTAAAGTGAGCGCTACAGAAGAATCGGCTTTAGAATACATAGAACGATGCATTAGAAAAATAGATGATCTATCTTTAAAAGTTTCGGAAATACAAAAAAAGAAATTTAATTTTGAAGTTGAAGTAATTGACGACAGGGACAAGCTTAAATTACTTGTTTACTTCGGAAAAAACGGAATTAAAAGTTTGCTGCAGGGGAACAAGGAATCAAGATTATATAATGTTGTAAACAAACTTCTCTTTAGCGGAACTCTTTTTGAATCGACAACTGCAGAAGATTTTACTGAGCCGGAAAATTATATCGGCACAGACGAATCCGGTAAAGGCGATTATTTCGGACCACTCGTTATTGCCGGTGTGTTTGTAAATGAAAATACCCGCAAGCAGCTAAGGTCTATCGATGTTAAAGATAGCAAAGAATTATCCGATAATTCTATTGAAAGAATTGCCGGTGAGATAAAAAAAATAATTAAGAATGATTTCGAGATTATCTTAATTACTCCTAAAAAATATAACGAGCTGTACGCAAAGATTAGAAATGTAAACAGACTTCTGGCATGGGGACACGCAAAAGTTTTGGAGAACTTGCTTCAAAAATGCAACGCAAAAGAAGCAATAAGCGATAAGTTTGGCGATGAAAGCTTAATCAAAAATTCATTGCAGGAAAAGGGAGGAAAGATTTTACTTCATCAGTTTACAAAGGCTGAAAAATATACCGCCGTAGCGGCGGCGTCAATTTTAGCACGGCAGAAATTTGTGGAATGGTTTGATGTTCAAAATAATTTATTAAAGTTTAATCTGCCGAAAGGAGCGTCCAATAAGGTTATAGATGCTGCTTTACAAATAAGAAAAACTTACGGTGAAGAAAAGTTAAGTGAATTAGTAAAATTACATTTTAAAACAACTTTAAAGGTTGTTTCAAATTAAAAAAATCAATTAAGGATGAAAAGATGACGATCAATTCAAAAGTAAAACGAATTGGAATTTTAACCGGCGGAGGCGATTGCCCCGGACTAAATGCGGTAATTAGAGGCGTTACAAAACCGGCTCAAGATAACGGTATGTCGGTGCTTGGCATTATTGACGGCTTTGAAGGTCTGGTTGAAGGCAGAGCGAGAGAATTAAAGAATGACGATGTATCAGGAATTTTGGCGAGAGGCGGAACGATTTTAGGCTCATCAAATAAAGGTGATCCGTTCCACTGGCCTGTTCAGAAAGACGGTAAAATTGAAATACAAAATAAAGCGGAATCAGCGTTAAAAAATTATCAAGCATGGAACCTCGACGCTCTAATTGCAATCGGCGGCGACGGTACTATGCATATTTGCAAAAAACTTGGTGAGATGGGAATGAATATGATCGGTGTTCCCAAAACAATTGATAATGATCTTGAAGCAACTGATTTGACCTTTGGTCATGATTCAGCTGTTTATGTTGTTGCCGAAGCTCTCGATAGACTTCATACAACGGCTTCATCTCATCATAGAGTGATTGTTGTAGAAGTCATGGGAAGATACGCCGGTTGGATTGCGTTGAACGGCGGTTTGGCGGGCGGTGCGGATATTATTTTAATTCCTGAAATTCCTTTCTCATGGGAAAAAGTTTACGATAAAATTTTGAAGAGAGAATTAATGGGAAAAAAATTCAGCCTCGTTTGCGTTTCCGAAGGAGCCAAACCAATTGACGGCGAAATGGTAATTAAAGGGCAGGATATAAAACGGCACGACCCGGTTCAACTTGGCGGGATTGGCGAATTAGTTGCGAAAAGAATTGAAGAAAATACAAACCGGGAGACACGCGTAACAGTATTGGGACATTTGCAGCGCGGAGGCAGTCCAACGCCATTTGACAGAATCTTGTCTACAAAATTCGGCGCGTTTGCTATCGGTCTTGCAGCAAATAAAAAATTTGGTAGAATGGTTGCTCTTAAAGGCAGTGAAGTAAAGAATGTAAAAATTGAAGATGCTATTTCACATCAGAAATTAGTGCAGCCGGATACTCAAGCTGTTTTTGCGGCAAAAGCGGTTGGAATTTCTTTTGGGGAATAGGAATTTCTCTTAAATAATTTTATTAATTATTGATTTTACGGAGCGTTAAATTTATATTTGACAACTCAAAAATAACAATATTTTGAGGATAAGATTTTCTTATAAATTTGCCGGGGTCGTAGTTCAGTTGGTTAGAACGCCTGCCTGTCACGCAGGAGGTCGCGAGTTCGAGTCTCGTCGGCCCCGCTTCAAAAGCCTTAATACAGTTCGTATTGAGGCTTTTCCTTTTTGTACAATTTCCTAAAATGCCGCTGTCATTGTAACGACTATGTAACGACTTGGCAAATATTACAAGTTGTAACAATCTTGTTTTTATTGGTTGGTTAATGTAATTAGTTAAATTTGATAACATTGTAAAATAAAATTAATGATTGCCTTCCTTTTTAGCAACTAGGACAAGAGTAATTTTACCTGATTGCACATTTGATTTTTTAGCAATTGCATTATTATAAATTTCTGAACTGAGGTGGCCGAGCACTTTTAGGAATAAGGAAATAATAATACTTGACTGCACTTAAATAACTATTGAACTTTTGAAATGAAATTAAACCTGACGGAGCATATATAATTACTTCAAAAGATACCGAACCGCTGGTACTTGTAAATCTTTTAAGACGAACTAAACCATGTTTTGAGCGATAAGATTTTAGAAGTTCACTTTTCATTTTACACCTACTTTTCTTCAACTTTGATTTGGGCGTACTACGCCGCAAAAAAAACACGCAGCAAAACAACCATAGTCGATGTGTTTAACGGCGGAGGGCGGATAAGTAAAGGTGAAAAAAAATGCCGGATACCAACATTCAGCGGAGAGGAGCGGAGCGAAAATGAAGAACATGGTATTTTGTTTTTGCCTTTACGACGCACACCGGCGCTATATTTTTGCGTTGGTTGTTTTGATGCGCTTCCTTGCGATTTATGTTATTACTGTCTTACGAGTCTTCGAGCCTAAACCTTTTGTGTTTTAAGCAGCTTGCTGAGAAAACAGCAAGTTGCTTTGTCTTCTGACCTACGAAAAAATAGTTTGCGATTGAACTGAACGGAACGAACGAAAGCGGAATGTAGCCATAAGGCATAATGGAGCTGTAGAGAGTGTAATGAAGTGAAAGGGCAAATTATTTTTGAGCCTGAACCTTTCAAGGAGGGGCACGTATTTTTGATTCCGGCGGATTTGTTGATATTAAGAAATGTGACGGTGAAAAACCGTGCCCCACATAAGATATTCGGATTATCAATAATAAAAAAGCCCCGGGTGTAACCGGGGCTCTGGGAAGGATTAGTTTGTTAGAGTACTAAACACTTGCCTTTGGATAAGTAGAAGAGTACTGAACTACTTTACCCTCAGCGGTTTTGGAAGCTACACTGAGAAGCAAAATGTTCTTGGTGTATTTTGCCGCGATGAGCTTCTGCTTGACATCGAAGTCCAGTTCAAGGTCATTAGCTGCCGAGAAGTCGAAGCCTGCCACTTCTTTTGATAACGCTATGACCTGGAACGGTTCGTCTGCCGGATCGGTTGGATCTGTGAAGCAAACAACTGCGTTTGCGGAGAGGTTTACCTCTTCCGGAGTGAAGACGGCTTCAGTGTCTAAAGCTAAGAGAGAAGCAGTAACTTTGTCCGCGGCTACCGCAGCAACATCCACCGGTAAGCCAAATCCGCCGGGAGTAATTATATTATCCACGGTAGGTTTTCCGGTCCCGGAGTAAGCAAAGTTACTCTGAAAGATTGTGTTGTACACAGAGATTCCGGCACCTTTAACAGTCTTCCAGATTGTTTCGAGTGTAGCAAGGGACAAAATGTTCTTAGATAGTGTTGCAGTAACAGAGAACCTTTGTCTGATTGCAACAACAGCGGGGTCGTAATTTACGTTGAAACTGGAGGGCCGTGCGGCCATGATGGTTTTACCATCAACTGTTCTTGCAGTAAGGTTGCCGAGTCTGCCTCTTAAGTTTCCGATTACGTTTCCATTTAATATAGCCATGATAGCTCCTTTAAGTTAATTTATAATTATGAATGTAGAATTTAGAATTCTGATGCAATAATATTCGATGATGATTTGGTTTTCACTGTACGAATGGGAAAGCGGAAAGGATTGATGATTGTAGGATTGACGATTGAAGAAACAAATACTGGTCAAGGCTTGTTAGATACTTGTTAGAGGCTTGGTGGAGGGTGGGTAAAATGTGGGTTTTGTGAAGGCGAATTATACCGAAATTTAATTTATGGAAATGTGAATTGAGTTTGGAAAGTTGATGGGTTTTCTGTTCCGCTTGCGGAAGAGAATTGAGTTAATGGCGGATTCTGAGAGAAGGTATTTTTGAGATAGCTGGTACACTGCATCGCCTAAATGAAGTTTGCTGCGCAAACTTCTGTATTCGTTTTTAATCATGAAATTGCGTAAGGCAATTTCATCAATTAAACCATAGGATTTAATTTTTAGAAATGCCGGATTAATCAGCAGCTCATCAATATCATTAAATTCATTTTTCATGACAGAGATTAATTTATTTTGAGAATTAATTTGTTGCAACGATTTATTGTACTGCTTTGTTTGCAGATGTTTTATTTCAATGTTCTTTTCTCTTGAAAGAAAAGAACGAAAAGTTCAAGACTGTAAATAAATCGCTAAAATATTACTTCATTACGCTACGAAAAATAAACTCCCCCGATAGAATCGGGCTCAAACAGCATTTTTCGTTTAACGCTTCATTCCGTAATATTTTTTAACGCGATTTATTTAAGGTCGTTTGAGAAAGCGAAGGTCGGAATGAATAAATATTTTTCGCTTAACTCTTCGCTGCATGGAATTTCTTAACGCAATTCTTTTAAGGCGCCAAGGCATATTCATTATTGGAAAAGAAATTTATTTGAGGTCGGCTGAGTGAAGAATTCTTTTTTAGATTGAAATGTGTAATTCTTTTAAGGTGCGATGAGGAACTTTATTTTATTTTGATTTTGTGTTTTGTGCTTATGCGATTTTGTGTTCTGGGCTTAAGGCGGCGGCAGGCGAAATGGAGCTTATGTATTTGCACTCAACTGCAAAATATTAATAGCAAATACTTATGCGGAATTGAGCGGAGTCCCCGACCCGCCGCCTTCTTTGTAACAAGAGCGAACGAAATGCGGGCAGAAATTGTCTTTGACCCGCATGTAGTGAGCGGACACTGATGATAACCTAAGTTGTAGGTTTACATAATTCCACATTATAGGACAGTCACAAGCTTTTAAAGCTGAACGAAGGCAATATTTCTGTACTATAATGTGCATTATGTAAAGCCTACAGTCATGCTATGCCCCGTGATGTTGATTGATGAATCTAATTTGATAGGAGTAGAATTTGATAAATCAAATTCCTACATATTTAATTTCACGGGGCAGGGAAAGACCGATTCAAAACCTTACGAAGTAGATGCATTTCTAGGAGTCGGAAGAAATAAGTCAGCTGTCCGTAGCAAGTAAGGCGGACTTTTTGTCTGATTAAAAAGTGTGCCTTACAGAGTCACCGGTTCCATTTCCATTTTCCCATTGTAAGGAATGCATTGAGCTAAATTCGCGTCGGCATCATTAAGAAGAAAATTTATTCCGTCTTTTATTTTTAATATGACGGGCATTCGTTGATGAATGTTTTTTGTGAAGTTGTTGGAGGTTGTGGTTATAAGTGATGAAAAGATATTTTTATCTTTGTCTATATGATATAATGCTGGAACAAAAAACATATCTTCGTCAGGGAGAAAAATTCTGTAAGGAATTTTCCTAGTTCCTTCTTTTTTCCATTCGTAATAAGCGGACATTGGCACCAATGTCCGGTTTTTATCAAACAGAGTTCTCCAAAAGGGTTTTTCTTGAATTGTCTCGATACGTGAATTAAAAATCAAAGGAGATTTTTCGGAGAATTTTATTCCCCAATTAGATAGAGACAATCGATAGCTGCTGTCATTGTATGCGACAGAAAATATTTTGTTCGTAGGCGCAATGTTGACTGATTTGGATGGTTCTGTTTTCAGATCAAGTTCCAAATCAATCTCATATTCTTTTAAGGCATCTACAAGAGATTGTATTGAAGACTGAGTTTCAAAGCGTCCGCACATCACTAAAGATTAAGTTTAAGAGTAAGAATTAGTTTAACTATGCTGCAATATATGAAAGGTTTTTAAACTTATTGTGGCTATTGTCATTCGCGGTTGGTAAGATATAACGAAATTTCACAATCATTTTACCTTTACTTTTCTCACCTACAAGTAGGCATCTGCGACTTGAAAGAAAAGTACTCCCGATTTTCATCGGGATAAACTCTAGTTCAAGACTTCAAATAATTGGCTAAGAATTAATTTACTTTTCAAAAAGTATTTTGCTGAACCGTATAATTATAATTAAATGTAATGTGCAAAAATACGTTTATTGATATTCGGCCATTTGTTATCGAAGGCTGCACGCTTGGCGGACCAAGCTCTGAATAATTCATTTCATTTTGTGCGGATACAGTTGCAGCATTTTCATACGATAAATCGCCATTTATTGATTGTTCTCTTGAATTGTCTACTATATTCCCGATGCTGTAACTTTTAGCCCCGATCTTAGAACAAATGAATTTAGCTTTTTCTTGAGCCTGAGCAATTGCTTCGATGTAAAGTTCCTTTTTTATTTTATCATAATCTGTAGTCCAAAAATTAGAGATATTAACCCCCGTTGCACCGACTGATAATAGGTCTTTTTTTAATTGATCGAACAAATCAAATCTCGTCAATACAATCTCATAAACTTGGGAGGCAAAATATCCTTTTTGTCTATAATTATTATCAGTGAAATTGCTTCGTATTAAATAAATATCATTGTCCTTGTACCCGTATTTTTTTAGTGCGTTCAGTACATTTATATAGCTGCTGTGGCTTATTTCATTTGCTTTATTCGATGAGGTGTCGTTCTTTTCAATTAAAATTTGTACGATCATTTCATCAGCCTTAACCGTAGTATCCTTTAATGCACTTATGTTTATAACATTTTGCGCGAAAACCGAAGAGACGAAGAAAAGCAAACTTAAAACTAATACTTTCATAAATACTCCTGTTTAATATTTTAGAAAATTTCTTTCAATAAAACACAAATGAATACAAGCTTATTCAATATCATACATATTAGGCGGTCTGTTCCCAAAGCCTATGCAAGTATAAATAAAATGCCGGAAAAATTAAACTAGTTATTCAATTTAAAAATGTTGGAGTTCACAGCCGGCTGGTCCGGGATATTGTGAGTATTTCTAAAATTGTTATTGATTTCGTTCATAACATCTTTTATCACCCCAAGAGAGCGCTGACTTAGTAAATCGATTTTAACAAGCCCCATGTCTTCGATAGGATACATGTCCGGCTGAGTAATGATAAGTCCTATACCTTTGTTCTTAGCGTATTCCAGGGCAACGTAATCTGTAATGGGATTTTTTGTAATAACAATGCCGGAAGGATGTATACTTAAATGACGCGGGTAAGAAGATAGCTGCGAAGCGATTTCTACAATTGATTTCCAGGGCTCAGATTTGAAATCGAGTGATTTTGTCTCGGGGAATTTTTCAGACAGCTCAATTAGATTTTTTGCGCTCGTCCATGGAATGAATTTACTAAACTTTGATATTTCACTTTCAGAAACTCCGAATGCCTTTGCTACTTCCCGGAAGGCAGACCGGGCGCGGAATGTAACGGTTGTCGATATCATCGCAACTTTGTCGTAGCCGTATTTTTCAAAAACATATTTAATTATTTCATCGCGTTCCTTCCAGCTAAAATCAAGATCTACATCCGGCGGAGACAATCTTCCCCGGTTTAAGAATCTTTCGAAATAAAGGTTGTGTTTAATCGGGTCAACTTCAGTAAAGCCGAGACTGTATGATACAAGACTGTTGGCCGCGGAGCCTCTGCCTATATGCATCATTCCCCTTCTTTTAGCTTCCCGGACAATGTCCCACACAACCAGGAAATAATCCGAGTAGCCCAGTTCGTCTATGACCTCCAGTTCGTATTGAAGACGTTTTACAGCTTGATCGGTAATCGGCTTATACCGTTTACCAAGCCCGGTGAATGAGATTTTCCATAGAAATGAAAATGCAGATTCTTCTTTCGGCAATGCGTAAGAAGGAAATTTCAAGCTGCCGATTTCAAGATCAACATTACATGACTGGGCAATTCTTTCCGCATTCCAAACAGCTTCGGGAAGCGCGCGCCAATCATTTTTTAATTCCTCCGGAGTTTTAAGATAAAATTCCTCATCTGCAAGCTCATCGGCCGGGATGTTGTTGAGTGTTGTATTCAATCTTATTGCAGATACTACTTTATGGAGCATGAAATCTTTTTGTCTTAAGAAATAAGCCGGGTGTGAAGCAACAATTTGTAGATTGTTATTCTTTGCATAGTCAAATAACTCACGCGTTTTCTTCTTTTGTTTTTCAGTTATGATTAGCTCAACGAAAAGGTTTTGGAGTAGTGAAGGGGAAATCTTTATTTGTCTTAAAAGATCGATTGATGAAGTTAAGATATACAAGTCATCAAGCTGTTTGGTAAAGATATCAATCAGCGAAAAGTCTTCCTTCAATTTTTTAGAGGTGATGATCTTGCACAGCAAGGAATAACCGTCGTTGTTTTTAGCAAGGAAAACAGCGTTGATATTCTTATCGGTTTCATCTTCAATAAGAGCACCAAGAATGGGTTTAATATTCTGTTCAGCGGCGGCTTTGGCAAATTGGATAAGTCCGTACATTGCGTTTGTGTCCGTTAGAGCGACATACCGGCTGCCGGACTTTTTTGCAAATGTAACAAGGTCGTCAATGGGAATTGTTCCTTGCAAAAGCGAGTAATTCGAGTGTGTGTGAAGAGAAAACATGGCGTCGATTAAAAAAATGATTTATAATTATTTTTTGACCGGGCTTTATTGTCAATGCCGGACATGAATTAAATACAATTACCTTTTCTTTTCTTGGCACAAGAAAAGAAACAAAAGAATATGCGCTAAAAAAGAATTGCTAAAATTTCATTCCGTTCCGCTACGAAAAATAAACTCCCCCGATTTTCATCGGGGTCAAACAATATTTTTCGCTTAACGCTTCACTGCATGGAATTTTTTCACGCAATTCTTTTAATGCGCGGAAGAACAAAAGATTTATTTGAGGTCATCCACATTATTATGTTTTGAAAGTCAATTTTCAATGTTGCATTAATTCTATTTAGTTATTATTATAGTGAACAAATGTTCACCTAAATATGGAAAAAAGTAAAAACATAAGCAAGACCGTTTTGATAGATATGACAGAATATAAGCTGTCAAAATCTTCCCCCGGTAAATCTGAGTTCGTAAAATTGTTTGATGCGATACCAAAGGTTGTGCTGGAAAGCGGGTTCAATATTTTTGAGTACAACAAAGTTTTCAACGATCCAGAAACAATGAAATTGATTCGTGAAGGAAATACAATCGGATGCTTTTATATCGAAAGCCCGGGTATGCGCTCGCTTTTAAAAAGGACACGGTGCGAAACATTTGAATTACTGACGGCAGTATCGTCAGTAATCCGTCCGGGTGTAGCAGAATCCGGAATGATGAAAGAGTTCATCGACAGGCACAGGAATCCAAAGCTTAGGAAATATCTTGTGCCGGAGATGGAAAAGTATTTAGGCGAAACCTACGGCGTAATGATTTACCAGGAAGACGTAATTAAGGTTGCACATCATATTGTTGGCTTAAGCCTTGAAGAAGCGGACATACTGAGGCGGGCAATGAGCGGCAAGATGCGGTCGCATGCGGCGATGAAATTGGTCGTTGATAAATTCTTTGAGGGATGTAAAGCTAAAGGCTACCCGGAAGATATTACGAACAAGCTGTGGCAGCAAATTGAATCATTTGCCGGATATGCTTTCTGCAAAGCACACAGCGCATCGTTTGCAGTCTTCTCTTTTCAAGTGGCATTTTTGAAAGCTCACTACCCCGCTGAGTTTATGGCCGGGGTTTTATCCAACGGCGGCGGATATTATTCAGCCGCGGTTTATATAAGCGAGTGCCGGAGGCTGGGAATAAAGGTACTTCTGCCGTCGGTTAATGAAAGCGATTATTTATATCATGGCGCAGGTAAGGAAATCAGAATCGGATTTATGGCAATCAGAGATTTTGAAAAGAATTCAGCCGATATAATTGTCCGGGAAAGAGAGCAGCGAGGGAAATTTCCCTCGCTTAAAGATTTTCTTCAAAGAACCGATATGAGCTTTATACAAACAGAGATACTTATTAAATGCGGAGCTATGGACTGCTTCGGAAAGACAAGGCCGGCTTTGCTGAGGCTATTGGATATTTATTTCCACAGCAAAAAACTAAGTGAAGATCTTAACGGAAATCTTTTTGCAAATGAAGATATAAGACTTGAGAAAGAAGTCATGACGAATACGCAATTAAGCATCGAAGAGAATTGTGTTAATGAATATGAAGCTTTCGGATATATGGTGTCCAGGCATCCGCTTGAATTTTTCGGAGAAGATGTCAAATCAAAAAATATTGTAAATGCCGTGCAGATACCTAAACTGCATAACCGGAGGGCCAGGATGATCGGCTGGTACATGGCATCAAAAAGAATACAGACAAGGAAAGGCGATATTATGAAATTCCTTTCACTTGAAGATTTAACCGGAACGTTTGAAGCGGTAATCTTCCCCAAGACTTACCAGGTATATGCAGAGCTTACCATGTCGATGGGTCCTTATTTAGTTGAAGGCAGGATAGACGCGGAAAACGGAAATAATATTATCGTTGAAAAGCTTTCAGTACTTAGCGCTGAAAAAGCAAGAGCGATTACACAAAAGGACAGAACGAGCAGCGACTTCTTTGGTGATCCGGAAAAGCCGGCGGAATACAACGAAGTCGTTTTGGCGGCGTCGCTTGAGAATGAAAAGCTGGTTAGGGCTTATCTGGGGTAAAGGGATTTTGCCTTTTAGAACCATGATAATTGCTTGCTAAAATCATTTGCCTTTACTTTTCTCGCCGACAAGTCGGCATCTTCGACTTGAAAGAAAAGTACTCCCGATTTACATCGGGATAAACTCCAGTTCAAGAAACATTCTTTTACTTTTCTTGACGCAAGAAAAGTAACCAAAGAACATGCGCTTAAAAATAATTGCTAAAATTCCATTCCGTTCCGCTACGAAAAATAAACTCCCCCGATTTTCATCGGGGTCAAACAGAATTTGTTTCTTAACGTTCCGTTCATGAATTCTTTTAACGCCAATTATTTTAGGTCGTTTAATTCAAAAGCAATTATTTTAAGGCGCGAAAGCAGGGCAGGCTCCAATTATTTTAGGTTGTTTGAGAGTTTTATTGGATAGCAATTAGTTGGAGACGAGTTTTGATAAGCGCGGGTAGGCTTGCAGGGTTGTTTCCGGAATTTTAACGCCGGAATTGTCTTTAAGGTAATTCTTGAGCTCAAGAGCGTTAGCGACAGAGCTGCCTTTAGGATGGTTATTGAAGAAAATGAAAATCTTTTTAATCCGCTGCGCTATCTCTTTTATTTTTATTCCTAAGTCTGTTATCTCTGCAGGAGTGTACAGGTAATTATATCTTTCGCTTTTTTGTTCGAAGGTTTGCTTCGTATTAAACTTATTGATCGATTCAAGCCAGCCCTTTTCGTTTCTGCCGTGCAGTCTGATATAAGAATTAGCAGTATCAATTTTATCATTGAAGCCGACAGACTCGCCGATATTTGGCTGGTCTATAGTACAGAGAGAACTTTTATTTTGCTGAAGGAAGTTAAAGAACCTATCTATGTACCATGACTTATGTCTGACTTCAATAAATTTTTCATACTCGCCAAATGCGTCAATGATATTTTTTACATGATAGGCATTATCGTGATTCAAGACGAAAGAATAAGGGAACTGAATTAAGAGACCGCCAAGTCGATCGGCATCATTTAAAATAGAAAGAATTGTTTTTACATCTTCGATTCTTTCCCGGTCGAATTTGTATTCATGTGTGAAATCATTATGAAGCTTAACAGTGAAAAGGAAATCATCTTTGTCTTTGAGCTTCTCAATCCATGTGTCGGCGGTTTCGGGTTTAAGGTAAGAATAGTAGCTTACATTAACTTCAACTGAATTAAAGAAATCAGCATAGTATTTCAGGTAGTCAAAATTCTTTGATTGAGCCCGCGGGTAAAATCTTCCAACCCAGTCCTTGTAGGACCAGCCGGAAGTGCCGATGTAAAGCTGAAACATTGAAGTAGTTCTAATTATCTAAACGCAATACCGGAAATTAAGAACCCGCCCGGCAAGTAAACTAGGGAATAATTACTCGCTTTATGAATTATCCTTCATTCCTAACCAGTCAATAGTGGGTACTAATTAGAAACTCATGGCGGACGAGTATTGAAAGGTACAAAGTTTAAAGGAAAAAGTAAAAAGGAAAATACTTGTTAATGAAAGTTGCGACGGAGAGACAATTAGAAATTAAAAATTAAAAATTGAAAATTAAAAATTGGAGGGAAATGTTGACTTTCTGAGAATATATTTTATATTTTAATTCATACGCGGATAAATCAAGTATCAGTAAAATAAGTAAAAACTATTTCTTCCTAAGAATTGGAATTACATATTAATAACTGAAAGGATAAATGAATAATGACAGCAGGACATTTTGGATTTGCAGCTGTTGTAAAATCAAGAGAATCAAGGGTACCACTCTGGGCAATAATGCTCAGTACATATTTGCTAGATATAGTTTTTATATTTCTTGTATCAGCAGGAATTGAAAGTTTTGCTTCAATAAATCCATCTAATCCGTCCTACGGGGACGCAATAATTCATGCATATTACAGCCACTCACTATTAGGCGCATTGATTATTTCTATTATTGCAGGGATAGCCGCAAACTGGAAATGGAATAAGAGGGCAGGCATGGTAATAGGAGGGGTTGCATTTTCTCATTGGATATTGGATTTAATAGTACATCGACCGGATTTGCCAATTCTTCCCGGAAATGCCGGCAATCTACCATTGCTAGGTTTTGGATTATGGAACATTCCTATTGCAAGTGGATTATTTGAATTGGTTTTAGTTGCAACCGGAGCTTATTTATATTATAAATGTGCATTAAATGCGCCAAAAGCCAATAATGAAAAAGGCACAAAGCCGATAAGAGCTTTTATAGCTGCCGGAACAACGGGTATATGTATGCTGCTGCTTTTTATTTCAGATGTCTTTAGCATTTCGTTAGGGCTTTCACTGTTATTGATTTTGTTGTTGATAGTTCTTTGCGGATGGCTTGATTCAAGATTGGGTTGGAATAGCAAAACAAAAGATAAAGAACTTAAACCTAGAGCAGAAGCTGATAATAATAGTCGTTAAGTATGATAAAAAAATTAAGACTAATAAACGTTGGAATCCGAGGGGTCATGGAAATAGGAGTAATAGCTGGTTTAGGTTATTGGGGTTATGCTTTGGGGGAAACAGTTGGTACCAAGATATTGTTAGCTATACTTATTCCGTTAATTGGATTTGGATTTTGGGGAGCAGTTGATTTTCATCAAGCAGGTAAAACGTCAGAGCTGCTTCGATTGGTACAAGAATTATTAATATCCGGATTAGCTGCTGTTGGATTTTATGCAGCTGGACAACATGTTTCATGTTTGATTTTAGCTTTTGTTTCAATTATTCATCATGCGCTGATATATTTTATTGGAGATAGATTAATTAAGAATCAGAAAAGAGATAATGGTAGTTGAGTTTAGAAAACGAGTAATTAAGTACTTTGTCAAAAATAAACGGTAAACTATTTTTTTACTTTTGAGATTTCGGATTCGATTTTTTTGTTGATGTCGTCTTTGACTTGATCGAGTTTTTCTAAGAGAAGTGTGGTGTTGACTTTGTATTTCATTTCGGATTCGATGATGGAAATACGTTTGTCCATTGAGTTGAAGGCAAAGGCAATGGATATTACCAGGGTAATGATGTAAAGGAAGAACTTTATTAGTTCTACTGCAAGTTGTATTTTGTCTTCTCGGGGCATAGTCAACAATTAAAAATTAGAAATTAAAAATTAAAAAGTGAAGGAAGCATGGGTGCATGATTTTAAATGCCTCAATGAATAAAATGAATGATTAAAAGCATTACGGCGCCGGTTATGATTGCACCGAATATGAATGTGTTGTAAAAAGGCTGCTCGACTTTTTGTATTATGGTTTCTTTAATTCTTAGTGTATCGACACGTATTTGATATAAGGTGTCAATCCGGACCAGGGTCTTAGAGGCAAGGTCAAGGAAATAATCAAAAGTAAGATTTCCATCTTCAGCCGGCTTAAGATTAATTGAGAGTTTGTAGCTGCTGTCCTTTGCAGTAAACTTGTATAATGAATCCTCTGCAGAGGTATCCCCTACGCCAAGGCTTCGGAGATCATGCTTTAGGATAGCAGTTGAATGAAATGTTTTTGATTCTATTGCAATTGAGTCCCTCCCCTTTTTATAGGTCTGTTCTGTCTTGCCGATGGTATAGGTTGTTTCGGTTTTCGTTTCTACCTTTGGATTATTACAGGTCTTAATATGACTGAATAGGACAAAGAGGACGGATAAGACAATTATTGTAATTGCGATGTAAAATATTTTACTTTTTCCGGCAATGCGGGATTTTCCCGACTGGATCGGGATCTTCGACACTTCGTTCAACATTTTGTAACCTTTGGAATTTTTTTAGAAGCAAAGAAAAGAATGCTGGTTAAAGGTTACAATGTAGAATTGGGAAAGGAGTTTCTAATGTTCCTTTCTCTTAAAAGAAAGGAACCGAAAGTTCAAGACTGAAAATAATTGGCTAAGAATTCATTCACTTCACTAAAACAAATTAACTCCCCCGATAGAATCGGGGTCAAACAGAATTTGTTTCTTAACGTTCCGTTCATGAATTCTTTTAACGCCAATTATTTTAGGTCGTTTTAACCCAAACGCAATTCTTTTAATGTGCGAAAGCAGTAAAGCGTAAAATAAACGCCAATAATTTGAGGTCGAATAATAGAGCGCAAATCTTTTAAGGTGTGAAGGCAGGCGGAAGTATGTATTTGTAAATGTTATTTTATTATGGCAATGCGGGAGAACCAGCCGATAAAGATTTCCTGGGTGCGGTCGCGCTCCATTATTTCGATGTATCTTTTTGCCTGGTAGAAGTTGAGAAGGTTGAAGATAAGCTTTTCGCCGTTTGCGGAAATACATTTGTTTAATGCTGAAAGCGTCTGGCGGCCGATTATGCCGTCTACTGTTATGTCCGGGTAAAGGCTGTTGTTTCTGTTGAGAAGGTTGATTGTCTTTTGCAGGAATTCGGAGGCAACCGGCACGCCGAGGTTGATTGAGGTGTCGAATAGTTCATCTGCGATGAGCTGTGAAGGCAAGCGGTCACCCTGGATTTTGTTCCAGAATTCGGTGCGGTAGAAATCTTCCACGAGCTTGTTGAGCTGCGGATTGTTTTTAAGGACCTCACCCTCGGTCCCTCTCCTTGCCAAGGAGAGGGATGTTAAAGTTGAATCGATAATTTTCCAGCCGGGCCAGGTTGGGTGCATAACGCGGGAGATGCCTTTGTAAGTGTAACCGCCTTTGTCGTTTTTGTTGTTGCTGATGAGGCCTTCGGCTGACATGGATTTGTTGAAGGATGTTTGGAAATCGGGTTGCATATTGTTGTACAGTTTTTTTGTACACAAAAAAGGGAAAGCGATTGAGTGATGCACTGTAGAAGAGAGGAAGGGATATTTTAAAGGAGATTATAAAATCTTATAAATGGTTTAATCGTTATTATTATTAACATTGTACTGGGAATAGAATTTATTCGTTAATGAATCTAAATCGCTTTTTATTTCAGAACTTTCAACCGAATTACTGGTAATTTCCTTTTTATTTGAATCAAGAGATTTTATAATATACACAAGTTGTCCCAATTTATTGATTTCCATCCCATTTGATAAAATCTCAATAGTTTTATTTAGATCAGAAATTAAAGTCTTACATATTGATTTATAATTTTTTTTATCATCTATTTTTTTTAGATTCATAGTTAATATCATATAGAGCTTATCTAATAACTCATTAATTATTATACCTTGTTTGACAAAATAAATCGTTATGCTTCTTAAACTATTTAAGGGAACAAAAACATAATCCTCATTAAACTCGGACAGAACTCTATTAATCTCATATTCATTATAAATAGAGCCAAACCTT
>Ga0187812_1000202_pt1 | contig 22168 bp, 22 predicted proteins | sample NC_S_2_FD_130582 | JGI IMG/M metagenome (GOLD analysis project Ga0187812, IMG submission 130582) | Wetland sediment microbial communities from Neuse River Estuary, North Carolina, USA - ASW-S_2 | ecosystem: Environmental > Aquatic > Freshwater > Wetlands > Sediment | place: USA: North Carolina...
ACGGAGGACTTCGCCGACGCCTGGAGCGCGCCGGCGTTCATGAAGACCAACGACTCCGTCGACAACGGCGGCACGCTGTGCGGCGCGCCCGGCGCGACCTGCGCCAGCGGCGACTGGCGGCAGCATGATCATGTCCCCGGCGCAGACCGCCAACTTCATGGAGTACCTCGGCCCGACGCTGGCCAGGTCCGGCCTGCGCACCCAGGCCGAGTGCTGCGCCACCGAGGGCTGGGACTACGCCCAGCAGTACGCGGCGGCCATCAAGGCCGACCCGAAGGCGAACGCGTGGACCCCGCTGTTCACCAGCCACGGCTACACCGCGCCGCCCAACTCGCCGCTGGCCGGCTGGACCAAGCCGGTCTGGGAAACGGAGTGGTCCACGTTCGAGACCTATGACCCGGCGTGGAACGACGGCACCGACGCGTCCGGGTTCTCCTGGGCGCAGCGGATCTACACCGGCCTGACGTCGGCGAACCTGAACGCCTTCCTCTACTGGTGGGGCATGACGACGACCACGGAAAACGGTGACAACGAGGGCCTGGTCCAGCTCGACGCCAGCACCGGCACGGTGACCCCGTCCGGGCGGCTGTGGGCGTTCGCGAACTACAGCAGGTTCGTCCGGCCGGGCGCGATCCGCATCGGGGCCTCGAGCGCCGACAGCGACCTCGACGTCACCGCGTTCCGCAACTCGAACGGCTCGGTCTCGATCGTGGTGCTGAACACCGCCGCGACCGCGCAGACGGCGTCCTTCTCGCTGCGCGGCACCGGCGCCGGCGCCACAAGCGCGGTCGTGATTCCCTACCTGACCGACGACACCCACGACACGGCCGCGCAGGGGCCGATCAGGGTCAGCCACGGTTCGTTCGGGGCGACGCTCCCGGCGTACTCGCTGGTGACTTATTACCTTCCATAGCGCCTCTGACGCTCGTCTAGCCCAGCCGGCCGCGCGGCCCGGGTCACCCGGGTCCGCGCGGCCGGCGCGCGTGGCGTAACGTCGTGTTCCATGCGGTTTGCGATCAAGACACGGCCCGAGCACCAGACCTGGGAAGAGCTCCGCGACCTGTGGGTCGCGGCCGATGAGATCCCGCTCTTCGAGTCGGCGTGGAACTGGGATCACTTCTACCCGCTGACCGCCGACTTCGCCGGGCCGAACTTCGAGGGCTGGACGATGCTCGGCGCGATGGCGACCGCGACGCGGCGGATCAGGATCGGCTGCCAGGTCACCGGCATGATCTACCGGCACCCGGCCGTGCTCGCCAACATGGCGGCCACCGTGGACATCATGTCCGGCGGGCGGCTCGAGCTCGGCGTCGGCGCCGGGTGGAACCAGATGGAGTGCGACGCCTACGGCATCCCGCTGCCGCCGCTGAAAGAGCGCTTCGACCGATTCGACGAGGGCGTCGAGGCCATGGTGCTGCTGCTCACCCAGCGCGTTTCCAACTTCTCTGGCCGGTACGTCCAGCTGACCGACGCGCACTGCGAGCCCAAGCCAGTCCAGCAGCCGCACCCGCCGATCACGATCGGCGGCACCGGCAGGAAGCGCACGCTGCGCGCCGCGGCCCGGTGGGCGCAGCAGTGGAACACGCTCGGCCGCGGCGGGGTCGCCGAATGGCTGGAGCTCAAGGAGGTGCTCGCCGGGCACTGCGCGGACATCGGCCGCGACGTCAGCGAGATCACCTGCTCGGTCAACATCCGCTATGAGGACAGCGTGGACGAGGCCGTCGCGGACGCGACGACCTGGCGCGACGCCGGCGTTGACCTCCTCATCGTCGGCCTGCCGCTGCACTGCAAGCCGGACGCGCTCGCGCCGCTGGCAGAGGCCCTCGCTCCGCTCGCCTAGTCACTGGCCGCTGTTCCGATTCATCCGAACGTACGCGGGATGACTCTTGGCGGCGCCGCCGCTTCTTGCTGTTATCAGCCGCCTCGCGCTCGGCTCCACCTAGTTTTCGTGTCTGTGCTGAAGATTCGGCCCCGCCGCGGGCCCGAATCTTCAGCGTTAACGACGCACGCTCACGCTTCTTGCTGTTATCAGCCCCTGATGTCGCGTCCAGGGCAGCAACTTCGTATCACTTTTCGTCTATACATCACTTTCGGTCCTTTCTGCGTCCGGTTTGTACGGGTTCTAGGGACCAAAAGTGATGTGAAGTGGGGTGCTAGCGCCGGCCGACGGAACCACACGCCGCGTACGGCGCGGTGGAAGGGCTTGCGTCATCCGTTCCCTTGGGCTAGGCGCTCGTGCAGGGCGCGGCTCGCGTCGGCCATGATGGGCTGGACGCCGAAGTCGGCCAGCATCTCGGCCGCAGCGGCCATCTCGGCGCCGCGGCGGACCGCGTGCTGGCGGGTCCCCGTGACGATCCGCTGCACCGTCGACGCGTCGGCCTTGGCGAGCTCTTCGGCGATGTGGTCGCTCAGCCAGTCCTCGTAGCCGACGGCGCGGGCAGCCTCGAGCGCCTCGACGATGGACGATGCCATCCCCTTGTAGAAGACGCTGCGCAGCAACTTCCGCATGGCGGCGACACCGGCCGGGCCGTCGAGCACCTCGATGTCAGCACCGAACCCGCGCAGCCGGGTAGCGACCTGACCGGCGGCCTCGCCGCTGGCGAGCATCGGCACCCGCAGGCCCTTCCCCGGCACCGGCGCCATCATGGCGATGTCAGTGACGGGGATGCCCCGTGGCCGCGCAATCTCGGCGAGCCGCTCCTTGACGGCGGGCGCCGCGGTGTTGAGGTCGGCCCAGAGGACTCCCGGGCTCAGCGCGTCCAGCGAGGCGCGCAACGCGCCCTCCGCCTCCTTCGCGCTGTTGACGCTGAGCACGAGGTCGGCGCCGCTGGCCGCCTCACCGTCGCTGCCGGCGCCGGTGACGCCGTCGGGCGCGGGCACCGCCGGATCGTAACCGCGGACGCTGGCGCCCGCGGCAACCAGGTCACGGGCCAGCAGCGAACCGGCCTCCCCGAACCCGAGGACCGCGATGACACCGCTCACCGCGGGTTCTCCTGGAGCCCGGTCTCGGTGAAGTACTCGGTGATCAGTTGTCGCTGCCTTTCCAGTAGCTGTTCGAGGTGCCTGTCGAGGTTCTCGGGACCGATCGCCTCAGCGGTCAGGTAGAAGTCCTTGATCTGGTCAAGCGCCTTCGTGCCGCCGCCAATCGGGTCGTCCTCGCCGGCATCCGGGGATTCGTAGCCTACCGGCTGGTAGGGGGCCAGCTCCTGACCGGATCCGCCCTGGTGCCTAGGTGGTTCGAATGGGCCGCGGGCGTCGCGGAGTTCGCGGACGACCGCGGCGGCCGCCGCTTCTTGCTCGGCCTCCCTGTCGCGGGTGTACCAGTCGGGGCTCGGCGGGCCATAGGCCGGGTCGTCCGGGCCGTACGCGGTGTCCAGGTCTGCCCCGGGAAGCGCACCCGGCGGGCCTGGCTCCCGGTAGATGAAGGCCGGCTCGCCGGATCCGGGCAGCGGCTCGGGCCGGCTCTCCCCTATCGGGCCGCCCCGCGCGGCATCGCCTTCGTCCGTGCGAAGGCGCGGAGGACGGGGCGACCGGGCAACGGGCACCTCGTCGGCACGGATCACGGGCGCGTAGCCGCCGTCGTTGACCGTCTCCCCGTACGGCGGCTGTCCGGGCGGGACGCCGGGCCTGCCGGCCACGCTAGGCGGGCCGGCTGGCGGAGTTGGCGCTCCCGATGGACCTGGCGGGCCGGGCGGGAAGCCGCGCGAACCCGGCGCGCCCGGCGGGCTTTGGAGGCCGGGCTGGAAGCCCGACGCACCCGGCAGCCGGGCTTGAAAGCCAGACGGACTCGGCACGCCGGGCGGACTCGCCGCGCTGAACGGGCGGCCAGGCGGACTCGGCGCGCCGGACGGGCTCGGCAGGCCGGACTGGAAGCCAGGCGAAGTCGGCGGCCCGGGCGGGTAGCCGGGTGGACTCGGCTGCGCTGACTGGCTTGGCGGCCCGGGCGGGTAGCCGGGCGGACCCGGCGGACTGGCCGCACTGGGCGGACGCCGCCGGGAACCCGGATGGCCTGGCGCGCTTGGCGGGTTCGGCGTGCCATTGAGGTTCGATGGGTCAGGCGGGCTGGCGGCGCGGTAGCCGGGGGCGCCATAGCCGGGTTCGCCGTGTCCCGGGGGCGCGCCACCATACATAGGCTCGCCATGACTCGGAGGCGCGTACCCCGGACCGGGGTGCCCAGGGGGCGCAGCATGACCGGGACCGGCCTGACTCCGGTTCGGGCCATAGGGATGACCCGGATCGCTGTACCCCGGCGCGGGCTGCTGCTCCTGGCGGAACGCCTGTGGACCCGGGTAGCCGGGGCCATTGGCGTAGCCGGCGGGGTGGTAACCGGGTGCCGGTTGCGCACCGTAACCGGCGGCCCCATTATCCGAGGCGGGCGCGTGGCTGGGGCCGGGCGCGGCGACGCGGCCGGGGCCTGCCGCGGGGGCGTAGCCCGGGGGTGCCGCTTGAACGCCCGGGCCTGCCGCGTGGACGTAGCCCGGGGGCGCCGACGGTGGGTGGCCCGGAGGGGCCGCGGGGGCGTAGCCCGGGGGGAAGCCTGGGTTCGCCGGGGGGTATCCGGCAGGTGGCGGCGCGGCGGGGGCGGGTGAGCCGTCTGCGGTGCCGGTCACCGGCGTGCCGGGCGGGTAGATGGACGTTGGGATGACCACCCGCTCGCCATCGGGCGCCGCGGCGTCCGCGCTGTATGCCGGTGGAGCCATCGGGCCTGGCGAGAACGGACCGGGACCGCCGGGCGCGGGCGGGCGCGGGCCCCGGGTCGGTGGAACGCCGGCCGCGGCACCGGACGGGAACGGCCCGGGAGCGGGCGGCCTCGGCGGCTGGGCGCCCGGTACGTGGGCTCCGGGTTCGCGGGCTCCCGGTTCGCGGGCTCCTCGGTCGCGGGATCCGGGGTCGGCCGGGCCGGGGTAAGGACGCCCCTCGGACGGCGCCCCGGGCCTCGGGCCCTGGGCGCCGGGCTCCCGGCGCCCGCGCTGTCCCCCTGAAGGCGTTCCCACACAACGATCGTAAGCACCGCCGCCGCTGATCGCATCACGGTACGGCACAGGGCAAACAGGCCAAAGGTGATGAGAGGGCTGTTTTCTCAGACCTGGGGCAGCACCTCGGCGGCGAGCAGCTCCAGGTGGCCGAGGTCGTCAAGGTCGAGTACCTGCAGGTAGATCGCGGCAGCGCCGGCCTCGCCGAACTGGCCGATCCGGTCGACGACCTCCGCCGGCGAGCCGGCGATCGCGTCGGCGCGCAGCGCGGCGAGGTCACGGCCGGTCGCGGCGGCACGGCGGCGCAGTTCCGCGTCGCCCTTTCCGCAGCACACAGTCTGGGCGGCGGTGAAGATCATGGAAGCCGGGTCCCGCGCCGCCGCCGCGCACGCGTCCCTGACCCGGCCGAACTGCTCCGCCGTGTCGGCGATCGACCGGAAAGCGACGTTGAACTCGTCGGCGTACCGCGCGGCGAGCGCGGGCGTCCTGCGCGGCCCGCCGCCGCCGAGGATCACCGGAGGGCGCGGGCGCTGGGCGGGCTTAGGCAGCGCGGGTGAGTCGGTGACCTGGTAGTACCTGCCGTCGAAGAAAAACGTCTGACCTTCGGGCGTCTCCCAGAGCCCGGTGATGATCGCGAGCTGCTCCTCGAGCCGGTCGAAGCGTTCCTTCAGCGGCGGGAACGGAACGCCGTAGGCACGGTGTTCGCCCTCGAACCAGCCGGCGCCGATGCCGAACTCGACCCGGCCGCCGCTCATCTCATCAACCTGCGCGACCGTGACCGCGAGCGGTCCGGGCAGCCGGAACGTCGCAGCCGTCACCAGCGTGCCGAGCCGGATCCGGCTCGTCTCCGCCGCGAGCGCGGCGAGCGTGGCCCACGCGTCGGTCGGTCCTGGCCTGCCGTCACCGCCGCCAATTCTCATGAGGTGGTCGGAGCGGAAGAACGCGTCGAAGCCGAGGGCCTCCGCCGTGGTCGCTACCCGGCGCAGCGTGGCGTAGCTGGCGCCCTGCTGGGGTTCTGTGAAGATCCGAAGTCGCATGCGTCCCATCCTGGCGCATCGACTCGCCGCGCTGCCGCGGGCCCCGCCGGTGTCTCCGTCTCCTGCCAGTGGACGCCGCCGCGATTGTTGCGACGGCCGTTCCAGGCGCGGCCGGTCGGGACGTAGCACATGTCCATGCTGAGCACGGTCATGGCGTGCCGCACCTCGACAATGCGGCAGAGGAAGGCGCGTTCCTCGATGAGGTAGGGCTCGGTCACTCGCATGGCGTTGGCCAGGTCGTCGGTGATGCCACGGACTTTCGGCGGCTCGGAGGGGTCTCCGGAGAGCAGCGCCCACAGGTACATGGCACCGAGCGTAGCGGGGTTTGGCTGGCTTGTCCGTCGTCGACTACTGTCGAAGGTTTGCGATTGGCAATATTGCCATTCGAGTACGGTACAAGAGTGTCGATAGGTGACGAAGCAGACCCAAGGGCTTACATACGACTCGCGGCGGAACTGAGGCGGGCGATTGCGGACGGCACGTACCCGCCCGGGACGCCGACCCCCTCCATCACCACGCTCAGCCAGCGGTACGGGCACGCGCGGCAGACCTGCGCGAAGGCGCTGCGCCTGCTCGTCGACGAGGGGCTGCTGATCCGGTATCCCGGACTCGGCTACTACGTGGCGGGCGCGGCCAAGCCGGATTCGCCGGCGAGCAACGAGGGCAAGACCGACGCCCCGTGACCGGAACCGGGACGGGTGACCGGCGCCGCGCGGCGCGTCAGCGGGTGAGCGCGGCGACGCACTCCACGTGGTGCGTCATCGGGAACGCGTCGAACGCGCGCAGGCCGGCCAGCCGCCAGCCGGCCGCGAGCAGCAGGCCCAGGTCGCGGGCGAGCGTGGCCGGGTCGCAGGAGACGTAGGCGAACCGCTCGGCTGCCCCGCCGGCCAGGTAGCCGGTGACCTCGCGGGCCAGCCCGGCGCGCGGCGGGTCGGCGACGACGAGCCGGGCGCGCGGCAACTCGCCCTGCCGTGCCAGCCGTGCCACGTCGCCTCTGCGCACCTGCACCCAGGGGAAGTCGCGCAGGTTATGCCGCGCGTCCCTGACGGCGGCGGTATCCTCCTCGACGCCGGTGACGGCGCCGCCGGGGCCGACCGCCGGGGCGACGGCGCCCGCGAACAGGCCGGCGCCGCAGTACAGGTCGACCGCGGTGTCCCCGGGCCCTGGCGCGAGTGCCGCCAGGACCGCTTCGCTGAGCGTGTCCGCCGCCGCCGGGTGCACCTGCCAGAACCCTCCGGCGCTGACCCGCCACTTACGGCCGGCGGCGTGCTGAGTGAGGTGCGGGCGGCCGCGCAGCGGGGTGAGCCGGCGCCCCGTCCTGCTCAGCACGGTCTCCGCCGGGACCTGGTCTGCCAGCCTGGGGAGGGAGGAGGTGGCCGGAGAGACGGTCTCCGCCGGGACCTCGCCAGCCCGCCTGGGGAGGGAGGGGGAGGGCGGAGAGTCAGCCGGGTACGTTCGGGATGATCTCGATGAGCGGTCCGGAGTCAGGATGACCGCGCGGGCTTCGTCACCCACGGCGGCCTCCACCGTGGCGATGCCGGGCCAGGAGCGGCGGGTGATGCCGAGGTCGCTGATGCCGGGGTGAGCGATGAGGCAATCGGCGATTTCGACGATCTCGTGCGACCGGTGCGCCCGCAGCCCGGCGGTGCCGTCCGCGCGGACCGCGAACTGCACCCGGGTGCGCCAGCCGAGGCCGGTCTCGTCGCCGGGCATCGGCTCGACGGTGACCTCGCGGTCGATGCCGGCCAGCCGCCGCAGCTGCTCGGCGATCACGGCGGCCTTGAGCGCGCGCTGGGCGGGAAGGCTGGCGTGCTGCCAGTCGCAGCCGCCACAGCCGCCCGGATGGGCGTAGGAGCACGGCGGCGCCACCCGGTCCGGGGAGGGCTCGCGGACCTGGACGGCGTCCGCCCGGGCGAACCGGGTCGTTACTTCCGTCACGCGGGCGAGGACCCGCTCGCCGGGCAGCGCGTGCCGGACGAATAGCACGGGAAGCCCCGCGGGCCTGGCGACACACCAGCCGCCTTGCGCCACGTCCTCGGTCGTCACCTCGACGGCCTCGCCCACCTGCAAACCCACCGACAGTCCCTCCTCCCTACGGGGTCGCATTCTCCCATGTGAGGGCATACCTTTGGCGAGGCGCCCGGTGATGGCGCGCTTTCCAGGGCGATGACGCACCGCGAAAGGACGGGTCGTGCATATCGTGATCATGGGATGCGGGCGGGTCGGCTCGACGCTCGCCCACATCCTGGAGGACCGGGGGAACACGGTCGCGGTCATCGACCGCGACCCGGAGGCGTTCCGCAGGCTCCGCCCTGCGTTCAAGGGCGAGCGGGTGACCGGGATCGGCTTCGATCGTGACGTGCTCGCCCGGGCGGGGATCGAGCGCGCCGACAGCTTCGCGGCCGTGAGCAGCGGCGACAACTCCAACATCATCGCCGCCCGGGTCGCCCGCGAGACGTTCGGGGTCCGGCAGGTGGCGGCGCGGATCTACGATCCGCGGCGGGCGGAGGTCTACGAGCGGCTCGGCATCCCGACGGTCGCGACCGTGCGCTGGACGGCCGACCAGATGCTCCGCAAGCTGCTGCCCGAGGGCGCCGAGCCGCTGTGGCGGGACGCCACGGGCAAGATCGTGCTCACCCAGGTGAGCGTGTCCACGGCCTGGATCGGCGAGCCGGTCAAGCTGGTCGAGGCCGCGGCGGGCACGCGCATCGCGTACATCGACCGGCTCGGCGAGGCGATCGTCCCGCAGCCCGGGACCGTGCTGCAGCAGGGCGACGTGGTGCACGTCATCGCCCCGGAGAGCCTCATGGACAGGATCGCGGCGGCGTTCGCCGTGCGTGAAGGGAGCGGTCACTGATGCGGGTAGCCATCGCCGGGGCGGGCGCGGTGGGCAGGTCCATCGCCCGCGAACTGCTCGAGAACGGCCATGAGGTGCTGCTCATCGACCAGCAGCCGAGCGCGATCAAAGTGGACAGCGTGCCGCGGGCCGAGTGGCTGCTCGCGGACGCCTGCGAGATCAGCTCCCTGGACGACGCCGCCCTGGACCGGTGCGCCGTGGTGGTCGCCGCCACCGGTGACGACAAGGTGAACCTCGTCGTGGCGCTGCTCGCCAAGACCGAGTACGGCGTGCCCCGGGTCGTCGCCCGGGTCAACCACCCGGGCAACGAGTGGCTGTACAACGAGTCGTGGGGCGTCGACGTCGCCGTGTCCACGCCGCGGCTGCTGTCGGCCCTGGTCGAAGAGGCGGTCAGCGTCGGTGACCTGGTCCGGCTGATGAGCTTCGGGCAGAGCGAGGCCAGCCTGGTCGAGCTGACCATGCCGGGCGACGCGCCGCTGGCCGGCCAGCAGGTCGGATCCATCGAGTGGCCGGCCGACGCGGCGCTCGTGGCGATCCTGCGCGAGGGGCGCGTGCTCGTCCCGCAGCCGGAAGACCCGTTGCAGCCCGGCGACGAGCTGTTCTTCGTCACGACGGAGGACGTCGAGGGGGAACTCGAGCGCCTCTTCTCAGCCGGCTAGCGGGTCCGCGGGCTAGCGGGTCTCGGTGAACTCCGGGCCGCGCTCGAACGGGTTCGGCTGGGCGGTGAACCTGTTCACCTGCTGAGGCTCCTGAGCCTGCCCCTCCTGCTCCTGCTGGGCCCGGGCCTGCTCTTCGAGCGCGGCGGCCGCCTCGGGCGGCAGGCGGAGCTCGAGCAGGTCCCTGGGCGGCACCGGGTGGTCACCCCGGACCACGACCACGTCGCGCATCACCGCCTCGAGCGGCGCCGCCGCGGCGGGGTCGTCGGCCGCGGCCCCGCTGAACACCCCGCGCAGGAACCAGCGGGGACCGTCCACGCCGGTGAACCGGACCAGCTGCGCGCCCGGCTGCGGCTGACCGGCCGGCTGACCGGGCTGCGCCGCGATGCGGGCAAGCAGCTCGGCGCCGAACGGCCCGGAGCGCTCCGTGGCCATCCCGCCGTTGCCGGTGACCTCGGCGGCTATCTCGGTCCGCACGTCGTCCCACAGCGAGTCGCTCTTGGGCGCGGCGAACGCCTGGAGCTGCAATTCGCTCAGCCCGTGGCGCACGGTCACCCAGGCGCCGTGCTGCTCGGCGAACACCAGCTGGATGTCCGTGCCGGCCAGCACCGGGACCTGCAGGCTGCCGAGGTCGACTCGCTGCGCCTCGGGGTACGGCTCGGTCACGTCCCACGGGCCAGCCGGGGGGGCCTCGTCGCCGGGGAAGGGCTCGACGGCGCCGGCCTCGGCCGCCAGGTCCACCGCGGTCTCCGCGACCGCGTCCCGGTGACCGGCGTCGCGGTCACCGGCGTTGCGTCGCCGACCGAACATCGCGCATCTCCTCTGTCTTCTACCCGGTGGTCACGCCGGCGGTGAGACCGCCTCCGTGACCACCGGTCGAGCCAAAACCATTGTCGCCCCGCGCCGACTCGGGCAGGGCCGTCACCTCACGGAACGTGGCGCGCTCCACGCGCTGGACCACGAGCTGGGCGATCCGGTCGCCGCGCCGGAACGACACCGGCCGCTCTCGGTCGGTGTTCAGCACGACCACCTTGATCTCGCCACGGTACCCCGCGTCGATGGTGCCGGGCGCGTTGACCAGCGTGACCCCGTGCTTGGCTGCCAGCCCGGAACGCGGGTGCACGAACGCCGCGTACCCGGCCGGCAGGGCGATCGCTATCCCGGTCCCGACCACGGCCCGCTCCCCCGGCGCGAGGTCGACATCCTGGGCGGACACCAGGTCAGCGCCCGCGTCGTCCTGCTGGGCGTACGACGGCAGCGGCACGCCAGGATCCAGCCGGGTGATCAGCACGTCCACACCACTGAGCGTACGCGACGCTACCCCGCGGCGTGGTCGTCGTGCAGCGCTCGCGCCGCGCGTGTCACCGCGGCGGTGATGGGCACGGCCACCACGGCGCCCGCGATGCCCGCCACCACGCCGCCGACCGCGAGCACGAGGATCACCGCCAGCGGGTGCAACCGCACCATCTTCCCGACGACCTGTGGCTGCAGCAGGTGACCCTCCAGCTGATTCATCACGACCATGACGCAGAGCACGATCAGCGCCGCGAGCCACCCCTTGGTCGCGAGCACCACCAGGAGCGCCACCGCCCCGGCCACGAGCACGCCGACCAGCGGGACGAACGCCGCCAGGAAGATGAGCAGCACCAGCGGCGCGACGAGCGGCGCGCCGATGATCGTCAGCGTGATCGCCATCACGACGGCGTGAATCGCGGCCACCGCGATCGTGCCGCGAACGTAGTACACGACCGCCTGCCAGGCGGCGGCCCCGGCCAGGTCGGCGCGCCGCTTGCGCTCCGGCTGGAGCCGGCTGGTCAGCCAGCGCCAGATCCGGTCGCCGTCCTTGATCAGGAAGAACGAGACAAAGAAACACAGCACCACGCCGGCCAGCGTCTCCACCACGATCCTGCTGCCGGTCACCACGGTTCCCTCGACGGCCGACTTGTGCTGGCTGAGGTACTTCACCACGTCGTTGGAGAAGCTCTGCAGGCTGCCCGTGTGCAGGTGGAAGGGCGGGCCGGCCAGCCAGGCCTGGACCTGCTCGGTGGTGTGCTTGAACTGGGCGACGAGGCTCGGGTACTCCGCGTGCACCCGGTCGGTCACCAGCCACGCGGCGCCCGCGAGCGCCACGATGGCGAGCAAGAGGGCACACCAGGTCGCCAGGATCGGCGACATCCCGTTCCGGCGCAGCCGGCCGGCCAGCGGCTGCAGCAGCGCGGTGAGCAAGATTGCGGCGGCGCACGGCACGACGACGATGTAGAGCAGCGCGGCCACCCGCGCCGCGATGTACAGCACGATCGCGAGCAGCAGCAGCCGCCACGACCAGGCGGCGGCGGTCTGCAGCCAGCGCGGCACCGTCTCCGCGCGCGCTCCGTCCGCCGCCTGCACAGCCGGCGGATTGCTCGCGGGCGGGCCGGCCGCTGCCGCCGGGCGCGACTGCTCGCCGCTGGGCGCAGGCGCGTCCGCGCCGTTCGCGGGTACCGTGCCGGTCCCGTCCGCGCCGGTTCCGCGCGTGCCGGTTCCGCCCGTGCCGGAGCCGTCCGGGACGGCCTTCCCCGCCCGGTGCCCCGTCAGCCGGAACCCGGGGAGGCCGCCGGCCCACCTGGCTCCCCGCGCCATCATGAGACCATCTAACCAACTACCGTGGAATGCATGCGTTCGTCCGGCGCGGACGGCGCGGATCGCGATCGCGGCGGAGGATAGAGCGCATGGATTCCGGGCCCAGGGCCGAGGACAACCGCGAGGGCGGAAACACGCCTTCGTATCGAGAGCGGCTGCGGGTGCCAGGCAGCTGGTGGCTGCTCGCCGTCCCGCTGGTGGCCCTGTTCGGCGGCGAGGTTTACGCCGGCTTCGGCGGCCTCGTCCCGCCGCTGATCTACGCGGCGCTGATCGTGGCCGTGGGCGGGTTCATGCTCAGCTGGGGCGCGACACGCGTCGAGGTGGCCGGCGGCACGCTGCGGGCCGGCCCCGCCTCGCTGCCGCTGAGCCAGGCCGGCGACGTGGTCGCGCTCGACGAGCGGCAGGCCGCACTGCTGCGCGGCCCGCGCGCGGATCCGGCCGCCCACCTGATGCTGCGCCCGTACCTGAAGCGCGCGGTATACATCGGGCTGGCGAATCCGGGTAGCGGAGTCCCGTACTGGCTCGTGGCGACCCGGCGCCCCGCCGAGCTCGCGACCGCCATCGAGCGTGGCCGCCAGATCGCGGGCCGCCAGGCCGTGGGATGATGGCGCATCACCAAGGGGGCCCAAGCGGGCTAGGAGGTAAGGGATGAGCAAGAAGAAAGACGGCGGTTCCGGCGGGCACCTGGGGATCACGCTCGCCACCACCGGCGGCGTCTTCGTGCTGCGCAAGGTGCTGGCCGCCGCGTGGACCAAGATCACTGGTAAAGAGCCGCCCACGGACCTCACGGACCCGCGGGTCACCTTGGTCGAGGCGCTGGTCTGGGCCGTCACCACCGCGGTCATCATTGAAATGGCGCGGTTCGGGATCGTCCGCGCCGCCAGGCGCAAGGAAGTGACTGCTGCCCCCGAGCCCGAATCGCACTGACCTGGGCATCTCAGCGACCTCGCCCGCCGGCGGCCCCGCCCGCCAGCGGCTGATCACCGGCCCCGCGGGCAGCCCGCCCGCGGGGCCGCGGGTGTCAAGCTGCGCACTCGCGGCAGACAAGCTGGCCGTTCCTGTCTTCGGCAAGCTGGCTGCGGTGGTGCACAAGGAAGCAACGCGAACAAGTGAACTCGTCCGCCTGCCGCGGTATCACCCGGAACGAGAGCTCCTCGTTCGACAGGTCAGCGCCAGGCAGCTCAAGCGACTCGGCGACGTCGTCCGGGTCAAGGTCGATGGTGCTCGACGACTTGTCCATCCGGCGGGCCTGCAGCTCCTGCAGGCTGTCCTCGGTCAGGTCGTCGTCGGTCTTGCGCGGGCTGTCGTAATCAGTTGCCATTTGGTGACCCATCCCCCTCCATAGGTGGTGCGCGGTCGCTGCGCGGGTGTAACGCTCCGGAAGCCTCAGTTGTGCCCGATTCCGGCGAGGAATTTTCGCACAACAGGCCCGGCACCGACCAACCAACACGAGGGAAGGCGAGAGAATTCCATCACACGACGGGAGGCGTTACCCGCGCACACCGGGAGGTGTCACCCGTCGCGTTCCGCGTCCAGGCCGGCCAGCGCTTCGGTCAGCGCCCGGAACAATCCCGGGCCCGCCGCCACCGTCATCGACGTGCTGGGCGGCGCGCCGCGCAGGCCGCCGACGACCGCTCCGGCCTCGGCGGCGATGAGCGCGCCCGCGGCGTAGTCCCAGTAGTTCAGGCCCCGTTCGTAGAAGGCGTCCACCCGGCCGGCGGCGACCGAGCACAGGTCGGCCGCGGCGACCCCGAACCGCCGGATGTCCCGTACCAGCGGCAGCAGCGCGGCGACCACTTCGCCCTGGACTTTCCGGCGCGCCGCCCGGTACCCGAACCCGGTGGCCACCAGCGCCTGGCCGAGCGGGACGCCGGGACGGCAGCGCAGCCGGACCCGCCCGGCCCCTGACGAGGCGGTCGACTCCAGCCAGGCGCCGCCGCCGCGGGTCGCGGTGAACAGCTCGCCGCGGCTGGGCACGAACACCGCGCCCGCCACCACCTCGCCGGCCACCTCCGCGGCGATCGAGACCGCCCAGTCGGGCAGCCCGTACAGGTAGTTGACCGTGCCGTCCAGCGGGTCGATCACCCAGCGGACCGGCGCGCCGGCCGCGTCCCCGGTCTGTCCGCCCTCCTCCCCCAGGATGGCGTCGCCGGGCCGCACGGCCAGGATGCGCGCCCGGATCAGCTCCTCGGACAGCCGGTCCATCTCGGTCACTACATCTGTCGGGCTCGACTTGACCGCCGCGACCGACACCTGGCCGTCCGGGGTCGCGAGCAGTTCCCCGGCCGCGCGCGCCGCGCCCACCGCGACGGTGAGCAGTCCTGCCTCGGCCGGGACCGCGGCGCTCACGGCCGCCCCGGGCGCGCGTACCGGCAGCAGTCGGCCGGGCAGTCTCCCGCCGCGACCCCGAACCCGCCCAGCGCCAGCGCGGGCGCCCCCGACACGCGCTCCGCCACCAGCTCGCAGACCATCCGCGCGAACCGCGCCGTCGACCCGGGGGCGGCCGCCCGGGCGAACGCCATCCCCAGTGACGCGGCGGTTTCCGCCGCCTCCGCGTCCAGGTCGTGCACGACCTCCATATGGTCGCTGACGAAGCCGACGGGGACCACTACGACCGCCGGGACGCCGTCCTTCGCCAGCACCCGGAGGTGGTCACCCACGTCCGGTTCGAGCCAGGGCACGCTCGGCGGCCCGCTGCGGCTCTGGAAGACGAGGTCCCAGGGAAGGGAGCCACCACGCGTACGTTCGGAAATAAGCCGAGACGCCTCCCTCAGCTCGGCCACGTACCGTCCCCCTGGCACCGCGGTCCCGGCCGCCACGCTGCCGCTCGCGGCGGCCATGCCGGCCGGCACGCTGTGCGCGGTGAACACGAGCCGGGCGCCGCCGGCCACATCCGGCGGCAGCGTGGCGAGCGCGGCCTCGGCGCTGGCCGCGAACGGCTCGATGAACCCCGGGTGGTTGAAGTAGGGGCGGATCTTGTCGATCCGCGGCGCCCGCGGGCCGACGGCGGCGACCGCCGCCTCGAGGTCGTCCCGGTACTGCCTGCACGCCGAGTAGGAGCTGTAGGCCGACGTCACGAACGCGATCGCGCGCTCGACCCCGTCGTCGGCCAGCTGCCGCACCGTGTCGGTGAGGAACGGATGCCAGTTCCTGTTGCCCCAGTAGAGCGGCAGTTCCATGCCCGCGGCCCCGATGGCGGCGAGCAGGTCCCTGCACTGGGCGTTGATCGGGCTCACGCCGCCGGCGGCGTAGTAGTGCTCCGCCACCTCCGCCAGCCGCTCCTTCGGCACGCCGCGGCCGCGCGTGACGTTCTCGAGGAACGGCAGTACGTCGGCGGGCCCCTCCGGGCCGCCGAACGACAGCAGCAGGAACGCGTCATAAGCCGGCATGCCTCCATCCAACCAGGGACCCGGGGCGGGCTGGTAAACAGCAAGGGTGAAAACTGGTGGGTTCCTGCTGCCCTACGCGGAGATCTTCCGTGTCCCGCGGGCGTGGCGGTTCTCGGTGGCCGGCCTTATCGGGCGGATGCCGATGGCCATGTTCGGGCTGGGCACGGTGCTGCTGATCTCGGCGGGAACCGGCCGCTACGGGGTAGCGGGCAGCGTGGCGGCAGCGGGGTCGCTCAGCGCGGCGATCTGCGCGCCGCAGATCGCCCGGTTCGTCGACAGGCTCGGCCAGCGGCGCGTGCTCGTGCCGCTGTGCGCGGTGTTCGCGCTGGCGGCCACCGGGCTCGTGGCCGCGGTGGAACTGGGGGCGCCGGACTGGGCGCTGTTCCTCCCCGGCGCGCTCGCCGGCGCCGCCATGCCGGCGCTCGGCCCGATGGTGCGCGCCCGGTGGAGCGTGCTGCTGGCCGGGTCGCCCCGGCTGCACACGGCCTTCTCGCTGGAATCGGTGGCCGACGAGCTGTGCTACATCGTCGGCCCGGCCGCGGTGACCGTGCTCGCCACCCAGGTCCACCCGGCGGCCGGGGTGACCGCCGCCGCCGCGCTCTGCGTGGCCGGCACGCTGTGGTTCGCGTCGCAGCGGGAGACCGAGCCGCTGCCCCGTCCGCTGCGGGCTCGCGATGAGTCTTCCGAACGTACCCGGCTGACTGCGGGAACCCACCGTTTCTCCCTCGCCGCGCCTGGCCTGGCGGTGCTCGTTCCCGTGTACGTGTTCCTCGGCTCGATGTTCGTCACGGTGGACCTGTCCACGGTGGCGTTCGCCGCGAGCTTCGGGCACAAGGCGCTGGCCGGGTTCGTGCTCGCGTGCTGGGCCTGCGGGAGCGCCGTCGGCGGCCTCTGGTACGGCACGCGGCACTGGCACGCGCCGGCCGCGCGGCGGCTGGCGGTCACGCTGACGCTCACCGTCGCCGGGGTGTGGACGTTCGGGGCGATGCCGAACCTTGCCGTGCTCGCCCCGGTGCAGTTCCTGTGCGGGGTGACGATCGCGCCGACGCTGATCGCCGGGTACAGCCTGATGGAGTCGCAGGCCTCGCCCGGGCGGACCACCGAGGCGATGTCCTGGCTGAACACCGGGATCGGCGTCGGCGTGGCCTGCGGGGCGACGGCCGCGGGGTTCATCATCGACGCGGCGGGGCCGCGGTGGGGGTACGCGTTCGCGGCCTCGTGCGGCAGCGCCAGCGTGCTGCTCTGCCTGGCCGGCCTGCGGCGCCTCGGCGGGCTTGGCGGCCTGGGCGGCCTGCGGCGGCTCAGGCGTACTCGCGGGCGTACTCGGCAGCCAGCGTGAGCACCTCGTCCACGTACCAGGTGGCGTGGTTGTAGGCGAAGATCGCCTGGCGCAGCGCCTGGCCGCCCTGGGCGGCGCCGTTGGCGCACAGCAGGCGGGCGGCGGACGGCACCGCGTCGTACGGGTTCATGATGTCCGGCGGGCCGGTGTCGCCGAACCCGTCGATGCCCCAGACCTGCCAGGTGGACGGCAGGAACTGCATCGGGCCGAGCGCGCCAGCGCTGGACGGGCCCGTGTTCGCGCCGTCGCCGCTCTCGATCTGCCCGATCGCCGCGAGCACCGTCCAGGACAGCCCCGGGCAGTACTGCGCGGCGGACTCCTGGAACAGCGCCAGGTAGCTCGACGGCCTGCCCGCCGGCGGGTTGCGGTCGACCGGCAGGGTGGTGGCGACGACGACAGGGACCAGCCGGACGACCTGGCTGCCCGGGCCGAGCACGGTCTTCACCTGAGCGGCGAGCTTGATCATGTCGGCGGCGGGCGCGTTGATCAGCACCGCGACGCCGTGGACGAGGCCAAGCCGGCGCGCCTTGGCCTGGTTGACGATCCCGTCCACGCCGGACACCCCGAGCAGCGCCGTGCCGCCGAACGTGATCGCGGCGCGGACGGCCGCCGCCACCGGGTACGCGCGGCCGCGGTCCAGCCGCAGCGCGCTCGCCGCCGCGGCGGTGGTGATCAGGTCGCCGGCGGCGAAGTCGCGCCACAGCGTCGTGTCGGCGGCCGTGGCCGGCGGTGTCCACGGGCGCAGCGCGCTCGACGGCGCGCCGAGCACGGTGAGTGGCTTCCCGTTGACCGTTATCCGCGCGCCGTCGATCGGGAGCACGGCCATGACCTGGCTCAGCTTGCTGAGCCCGGCGATGTCCGCGGCGGTCACCCCGCCGGGCACGGCGGCGATGACGTCGGGGACGACCAGGCGCGGCTCGCTGGCGGCGCCGCTCGGCGTGCCCGGCGCGCTCGACGCGGGCCCGGCGGAGGCGGCGGCGGCCGCGGGCCGGGGCGGTGTCACCCAGGCCGCGCAGGTGGCCACGGTCACCACGGCCGCCGACAGCGCGCCCGCCACCGTCGTCGGCCGCGACGTGCGACGGACGCTCCGCAGCCTCACAGTTACCAAACTCTATAAGGCTCTGGGGACGGCACCAAGACCCGGCACCAAGACCCGGCCCTCCCCCCAGAAATAACTGCATCTGGCGGTATGCGCGGGAACTGACGCGGCTGAGGCTACGCTCAGACTATGACGCAGGAGGCAGACCGGAGTCCAGCCCAGCCGGGCGTCGGCGCGGGCCGCGGACCCGCACGGCAGCCGGCGGCGGCTGGAACTGGCCAGCCGCACGGTGCCGGGCAGGCCGCGGGCGCCGGCCGCATTCGCGGAACGGGGCGGCCGACACGCAAACCGCAGGCGCGGCCGTCGCTCGGCGGCGGCGCGCCCGCCCAGGACCGCGAGCTGCGCGCGCAGGGCCGGGAGACCGTGCGCAAGCTGCTCGAGGCGGGCTTGATCGAGTTCGAGGAGCGCGGCTTCCAGGGTGTGCGCGTGGACGACGTGGTCAAGCAGGCCGGCATCTCGCACGGCACCTTCTACCTGTACTTCTCCAACAAGGAGGATCTGTTTAAGGCGCTGATGCGGGACGCCCTGCACGACATGGAAATCGTCGCCGGGGACTTCCCCGTGGTCACCAGCGACGAGACGGGCCGCACCGTGCTGCGCCAGTGGGTGCGGAAGTTCTTCGCGGCATACGCCGCGCACTCCACCGTGCTCCGCACGCTCAGCTCATCGAACGCGCCCGGCGAGATGTTCGGCGACGCGCTCCGGCTGTTCTTCAGCATCACCGAGGCGATGACGACCGGGATGACGGCCGCCGCGGAGGCGGCAGGCCGGCACCAGGAGAACGCGGAGCTGACGGCGTTCGCCTGCCTGATGATGCTGGAGCGGGTGAACTTCGTGATCACCACAGAAGTGCAGCTGCCGACCGAGGAGATGGCGGACAGGATCGCCGACATCATGTTCGCCGCGTTCGGGCTCACCCCGGCGTTACCCCGGCTCATCCCGCTGTTCTCGGGCGGCGGTTCGAGTCCCGGGCTGCGGTAAGAATGAAGAACGTGCGTTTCCTTCACGATACCGAGCCCGCCACCGACCTGACCTATAGCGACGTGTTCATGGTGCCCGGGCGGTCCGCCGTCGGGTCCCGGCTTGACGTCGACCTGACCGCGCGGGACGGCAGCGGGGCGACCATTCCCATCGCGGCGGCCAACATGACGGCGGTGTCCGGGCGGCGGATGGCCGAGACGATCGCGCGGCGCGGCGGCATCGCGATCCTGCCGCAGGACATCCCGGCCGACGTCGTCACCGACGTAGTTGGCTGGGTGAAGACCCGCGACCTCGTCGTGGACACGGCGATCACGCTGACGCCGGCGGACACCGTCGGGGACGCGCTCGCGCTGCTGCCGAAGCGGTCGCACGGCGCGGTGGTGGTGGTCGACGAATCCGGGGCGCCGGCCGGCGTGGTCACCGAGGCGGACTGCGCCGGGGCGGACCGGTTCGCCCAGCTGCGCACGGTGATGTCCGCCAATCCGGTCACGCTGCCCGCGGGCACGCCGCCGGAGCGGGCGTTCAACCTGCTGCACGAGGGACGGCACCGGCTGGCGCCGGTGGTCGCGCCGTCCGGGGAGTGCGTCGGGATCCTCACCAGGACCGGGGCGCTGCGCGCGACCCTGTACTCGCCCGCAGTGGACGCGGCGGGACGGCTGCGGGTCGGCGCGGCCGTCGGCGTGAACGGGGACGTCGCGGCCAAGGCGAAGCTGCTGCTCGACGCCGGAGTCGACATCCTGGTGGTGGACACCGCGCACGGACACCAGGAGAAGATGTTGTCGGCGCTGCGTGCCATCCGCGGGCTGTCGCCGTCGGTGCCTGTCGTCGCCGGGAACGTGGTGACCGCCGCCGGCGTGGCTGATCTCGTCGCCGCCGGGGCGGACATCGTCAAGGTCGGTGTCGGCCCTGGCGCCATGTGCACCACCCGGATGATGACCGGGGTCGGCAGGCCGCAGTTCTCCGCGGTGCTCGAGTGCGCCGCCGAGGCCACGGCGCTCGGGGCGCACGCCTGGGCGGACGGCGGCGTCAGGCACCCGCGCGACGTGGCGCTGGCGCTGGCCGCGGGCGCGTCGTGCGTGATGATCGGGTCCTGGTTCGCCGGGACCTACGAATCGCCCGGAGACACGTTCAGGGACCCGCAGGGACGGCTGTACAAGGAGAGCTTCGGGATGGCGTCGGCGCGCGCCGTACGGCTGCGCTCGGCGGCGGACTCCGCGTACGAGCGGGCGCGCAAGGAACTGTTCGAGGAGGGGATCTCCTCGGCGCGGATGTACCTGGACCCGCTGCGGCCCGGGGTCGAGGACCTGCTCGACATGATCGTCGCGGGTGTGCGCAGCGCGTGCACCTACACCGGCGCCGCCGACCTGGCCTCGTTCGCGGAACGGGCCGTGATCGGCGTGCAGAGCGCCTCCGGGTACACCGAGGGCATGCCGGTGCCCGTCAGCTGGCAGTAACCGCGGGCCTAGCCGGCGGCCGCCTGCTCCTGGCCGGACTGCTCGGCGGCGGCGCCCGGCTCGAGCCCGTCCCGCGGCGTGACCGCCCCGGCGATCCACGCCGCGATCCGGTCGACGAGCGCGTCGTCGGTCGCCCGCTCCGCGTGCCCGAACCCGGGGATGAGCCACAGCTCCTTCGGGTCCCTGGCGGCGGCGTAGAGCTGGCGGGCGTGGTCGGCGGGGAAGAACGGGTCCTTGTCGCCGTGCACGATCAGCACCGGGGTGGGCGAGATCCGCTCCGCCGCGTTGGCCGGCGGCAGCGGGTCCGGCGTCGGCCAGCCGTGCGGGTCGATCCTGGTGTTCAGGAACTGCCTGGCGATCATCCTGCCGAGGCGTTTCTCCGCGACGAAGTGCACCCGGCGCATGGGCTCGGTGCCGCGGTAGAACCAGCGGCCGGGCCCGCTGACCGAGACCGCCGCGTCCACGCCGTGGCGCAGCCCCGCCTGGCGGAGCGCCACCGAGGCGCCCATGGAGAACCCCACCGTGGCGACCCGCTGGTAGCCGATCTCGCGGGCGTAGTGGACGGCCACGTCGAGGTCGTTGATCTCCTTGTCGCCGAGCGTTGACAGCCCGCCGGACCGGCCGTGCCCGCGGAAGTCGAACGTGACCACGCCCGCCCGGAGGTTGAACCGCCGCGCGATCTGCCACACCATCGGGCGCTGCCACGACTGGGTGAACCCGTGCGCCATGACGACCGCGAGATCCCGGGGTCCCGGCAGGTGCACGGCCTCGATAGGAACGCCGTCCTCGGTCACCAGTGTCGCGGTCGTGACGACGGGTTTCACAGCACTCCATCCCTGCCTGACAGTCCCATTCCCGGGGGGGACGGGGCGCCCTGGACATGCCAGAAGCCGCGCACCCGGGCACTTCGACAGTACCCGGATGCGCGGCCCCAGTGCGCTACGGCCGCAACGTAGCGCAGGTCACCTATTCGATGCTGGCCTTATCCTTCACGTGCGGCTCCTCCGTCGTCGGGGACGCCTCGGCCTGCGCGGTCACGGACAGCCGCGTGGTGAGCACCTCCTCGATCGGGTAGGCCTCTTCGCCGTGGACCGCCACGTCGCCGATCTCCAGGTCCGCGTCGTCGAGCCGCAGCTTCATCCGCAAGACGAACTTGATGAAGTAGAGGATGACGGCGGTGACGAGCGCGTCCCAGATGATGATCGTTAGCGCGGCGAGGAACTGCACGAGCAGCTGGTGCGGGTGCCCGTAGAAGGCGCCGGTGCCGGAGACCGAGGAGGTCTTGCCGAGGCCGACGTACTCGATCATGTTCGGGTCGGCGAGCAGGCCGACCATGAGGCCGCCGAACAGGCCCGCGATGCCGTGCGTGTAGACCACGCCGAGGGCGTCGTCGACCCTGTTGAAGGGCCAGACGTACTTCGGCAGGTACTGCCAGGCGACCCAGACGATCGCGGAGTCGACAACGCCGATCACGATCGCGCCCAGGCCGTTCACGTAGCCGGCCGCCGGGGTGATGCCGACCAGCCCGCAGATCATGCCGTTGAGGCCGCCGAGGAACGTCGGCTTCTTCTCCGGGCTCCAGAACATGTCCATGAGGATCCAGGCCATCATGGCCACGGCCGTCGCGAGGTTGGTGTTGACCACGGCCGCGCCCGCGTCCGCGCCGGCGAAGTACGGGTCACCGCCGTTGAAGCCGTTCCAGCCGAGCCACAGGATGCCGGCGCCGACCGCGACGAACAGCAGGTAGTTCGGCACGGCCTTCTC